>PPCM01001540.1_pt1 | contig 10144 bp, 9 predicted proteins | sample 1555541 | NCBI WGS metagenome assembly PPCM01 (sample SAMN05284479, study PRJNA326546) | Marine sediment metagenome, whole genome shotgun sequencing project. | isolation source: marine sediment | place: Germany: Wadden Sea | collected 2012-09-05 | reverse complement strand
CACACCGTACAAACGGCCACATGTGCCCCCCTTCTTCGGTGGTGCTTGTCGTGTTATCTCAGAATCACTATAAACTCATCTAGAATCTTATCACCACCAGATTGTCGTGTGTGTCAACAAGCATACACCACTCGCGATGTCACGTATCACCATTTTTCTCATCGTACTTGCCACTGCTGTGGCAATTGTTACCGCGGACCTCGCCTACGACCGCACACTCGCGGACACGCTGTGGTCTTTCAGCCAGGCGGCGTACTGCGAGCCCAAAGTGATCAAAGACTTTGAGTGCAAGGCGTGCAAGCGCATCCGCTCGGACTACAGCCAGCAGCCCTTCTCCCGCACCCCCATCGTCGTGTCCCACGCGCCCACTGACTCCCAAGGCTTCGTGGTGGCCCGCGAGGCCGGCGCAGGCCAGGTCGACGTGTTTGTCTCATTCCGCGGGACGGTTGCGACAAGCATCAAGGACTGGCTCGATGACCTCAAGTACCTCGAGCTCGTGGTGCCATGGGAGGGCAACGCCCGCGTCCACCGGGGCTTCCTGGAGGCGTACGAGGGCGTGCGGGACCAGACCATCGCCGCCATCAAGGTGCTGACGGCCCATGCGACACACGTCAACATCGTGGTCACCGGCCACTCGCTCGGTGCCGCGATTGCGGACATCGCCGCGCTCGACATGAAGATGAACTTCTTCCCCGACGCGACCGTCAGTCTGTACACGTTCGGGTGCCCCCGCGTCGGTGACACGACGTTTGCCGCACTTGTTGACTCGTACACCGACGCCGCCTGGCGCGTGACGCACTACAAGGATATAGCGGTTCACTTCCCGTTCAAGTCGGACGCCTTGACGTTCCACTTCCACCACGTTGGCACCGAGGTGTATTACAACGAGGAGTTCAGCGGCTGGCGCCAGTGTGACGGCAGCGGGGAGGACAAGAACGGGTCGGACCAGTGGAACTACATCTGGGAGTACTCGATCGACGACCACCTGACCTACTTCAACAGGGAGAACAGGGCCGGGTGTTAATGGCTGTAAACGTGTCGTTTGGGGCGATGGATTTTTAACAGTTCCACCCTATCTTCAACATCTATAAACCACTAATCACTCCGATGTAGCTTATCCCAGAGTTGTTACTCCCATCCATCTGTGCAGCGGTGTGAACGAAGCCGCACTTTCGCCAGCTTTTTTTTGACAAGTTAGTAAAAGTCCTAACGAGTGTTCGTGCCATTTTTTGAAATACCATATTTTGATGCCCAACGGCTTTGCCGATATTTTGGGCAACTATCCAACCCATGAACAACACAATGATCAAGTTTTGGGCATGCAAGCGGAAAATATCGACATTCCATATCTCTTGAAGAAGTGCCTTATGATGCTCCTTCAAATGTGCTTGAGACAGCAAGCTCTCAGTATGTTAGCATCAATAACCTGTGCGATCATTGTGTGTTGCTTGGTAGGGCTCCTGATGGTTGCCTCAACATTTGTCATGGCGGCATCCATTTCAGCTCTGCTTGCAAAGCGCCGCCAGCTCAGACTCAAGCTTACACACGTGTACGAAACCTGGAAGCTACTGGCGCTTGTCATCGTGCTGGCCATCATGGGCAGCGGTCTCCTGGTTATCGGTCTGTTCTGCATTCCAATATCAGTTAACACGAAATGCTTCCTTATCTCGGCGACCATGTTCGCTGCGGTCCCCAGCCTCGCGATTGTTGGGTTGGTGTTCCTTTCCGTTTTCTTTTGGGTGGTTGGGGCCTTCTACCACTGTATTGTCGCGGGAATATGGCCCTGGAACAAAGCACTGACAAATCCAGACGTCAGATATGTGGAGCAGCTACTGGACCAGGCACAACTCAGAGAAACAACCCCCGAGGCCCGCGATGCCCTTGTGAAAAAAGCTGTCGAGAACTGGGAGGATCAAGCTGGGGCTATGTGTGAAACGAGCGATGAAAAGCTCGAAGAAGAACAGAAGGGTTGGAACCTCAAGAGAGAAGGCAGAAATGCCTTCGTAGCACATATTTGTCGTATTGAGGACCTATTCGACGTGGGCCGGAGGTTGATCGAGTTAGATTTACCCGAGAATGTCTTCAGCCGGGCGATATTGGTTGATGTGTTGCGCCAGAAGCTCGAAGAAGGCCGCGATACGATCGCAAGCATGTCAAAAATCCCGATTAAGTTCATTGCCGAGCTTAAACGCTTTCAGGATGCGATTATTGACGCCCGAATGAAGCTTACCGGAGCAAAGGAAGGACTTGAATGGGCATCAGACGAAGACAAACAAAAATGGAGGATTGAGTGCGACAGGTACCGGGCGGAGCTGCGCCGACTCGTCGCGGATGAGGATCAACTGCGGAACTCACTGGCGTTCCTGCGCATGAGGGGGTTCGTCGACGCGCCCTTGGAGGAGCTTGGACACACCGGTGTTCTCAAGCGAAGAAATTTGTGTCTTGATTCGTTCGAGGACGACGACAACAAAGAGAACGGTGTCGACGGCAACCACACCATCCTTTTCCGGAAGCTCAACGGCCAACGGGTTGTCTTAAAGTGCTATCAGCGCCTGAGCCAGAACGACGAGCTCAAATTGGAGACCGAGCTCGAGTTCCTCGGTAAGATACAACATCCCAACGTCGCCCAGGCCCGGTTTCGGTTTTCGTCCGTCGACGGCTCGCATGAATACATCGTCTTTGACCGCTGTGAGTACGGCAGCCTGACTGATTGGGTCAAGTTTCGTCACAGATCAGTGGAGTCCATCATGTACGTGGCAAAGCGGGTGGTTGAGGTCGTGCATTATTTGAACATCACACGCGAGGTGGTCCACTGCGATGTCAAACCGGCCAACATCTTCGTCACGGCCTATGGTGCCCCTATGCTCGGGGACTTTGACGTCTCACGCAATGCTCGCATCCCCGCTACTGGGATGCAGACCGGCACACGCAATGGCACACACAGGTACATGGCCCCCGAGCTCCTCAGAGCCAACCCTGATACGGAGACTAGCGTTACAGATGTGTACTCGCTCGGGCTGACCCTCATTGATCTTCTCGAGGCCTGGGGGTTGGGCAAGCACGGCGACATTCCGAACGAGCTCAGAGAAAGAAACGAACTCAATGATCCGAACAAGCTCAAAGAGCCAAAAACGCTTATAGAACTGAAGAAGCTCTTCGACCTGAACGAACTGGCGAAGAAAATGTCATCTAACGCCCCAGGGGATCGACCAACGATACAAGCTGTGCTGAAGAACGCCGTGTTTGCCGAGAACCCGTCCGATCTTCTCAATCGCCTCATAACCGAGCGCGATAAACTCCTCAATGACCTCAGCGATCTGGCAAATAGGACGCAACCAACCTCCAACAATCCCGAACCCACGGAACGCGATTGGGAGCACTACCGGGTTGCGGCGGAGCGTGCCCAGCGTGTGGCCCGCGAAATTGACGAGATGCAATGTGTCGTGTGTCAGGAGAACCTCGCTGAATTCAAAAAAGATGCGCCCTTCAAATGTGGCCACGTGTGCGTGTGCGTAGCCTGTGCCAAACCGGACCTGATTAGCTGCCCTCGATGCGCCAAGAACATGCCCAGGCCCGTTAACAAGAATGTCACATCTGCCGACGTGATGGACATCAACCGCTGTGCATCCTTTGTGTATGGGTTCATCCTCGCCGCGCGCATGACAAACGTCACCCTGCGCATTGAGAAACTGTCGTCCGATCCGCGCCTTCCCCAGCTGCTCGACATCGACCCTGAGATCCTCTATCAGGCCCTGACCAAGCTGGCGGAGAAGGGGCAGGCGATGGTTATGGGGCATGCTGATGGGGGGTGGATCAGGTTCCTGCCTGGGGACAGAGGAGATCGGTGATTCTGTTGAAGAACGTGGGCCGTGTATGATAACTATAAAATAGATTTCTGAGTTAATTTTGAACACTGACGCCACTCGCCAGGTTTTGGTGATTGCCGCATCTGCCCGAGGTAACCAGTTTACAACGACCTCGTCCAGGCTACGCCCTTTCATTGCAGACCATAGAACTTCCCGTCATTATCGAACCCTAGTTTGACCTTTGAACGGAGGATCATCCTCACCAATGCCTCTAAGTCGCTCGACCTCGCCAGCACCGCGCGGACCTCCCGAGCGAGTTTCCTGTTCTCGCTCTGGATTAAATACATATTGGCGAGTTCGGCCTCAAGGAGGTGAATGCGGCCGACCAGCCCCGCCTCGCGCTCCGTCTGTCCACCGTGAAGGGTCAAGGTCTCGAGCAGCGCGGCGGGGGGTACCACGGCGTAATCTTCGGCGGGGTCGACTGGCGGCGGCTTCCCACCACGAATGACATCACTAATCTTGGCAAGTTTGGCATTAACGGCCTTGGCGCGCGCCACACCCTTTCCCACCCGAGTCAATACGTCCGTCGACGGGGCGCCCGGCGCGGGTGGGGGAGACTTGGCCCTGGGTCGGGTGGGTCGGGTCGGGCGACCTCGGGGGGTGGGGGTCTGTGCCGCAGATTCACATCGGGACACCAGAGACGGAGCAGAGGAGTCCGGAGAGTCGTCGGTCGACTCCGTGGGGCGGGGGTGATCGCGATGGTGCCGTCTCCGGGGCCGAACGGGGCTGGCGTCGGACTCGCTGGCGTCGGACTCAGTGTCGTAGCTCTCCTCGTCCCCTTCATCCGTGTGATCCCGGGTCCGGCGCCTTTGGTGACTTCCTTGGGGTTTGGACCTCGACTTGGTCTTGGTCTTAGGCTTTGTGTTAGTCATTGATTTCGTCTTGGTCTTGGTCTTCTCCTTCTTCTTCCGCTGTGTGACCGTCCTACTTCTTGTGACACCTGTATCATCGATGAACTCCTCCACAACCTCCTCCTCCTCCTCATCAGAGCTGTCCGAGGTGATGTCCGTCCCGTCAACCTCCTCCTCGATCTCCTCGACGTCATCCACGAGGGTGGCCTTGACCCTACCCTCCCGGGGGAACCGTCCGTTGCCCCGCACCCAGCCCCCGGGCGTCTCGGTCTCCGTCTCGACAGAATCGGCCGGTTTGGCGTCCAAAACGGTGAATGGGGTTGGATCGACCGGCTGGGTGTCCACCGGGGCGGCGACCACGATTGGGGGCGGCGGCTTGACGGGCGTCTGCTCTGGAACAAGCCGATACCCGGTGCGCCCCGATGCCGCCGTCGAGTTGGGGCCGATGGGGCCAGTGTTTATACTGAGCGTCGACGCAACTCGCGGCATGACCCCACCCCCAGCTGATGACGGGACGGGCGACGATACTACGGAGGGGGATCGGGCGAATGGCAACTGGAGGCGATCGGGCGGGGCAGGGACCATGCGGTGGACCGTCTTGCGCGCCATCTGCAGCGTTTCGTGAACCTCCTCGACAAAGGCCGTCGTGTCGGTCCCCTTCTTTGCCAGAACGGAGAGAGCGTGGAAGAGACCCGTCAGCTCCTCGCGGCACTGCTCGAACATGTGGAAGGCGGGCTCTAAGTCGTCAAACGAGTCCTGTTTTCGGACGATTCCTCCGTCGTTGATGTCCTCGTCATCCAAAAAATCGGGAATCTCGATGCTTTCCGTCTTGGTCTTGACGTCCTCAAGGGTTTTGAACAGCGCCTCGATGCGTTTGCGGTTCGGGAGCCGCATTTGGGTCTCATCATCATGAAGGTTGTCGATTTCATCGTCCAGATGGCCGTCAATCGCGGTCAGGGCGCTCGCTAGCCGGATACGCTCTTCTTCTGTGAAGCCCTTCTTGTTTCGTCCCCGTATGTGGTAGAAGTTGAACGCCATTCATCAATTTCCCCTTACGGCCACGGAGTTACAATGGTCTTTGGAATCAGATATATATGGCACATTTACTGGCTGGGGGTCTTCTGGGACGGCGTGCGAGTCTTGTGGCCCTTCTTGCGGTGCTTGTGGCCCTTCTTGGACTTGGGCGTCTCCATCGGCGCCTCCACAAGCTGCCGGACAACACGCTCCGTCTGGCTCGCGGGCTCGGCCTCGGCCTCAGGCTCGGTCACGGAGGCCTTGGACGTCTTGGCCTTCTCGGCCTCCTTGGCCTTGGGGGCCTTGTCGTCCTCCTTACCGGCAGTCTTCTTCTTGTGAAGGAACATCAGGATCGACTTGGCACCGCGGCCAAGGTTCACAACCTCCTCGCGCTCTGCGAACTCATCGTGCCTGTTCTTGGGGATGTCAGCGAAGTCTTCAAACCCCATGTCCTTGGCAGCGTCCGTCAGCGTCGCAAGCTCGGCCTTGGTGTAGCGGCCGGAACGATGCTGCTGATTAACCTCCTCAGTCTGCTCAGACGTCTTGGCGATCTTCTCGACCGTCTTCTTGGCCGGCGCCGAGGACTTCTTGCGCTTCTGGCTGATAATTTTAGCCTCGACAACGTGAAGCTCAGTGCACAGACGGCCAAACTCACCAGCGTTCTTCAGAAGTTCAAGATACTGGGTAAACATAATCGTTAACAACATACAAGTTCGTCTCTCTCAGTGGATTCGGGCATGGTGCGGGAATCGTGTTTTCTGAAATATGTCCTGTCTGATAAAGTATATGAATTAGACCATGCAATGAACAAAGTAACCCGTGATAATTGATGTGTAACACGCCAGAACGCTGTTCCTATATTCTTTTTATAATATATCGGTGAAAGTAGCACTATTGTTGGGCGAAACCTCTGCGTATAACACAACTTAAATATCTCAGACGAGAGTGTATTAATAGTTTCGAAACTATAAATCAGTGACAAACTAAGACAAACCACTCTAACTCACTGCATAATGATTGTCTCTGTTGCCATTGTTTCTAGATCTGGTCTAAAGCCATTAATCGTCAAAACATACAACTTAGAAGCGCAACAATCCACGGATATCATGATTTCTTTTTCAAAAGGCTTTGTTCACGACACTTCGTTCTTTGAGACGGCCGAATATCGGTTCCTTTATCAACCCATTGATCTTTCTGCCTATGTTGTCCTAGTATCGGAGCGTTTTAACAACGTGGTGCAGGATCTGGAGGTGCTGGGTCTCCTTGCCGAGTGTCTGACCCGCAGCTTCCCCGGCCCCGACGCTGAGAACCCCGTAACCAGCTATGTGTCTCGGTACGAGCGTGTTCTATTCACTATTGACGAGGTGGTATCGTTTGGCGTGCCTAACCTGCCTCTGACCGCGGCTGATGTCACTCGGCGTCTGGCCATGTACAGTGTTGTGGAGGAGATGGAGAAGGAGGAAAGAAAGGTCAAGGAGGACTCGGCACGCAAGTTCAGACGCGAGCGGGAGATGGAGCAGCAGAAGCAGAAGGCCAAGGACGGACTCAAGAAGGTCGTCGGTGCCGTGCGGGATATCACCAAGGAGCCGTCCCGCGGGATGAGCGCCATCGCCGCCACCGCCAATGCGACGGTTTCCATTGCTCAGGGCCAGGGGCTTCCGAGGAGGGAGAGAGAGAGCGAGGCCCCTGCCCCGGTTACCGCCGCCCCGATGGCTCCTAGGGCACCTGTCAGGGCGCCCGCCGGGCCTGCACCGGCACAGGCGATGACGTTTAACTTCACCGGCGGGGACGATGCTTGGGAGTAAAGAAAATGTTTGGATTAAACGTGACGTTTATTACGACAGACAGCACAGTACATATGCACCGTGGCGCATAGTCTCCGCACGCTGGGTCGATCCCCCTGGGAACCGGCCCGGCGCCACGTCGTGCCATCAATCAGAGGAGGTTGATGGCACAATTTGAAGCAAGACGCCTTAAACTCCCATCGGTAAGGACAAAGAGCTTCTGAGTAGTTTGGATTGGCTTGGGGCCGTGCGATCATGACTAAATAGCGTGTACTTCTTTCTCAGCATGCATTTGAGTGATTGGCGACTGATGTCGAGCAGCCGTGCGATGTCCTTTTGTGAGAAGCCTCCTTCGTGAAGAGCCACAGCCCGCTGGCGCATCTTCTCGTTCTGTAGGTACTCGCTAAAGTTCATTGGTTTGAATGGTCAATTGCATGGAAGAACGCATGTGTGGTCAATGATCCGAGAAAGAGTCATGGGGAAATCCTCACAATGTGGCGTCACCACGCTGTTTATGGCGCTGCGGACCCGGACACATGCGTTTGTGGCGGCATGTTTCCTGATGAATCTGCTTGCGCAGGATCGAAAAATATTAATTTATAACCGTGTGGTGCTGTCACACCGCCAATGTGAGAGAGTTCTTGATTGAACTCTCACCGCCTCACCTGCTGCCGTCAACGAGCAGCATGATGGCGTCGTTCTGTGTCGTTTGGGCCACAATATTGGAGCCGCCCTCGAGCACCTCAGTCTTCAGCCTCGCGAGTGTCTGTTGCTGGATTTTAGCACCGTCTATAGCCTTGTCCAGCATCCTTCTCAACGCGACCCGAGCCCTGACGTCCAATCCCGTTGGAAAGCTCCGATGTGAGGAGGGGGAGAACTTGGAAAAAGCGCGCTGGAGGCAGCCGTCCGCGATCTCTTCGACAATCTTCTGGTAGAGAACAATGTAGCGCTCCTGAAGCTGCGTGGCGAGCTGTGCGGGTTCCGTGATCTCGCCCCTGAGTCAGAAATGATTAGGAGGGTACAAACCAGTCCATGCCCTTGAAGTCCTGGTACGTCTTGTGGGGCGTTGCGCCCTGGATGAACTTGTCGTACAGCAGCACCTTCTTCGTCAGGCTATTCAGTGCTGGCTGTTCGAACGCATACAATTTCCGTTCGGGGTGTTGATTGGGTTTGTTCTGCGTCATGTTTCTTTGGTGATGTTGCTCCGATGCCTTAATGCAGATTTTTGCACTGTTGGTCGTGAAAGAGCAGAGCTGTTCGACAAAGAATATTTCATTATTATTCGTACATTTCTCACAGCCCATGCGCTCCCTTTCAGGGTTTAACCAGCCCTGAATTGCTTGTGATTTTTGGCAGCTGTACTCGAATCCGCATATTATAACTGTCATTCAGTGCCAATGTGAAGGTTGGTTACCATTTAATCGCGGTTTAGCACGTCTCGGGCGTAAGGACGACCTTCAGGTAGAGGGCCCCACTGGAGTCCTTCCCAGTCAGAGGCAGCCGCACGTCCTGGCTGGGCTTGGTAGCGAGGGAAAGGAGCTCAAACTCGGCCTTTCCGAGCGAGTCGTCCGAGGAGAAACGGTCCTGGTCCATCACCTCAAATTTGATGATGTCTGTGACGAATACGCCCTTCTTGATGTCCTGCAGGTCGAACTGGCCCATCGCGAACCGCTCGTTCCACTGGGGAGAGGCGTTGTTGTTGATCTTCTTCGTCTTGTGCTTGATGGAGCCGTATTTGATCTTGACGTACGGGTCGGGGATCTCCTTGGCGCAGTACAGGCCCTCGGCACGAACCACGGTCACGTCGACGCTGCCCTGGGGGATGTGCTCGATCTCAAGACGGACGTTGCCACGGGAGCCGCCCTTCTGGATGTCCACGTTGATGGTAGCGATAGTCGCGTTGCCGAGCGCCTGGCTGATGACGACAGGAGCGCCACCAATCAGGTCGTCGGAAGTGAAAGTGTCCTTATCCCAGCATTGGACAGTGAGCGTGTTGCCCGTGGGAACGGACTTCACAAAGAACGTTTCATCCCATACGGGAGAATATGTGTTCGACTTGGCAGTGGAGCGGTTCTCAATAGTCTTCCCGCTGCGGTTTGCGACACTGAACTTGACGTAGGGGTCAGGGGTGTCCAGGTTCAGAAGACCGGAGCCCTTCTCAAGACGACCATCGATAACACGGACACGAAGAGTACCTACTACACCAGGCATGTTGTAAGAGTTGAGTTTTGTTTCTACCTAGTCTTAAAAATTGTCTTAAATTCTGTCCGGATTTGGATCAGATTTGCAACATAATGTCGTATGGTATGCAGTCTATCATCTCTTCACGGCCCTGTGCATCATATCAGCTACCTATTAACGAAGTTATGTGAGAGAAGAACGAAATAGGCCACAGAGTTCCTCGAGAATCAGCCGAGGCCGAACTTGCACTAATGGTTCGTTTAGCGCTGTAGAACGAGACGCGCCCTCTACATTTACATTTCTCAGCCAACTACAGAGCCGGATAAGGGAACTTGACTCCCGTACCGTCGTGACACGTGATCAACAACGGCCATACCACGGGCGTTCATGTGACGCAGGGTCTCCAGCATCAGCTCGTCGTCCATCTTGTGGAAGGGGAGGTGCGGGT
>PPCM01001539.1_pt1 | contig 10148 bp, 5 predicted proteins | sample 1555541 | NCBI WGS metagenome assembly PPCM01 (sample SAMN05284479, study PRJNA326546) | Marine sediment metagenome, whole genome shotgun sequencing project. | isolation source: marine sediment | place: Germany: Wadden Sea | collected 2012-09-05 | reverse complement strand
CCTGGATCAGGTGCGGATCAGAACCCCCAGGGGCCGCGAGGTGCCCCTGCTCTCGGTGGCCGACGTGAGCTTTTCACCGGGTTACTCCACCATCACCCGCACCGACGGCATGCGAAGGGTTGCCGTAAGCGCCAACGTGGACAACACGAGGGCCAACGCCAACGAGATTTTCGCCGAGCTCTCCGGGGGCTTTTTCCAGGAGCTGGCACATAATTATCCGGGCCTTGTGGTCTCCCTCCAGGGGGAGAAGAAGAAGATGCGTGAATCCCTGGGCAGCCTGAAGGTGGGATTTCCCCTTGCCGTGCTGGGGATCTTCGTGATCATCGCCACCATGTTCCGCTCCTATGTCCAGCCCTTCGTGATCCTCTTCACCATCCCCTTCGGGATCATCGGGGGGGTCCTGGGGCATCTTTTGCTGGGGTACAACCTCTCCATGATGAGCATCTTCGGGATGGTGGCCCTCACCGGCGTGGTGGTGAACGACGCCATCGTTCTGATCGAGCGGATCAACCAGAACATCGCCGAGGGGATGGACTTCTTCACGGCCGTGGAAAGGGGCGGAAGCCGCCGGTTCAGGGCGATTTTCCTCACCACCCTCAGTACCGTGGGCGGGCTCACCCCTCTTATCATGGAAACGGACATGCAGGCGAAGTTCCTGATCCCCATGGCCATCTCCATTGCCGCCGGGGTTGCCTTTGCCACCATCCTGACCCTGGTGCTGATCCCCAGCCTCCTGGGAATCCTCAACGACTTCAGGAGGATTGCCCACAGGATCAAAAACGGATACTGGGCGGAGAGGGCGGCGGTGGAACCGGCCCTGAAGAGAAATATCGATCCTCTGGCGGATTGATCGGATCGCGTTGTCCGGCACATGGGTTGAAATGATCAGCTGAATCGGCAATACTGGAATGATACGATTGTTGGACGTAAAGTAACAGTTGACCGATGTCACGTAAGAGGCGACAAGGACAAGTGACGCACGACAAAGGGCGACACACAGCAGGCGGCGACTCAAGGCCACACCACGCACAACAGACGGTGACGCAAGGCCAAGCGACATACGACTGACCGAGACGCAAGGCCAAACGAGGCACCACAGGCGGCGCCCCAGCAAAAAGCGGCCCTTTTCAAACAGGAGACAGCATACCGATGACACGTTATATTTTAATATTTTGTTTAATGTTTACCTCTGTTGCAACAGCCGCCGATATGGTTGAAAACCCGGGGGAAGCGGACGAGCGCTCCCGGACGCTTCAAGCCGTGCCCGAGCTCAATGTCCCCGCCTCCCCTCCGGACTGGAAGCTTACCGGCACCCTGACCCTCGGGGATGCACGAAGTATAGCCCTTGCCGGCAACCCCTCCCTCAAGGCCGCCGAGGAGAGGGTCCTCCAGGCGGGAGAACGGGTAAAACAGGCCCGGGCCGCCTACTGGCCCACGGTTTCAGCCGATGCTTCGGCCACAAGGGTCTCCCTGTCCCATACCGCAAGGGAGAACACGCCCGGAGTGGAAAACCCCGAGGACCGGTACGCCGGCGGCCTGACTGCAAACTGGCTCCTGTTCGACGGATTCGAGAGAAAGTTCGCCAAGGCAAGGGCCATGTACGGACGGGAAGAGAGCGCCGCCTCAAGACTCAACACGGCAAGGCTTATCCTCTCTTCGGTTGCGGATTTCTACTATAATGCCCAGCTTGCCGGGGCCCAGGTGAATATTGCCGAAGCCGACCTTGCGTTCAACCTGCGGCAGGTGGAGGATGCAAGGGCAAGGCTCCTCGGCGGTACCGGCTCCCTCAGCGATCGCCTGAACTTCGAGGTCCAGGTAAACTCCGCAAAAGCCCTTTTGATCACCGCAAAAAAGAACTACCGTGTCGCCCTCGAGGCCCTCGGGGCGGTACTCGGCATCGACGACACCGAATTTTCACGAAAGGCGACACTCTCCCGACCCGAAAGGGAATCCGCCGGGGAGATGACCCTTCCCGACGTGGAAGAGATGGTTTCCCATGCAAAAACCAACAGACCCGATCTGAGCCGGTTGCGCCTGGCGGTCAAGGGCGCCGAATCGGGGATCGAAATCGCGCGGGCCGCGTTCTACCCCGATGTCAACCTGTTCGCGTCCCTTTCGGGTGAGCGCGATAATGACCCGGGGTTTGAAGGGGACGATTTCGGCGGTTCCGTGGGGCTCAAGTTCACTTACAATCTCTTTTCCGGGGGTGGGGACACGGCACGGCTCATGGAGGCAAAACAGGCGAAACAGGAGGCCGAACATCTGAAAACCGAGGGCCGGATCAATATCGCAACGGAGATACGCCAGGCCCTTTCGGAACTTTCATCGGCAAAGGAACAGCTCCTGCTCCAGAGAAGCAATGCCGAGCTGGTCCTCAGAAACCGGGATCTCGTGGAAAAGGAATACGCGGCGGGACAAGCATCCCTTGTCCGGCTCAACGAAGCCCAGAATGACCTCGTGCGCGCCCAAAGCCTGCTCGCCCAGTCCCTTTTCTCCCTCAGGCAGGCATGGGACGCCCTCAAGGCGGGCACGGCCCAGAACCTTCTCCCGTTTATTGAACGATAAACGATTCCCACCCCCCAAAAATAAAGGGGGACAGATTTATCCATTCAAAAATAAATCTGTCCCCTTTTTGATTTTATCGGATGCCGGCACCATCCCATGCCGACCTGTGGACCACGATATTATACGTTTCAAATATGTAATATCTGGTTCAAAGTTGTAAAAAAAAAGTGCCGCGCTTTCTGTAATTATACCTTAAAACGATCCACCAACTCCTTGAGGGTGCCCGAAAGTTCGGCCAGAACCTCGGCGCTGTTGTTCACATGGTTGCTGTTGTCGATCATCTTTCCGGAGGCCTCGCTTACATCCACGATATCCCGGGTAACCTCCCCGGCCACCTTGGAGCTCTGGGCCACGCTTTCCGTGACCTCGCCGATGCCGGCCGAGGCCTGGGCAACGTTCTCGGCGATCTCGCGGGTGGTTGCGGCCTGTTCCTCCACGGCCGTCGCGATGGTGGCGACCATCTGGTTCATATCCTTGATCACCGCCGTGATCTGGGAGATATCCTCCACCGTCAGGCGTGTGGAGTTCTGAATCCCCTCGATTCTCCCCTTGATCTCGGATGTGGCTTCGGCGGTCTGGCTCGCCAGGGTCTTGATCTCTCCGGCCACAACGGCAAACCCCTTGCCCGCATCCCCCGCCCTTGCGGCCTCGATGGTGGCATTCAGGGCCAGAAGGTTGGTCTGCTCGGAAATATCCGATATGGTTTCGGTTACCTTTCCGATATCGTCGGCCGCCTTGCCCAGCTCGTCCACCCTGGTGGAGGAGGTGTCCGCCCGTTTTTCAGCCTCGTCCGCTATGGATCTTGCCTTTTCGGTGTTCTGGGAGATCTCCCCTATGGTGGCGGACATCTCTTCGGCGGCGGACGCCACGAAGGAGACGTTCGTTCCGGCCTGCTCGATGGCGGCGGCAACGGAGTTCATATTGTTGCTCATCTGTTCGGATGCGGCGGATACCGTGGTGGATCGTTCGGACACCCCCTCGGCGTTCACGGACATCCTTTGGGAGATCTCCGTGAGCTCCGAAGAGGATTCCACCAGCGTTTCACTTCCCGACTGTAGATCCCGGATCATCTGGGAGAGATTCTCGCTCATGGTCTTCATGGCTGTCTGGAGCATCCCGGTTTCATCACCGGAATTAACGTCGATCGTCTGGTCCAGCTCTCCGGCGGCGATCCTGTCGGCAACGCCCACGGAAAACTTCAGGGGCGTCGTGATCCCCCTTGTGAGCACAAGCGCCAGAAATATTCCCGTCACCAGGGTCAGGCCCACGATCACGTAAAGTTTGGTCAGGGCCGAAGACCTGGCATTTTTCGCACCGGCAAGAAAACCGTCCGCCTTGCCCTGGGCAAAATCGATAAATCCCTGTATGGAGGCATTGATGGCCTTCACGTGCCTGGCGCCCTTTTCCTTGGTAATCGCCCCGGCCTTTTCCCTGTCTCCGGCCCTCATCAGGGCAATCACCTCATCCCTGATGGGCTTCCAGTCCGTAAACAGTTTTTTGGCCTCGTCCACCGCCGCTTTGTTGCCCAGGAACCTCTCGTAAATGATGTCCAGATCCTTGTAGACCTTCTTTTCATACCCGGCCACGATCGACGCCGCCTTGTCTATGCCGGCATCGTCCTTCGCAAGGGCCACATCCTTCATGGATCGATGCATGCGAACGATATTCGCATCGATTCGAAGGATCGCCGTACTCACCGTGTAGGGATGTTTGTAGAGCTTTTCGGTGAGCCCCGACAGCTTTTTAAGACTGCCGATACTCACCAGGCTGAGGATCACCACCATGGCGAGCACGATACCGAAACCGGCACCAAGACGCACTCCGATTTTCATGTTGCGGATGTAATTCATAAAAGTTTTCTCCTGTTCGATTCACAGCCCTTTTCCCGTTGCCCGAAACCTTGCCGATACAAACAGCGCCAGTTTCAAGACACCACCATTTAATCGATCTCCCAACCACAGCCGTTCAATTCACCCCGATTCAAAAGACATTTCCCCATGGATCGGGGGTACAACCACATTGCTTTCAACCCGGATTAAACACTTTCCCATGTTTTCAGAGGCATTCGTCCAATTCGATTTACAAACAGCATTTTCCATGCCGGCCAACAGAAAATGATATTCCGAATGCAAAGTAATCTTCGATTTTCCGATTTCTTACCTCTTCCATGGTGCGTTTACTATTTTAGTGATTTTTTCCTATTGATGCACTTTCCCGGTGCGGTGAAGGTAAAACCGCTCCCGGGAAACAGCATAACACCACAACATAACGCCCTAATATTAACCACTTACAATCATTTTTCTAAACAGGACAAAATGCAATCGGCTTCTACATGCCCGCAGGCCCAACCGCAAATATCGATAAGCGGCAATGATTGACGATATGATTTCATGGTGCTCGGAATTATAGATGCTGTTACCACGCCGTTCTCAATTTTACAGGAATTGAGGATACAATGAAACAACAGATTTCATACAACAGAGACGACATTTTTTTACTCTCAACAACCGAACAACACCCATTCCGATAACTTTCACCTGCTCTCGGACAACTTGTCTCATATGATTCAACCGCTGTCTCACGGGTCCCCGCACAGTCACGTGGTCGCGAAAATCACATATAGGGTACATGAAACAAATCGGGGTAAACCCGGCCCCAGGCCCGGCTTACCCCCATGGGATTCAAAATCGCGGAAAACGGCCTTCACTTAGCCGGCCGCATCCGCCTTGCTTCACATGATCTTTTCATCATAAATATCGCCGATATTTCGGATCGACGAACTTGCCGTGACCGCCGACAATACCGTGCCCGCTGTTCGTTTTTGATGATCGTGATACAGCAGTCGTAAAGCTCTTTCTGTTTCATTGATTTGACCCGGGAATTTATCACCGGAAAAATCCGAACCCGGCCGGTGCCTCCCACTCCCAGGAGGCACCGGCCGGAATTTTTCTAACGGATCTCTCCAAGATATACCGCATCTTCCCACTCGGGACGATCATTCAACTCGTCACCGGATTTCCACTCGGTAAACGTCACCTCTCTTCCATTGAGGTATACGCTGTTCACCATAGCCGGCATACTCTCGATGAGCTGTTCCCTGTACTGCGTTTCCGAAAACCAGAATTTTCCCTTAAGGGCGTTTCCCATATCATTTTCCTCCATTGAACAAACAGGCAAACGAAATATTCACGGCAGGTTCACGGCAGGTTTCGCCGATATCGTCATACCCGCCCGGAAGCTGCACAAGCCGCCTCCGGGCATCCGGGATCTATCCCCTTCCCCACTCCTTTTCTCTCAGTTCGATTCTCCGGATTTTACCGCTGATGGTCTTGGGAAGTTCTTCCACGAACTCTATCTTCCTCGGATACTTGTAAGGGGCCGTGACGCTCTTTACATGATCCTGGATCGCCTTTTCCATCTCCTTTCCGGGTTCGTTTCCGGGGGTCAGGATGATAAAAGCCTTCACCACCTCTCCCCTCTTGTCGTCGGGACTCGAGACCACCGCGGACTCGGCAACGGCGGGATGCTCGATCAGGGCGCTCTCCACCTCGAAGGGGCCGATCCTGTAACCTGAGCTGATGATCACATCGTCCGAGCGGCTCACGAACCAGAAGTAACCGTCCTCGTCCCTGTATGCCCTGTCGCCGGTGAGGTACCAGTCTCCCCTGTAGGTGGACGCGGTCTTGGCGGCGTCCTTCCAGTACTCCTTGAAGAGGCCGCCGGGTTTTTCCGGATTCACCTTGATGGCGATATCGCCCTCGGTATTGGGGGGCGCGATATCGAGATTGTCGTCTATCACGTGAAGGGCGATGCCGGGCGCGGGCTTGCCCATGGAGCCGTAACGGGGCTCGATGCAGGGAAAGCTTCCGCAGAGAAGAACGGTTTCCGTCTGGCCGTAACCGTCCCGGATGGTGGTTCCGGTTGCCTTTTTCCAGACCTCGATCACCTCGGGATTCAGGGGTTCGCCCGCCCCCACGCAGTGGCGAAGCGCGGGGAACTTGTACCTGGCGAGGTCCTGAAGCACCAGGGTGCGGTAGATGGTGGGCGCCCCGCACATGGTGGTCACCGGGTACTGCTGGAGAAGCTCCAGGGTCTTGACCGGATCGAAGCGGTCCGTGCAGTGGGTGAAGAGCGCGGAACCGCAGTTCCAGGGTCCGAAATAGCTGCTCCATGCCGCCTTTGCCCAACCCGTGTCGCTCACGTTCCAGTGCAGATCGCTCGGCTTGAGGTCGATCCAGTAACGTCCCGTGATATGGTGGGCATAGCCGTATTCATGGGTATGAAGGGCCATCTTCGGATACCCCGTGGTTCCCGAAGTAAAGTAAACGATGGAGTTTTCATCACTCCTCGTGTCCGCCGTTTCATAGGCATCGGAAGCTTTATCAAGGACATCGGCATAGTTCACCCACCCCTTTCTCTCGCCGCCCACGAGGATCTTTCCCTTCAATCCCGTGACATTCTCCTCGACGGCGTCGAGCTTGGGGGCATTGGCGGTATCGGTGATAAAGCAGCTCACGCCGGCGGTCTTTATCCTGTACTCGATGTCGTTGGAGTGGAGCTGGGTGGTTCCCGGAGAGATCATCGCCCCCATCCGGATGCAGGCGGTAAAGATCTCCCACCACTCCACATCCCGGCCCAGCATCACCATCACCACGTCTCCCCGTTCCACCCCCATTCCGGCGAGGACATTGGCCAGTTTTTTCGATGATTTCGTAAAGTCCGCGAATGTAATGTTCTTTTCGAGACCATCGTCGTTGACCCACTGCATGGCGAGTTTGTCAGGATCCTCGGCCCATTTGTCGATTACGTCGCGAGCGAAATTGAATTTCTCGGGAATATCCCACTGGAACTCTTCGTACTCTTTTTCATAATCAGCCATGTTGTATGCTTGAGTCATTTTCTCTCCTTGCATCGGTGGCGGCGAACAGCGCATCTCGCCCAGCCGGGTTATAGTTAACCGACCCGAGGACAAACCTTGACGGACAAGCCGCAGACCGGTCTGGTGGAACCACTTTGAGGAGTTGCAATAAATTGTGACGGTGAATGAAGCGTATGCAATTTCAGCGGCACGACCGCTCCCCGGGATCGATTGAGGAACGGATCGCAAATAGAGCAGACGCCCGACCGCCGAGGGAGAGAAGAGAAGAGTTCAACAGGACTCAAACCAACCCGTCGAAATAGAACTTCAGCAGTATTTTCAGGTTCAATCGCAAAGTTGTCAAGATGCGCCGAACGCATGCTCAGTTGGTGATGGCTTTACTCTATATACATGTCCGATTATTTGTCAATAGATTTTTATCTTCCCGCACAATTACTTTCACCGCCGCGTCACCCCGCAGCACACCCAAACACAACAACCTGTTTTGTTTATGATTTCAAGCACCCACCCAACACCCGCCCGATCAAAAACCGTTGCCTTCCACACCCCGTTCCAACGAACATGCCGCCTTGCCGCCCCCACCACACAAGGAAGCACAAAGCATAGTCAAGCGGTATACTTTACCACTCCGCCACCACAAAGCACAAACAAGCACAAAGCATAGCCAAGCGGTATACTTCACCACTCCGTCACCACAAAACACAAACAAGTACAAAGCATACTCAAATCGTATACTTTTGCCCCCCCCCGAAAGCCGGATTCGACATATCCACGAACCATAACCAAACAGTATATTCCACCATCCTCCACCGCAAATCAAAAACAAGCACAAAGCATACTCAAAGCGTATACTTTTGCCCCCCCCGAAAGCCGGATTCGACATACCCACGAACCATAACCAAACAGTACACTTCACTCCCCCCCACAACCCACAAACAAGCACAAAGCATACTCAAAGCGTATACATCACCATTCCACCGCGCGGCCCACACAGAAGCACAAACATAGTCAAATCAGACAGCCCCCCATCAACATAAATTCCAAAGAAGCACCAAGATTCCATCGTATTGATCGAAGTTCGAAGAGGGATTTTGGAACAAGCTGACAACGGCATTTTTTTTCCAGAAGGAAATGGCAGGGGATCGAGGGGGGGGATACGGCCCGCGAGCGAAAGGGTCCTTCAAGGAGGGCGAAAATGCTGACCCCGGTGCGGGGTCGTTCCGGACTCGACACATCAAATGATCGAGCCACCGTTAGACAACCGGGGCACCGGGGCATGGAAAAGCAAAGCGCCCGGCACAAAGTCCGGGCCGATTGAACACCTCAGAGCCTCTCGTCCGAGCCGTGGGGATCGCAGTCCGGGGTATAACAGGCGGTGTTGACAAAAGAGCAGGTCTCCTTGCAGGTCGGACATGTCTCCGGAGGCGTCTCCGCCTCGACGGCATAACCGCATTTTGAACACTTCCAAGGTATGGGTTCCATAGCATTCCTCCCGGTTTTAAAGATTGACCGGTTTCTCCCGCGTGATCGCCCCGCTTTTCACCCGGCCCATCCGGATCATGCGGTTTCGATACGAACGCGTGTAAAGAGCCGAGTTCCTTTTGGGATATATGCCCACTCGTGGGCCGTCATGCTTTCTACAAGAGCATAACAAAACGATGCGGGATAAAAATTGATTCGCGGTAAGCTGGGTTCAGGGGAGTGGAGGAGAGGGATCTTCGGAGCACAATCGGGTTTCCGGCATCAACGGTATCTTTTTTTATTCTATAAGATGAAACGATACATGACAAGTGAAATCAACCTAATGCCGATGATGACATTGCATCGCCCTGCCGAAGCTTTGCGATCCGGTTCCATGGAATCCGCTGCACGGGTATTTCTTGAGACGTGTGCCGTCCGGCCCATAAACCTTAATCCGGCAGCGGAAAGGAGCCGGGCACCGTGAGGGAGGGGCAACAGCCGTCCCCGAAAAGGGCCGGTTTATCGGGTCATCCCCCTTGGAGGGAGATGCCCGGGGAAAAATGGATTCCTCCGCCTTTTCCCCGGCCGTTCTTTACGGGACGGCTGTCGTTCGCCCGTTGTTTAGACGCGCAACTTCATTTAAAGCCTTTCATCGGCTCCCTTGCCCGCGCAGTCCGGTGTGTAACAGGCGTTGTCGATAAATGCACAGGTTTCCTTGCAGGAGGGGCATTGTTCGGGGGGCGTCTCGGCTTCGATGGCATATCCGCATTTTGAGCATTTCCAGGGTTTGTCCATTATCGGTCTCCTTTTCATCGGTTTAAGGAATCGGTTTTCCTGTTTCACGGGCATTTTATCGATCGGGAACCTTTCGATAAACATTCACCCCATCCATTGATCGGCCGGGCCGGTTGCCGTCAACTGCCCGGTAGCAATCAGTGTGAATTTACCAGAGCAAAATGCATGCCGAAAAACCGTTTCTATGTCGGCAAGCCTGTTTTCACGACGCTGAACACCCTCTTTCCTCCCTCCGGGTATTAATAAAGAGAGAAAAATGATCCCTCGGGCGGAATGGCGGCACCGGGAAATGCCATTTTCCTGTTTCAGCAATTGCGAATGAACAATACTGTCTCAGGCTTGTAATGCGTTACAGTACCATAATCCCGCCGGCTCCGAAAGCCCCGAACCGGCCCATCTTATGTGCATCCCCATCACATACGACAAATCCCCCATGTTTCATCGATAA
>PPCM01001538.1_pt1 | contig 10161 bp, 6 predicted proteins | sample 1555541 | NCBI WGS metagenome assembly PPCM01 (sample SAMN05284479, study PRJNA326546) | Marine sediment metagenome, whole genome shotgun sequencing project. | isolation source: marine sediment | place: Germany: Wadden Sea | collected 2012-09-05 | reverse complement strand
TATGAGTGTGCAGCCCTACAATGCACAAAATGGAGGTGGCTACACGCTGGAGGCTTTTCTTGGTGTAGCTCCTAACGGAATAGCCGAGCCTGATTATTTAGGCTGGGAAGTCAAGCAATTCGGCGTTAAGTCATTTCCACTTAAAGGTGCCAAGCCAACAACGCTCATGACCCCCGAGCCCAATGGTGGGGTCTACACGCTCGATGGAGTTGTCGAATTTGTGAGGCGCTTTGGCTATCCCGATAAATCAGGCAAACCAGATAGACTCAACTTCGGCGGCAGGCATGTGACTGGCAAAGAATGTGCTGCAACAAAGCTCACACTCACTATTGATGGCTTTGATGAGAACATTGGGAAAATCACCAAAGCGGCTGGCGCAATCATGCTGGTTGATAGAGCAGATACCATTGCGGCAAGCTGGAGCTTTGAGAAGATTATGGATCATTGGAAGCGTAAACACTCACAGGCTGTTTACATCCCGTGTATGATGAAGCAGTCAGATACGAGCGGTAGGCTTTACCACTACGGAAACAACATCGAGCTTGGTACAGGGACCGATTTTGAAATATTCCTCTCTGCCATGCTGGCCGGGCATGTGTATTACGACCCCGGAATTAAGCTGGAAAATGCTTCGACTGAAAAGCCAAGGACTAAACGGCGAAGTCAATTCAGAGTTAATCACCGACACCTGAGTGCACTATACAACAACCTAGAATTTATTGATGTTGCTGCTTAGGCCGCATCTCCCCTCCACACACTGGTGGACCGGTGGTCGATCTACCCCCCTGAGAAACGGGCCCACAGCAAGTGTTCGGCGTATGGCCTACAAAGGAGGCAGGTCAAAGAGCGACCCTGTATCTTCCTAATCAACGAGATTTGTGAAAGGTGTTTTTGTCGGGTCTCGTGTAGCAAGTCAGATGCGATCAAAGCTGTGGTCAGAGATTCGTCCTCATGACCTCAGACACTCTTTTGCTTCACGTCTTGTTAGTATTGGGCAGGTGGACCTCTATATGCTCCAGCACATCCTTGGCCACAAGGCTGTGACTATGATCCAGCGGTATGCTCATTTAGCGGATGAATCTGTCATAAAGGGAATGGCAATAGCGCAAGGGTGCATGCAGTCACACAAAAAACGACTCCAAAAAAACAAGCCTTTCTTGCTCGAACGACAGATTTCATGGAGTCGAAATAGGTAAACGTGGATATTTATTGGAGTCTGGCCATCTTATTTCTTCTTTTTCTTAGAGCAAATAGGGCACCAAGACCCTCTTTTTATTGAGGCAGGAATCGCTTCCCAAATCTTTCCGCAAGAGCATCTCCATTTGAGCTTTGTATCCGTGTTTTTGTATTCATGGGAAAGACACTCACCTCCTCGACTCTTAGCTATTTGTTTCATTTCTTCAATTGACCTTCGTACAACATTTGCACAAACAGGGCACCATGAACCGCGAAGGACGGATGCTGGCTTAGCTTCCCATTGATGGCCGTAGACACACTCCCAACGGTGCTTTTCATGATAACCATAGTAGGTGTCTGAAAGGATTTTTCCTTCTTTATTTGCAGCAACTTTTTCAAGGTCTGCTAACGAATATTTCCGCCTAGATGCGATACTCTTTTCTCGGCCACAAATAGGGCACCATCGTCCAAATTTAATCTTCTCCCAAGCAGCAGGCCACCTATGCCCTTTGCTGCATTGCCACTCGTATTTTTGTTTGGTTGTTATGTATTTAGTTGAAAGGCATTTCCCTCCCTTTGCTTCTGCGAACTGCATTAAATTTTCAATTGAATATTTTATTTTCTTTGCTGCAGTCGACGCTTTTGCACACTCGGGGCACCATTTCCCTCTCTTGATATTGTCAGGGGTCGCCATCCATTGATGCCCTTGGTCGCACTCCCATTTAAGCTTCCTTCTTGCACCCATATATGAGCTGGAAAGACAGATTCCCCCTTTCTCTTTGGCGACATCCTGCAACTTATCAATTTCACTTTTAAGCTCTAACCGAACCTCGCTGAGGTCTATTGTTGGGAATTTTCTCCCAGTCTGCTTTTGATAGTCGTCTTGAATTACTGCGAACAGTCCTTTTGTGTCGCCTGTCTCTTGAGGTGGAATCACAATTAAAGTAATCTCATTTTTACTGCATAGCTGGGACTTGATAAGGTCTCTTTTCACTTGGGCTTTGAATCCTTGCTCACCATTATAATGCATAGGCTTATAATGCTGTTCTCCTTGATATTCGAATGCTAATTTTAAACCCTCACAAAACCCATCTAGCTCCAGTGGTAGCGACTTGAGGGTTGCCTTCAGCCAATTAGGTCGACACTTAGGAAATACATCGCGAAATGCAAGTTCAAAAATTTTTCGGCACAAATTTTCATTAATACTACGTACACCCGAACAATACGGGCACCATGTCCCATTGAGAATGCTCCCCGGAATAGCATCCCATCGGTGGCCATTGATGCACTCCCATGTCAGCTTGTGACTGACTCCTCTATAAATGGTTGAGAGACACTTTCCTCCTCGTTTAGAAGCCAATTGGTTCATGTCTTCAATGCTGTACTTGGTTCTTGCGCATACAGGGCACCAAGTTCTGCGCTTGACTGCGTTGGGGGTCGCTTCCCATTGGTGTCCTAACTCACATTCCCAGAGTAGTTTTATGGTGCTATCAATATAGGTTGTCGATAAGCATTTCCCATTTCTTGATTTGGCAATACGATGCATCTCATTGATATCCAGCCTCTTCTTCTCTGCATTGGATTTTCTTGCACAGAGAGGACACCATGTCCCTTTAATTATGTTTGAAGGGAGTGCTTCCCATTCGTGGCCACAACCACATTGCCATTTAAGCTTAGTTTTATAGTTTATGTATTCGAGGGAAAGACACCTTCCGCCTCTTGATTTTGCAAGCTCTCGCATATCGTCAATTGTAATTCGTTTCGCCATTTGTTCTCCTTTCGAGGATTAACTTTTGATGGATCTTTTATCTACAGTGTTTTTCTGAAATGTCAACACTGAGGTTTGTGCACAGAGTGCATAGACAATGAGGTATACCCACATGTCCAGTGGACACGAGTGTGGACAAAATGTTGACTTTGTGGATTTTTGTCCATACATTGAGTGTGGGTCTAAGACAATATGTCCACACAGGAGTCCACCATGTCACGAGTTCACGCATACTGCCGAGTCAGCACCGTTGATCAGAATCCGGCCATGCAGGTCGAGGCCATCGAGAAGAAATATCCAGAAGCCATAATCCACGAAGAAAGGGCAAGTGCATCAAGCCGAGATGAACGTCCAGTATTAGAGTTGCTCCTCAAAACTCTCAGAGATGGTGACAAGCTCATAGTTTGGAAGCTTGATCGTCTGGCAAGGAATACACTCGACTTGCTCCAGATCAAAACTGAGGTTGCCGAACGGGGTGCTGGACTTGTGGTCCTCGATATGGATATCGACACCAGTACCGCAAGCGGAGAATGCTTCCTCCAGATGCTTGCCGTCTTCGCAGAGTTCGAGACCAATCTGCGCAGAGAAAGACAGCTTGCCGGGATCGCAAAAGCCAAAGCAGAGGGCCGATATCAAGGAAGGCCAGCCACTATCGACAAGGACCAGATCGGAAAGATGCTGGAAGACGGAATGAGTCATGCTACCATCGCCAAGATGCTGGGGTGTTCGACAAAGAGCATCCAGCGTGTGCGCCGTGAGATTGAAGAAAAGACCAAGCTTGAGGGCAGCGGATTAAGCAAAGCCGAGGTCCAGCAGCTTGAGCAAGACCCGCATAATCATTAGATACTCCGTCTCATACCCCGCAGCAAACCCGCATTTGAACCGTGTTTTCGGGGTGGGATAAATTGTCACCTTATTCCAAAATTAATGCCAATCCACAGGCATTAACCTCTAATTTATCAATGAGCTTGAATGTCATGACGCATCGTATTACGCAGTCCCTTCGTGACAGTTAACGAGCAAACACTTCCAGCGTAGGGTTACAACAAAGGAATAGACGATGCCCGCATACAAAAACAACGAATGGCAAAAGCATTTATTGGCTGAGTTGCTTGAAGCTATCCGTAATGAAACTACAGAACGAATGAAAAACCCAAGTCCTGAGCCGCATCTTACTAAAACAGACTTTGAGCGTATTCAGCACGTACTGGATGAAGCCAAGTCTGTTTTTCAGGAAGAATATAAGGACAAGATTAAAGCCAGCACGCAAGGTATGTGGCCTTTTAACACGCCAGCGATCAAGCTTCCCCCGAAGTTTGAGGCTGTTTTCATGGAGATATACAAACACCATCTGTTATACCCTCATACAGACTCTGAGGTTAAGGCTGCGATCAAAGGGGCTGGTGGTAGGCCGTACAACCGTAAGGGCTACGACAAGGACGACTATGGTGATCTGGTAGTGAAACCGGACAAGAAGCTGATAGCCAGCCAGCTTGGTTGTAAGGAAAAGACCGTAACCCGCGAACTTACCAAGATGGTCAAAGTTGGAGTCTTGAAACCGCTTACGACTCCCCGTAATCGGCCGGGAATGTATATCATTGGAACGCTGGGTAGGCCTTATGCCAATATGCCCAAAAGGAGGCCATTCATCCAGCGTACCGACCTCCGAGAAGGAATCACAGCGGCTTTGGAAAAGTTGTGATTGTACTGGGAGCCTCTGTGGGACAAATGTCCCACAGCCCTTTTTAAAATGTCCCACAGAATTCATTTAAAGCATTCTGAGAGGGGGCTGTGGGACATTGGATTGCCAGTTGTCCTTACTGCCACAACAACTATCATTTTTTCACAAAGGAAATTTATTCAGAAGAGTCCTATGAGAACCATAGAGAGGACTGGGTGTATCCCTATATTACTAGAAGCTCCATAGAATGGATGGGGAATAGTGGTTTATCCAGAAGGGGAAAGACAAGGACCAGAGAACACGAAGTGGATGTGCTGGAGGGTGACTGCGGCCGTAAGGCCAAGGGAGGACGACAGTGCATCAAAAGGAACAGGGGTTCATAGCAGTGTGTTAGTGGAACCTCTTGGTAAGTGTATTGTCTGTCTCGCCACTTCGTGGCGATGCGCCCAAGGGCGCGTTTGATTCCATCCTACTTAAAGAGCAGAAAAGGCCCAGTAAAGACACAACAGACACAGAGAAAGTCTAGCCACAAATCCCAGACTTCCATGGCTGCTTCCCAGAGCCCCTGAAGCTTTCACAATATACAATCCCAGAAATAGATAGATTACTTTGTCTCATGCAGTCAAAATCATTCCATATTTATCCTAATACCGCATCGCGACACAAAAACCATGGTTGGGTCTGTTGAAGCCGATCCAATGTCTTGGAATCGAGATTTGAGAGGACTCCATCTCTTCACCGCCATAATCGAAAACGGAGCCCCGCGGTTCGTCGCCATAGATTGAGGCGACTCCCCCACTTGGATTTTTTCAGATACCAAGTAGCCCATGATCGTACGCGAAAATTTTGGAGGGGCGTTTTTCAGAGAAAAGCGCATGGTTCTAGGACTTAGTAGGTGCAAGAAGGGACTCATTCGAAGAGTAAGAGCCCCGTGGCTCGTCGCCAAAGACGTATGCGATATCCTTGAAACCAAGGCCACTTGTGACAGAAAGTGGTACTCTTCCAGCGTGAAGCGATTTCCCGAAAGCCCCGGATAGCAACCTTTAGTGGAGAGGCTCTGGCTGGCTCAATACAAGTTTAGCCAATTTTTGATTATCCTGAATAATTCCCTAGCCTTGCTCAAGGCCTCTGTCCAAATTATGTAACCAGTTATCTCCAATTTGCGGAAAAGGTGCATTGGGACCCATTTGAAACAAGAACTGGCTGGCATTGAATCGTGCGTTACCGCACCCTCGTCCGGGGGTTAAGCCAATTTGGTATGCTTGAACTCGTGAGATTTCTCTGAACGAGGACAAAACAAGCGTCTCTGTGCACCGGGTCAGGCCTACATAAAAAAGTCTTCGCTGTTCGTTAAGGATAGCCTCGTCATCCATTGCGTCGTCACTCGGTAATAATCCTTCAACACAACTAGTGATAATAACGACTCGACTAGTTAACCCTTTTGATTTGTGCAAACTCATAACTCGGACTGCACCAGAACAATCTGGCAGATCGGGATGAGATATCTTTTCCATTAGATTATCGATGAAATCGGAAACTTCAAGTTCTTCTACATCTGTGATGCTACTATCAGCGATATCTCTCAAACCCTCCAAGTCCTCAATATCGTCAGGAATCACCCGATCAATTAAGGCTTCAAAATCTATATCAGCGAGACCTTCTAACAAGGCTTTAATCTCTACAAATTTTGGAATAATTCGATTAATCCCTGAGATCGAGAGAGCACCAGAAACCACCTGAGATAAGGCATCAAAAGGAGCAATAGCATTTTCCTCACAGTGCAGCCGTAAGCGACTGTATGCGCCTTTTTCCATTGCACCGGAGCCAGCTCCAAGAAGGTATCTGAGAGCAACCCGATCCTCATTATTACGAAGCAAAGCAAGCTGTGCTAAAGCGATCTGTGCGGCATCTGTATCGTATGATTCTTCAGGATAAAAGGAATATGCTTCAATCCCTGAATCATTGATTTCTCGGGCAAGTTGCGCCCCCAAGGCTCTCCTTGGTGAAAGAACAAGAATTTCATTTGGATCAACATCCGTTTCATTGACAAGAAATTCAATATATTGACTAAGTCCTTCGATTTCTTCTTCCGCTAATCCCCATTGAACTATTGAGACGTCACCTTGGCAATTGTCTGGGAAATGCCTGACCCTTGCAGCTACCCCAGCTTGATGATTTTGCAGTATAAATGAATTTGCCATGGAGACGACCCTGCAAGGGCACCTTCGGCAAACATCCAAATCCTTGTCTTCTACAACATTATGATGCTCATCGAATTCGACAATTCCATCAGGGTGCGCGTGCCTGAAGCTGTATATTGATTGATCAACATCTCCCACAATTGAAAGGTCACCGTTGCTTGCTAATATGTTGATGAGTTCTTGTTCTGCTTTGTTCAAGTCTTGATATTCATCAACAACTACATGCCCAATACCGAGTTCGTTGATATAGAGGGGATTGTTTCTCAAAAATTGTAACGTCAGAGGAACGAGTTCCCCAATCAGCATGCAATTATGAAATTGAAGCCAATCTCGGAGTGCTCTTTCGAAATCTTGATCTTCTTGGCTGATCGGGTGGCCGGGAAGGTCTCTCTGCATCCTTGCCCATGCAGCCTCATATGCCTTTACATTCATTGTAATCGCCCGGCCTGCACCAAATGCATGCAAATCATGAATTAGAGGTGCCCCTTCGAATTTCATCACACCACTTTTTTCATAAGCCAGCAATGGCCTAGCTTGCCTGTTAACATGCCTAAACACATCTTCTTGGCTTAACAGAGAAAAACAAAATGAATGAAGAGTTCCCACCCGAATCCGATCTATCCCATCAAGTTCGATAGAGCGTAGTTCTGAACATAAATCCTGAGCAGCAACCCGAGTAAATGTCACTGCAAGGACTTCTTCTGGAGTTACCACCTCTTGTTCAATAAGCCTAGCAACCCGTCTCTTCATTGCATAAGATTTCCCAGTTCCGGGCCCCGCCATGACACGTAAGCGAGGTGCTTCAGATTCTGCAATTTCCAGAGCCACACCAGTAAGACCATCGTTCCAAGGCATTATATAATCTCCAAGTTGATCGACATAAACGTAACTTTATTAGGCCAAAACAAAAGCAGGAGCAACATATAAACCAGTCTATTGTTATAATAAACATTCTTTTAATCGACCATATTCGGGAAAGGAGTAGTCTTGGCGGCTCTTTTCAAGCAGGATATAGTGCATTAAACATCGAAAGAGAACGGTCTGAGGAGAGTTATAATGAAAATTTGCACGTTCCCATTCAAATCAACCAACTAGGCTGGATTCATAAATGGATATGATCACTGCACTTAAGAATGTAAATTTCTTGTATAAATTGTACAAGGCAGTTCCTACTACTAAAATCAAAAATATAATTGAAACTCCCTTTCGACATGCAAAGCTATCCGATGAATACTTCCAGCGAGAACTGGAAGCCGGTGACATTGTTACCGTTTCAGGATATTTGTCCAAATACTGTCAATACTTCAAGCCAACTTCGTATGCACCGGGAGTATACAAACCCTCTATCGAAGAAACCAAAATGTCATTTGATCGCTTTGGTAATAATCCAGTGCTCCGGACGAGCTTGGAAATGGGACTTGCGCCAGCAAAGAAAGCAGTGGTTCCCTTACAAGCCTTACCCATGTTTGGAGAAGGATCAGCTTCATACCTGATAGCCTTTTTGTACCCAGATGATTTCACTGGTTTTCTTGAAGTTGGAGGAGTGTATACCGATGCTAAGATAACAGAGAGTCATAAAGCCATTCCAGTACTTCTCAATGAGAAAGATTTTTCTCGTTTAACAGAAAAAAAAGTAAAACTGACAGCAAAGTTACATCCGTTACCTCAAGATGCAGTTAACGCTTTCTCAAATACGTTTGTAGATAATGATGTTCAAAAGATGATGTATCTACATTTTAGACCGACATCTGAACTTGTTGGATTCGCCATTGATGCTAGAGAGACCCTTGAAGTTTCAACAGAAAAGATGGAAACACGTATTAAGGCAGGAGTTTATGTTGAAGGTCATTTTGAAGCTGGCCCAACCGATATGCATCGTTTTGATTTCGGGAACTTAGTCGATGGAGTGACGGCGTCAACAACCAACCGGAAAGACAACGGGAATGTAAGTCAAAGAGTGTATGGAAGAGAACCTGATATACCCGTATATTGGGATAACATCGAAAAAGGTTTTATTCGCTATTACCTTAGAAATGACCGTGTCAAAATAATGCAATATAATAGCACCATAAGCTTCTATACTGAATTTAGTCTTCTCGATGACCGAGACGCTTATGAAAATCAAACTAGATTGAAAACCGTATATAACGGTACATGGCGAAGCATTAAAAAGTATTTTTCCGCAAACGGACAGCCTGATGCGACTTTTGAACTTGATTTCGTATGGGATTATCGAAAGGCGGGTATGTTCCATAACAAAGGTTTTTTACGTTCTTCGGAGTCAGAAAAGATATTCCGAACTGACGAAGGTCTGAATAATGCTAAGCAGTGGTTAAAAGGTTAGCTTATGATTTTTCTCATCTTGAGCGCTGCTCCAAGTTGTTTCAAGAGGCTTGCTTTAGCAGTCTCTGCTAAGCCAGCCTACAGTAAAAAGAGGAGGAAAAACGACAAGAGTTTACCGTATGTTTACCGGACAATAAAAAAAGGACTTTCATCTAATGATGAAAGTCCTGATTTATCGCGTGGTGCTCGGGGACAGAATTGAACTGCCGACACGGGGATTTTCAGTCCCCTGCTCTACCGACTGAGCTACCCGAGCACGCTGTCGAGAAAAGGGATTTACCGAATCCAGGGGGGGTTGGCAAGTCCTTTTTTGTCCTTAGGGCATTTTTTTTTAATCTTTGTCCTTCAGTGGGGCACCCATTTCCATGATTCGGGCGGCGTATCCGGTGCGTAATGCCTCCAGATAGTCCGTGTCGATGGGGCCTTTCCAGGTTGTGATTTCCGTGTAGCGCTTGGGGATTTTGACCGCAGCCGGGTTGTAGCCCATGCCGAGGCGTAAGCGCCAACGCAGCTTTTGTACCCGGTCGCCGATCTCGCCCATGGTTCCGTTGAGGGCACCATAGCCTACTGCGGCCATGGCTTCGGCCATGAGTTCGTCTTTGTAGACGCCGCGTGAGAACAGGCAGCCGACCATGCAGTTGATCACGATGCGGTCGCGGGCGTCGTCTACCAGGAAATCGAGGGCTTTCTTTACGTCCTTGTCCTCGTGCTTCTGGTCGTAGGCGTACCCACCGGAATCGAGGTGGGAGTGGCGGAAGCCGAGTCCCTCGGATACGAAGAAGACTTCACCTGTGGCATATCCTGCCATTTCCTGTCCAAGTACGCAGGCAAAATCCTCACCACCGTATTCTTTGGCGCAAATCAGGGTTCCCTTAGCCAGCAGTCGGTAGAAGTCGTTAGGCGGGCGGCCAATGAGCTCTACGGCCTGCATGTACGCTTCGGAGTCGCCCCAGTTCAGTTTGACCACGGTTTCTTTTTCGCTGATCAAACCC
>PPCM01001536.1_pt1 | contig 10170 bp, 8 predicted proteins | sample 1555541 | NCBI WGS metagenome assembly PPCM01 (sample SAMN05284479, study PRJNA326546) | Marine sediment metagenome, whole genome shotgun sequencing project. | isolation source: marine sediment | place: Germany: Wadden Sea | collected 2012-09-05 | reverse complement strand
GTGGGGATGTCATCAAGGATCTGCTCGAACGTGCAGCTCTCGGCGTAGTGGCATATAGTCTCGGCCGTGACGTGGCGAAGAGCAAAGGCAGCGATACGGCCGGCAAACTTGTCGACGAGCTTGTCGCAGAGCTCGAGCCACTCTCCAGAAAGGTGGTCCTTGCAGTAGCCCTCGAGATAGTGGTCCAACTCGCGCTGGGGCAGCCCATGGACGCCGTGGTTGTCCACATACTCCTGGACATCGCGGCAAACGTGAAGACAAACCGAGCACTTCAGGCTGGCGTCAACACAGCCGAATGTCGCCAGAATGAGCGCAATGACGAGAACAAAAGCGATCTTCATTTCTTTGTTGGTCGTTGCCGTTTTGACTCGAACAAAGAAAAAGTGAATGAAAGGAAAACGGAGTATAGACGATTCCATCGATATCTGAAGATCGTTATGGGGAATATTTGCGAGTATTGGCGCTGGGGATCATTTTTTTATAAAGCACAAAAACTAACACGGTATTGGCGGCTGATGTTTCTGGTCAGTTTCTCGGCCCTAGGACCACTTGATCAACTGGAAGGGTCTGAGCGGGTTGCTATTTTTCATTTCGTGTTTGTTTGAGTGATGCGAATCCAAGTGTCGGCAGATCTAGAAATCATTTCGTCTTCGAGTCAGATCAAAAAACTGCACCTTGTAAGCCGGTTCCAGATGTTCTAACAAGCAGTTTTCACCCCCATCTTCACAATTCGTCGAAGCCAAGTTGAGTCAATTTGTGGCAAGCAAGTTCAATGGCTTCTCTCACCCGACTTCTCCTCTGCCTCTCGCTCTTCCTCGTGTATGTCTTTGCCTGGGGCAAGGGCTACAGCCCAGATGATGCTCACCACGCTCTCGCGCTTTGCTGCGTTTCTTACTGTGACTCGGACGTCAGTGTGGACGAGTGGCAGTGCCCTCAGTGCCACAAGGCGTCCACCAACAAGCCCCCGTTTGTGCAAGTCATCCGCAACGAGAAACTCGAGGTCAAGGCCCTCGTGGTACTCCAGGACGGTGTCGACGGCGACAGGCTCCTATCTGTGGTTTTCCGCGGGACCGTGTCCAAGCTCAACTGGATGGAGGATGCCTGGGCATTCCAGGAGCACAACACCCGCTGGCCCGGTGCCAAGATCCACCGTGGCTTTGCGGATGACTACATGTCTGTAGAGAAGGACATCCACCGGACCGTCAAGACCCTCATCAACCGCGCCCGACCCACCCGCGTGCTCGTCACTGGCCACTCCCTCGGCGGCGCCCTTGCCGCGCTCTGTGCAATGGAGTTGCGGGTGAACGGCGTCATCCCGCGGTCGATCCCGCTGTCCCTGTACACGTTCGGCCAGCCCCGTGTCGGAAACGCCGGTGCCCCCAAGTTGCTCATGGCGACCGTCGATGAGCACTATCGCGTGACCCATTGGCACGATCAGATCCCCCAGCTGCCCAGAGAGAACATGATCGTTAACCACTACCGCCACGGCCCCCGCGAGGTGTGGTACAACCACGAGAACACCGCGTTCAAGGTGTGCGACGGCACTGGCGAGGATCCCCACTGCCAGCTGAGCGAGCTGCACAACATGCCCATCGGTGGCCACAACGACAACCACCACCTGTATCTCGACTTCAACATCCACCAGTGCATGCACGACTGCCCGAAGCACGCGTAATAAACCGTTCGTGTGTCCGTTTTACTTTCTAGATCCTATCGATTTCCTATTGCCATCATCCGGATGACTGATGTCCAAGGCAACGGGAGCAATACAGACAGATTCGTATGCGTTGTCCAATCAGTTTTACGAGTATGAGTTCGAGTACACCGGTGATGAACCTGATAAGGCGGCGTTCCTTTCTGCTCGAGATGTTTTGCTCGCATCTCTTTTCTGCGGGATTGTATACACTCAAAACTCGGTATGTGCGCTGAATACAAAGCTAACAGCTCGTAAGATGACCACTATCCGCCAACAACTGACCGCCCTTGGCTTTGAATGCGCTACCCCGCTCTCTTGCGTCGAATCATCAGGCCAACACATGTCCATGATGGTTTCAGCCGCTATATCCGAGACCACCGTCACCCATGGTTGGCGACGGTCCCTCTGCGGCACGGTGCTCGGCCCGGTACGCCCCGGCATCACCCGCGCCCCCTCGATATCGTGGTCGACCCTACCCGACGGGGTGGGGCAGGTCAGGGTGATGGCCGAGGCGCTCATTGCCCGATATACCACGCCCAGTCGCCTCGTGCCGGGCGAGGCGGTTGTTGTCACGCCTATTGGCCCCTGTATTCTCGTCGGCAAGGCCCCCGCCCCCGCCACTGAATGGGCTGCGGTGCATTACACGACAGTTGACCCAGACAGTCCCGCATACACCGTTAGGATGTCCTCAGGACCCCTGGCGGTGCCCATGTCCGCGCTTCTCTCATCCGTGGGCGAGACCACCGCCAGGCCCACCGCGGAGGCCAGGGATCGAACATTGGCCGCCTGGTCACAAATACTCACCGCGGTTGGGGTGGGCGCGGCGGCGTTATTGGTCCCAGCGCCATCATCCCCCGCCCCCTCACCGGCGACCGGATTTGTGTCTGTGTCGGGGTTGACTGCAGGGCAGGCAGGGCAGGGGCGGGGGCGGCGCGGCACGGTCGTTGACGACCTGAGCGATTTAGTGCGATATACAGTTAGGGGTGATCCTACCGAGGGGTCTATCCTGGGGTCGACCGACAATGACCCGACCCCCACCCCTACCCCCCGCCGCCCGATAACAAATGCGGCGGATTTATTGAAGTCAGCCGGCATGCAGGACAGACTAAAGGCGGCACGGGATCGACGGGTGGCGGCTAAGGAAGTGGAGCGCGTGAAGGAGAGGCAAAGGAAAAGAGAAGCCACCAAGATCGAGAAGGAGAAGGAAGGGGAGAAAGAGGAGGAGATGGTGGATGACAAGATGGTGGACAAGGGGCAGGGGGAGACCGCGCGGGCCACGCCCAGACCCACCCCGCGCGCCAAACCTAACCAAGCCCAACTGCTGGTGGACGCACTCAAGAACCGGTCCAGAACCCCAACCCGACCCAACGTCAAGACCCCTACACTAAAGCGGACACCACCCACACGCACCCCCACCCTGCCCGCTAACAACACCCCCGTCGCCACAGCCCCAGTCTCGAGGGCAGGGTCGACCTCAACCCCGCTGCTGGTCTCCCTGCCCGGCACAAAATCTGGGATTCGGTCGGGGATCAGGGCGGGGGTGAGAACACCAAAAACACCGACGGTGAAGGTAGCGGCGAAAGTTACACCCAAGGCAGCGACGAAACCGAAACCCACCCCAGTGAAGGCGCCGGCCCCAACCCCCACTCCGCCCAAGGCCAAGCCTCTTCGATCGGCCCTTAAGGTCACCCCACCCAACCCTACCCCCACCCCAACCACCGTCACGCCGCCCAAGGAGCCCTCGCGGCGGGTCGGGTTCGCCACCCCCGTCCTCAAGGCGACCCCCAACCCCAACCCCAACCCGGTCGCCCCGGTCCCCGACGCCGACCTAGTGGGGCGATTCGGGCGGGGGCTGAAGGGCGGGTCCAAAGCGGTGCTGGCCCACCATCTGGCCGGGTTGAAGGAGCGACACACTTGGTGAGGAGTGGGGTAAGGTAAAGATAAAGAAGGCTGCGGGAGGTGAGGGGTAACATATATTTAGTGATCTATAACAAGCATTCTGTGTGTTCTTGCCTACGCCTTGCCGGTAACCTTCCCAACCACGGCCTTGAAGGTATCGTTGACCCAATTCCTCACCGGCGGCACGAACGTGACCACATACCACACAGCGCAGAGGTACTCCAGATGCACGGTCACCACGGTGTACAGGATAAACAGCAGCGCGTAGAGAGAGTCGCCGATGTACAGGATAACACAGATGGGCGGGAGGAGCGTGGCGATGGCCAGTAGAGGCGCTAGAACGACGGGGATGATCCGGATCGGATTCTTGATGGTCAGTTTGAACATGTCCTGGAGGGGATAGAGGAACAGGAAGGAAATGACGGTTGAGGCGTTCCCCAAAAGCAGAAGGGGGACGAAGGCCCCAAGAGTGTCCACCATAACGGCGCCAGCAAACGACGCCAGGTAGCCAAAGATGAACAGTGCACCCAAAAGGGTCCTGAGTTAGGGTTGTGAGCTCAATGGAACAAACATGCGGAGTCTAAATCCAATACCAAGAGGTTTGTATTGCATGAACGTCAGCGTAAACTTTGAGGTTTCAGCCATGTCGCTAACAGCACCCTTGGGGTTCTTCACACCCGATAGCAGTCCCTGCTTCATCGAAGCGGAGGCGATGGACTTCATAAGGGGGATTCTCTTCAAGCCCGACTATAAATCATATCGGCGCTGGCCGGGTTTGGGACGTCTACCATTGTTCACCGCTATGCTGTAACAGGTTAACCCACGCAATATCCATGAATACATAAATCATAAATACAATACGCGATGTCACGCCAGAATCACTGATATGCCGCGCTGATTCTTCCAATAAGCTTTTTACGTTGAACCCAGACTGTTTCCAACCTCAACCAACATACGAAGTTTCGTTTGCGAACCGGCGTTGAGCACACGATGGGACGTTCTCATAAGCCAGTGACCGTCGAGGATCATCTTCTCGTAATTGGGAAGCAGATGGAGCTTCCAGACCTTACTCCGAGCGGACAGGCCCGCGTTGACGAGCTGAACCGGCTGTGTCGCCTAGAGCAGTACGCTTCGCGCTTCGGGGAGCAAATGGCGGCTGCACTGCGGCGACTAGAGCAATTAGAGCAAAACATAACCACCATGCACGAGGGCGCGGCGCGGCGGGCGGCCGATTCGGACGCGATGCTCCAGACCCAGCTCGGTGGGGTAATGAAGCTCGTAGCAGAGGAAGCAGAGCAGCGCATGCGACTCGAGGACACCGTGGACGACGCGCTGCGCGCCTTTGACAGGCGGGTTGACGTCCGCATTCACGAGTCAGTGCAGGCGATGTCGCGAGGCAAGCCCGCGGACCTGGGCAACCCCCTTGCGCTGATTGAGGGCATCTCGGCGTCGCTGACACGCATAGCGGACGTGGAGGGCGACATACGGGGGATGCGGGGCGATGCTCGTCGCTTGGAGGAGCGCTATCGCAGTCTGACGTCGTACACACGAAGCCTGGTCCAGCATATCAATTCGCTACGCACAATGACCGGACCGGGCCGTCTACCGCAGCTGAGGTACCAGCCGAGGGCGGGAATCAACGAGATCCGGCTCCAGCTGAGACGAGCGAGCCAGGGCCACCACACCCCCCAGCCGACCGAGCTGCGGCCTACACTGCTGCCGAAGAGACGAGAGTTGACAATCGACGACGCGCTCATTCAATCTGCTGCATCGTTGAAGAGCGATATTGATGCGCTTCGGAAGCGCCTCGATCGGTGGCCTAAGCACGACGCAAGCCATCAGGCGTAAAATGTAAATGCCTTTAAAGTTATTCGTAGGATTTGTGTGTTTCCTATCTGTCAGTCAAATGGATGGATATGGTGACCAGCAGCGCACCTCGTACGATGGTACGCGGTATAGGAACAAGGTACAGAGGAAACCCGTCGATGGGAGTGCTTCAATGACCTATTCCGTCGAACAGCGCAATACTGTGCGTGATTTTAACCAGTGTCCTGCCATTATTGACAGTCTGCAGCACCTACGCTTTGTGCATGCTCCACAGTTCCAGTTCAACACAGTAGCGAATGGCATGCTCTGCCGTTTCATTCACTCGTCGAAGAACAAGAACCCCTCAGCCAATTACAGTCTCGGCTGGATTCCCTATGGCCAGCGACTCATCACTGGGAACCAGAACGGTGACCTGACGAGCTGGGATGGCCTGGTCTTCAAGTTTGACACCATTACGGCCCACGCTCACACGGATGGCCGCGATGACCTCACAATATGGTCCATCAAGTGGCTCAGCAGCGGCCAGTACATGCTGAGCGCGGACGACAGAGGCAACGTTAAGTACTGGACGCCTTCCGTCCATAATGTGAAGCACGTCAACGCGTGCCCCGACAACCAGAAGATCGCCGAGCTCGCCATCTCTCCTGGGGACGGTGCATGGGCCGCCGCGTCGTCCGACGGCTCCGTGTCCATCTTCGACATGGCGCACCCCACGAAGCGCTCATCCTCGGAGGGTAACCCCGTTAACGTGCTCCGGGGCCACCGCTGGGAGGTGCTGACCGTCGATTGGAACCCGTTCAACTCCCTGATCGTATCAGGGAGCATGGACGGTACTGCCATCGTGTGGGACGGCCGCACCGCTGAGCCGATCAGGACGATCAGCGATAGTACCTCCAAGCCCGTCGAGGTTGTTCGTTGGTCTCCATGCGGCACGCGATTCCTCACAGCAGCGAGGGACAGAAGCATCCTGCTGTACGACGTGCGGATGGACAAGCCGCAGCAGAAGTTCGCTGTACAGCAGGTCGGCAGTGAGGATAACTACGTCAAATCAATGCGCTACCATCCAACGATTCCCCGGCTCTTCGTGACCGGAGAACAGGACGGATCCCTCAGCTGGTGGCACGAGGACCTCCAGACACCCGTGACGACGCTCCACGGTGCCCATGGCCGGCAGATTACAGACATGGCCTTCGCACCAGCATCACATGTTCTGGCTACAGTGTCTGTGGACCAGATGACGCGTTTCTGGGGGAGGCTGAGGCCGGGGGATAACGTGGTAGACAAGTTCCACAGGGGGCAGTACCCACAGGCTGTGGGAGATAACCATACCGACCTGGCCAAGGTGCAGTACGAGATTGAGCAGGAGGCGCTCGGCCATAGCGAGAAGGTGCGGCAACAACAGATGCCATGGGACGGGGCGATGGCCACCGATGGCCACGACAGGACGGCGGAGTCTCGCATGGCCAACAAGTCGGAGCACGTGGGGCATCAGGTGATACAGCAGAGCCAGGTGTCTGCACAGCAAATGAACGAGCTCAGCACGGCCGTGATCGACGGAGGAGCGATCCCTGGGTTCGGGTGAGCGATGGGCGAATGATAAACGTTGGCATTGAGGTGTGTTTGGTTGAGTTTTGAGGCTTGTTTATAAGCGGTGTGAAAAGGCTATGGAGAAGGGTAAGAACGCACGTTTTGCTCACCGGAGCAAGGAGGACAAGAAGATTAAGCTTGATCACAAGCGTTTTGGTAAGTTTGAGGAGGAGATCAACGCGGAGGTCGCTGTTATCGATCAATACGGCCGGAAAGTGACCGAAAAGGCCGACAAGCTCGACGATGAGTATGAATTCGAGAACAAGCAGGAATCTGACGCCACCCCCGACGCCGAGCCCTCCGACGAGGTCTCTGACGTCGATTCAGACGCCCCTCTCACGGATGTTGACGATGAGGACGACGACGTCTTCGAGGAGGAGGAAGCCGCGCCCATCATCGAGGAATCGACATGCCGTGTCGCCGTTCAGAACGTCAGCTGGGACCTGGTCAAGTCTGAGGACATCTTTGTCGCCCTCAACTCTTTCGTCCCCGCCGGCGGAAAACTTATGAGAGTCTGCATCTACCAATCAGAGTTCGGGAAGGAGCGGATGGCCGTCGAGGCGCAGTACGGCCCGGGCGCCTTCCTCACATCCGGCGAGTCCAAGGGCATCTCCTTCGAACGCGCACCCGAGGAGCCCGGCGTGATGTCGGCCAGAGATCAGGGCCGCCTCAGGAAATACGAGGTCGACCGCATGCGCTACTTCTACGCAGTGGCAGAGTTCGACTCCGCCGACACAGCGCTGCATGTTTACACCGAGTGCGACGGGCGTGAATTCGAGCTCAGCGGCACATCGTTCGATTTACGGTTTATCCCCGACGACATGACCTTCGAGGACCCCACAGCCGAGACGTCCAGCATCCCAACCAACTACACTATGAAGGCTGGCCACCGCGTGACTGCGCTCATGGACACTGCTGTACAGTCATCGTGGGACACCACAGACGTGGACCGGGCCGCCATGACGCACCGTGCTCAACACGACATGGTTGATGCGATATATAACGGTGATTTGGATGAGATCGTAGCTAGCGACGCTGAGGACGATGAGGGCCGTGATGCGGGCCGCTACAAGGAGCTATTGGCTGGTATCAGGACGGACCATCCCGATTGGGACGGAGAGTTAGAGGTAGCGGAAACACAGGCGCAGAAGGAGGGGCTGGAACGCGTTAAGATGATGGAACAGCTCCAGGAAGAGAGCAGCGACGACGAGGAGGAGGAGAGCAGCGAGCAGGAGGAGGAGAGCGACGAGGAGATGATGGAGATGGAGGATGAGGCCGAGCCGGTGAGTGTTGAGGACCTGGCGGCGTGGCAGGCGGCTACAGACGTGCTGGCCAACAAAAAGGCGTCGCGGATGGCGAGGAAGAAGGCTACAAAGAAGCTCGCCGAGCTGCGGGCCAAGAACCCCGATATCGAGGCCACCGTCGCCAACGCAGGCCAGATGGCGGCCGGCATCGCGGAGCGTTTTGGCGACCTGCTTCAGGATCCCGAGACGGCCGTCAACCCCGACGGGAAGAACTACAGGCGGACGGCGTTCAACACGGAGCTGATGAAGAGGGCGCACCTCGACGAGGAGGAGTGAGTAAATACTGCGGATTATGGCGGTGCCGGAGCTGGGTGTCATGAGAAAGATTATAAATTGGAATCTGAATGTTCGGGTGAGCCTGCGGCAATGAGTGTAGGGCAGGTATGCACGTCCGTGTATATGGGCGGCAATCGCGACTAATATGAGCACGACCTTTAATTTGTATCCTCTGTTCTCGAGATTGGAACCCACAGAAGCATCATGAGGCGAGATGGACAGTTAGAACCCGCGCACGTGATCCATAAGTCTGAGCATCTTCTCCGCGAGCAACTCCCTCGTGTGGAACTGAGCACTTCTCTCTTCAAGCTCGTTCTGGATGTGTGGCTCAGCGCCCCGCTCCGTTTCGTGCTCCCATCCCTCGTTATCGTCCTCATCTTTCCCCTCTCCGCCGTATACGAGCTGTCTCTTGCCTCGTTTCACATCCTGCTCACCGTCATGTTCGCGGCAGCCCTCGACGTTGTTCGCGACACGTCCGCGTTGCTTGCCATTCCCCTCGCCATCATCTTCATCATCGCCGCCATGGCCATTATCCTGCTCTACTCCCTGCCTGTACTCGCTACAATGCTCACCGAGGGTGCCATTCGTCAAGGAATCTTCCGCTCAATGGCTGGCGAGCACGTTCCGCCGACCCAATGGTTCTTCCTCCAGCGCGAGTACATCATCCGCGTCACCGTGGTCTATAGCATCCTGCTGATATGCATCGCCGTCGGCGGGCTCAGCGTCGTCGGCATCCCCCTTCTCTACATCGTGACCATCTTATTCTGGTCCGTGTTTGATTTCCTCCTCCTTTCCCGCCCCGAGCTCCCGCTGCGGCACATCATCGCCTTCACATGGGTCGCCAACACCCGCAACGTCGGCCCCCTGCTCCTCTTTGGCGGTTTATCCTACCTATTGTCCGTTATCAGCGACGAGTCCATCATCATGTACATTCTTGTCCGCGGTATCCAGACTGTGTTGATGTGGGTCTATGCCGCCAGCGTAACCGGTCAGTTGCACCCGGTCGCCCGGTTTGAAGGCATCGCGGACGATTCTCCCTTCATTATTTGAGGCTGCCGAACCAATCGCAGCATGTATTTATATATTATCGATAAACGTATCTACCTTACCCTACCTTACCCTGTGCCAGCGATTTACCTTGCCTCACTTCTTCTTCTCCTTGCGGACCGTCCCACCCCCAGCCTTGAGCGTTTTCCGACGATGCATCTCGAACGCTCTCGAGATATCGACATCCCAATGTGCTGGGGCTATCAGCGGCCCATGTTCGGCGGTCGGCCTCGACGTCCAGCGGACCATCTTCTTTTTGATAATATTCTCAATCCACCCGTACCCCGCCTCTGCAATGTAATGACTCAACATAGTTCCCCGGATATCGCTCGCGGTCGCCTGAGAGTCGACGTAAGGCGGCGGTTGGGTCGCCCAGAGTCCGTCCATCGCGTGTGCGATCATAAACTGCACTGACCGGGCGTGCCCGTGCCTGAGATCATCACAGTCGAGGCAGGCGACGAAGAAGTGACTGACGGTGGCCGTGGCGTCGCGCGTGGCCTTGTCCAGGGGGGTTTCCTCGTCTGGCTCGTCCTT
>PPCM01001535.1_pt1 | contig 10192 bp, 4 predicted proteins | sample 1555541 | NCBI WGS metagenome assembly PPCM01 (sample SAMN05284479, study PRJNA326546) | Marine sediment metagenome, whole genome shotgun sequencing project. | isolation source: marine sediment | place: Germany: Wadden Sea | collected 2012-09-05 | reverse complement strand
GATGAGCAGCAGCGGCCAGACAAAAGTCGAAGGCTCCGTCGTTATGATCAATTAATCCGGTATTGGCCCTATGGCATTTAAACTATCAAGCTATCATGCATTTGTGAAAAGCATTCCGGCTCACGATGGGTCATATAACCGAAACGGAAAGTCGTACCCCTTGCCTGCAAATGGTCAAGGTCGAATATGGGGTTCGACTTCATTGGTATCTTCAGCTTGATTTCCGAGCGCTCCAAGGAGGAGGAAGAGAGTAACCAGCGTCTTTGATTTATGTTGATTTGGTAAATTCCGAACATGGTTTGATACGTTTTGAAATTTTTCCATAAAGAGAGGTAACAAAATGCCGGCGGCAGCAAGAGTAGGAGATACAACGGTACACGGCGGTGCGGTAACGGGACCCGGAATACCAACGGTGCTGATCGGCAAGATGCCGGCGGCAACCCTTGGGGATATCCATGCCTGCGCCATCCCCGTCCCCCATCCGCCGGTAACGCCCTTTGTGGCGGGAAGCGGAACCGTATTGATCGGCGGCAAGCCGGCGCTTCGCGTGGGAGATTCCTGCGGTTGCGGCGCATCGGTTGCGGTCGGAGAGCCAACGGTGATCATCGCATGATGAACAAGAAAGGTCAAAACAGCTTTTTAGGCACGGGATGGCATTTTCCCCCGAGGTTCGTAAAGGGGCCCGAGACGGTGGTGATGGTCTCGGATATCGAGGATATCCAGCAGAGTCTTGAAATTCTCCTCACCACCACGGTTGGCGAGCGATTTCTTCGCCCCACATACGGTTGCGATCTCAGGAACTATCTTTTCGAGCCCCTTGACGACGGACTCAGGGCCTATATCCGGGATCTGGTGAACACGGCGATCCTCTATCACGAACCGCGTATCCGTCTCCTGGGCCTAAACCTTTACCCGAGCGAGAACGAGGGACTTCTTCTGATCGAGCTGGATTACAGGATTCGATCCACGAACTCCCGCAAAAACTTTGTCTTTCCATTCTACCGGGATGAAGGGACCGATGTGAAACAATGAAACCCAGGTATAAAAAAATTCCCCTTCAACACGACGGCCTGACCCGTCCGGAACGATTCCTGCCGGAACTCGATCCTTCATATGCGAGGATCGACGACCGGGAGATGATCGACCTTCTGGCCTTTGTGTATCACTACAGCCGTCACCTGAGATACTACGAGGCCGTTGAGCAGGGAGAGGGCGAAGTGGTGCTCGAAACCGCGAGGTGGCGGGAACTGATCCGGAACGAGCAGCTCTTCTTTCTTTCGGTCATGGCAAGGAGCACCCCTTCCGCCTTTACCCGGCGATTCGAGGAGGCAGCGGCGCCCCTTGTGCAGGGATCGCTCGACCAAGTCTGGGAACAGGGACTGGAAGAGGCTTACCTTTCAGCGTGCGACGTGTTTATCGAGGTTGCCGTCTGGGCCAAGACCCTTCCCAACGCTTCCCGGGGGTATCAGGATATCCGCTTGTATATCGAGCGCCTGGAACCGCAGGTGGATCAACTCCTGAAACTGTATCAGGTATCCTTTCCGGGAAGTTCGGACCTCTGGGATTACCTTTCCCCGAGGCTGTCCGGTTGGAACATAAGCAATCCCCAAGGGAACGCTTCCCCTCCGCCTCCCCGAAATGAGCAGCTCCTTTCCCTCAGGAAGATCTTCGAGGAGATTTTAAACATCCATTCATCCATTGTTCTCAATGCGGAAAAAAATATCGGGGAAGATCTGTCGAATCCGGGGCACCAGGCCCATGTGGGGTTGCTTCTCTCCTTTCTTCACCTCTTTTCACACAGCCTGAATCAACTCAACGGATTTACCGGACGTCACCTGGATTTTTATTTAAAGGATATACTGAAGCTTTGTCCGGCCGGCCGGGTCCCGGATCAGGTGCACCTTCTCTTTACGGCGGCAAAGGGCGTCGAGCGCCATGAGATTCCCATGGGAACCGCCTTTAAGGGGGGAAAGGACGAGGACGGCAGCGAACGTATCTACGAATTGACCGAAAACACGCTGATCACCCGGGCCGCGGTGGAACGGCTGGTGAACATTTTCGTGAACTTTAAAACGGACAACGCGCTCCCGGTACTCTCCTCGGTTCACATGGGCATTGTCGCCAACAGCAGCGACGGCCTTGGAACCGAACTTTCCGAGGAAGACCCGAAATGGCCCGGATTCGGCAACGGGCTCTATCCCCTTGCGGATCTCGGATTTGCCGTATCATCCCCCTTGCTCAGGCTCAAGGAGGGAGAACGGACCGTCATTCTCGAGTTCTTTACGGACGATATGGCGGGATTGGAAAAGGCATTTGACGATGCGTTTTCGGAGAAAAGCAACACCGAGGTTCAGCTTCCTCCTCTCTTCCTGGGATTTATCTACTCTGAAAAGGGCTGGCTGACGATCACGCCCGACCTTTATGTTGATTTAAGTGAAAAGAAGCTGGTATTTCAGTTCGAATTGGGCATGGGAGACCCCGGGGTGGTGGATTACGATCCCATCGCTTCCGGTGATGAGACACCGCTTCCGGTAAACCGGCCGCTCATCAAGCTGCTCTTGCATCAACAGGCATACCCCGAGGCATTGAATGCGTTGAGGGGAATGAGGATCACGAAACTCGATATCCATGTGGAGGTGAAAAACGTCAGAAGCCTGCTGCTTCAAAATGATCTTTCGACCCTGAAACCGGCCAAACCCTTCTCCCCCTTCGGCCCCCTTCCCCGCTTGGGCTCAAAGTTCTTTATCGGAGAGCGGGAGGTCTTTGAAAAGCCCCTTACCGAGATCAGCGTTGCCTGGGACTGGGTGGATCCGCCCGCCGATCTTGGGAAATGGTTCAAGGGATATACCGACGACAAGTTCACCTACAAGGTCGATATCCATATCAGGAAGGAGCACGACTGGGTGCTTTTAGGCGAGGACCGGGAGCTCAGCGTGGACGCGGACCCCGCCGCCGGCAAGGTGCTTGAAAAGCTTCCACCCGAAAAGATAGGGGAACTTGACGTCGCCATCAAGGAGGTGGGAAAACTAGACCTTTCACTACTTGATAAAAGCCCCGAGGCATTTCTTTCTCCCTTGAAAATATCCATTTCGGATGAGGAGCGGGATGCGCTCTTGAATCTAATGACCCGGAAGCAAAGAAACGACCGGTTGATCCGAAAAAAAGGCAAAAGGGCGCCTTCCAGAAAAAGACGCGCGGCTCCTCCCAGAGCAGGAACTCCCGCCGGTATATATACTCCCATGAGCAAAGGATTGTTCCAAGGCAAGGGAACGGGTCTTCCAGGGGGTCACGGTATCCCCGGATTTCCGGGTTCTTCAGGAATTCAAGGTGCTCCCGGTACCTCGGGGATCCCAGGAATTCAGGGCTTTCCAGGTTTTCCGGGTTTTCCGGGTTTTCCAGGTACGCACGGCCCCCCGGGTATTCCGGGTATCCCTGTGTTTCCCGGCAGGATGCCGTGGGGCACCGGCGGTATCCCGGGACCACTTCCAAAGAGGCCTCCGGGAAAGGTCATCCCGCCGCTTCCCCCAGTTAAGCCCACTGGACCGGCCGGACAGATTCCCCCCGGGAAACCGTCGCGCGATACCGTCCCCGCTCCCGCAAAGGGACAGGGGCCAAAGGAAGGCCCCCCGCCCGCCCCCGATCTATCGGCACAGTTTATTGACGATTTTTCCGTTTCCCCCAAGGGGTACCCAAGTGATTACGATGCCGAACCGTTTACCGGATTCAGCGGCATATTGGGGCGCGGCGGCATTCGTTTCACACTGAAGGAACCGGAATTCGCCTTCGGGCACAAGGCTTACGGCAAGCTCCACGCCAAGGCTGTGGCGGCCTCCATCACGGACAAGGACACCTCGCTTCTGGACGAGCTTCAATTGCCCTACACGCCCATGTTCGAGAACCTGCGCCTGGATTATACCGCAACGGATTCCTTTGACCTGTCGTTGCAACATGCGCACCTGGACCTGATCCGCCTCCTTCCCTTTGGTTATGATGTGAATCCGGATCCGGTACTGCTCCCCGATTACGATTCGGAGGGATATCTTTACATGGGACTCGCGGAGCTTGCCCCTCCCCAGAACCTCTCTCTCCTGGTGCAGTTCGCGGAGGGCAGCGCTGATCCGTTTATTTCAAGGCCGGAAAAGGTTGAATGGTCCTGCCTGACGGAAGACGGCTGGACGGTCCTCACCGAACGGGAGATCCTCGCGGATTCAACGCTGGGATTCCTTCAGTCCGGCATGATCACCCTGTCCCTTCCGGGGGGGATGACGGCGGCGGGAACCCGGATGCCCACGGGGCTTTACTGGCTCCGCATAAAGGTCAGCGACCACACGGCGGCCCTGAACGATTTGATATCGATCCATGCACAGGCGGGCAGGGCCGTATACAGGGATACCGGCGCGCCGGCACGCCATCTATCAACCGCCCTGCCCCCTGAATCCATTGGAAAATTTCTGATCCGGGAAAAGGCCGTGAAATCCGTGGTTCAACCCTTTGCTTCTTTCGGCGGAAAACAGGAGGAAGATTCCGGGGCTTTCAGGATGCGCGCTTCCGAAAGAATTCGTCACAAGAACAGGACCGTGACCCTTTGGGATTACGAACACCTGATACTGGAACTGTTCCCCGAGGTTCACAAGGTTAAATGCCTGAACCATACCTCCCCCGAGTCCGAGGTAAGTCCCGGGCATGTGACCCTCGTGCTGATTCCGGATCTCTCCAATCGAAACAGCCGGTATCCGCTGCGTCCCGCCGTTCCGGTTTCGACACTGGAAAAAGTGGAGCTGGCCGCGAAAGAACTCTGTTCCGAGCAGGTTACGGTACACGCGGTCAACCCATATTACGAGTCCATCGAGGTGGAGGGAAAGGCCTATTTTTTTCCCGAATACGATCTCGGTCTCTACGAGGCGCGCCTGCGTAAAGATATCCGCAAGGGGCTGACGCCCTGGCTTTCCGGTGAAACGGATATTCACTTCGGCGGCCGAATTCACAAGTCCGTTATTCTCAACCTTATCGAAGAGCTTCCCTATGTGGACTATGTGATTGATTTTGCGGTGAACCATTACGCGGGGCCGGGTGACGCACGAAAAAATGTGGAAGAGGTAAAGGCCGTTACATCACGCTCCATCCTTGTTTCACACAACACGCACACCATCGTGGGGGTAAAACCATGATTCGGGTAATTGCCGAACGGAGCCGGACTGAAAAGAGCGGGATAATCATCATGGGGGTCAAGTCATGAACAGCGGGATAACCCTGAACTATGCATCGCTTCTGAAAAAGGGGATCGAGCTGATTGAGCGCTTTTCAAGCGATTATTGGACGGATTACAATGTCCATGATCCCGGAATCGCGACCATGGAGTTTCTCTGCTATGCCCTGACGGATCTTGCCGGCCGGGCGGGACTTCCCCTTACCGGTCTTCTCGCGGAGTCCAGGGGGGAGCGGCTTGTTCTCGGGGGGAACTTTCCGCCGGCCCACAAGATTTTGCCCACCTCACCCGTTACCCTCCTCGATTATCGCCGCCTGCTGGTGGATATTCCGGGTGTGCGCAATGCGTGGATCACGCGTTTGACCGGTGAACATATCCCGGTTTATGCCCTGGCGGACCAAGGAAAGCTCGGGTTCGAAGGCGATCCGGAAGAGCGAATGTCGTTTGAGGGTTTTTACGGCGTGGATGTGGAGTTTACCAAGACCCTGCCCCAGGGGGACAAGGAAGAGACCCTCCTCAAGGTAAAGCGCGCCTTGATGACCAATCGAAATCTCTGCGAGGATTTCGTTCTCATAAGGGAGATCCCCATAGAGGAGATCGGTATCTGTGCCGATCTTGAGCTGTCGCCCGAGACAAACGTGGATCGGCTGGCGGCCGAGCTGAGCCACGCCATGGACGCGTTTGTGGCGCCTCCCCTTCGAAGATACACCCTTGCAGAAATGCTGGGCATGGGAAAAAGGGTGGAAGAGATATTTTCCGCTCCCCTGCCCCTCAACGGCTTTATCCTTGACGGTGATCTTGAAAAGAGCGTCAATGCCAACGAGCTTCACGGTTCGGATTTTGTACAGCGTCTGATGGATATTCCGGGGGTGGTCTCGGTCGGTCGTCTTCAGTTCACGTCCTTTGTGGGCGGCGTGGTCCAGAGGCCGGATATGTCGGCGGTGGTGACCTTAACCTACGATCACGCGCCGCGTTTTTCCATGGAAAGATCACGTTTTCGTTTTTTAAAGGAAAAGATCCCCTACCTCTCGGATCCCGTTCAGGTCGAAAAACATCTTTCCCAGCTCCGGGCACAAAACTTCCAGGCCCCGATCGGCCCCTCGGACCTCACCCCGGAACTTCCCGAGCCCATGTCCGTGAACGTGGCCGCTTATACCTCCATTCAGCACCATTATCCCCGCAATTTCGGCATCGGGGAAGAGGGACTTCCAGTTATCATGCCCCCGGAACGAAAGGCCGCCGCAAAGCAGTTCAAGGCATTTTTATTGCTGTTCGAACAGTTTATGTCCGACTACCTCGCACAGTTGAAATTCGCTCCCCGCCTGCTCTCATTTTCACCTCTGGAGAAGAGCTTTGCCCATGCCCTGCCGGCGGATGTTCCGGATTTCCAGGAGCTGATTTCCGATGCCGCCGCCATCACCGCCTACTACGAGGATGAGGAGAAGTTTCACCGAAGACGCAACCGGTTCCTGGACCATCTTCTTGCCCGTTTCGGCGAGCAGTACCGTGAATACACCATGCTCCTTGAATCCATCCACGGGCAATCTTCAATGGGACTGCTGATCGGTGACAAGGAGCGGCTCTTGAGCAACTACCCGGATCTGAGCCGGGATCGCTTTCTTGCCTGTGATTACACCTTGGAGAACAGCGAGCGAAGCATGTCGGGACTGGAGCACAAGCTACGCCTCCTTCTCGGCTACAGCAGCGACACCTATCCGGCCGTTTCCGAGGAGGCCCGTTTCCAAAGCTTCACGGTGGAGGACGGCAGCGGTATCCAGGGCACGGGGTTTCGTCTGCTCGACAATTGGAACAAGGTCCTCCTAACCTCGGCCGGAAAGTATCTCACCCGAGATAAGATGCGCCGGGATATAAAACAGGTCCTGATGCTCGGAGTTGCCGGCGTGAACTACACGGTACTCCAGGGAGAAGACGATTTATGGGGAATTACCCTCCGTGACGGTGAAGGCAGGCCCATTGCCGCAAACAGCACCGACTTTGATACGGAGCAGTCGGCCCTCGATGCCGTTGACGGGATCGCTCTGTTTTTAAAATCCATTACCGCCGACGAGCGGATCTTCCTTCTGGAGCATATCCTCCTTCGCCCCTACGCCTCTGAGCAGATCGACGAATCGGTCCACTACAGGACCGAAAACGACGAAAGGTATCTCCTGTCCACCTGTTTTCACGAGGAGGAGTCGGACTGCGGTAACGGGGACGCATACTCCTTCAGGGCCACGGTGGTGATGCCGGCCTGGCCCGAACGGTTCAAGGAGATGAGTTTCCGAAACTACCTCGACCGTTTTATCAGGAAACAGGCGCCGGCTCATATCTATGTTAAAATCTGCTGGGTTTCCGAGGTGCAGATGGATGCCTTTGAAGGGGCATATTCCACCTGGATGGCGCTTTTGCCGGATCGCGACCGGGAAGGACGAATGACGGCCTATCTGTCGGCACTGGAACGGCTGATCGATGTATGGCGCACATTGAGGAATGTGTACCCCGGTGCGCACCTGTACGATTGCCGGGAAAACAAAGATATAATACCAACGGTTCTGGGGAGATCTGCCCTGGGAGCAACAGATGGAGTGGATCATGATCAAGAGTGATAAATATCCGATCTTTCAGCCAAATCAGGTTATCTCGGATGAGATAATGAACTACATTCTCGGCCATCTGGAACCAAAGGACCGGGCCATATGCAAGAAGGGTATCGGCCGGGGAATTCTCTGCGGCCTTGAACTTTCATTTGCCGAAGGCGCCGTGGTTCTGAGCAAGGGCGCGGGACTGACCTCCGAGGGCTTTCTTGTGTCGGTGGACAGTCCCCTTACCCTTGGCTTTGCAAGGCCGTTTTTGCCGAGTTCCGAATATAAGGCTTTTCAAAAAGCGGACGATTCCGGGCCCATCGAGCTCCTAACGCTGACCGTCGACAAACCCGAGGGGGATGAGCCGTTCACACCGGTTTCAGACCTGGATCTCTCCCTTTACGTGGTTGCCATTTTTCTGGATCTCCACGACGAGGACCTGACCAACTGCCTGCCCGACCACTGCGACAACCAGGGATTCCTCAGGCGGCTTTTCTGGAAGGTGCTTCTGGTGAAGCGAACCGATGCCCTGAACATCCTGAAGACTTCGGACCCGAGACTCTCCGCCGCCATGGGGGAAAACGAGGTCACCGCCCTCCTTCACGCGATGTACGATCAAGCGGAGCTGTTTCTTGAGAAACCCCTGTTGGCGAGCAAGAACGTCACCACCTGGTCCAAGTTGACCGCGACCTACAGATCCGTGTGCCGAACAGAGATGGAGCGCTTCGTGAGTTCCTTCAAGGCCGCCTACCTCTGTTACCGGCATATACTGGGAGAAGAGGATATCTCCGTGGTGGTCCAGTCCCTTTTCGGCAGTTACCAGTCCATGGAAAACGGTAAAGGGCTCCAGTACTTCTGGGATTTTCTGGATGATCTCTTCCATGCGTTCAACGAATTTCTCGAAAGGGCATTTTATCTGACTGAAAAATGCGGAACCGATGAGAGTACCTTCGAGCGCCACATTTTTATCGGCCCCGGGAAAGTTCCCGACGGATGCCGTCCGACGATTTTTCGTCACTTCTTCAACCCAGCCCGCAAGGATGATTTTTACGGGGGGCACCGCCGGGAGGTCCTCTTCCTGTTCCGGCGGATCATCATCATGATCACCAACTTCAAATGGCGACTGGACCTGAAAACCCTCAGGCTGACCCCCGACCGCGTGGGAAACGGGCTGGGCCTTCGGGGCGTGGGATACTATTACGAATTCGACAAGGTTTCGGCATACTGGGATCTCGACGGGGCACGGCGCTGCGGGGGAGCGCACCTGCCCACATACCACAGGGACAACGACAATCTTCTCGGGCAAACCCTCATCGACAGCAACCATGCCCGGGTTGAAGGCCATATGTACCGAAACAAGGAAGCGGTCGTGGAGGAGCTGGAAGCCCTTCGGGAAAAGTACAACCTCAACTTCCATATAAAATGCCTGGACCTTGGCGAGGTGCCCGACTTCAGCAGCGGCGGTTGCAGTATCGAAAGCCTGAAGATCCTTTACGAAATCGCGCGGCTCGATATCATCTGCTTCCTGGAGGACAGGATCAGATTTCTCAGTTCCGTGGCAAAGGAGGATCTTGAATTCGACGATCCCGAAGAGGAACGTCAGGAGCGGGAAGAGGAGAAAAAACCCACACTAATCGAAAAAACAAAGAAACTCAACTATCTGGATGTAATCGATTTTACCCGGAACAGGTTCTTCGAGACCCAGGTCCGTATTGCCGCAAGAAAGAAGGCGGCGGAGCCGGCACCGGCCCCCCTTTCGCCACTTTCGGAAAACGGTTCGGAGGACGACGGGACAGGCGGTGTGGTGCGGGAAGGCTTTGAGATCGATACCGGCCTTATCAAGCCGCCCCTGAAGGAATCCATAACGATAAAGGGGTTTACGCCCATCACCTACAGCCCGGCAACACTGGCATTTTCTCCTTTTATCGGCCGCAAGGAGAGTCGATTTGAAAAGGAGTTCGAGGAGATCGACCTTGAGCGGGAGATCGTTCCCAAGGGTGTAAAGGAGATCGTGGACCGCGTCAAGCCCATCACCCGGAAACCCGCGGCCGAGCCCTTCAAGGCAACGTTTATCCCCACCGCCGGCACAAAGGAGAAGGAGACGCCGGTGGAAGAGGACAGCACCTCCTTTGTGATAAAGGCCAGGGAGATTGCCTTTGCATTTCCCAAAACCCCCGTAACCGAGTACCCCTCCTATCCCAAGCCGGTCCTGGGGGACCGTCTTCTCCAGGAGATCATCGGGCGATTGACCCAGCTTTTAGAGGAGCTCCCCGACGAGGTGCACGACTACGATGCAAAAAGCGTGAACGAGGCATACGACGTGATCAAGGACAAGGCCCTCTCACTGAAGGATATCATCGAGGACCTACTTGGAAACCCGGACTACGAGGTGCTTGGGGTGGAG
>PPCM01001534.1_pt1 | contig 10195 bp, 7 predicted proteins | sample 1555541 | NCBI WGS metagenome assembly PPCM01 (sample SAMN05284479, study PRJNA326546) | Marine sediment metagenome, whole genome shotgun sequencing project. | isolation source: marine sediment | place: Germany: Wadden Sea | collected 2012-09-05 | reverse complement strand
TATCCGGGTAAACTACACCTACGATTCCCTCAACCGCCTCACCGAAATCAGCTTTCCCGATCCCTCCCAGAATATCGCCTTCTCCTACGACCAGGGGGAGAACGGCATGGACCGCAGGACCGGCATGACCGATCAGACGGGAATCTGGAGTTTCGAATACAACGGAAGGGGTAAGGAAACCGCCCGAATCCACGGCATCAACGGAATGCAGTTCGCCGTCTTCAACACCTATTCCCCGGGCGGAAAGCTCACATCCGTCACCTATCCGTCCGGCAGAATAGTCGATTACGACAGGCTCGACTGTCTTTGCCGGGTCGACGGTGTTTCCACGACATTTGACGGCGAGAGCATAGACCTTGTCCAGGACCTTTCCTATCGGCCCTTCGGAAGAGCAGCGTCCATGCTCAATGCAAGCGGTCAGGTGGAAAACATATACGATGCCTCGGGCCGAATAACCCATGCCAACCCCGGCAGCGACAAGGAAAGAATCTACGAGTATGATGCAAGGGGAAGTGTTCGCTCGGTGCGGGCCGAAAATGTTCCGTGGTACAACCAGTCCTTCAACTATGATTCCATGAATCGGCTGATTTATGCGGATGGGGATTACGGCATGATCTCTTACACCTACGACAAGACCGGTAATCGGCTCAGCAGGCATGTGGACGGCCGCGTTGAAAGTTACGCATATTATCCCGGGACCAACAGGTTGAAGGAGGTAAGCGGTGAGGTTTCCGTTCCATATTCATATGATGCTGCCGGGAATATTACCGCAATCGGGCCAAAAGTTCTGAGTTATAACCAGAATAACCGACTCATTAGCGTTGAGGAAAACGGAGTGGTTAAGGGGGAATATCTATACAACGGGTTGGGACAACGTATTGTGAAGGTGGTAGAGGGGATCGCCACGATTTTTCATTATGGCAACAGCAATAAACTTATCGCCGAGAGTGATCAGGGTGGAAACACTATAAAAGAGTATGTTTATAAAGGTAGCGCGCTCCTTTACCAGGTGGACATTTCAGCAGGGCAAAACTATTATTATATCGGGAATTACCTAGGTGTTCCCCAAATTATGACAGATGAATATGGCAAAGTTGTTTGGGAAGCAATGTATAGTCCCTTTGGCAGGACTGAGCTTAACCCAAAGTCAATAGGGGACAATCATATTGGATATCTCGGTCAATATTATGATGCTGAAATGGGAATTTACTATAATATTAACCGATACTATCATTTCGGTATCGGGAGATATTTGACAACTGATCCGGTAGGGCTGAATGGCGGAGTGAATTTATACATATACGCTAACAATAATCCCGTGAATTCAGTAGATCCACTTGGTTTGTATGTATGGGGAATAAATACAGGAGGAAGCTTTACATGGGAGGGAATGAAAGGAGGGGCAAGTACGGCAATATTATTGGATGATAACGGGCGTTTTGCAATTGTAACGACTCAAGAGGGAGGCGGTGGGAAAGGTAACGCGGCTGGATTGTTCAATAATATTGTTTGGGGTGGAAAAGGTACCACTGTTAATGATTACGCTGGGGTAGGGATTTCTGGCTCTGGAAGTGTTGGGAAAATTACTGTAGCTGTAACAGTGCCGATTTATGGTGATGACTCTAATGCAAAATTTTTTTATGAGGGTGGCTTTTCTCCGAAAAGTACGCCAAAGAGTGAAGCAGGTATAACGTTGTCATTTGGGCAGGTTGTGTTTCAGACTGATGTTTTGGGAGATACTGGGAGGTGGTGGGGCAATTTTATTTATGACCTGCTTCACCCGAAAGATGATAACTCACCATGTGAGTAAGGAATGTGATCGTGGGTTTAATTATATTGTCTATTATATTTGTGATAGCACTCTTTGATTTCGCTTTAGTAGGTTTGATCGCAAGAACATTAAAAATATGGCCGTCCTATACAGATTTGGTGGAGGAGGTTTTGTTTGAGGATAATGTTTTATATAGTATTAGGACGGATATCAAAAATAAATGTGGAAATCCTGTGATTACCAGTAGGATTAACTATAAATCAGTAGTGTTGACACAGAAATACTTAATTGTGAGAAATACGTATTTAACATGCCTTCTATATGTGGAAAACAGTAATATTGAATCTTATTCAATTGAGAAAGGTTTTGTTTATGACTTCTTTCGATTGAATGTTAGAATCGATGGCAAGGTGTGTTACTTGAAATTTAAGAGTAAGTATTTAGATGTTTGGATTGATTGTATGAGAAATTTGAATATCAGAAAAATGGGGTAAGCGTAATTCCACAAGACTTGTTGCCTTGACTTGCTATAAAATCGCATGAGGGGGGCATTGTGCAGGCGAGGGGAGGGGCAATTAAAGTGCTAATTGGTAAGAAACCTGCTTTGGGGAATGGGGGCAATCGTTGGGATATACGGTATGGTCAAGCACTATTTGGCGTGTTAATTGGTTGAAATTTAAACGTTTGCGGCCATAGAGCTTAGGCCGTGATATTTTGAATAATTTCTTGTACCTTTTGCACCTTGATCCACTGCTTTTTCGAACATTGCTTTTTGGTCCATTTCCCCCGGCTTTCCCAGAATTCCTTCAATGCAACCGCAACCTCACGCCTTGCCTCCCCTGAAAAATCGCCCAGCCCATTGAAAATCTCGACAACACGGCTTTCGGAAATCTCCGGATTACCCAGCTCCGCGACAGCTCTCTCGTCCGGCGACATGCCCGCAAGCGCTTTTTCCAGTCGTTCCGCTTCCTCTTTCCTCTCTTTCTCTTCGATCTCTTTTTGCCGGGCCAGCTGGGCGGCTTTCAACTTTTCCGCCTCTGCCCGCTCTCTTTCCAACAGAATTTGATTGCGCCGCCGCTCCATCTCGAATCTCAGATCTTCCTCGGCACCCCGAAACTCCCTTTCCATCTCCGGCGTGAGTTTCCCCATCGCGGCCCAGCCAAAAGGCCGTAGCCCATTCTTCCGCTTGGGCCTGTCCACCTCCGAGGCCAGCCAGAAGGTGCCCGCGCGATCCTCGTATTTCGTATCATTCCGCCCTTTGCCCATGATTCGAATATCGCGAAACCCCTCCACGGTAACGGATTCGGCCCCGGAATGCCGCCCCACCCTGATGGGAAAGAGTTGTTTCCCGTTGGCAAAACTAACCCCGCCGATGCCGATATTTCCCAGCTCACCCGTTTCCCGCTGGTTTTCCCTGGAATAAAAGGCATCCGCGCTGTTCAACAGCGCGTCAAGGGATACGGGCTCACTGATCCCGGCCCTTTGATGCGGAATGTCGACCGTAATGCGCCCCTGGAAAACAGACCCCGGCTCTATGATCTCCAAAATCCGGTACGGCCCCCGTGCCTCGAACTTCGAAGGCTTCTTCTTTTCGTTCACGGCGTAAACAATGCGGCTCTTTACCTCGCCCACGGGCATGAAATCCGATACCTTGACCAGCCGAAACGGGTCCGTGGCGAACTTCCCCTTGAGAAACGTCTCTTCCATATTCTTTCCGGCGAATTTTCCGCCAAACCGCTTGCCCCCGTTCCCCGGTGCGAGGCTGTTCAGGTATGCCGTCCGCAGGGCGCCCTTTACGGCGGAGCCGGGAATATAGGGCCGTTCGCCGAACTCACTTGGAATAAAGGAGGTGCGGCTGATGGTGAAGTTGTTCAACTCCTTGTTGATTTTCCCTTCATCGCCCGGGGGAATTCCCAGCGTCTTTTGATAATGATCCAGCAAACCGTTGCAGACCGGCACGGATTTGCCGTCCGCTTTTTTACCCCTGAAGAACTTGTAGACCTCGAGGATCGAAGCGACGGTTCCCTTTGAGCAGATCTCCGACAGCCTGTGTTTATCCCCCTCGGGCATGGCGGCGATAAACTCGGCGGGATCAAAGGCCACCAGTTGCCCCTCCCGCTCATCCATCACAAAGCCCATGGGCTCGTATACCTCGTCACAGCCCACGTGAATGGGGGAGAGCACCTCGAAAAAGCAACGGTATACGCTCGTGGTCTCGCTTCTCATGATACCGCCTCCAGGTTCAGTTTCACGGGCAGGAAGGGCGCATAGCCTTGGTGCACCGCCCCGGGCTCCTGCTTCGAGACATTGATCACGGCGCGGCCCAGGTACGGTTTTTCAAACAGCCCCGGATCGTCCGGAATAAAAACGGCGCCCTCATCGGCCATGACGACGGGGTTTTTAAAGGGATTCCCGCCGACCGCCATCACGTCTCCATGTTTTCCGAAGCGGGTAAATGGGATGAAGAACCTTCTGGAACAGCTCCCTTTTTCGGGAACGCACGGCCCCAGGGTGTAGCAGCCGTTGGCGCCGGCGGGATCGGGCAGGGGAATCTCCCGGTGACCGTCAACCGTAAACCGCCCCATGCCGATGGAGGCATCCCTGCCGAATCCCCATTCGCCGATGCGGCGCACTCCCTCCAGCACCCGCTCGATATGGGTAACGGTGTCGTCGATCAGAACAAACACCGCTAACAGCGCGGCTGGGTGGTAATAAAAGTTATCGTGCTGAAATGGCGCGAAACCTCCCGTTCCCGTGCTCTGGGAGAGGCGATTGATGGTGTTGTGGGGGTGGGGATGGTGGGTGACGATGCTTTTATGGGCAGCGTCCCGGCCGGCGCCCGTGACCGACTTGCCATGGGGGGATCGACCCATATGCCGGGCAAGGGCTTCATCGCCGTAAAACGAAACCGCTCCAAAATCCAGCGCCCCAATGGATTCGACCCGCATCCATTTCTCGCCCTTTTTCTCCTTAATCCGCTGCATCTTCTCCACCCTGTCCGCCGTATCAACGGGCTGGAGAAGGGAAAGGGGCATATCCGGCCGCTTGAAGGCATGGCCGTCCTCCAGCTTGATCGCGGCGGAGGAGATCACTGCAAAGGGCTTTTGCTCATAGTTCCCCAACAGCTCCTTCAAGGGAGTCCCGAGCAGGTTTTCGTCGTATGCCGCCTGCCAGCAGAGGTGTCCGAAAAGGGTGTCGCCCTTCAGCGGGGTGCCGAAGCCGGAACGGGGTATCAGGTTTATTTCGTGGAGCTTCAATTCCGTCCTCCTTGGGCGGGGCGTTTTCGGGGTGCTTCCCCCGGACGTTGCGAGTATCCGAACTCCCGGCCGGACGGTGCCCATGGGGAGTCGCCCGGCATTGATCCGGCAACGGAATTCATCAGCGCCCGGGGGGTGATTCCGTATCATGAACGACTTCAGCCAATGACGGAATTCGGGAGCAGGGCACGGGAACGGCGCGCCGGCGATGCAGGCTCTCCTGCCTCGGCCCCGCTATTCCAGCAATTCCTCGTATTTTTGCTTGAACAGTTTCTTGTTCGCTTCCTTGTCGAACTCAAAACGGATTCGCCCGTATCCCCTGCTGCCGCTGCCGCCCAGCGCATCCATCTGCAGGAGGCTCAGGCCCTCGAAGAGAAATTCCTTCAGGTTTTCCTCACTGGAGAGTTTTTTCAGGGTCAGGGCAAAGGTAAACTCCGCATTGGCGACAACCCGCTCCGTGAACCTGGGGTTTTCCGCCGTGCCCTTGATGCGGTTGATGGAGTTTTCCGATTTTACCTCAATGAGGGGCCAGTTGTTCTCCTCGGCGTTCCGTTGCCACTGTTCGTCCAGTCGGCAGTCGGCAAAGGAAACCCGGCCGGGGCCGATCTCCACGACCTCCTTTTCCATCTCCTTTTTATCGGAGCCGCCCGCGCCGAACAGCATGAGGATTTTGCGGCAGGCCTCCCTGCCGCTGTTGCCCTCGCCGAGCTTTTTGTACTCCTTGAGGGAAAGAGGGGCTCCGTTGCTCATCCCCATCAATCCGCTGCGCATCTCCAGTAGGGATCGCACCTTTCCCTTCAGGGAGGAGCCGGGTATATACGGCGCATTGGAGTGGGGATGCTTGATAACGGGGTTGTCCGTGCCCCCGATGCGCATCTCCGTGTCCCCGGCTCCGATATGCAGGCCGCTTTCGAGGATGATCTTTCCTGTGATCCTTTCAAATTCCAGCATGGTATTCGTCCCTTTGACCGGTTTCGAACGGGCATTCCGTCACCCGAACGGCGGTTTCATATCCGGGGGGTTAACTCGAGGGGCCGTGGAGCCGGTAAAACCCCATGAAGGCTTCGAAAAAGCCGGCAAACACGGAAAGGTCCCCGGGGGCCTCGACCTTTTCCACCGAGGATTTGATAAACTTCAAAAACCGCTTTGATATGAGCCTTCGCCCCTTTGCATAGGCGGCCTTGGCGGTGAGCATATGGACGAGCGGGAGGATGTCGCTCCATCTTTTCTTGTCGGCCTCCCTGCCCATGTCCAGCCCCTTTGCCATCACGTCGAGGCGGGTGACCTCATCGTAGAACTTGCGGAGCTGGGTTCGCTTGTTTTCCGATTTTCTTTCCTCATTGTCCTTTGCGATCTTCCTTGCCAGCTCCTCCGCCTGACTGGAAAACAGGGTCGGTTCGACGGTCTTCTCCTCCTTGTTCACCCAGAACCGTATTTCACTCATACTCTCCTCCTACCTGTAGTTGTATAAGATATCCCAGACAGGGAGTTTCATGGCCCCGCCGTACGCCGTCAGCCATGCCGCAAGTTCCGCCGTCATCTCCTTTTTCCGCTCCTTGTCGGGTATGTTCCGGTCGCAGGTATAGTGGAGCAGGGCGCGCCACCTTGTGCAGTTCATCTCCTTCATATGGATGCCGGGCCGCGCCCCCTTTTCCCTGTCCAGGGATTCCAGGAGGCGTTTTTCCTTTTCCGCCATCTCCATCAGAACGTTTAGCCGGTGGAGCAGGGCCCGGTTGATCCCGCCCCTTTCCAGCCAGTCGCGAAGCTTTCCCCTGATCCCGTCTCCCAGGAGTTCCTCCGCCGCTTCCCAGGTCACGGTCTCATTGAACAGGGTCAACCGATTCCTGCCCCCGTTCTTGGACTTCTCCAGGGACTCCTCGGCCACATGGGCCATGAACTTCACGGTGGTATTGGGCTTGTGGAGGGTGATCCCCCCGGAAAAATGGATTTGCGGATTCCGGCAGACATATTCCGCGAAGCTTTTCCGCAGGTCCAGGGAAAGATCGATAATCCGGTTCCACGGGCCGATGAGAAAAAGGTCGTCACCCCCCGCGAAAACGGTGTAGATATCCCTGTACTCTGAACGGCCGGCAAGGAACCACGGCAGATATACGGCAAAATAGGCATTCATTTGGCGGCTCAGCGTTGCCAGCCGGGGAAGGTTGAAGCGCTCGCCCCCGAGCCCGCAGGCCATGAGAACCCCCAGCGAATCCACATCGGCCTTCAACACCCCGAGGGCTTCAAGCCCCCTGAACTTCTCCTTATCCTCCAAGGGCACCCCGGCCTTGCAGGCAATGTGGTTCAACATCACGGGATCGCCTCCCCGGATAAGCCCGGCAAACTCTTCCCGATCCGATTCGGGGATCCTCGGATCACGGGCATCCTCCTCCCGGTACCGGGGCACATAACCGTTGATGGACTTGATCGCCACACCCTCGTCCGGGTTCTCGTCCCAATCCGGGCCGATGGCCCAGTACTTCAACAGGGCACTGTCGTCAAAGGGGATTGCCCCCTTTTTCTCCAGGGAGGGGAAGAAAACCTGATACTTTCCAAAGATCGGCTCAAGGAGACGATTTTCGCCGGCTGCGTCCCGTGCCCCTGCTTCCGCCACGGCAAGGTGGGGGGCCTTCACGAGGTTGGTCCCCATGAAAACATGGTCCCTGCAAAAATTGCACGACGACTCGGCATCCCGAACGTATCCGGAGTTTCCGGCCCCGGGCACGGAGGGCCTTGTCCTGCAAATGGGGCAGAGCGGGTGGGACAGCTTTCTTTCGAAGGATTTCAGGTATTGACCGGTCCTGTCGGTCCCCCCGTATATGTCGAGGTCCAGGCGGTCATACTTTTTCATCTCGCCCGCGATACCTTTCTTCTCCCAGAGGGAAGCAAAGCGCCCGGAAGTGAAGTCTCCGGTCCCGACCCTGATCGTCGAAATCCCGATAACGGTTTCTCCAAAGGAAATATCGAAGAGCCAGCGGTTGATCTCCTCTTCGACGGCAGCCACTGCTTTCACGGTCTCCACGACCCGCTGTGTTTCCTCTTTTTCCTCGCCCATGCCCTTTTTTTCGATCAAGGGCGCCAGAATCGTGAATTGCCCGGCCGCGTTCAGAATAACGGAAGTGCAGGGAAGCCCCAGCCGGTCGCGGAGCATATGGGCCGCAAGCTCCGAAAGCAGGGACACGATAAAGGATCGCCCCCTGAAGATCTTGGATCGGTATCGTAGTGTGTCGCCGAAACCTCCGAAAATAAAGTTCTGGATGCCTTGGAAATTTCCGTTGATCAGAAGAAACTTCGCGGAGGAGTTGTCGGCAATTGCCTCGCGGGTCAAGGTTCCGTTTCCCTGATGATAAAGATACAGCGCGGTGCTGAAAGCAGAGACGATCCGGGAATAGTCGTACAGTGAAACATCATGAAGCTCGGGAACCGGCGCCGGCATGGAACCGGTACAGCTCATCATAAGGCTGTCGAAGTGTTCAAGCCAGAGTGCTTTGTTTTCCCCGTGCCTCAGCTTTTCAACCTTCCGGGATAATTCAGCGATAAGGTGTTTGTATGAATTGTTTTCCGTGCCTGGTTTGTCTTTCGTTGGAAAGATGCTCAGGGGAGAGAATGTTTCTAACGGACTCAACTTTCGGAGAAGATTAAATAAATATATAACTTTCTGGAATAACGCGCTTTAGTATTGAAACGGCCCTTAATTTTTGGTTTACTTTTTTCACCACAAAAAAAACACCAAAAAAGAAAGGGCCGCAATGAACACTAATCAAATTATCGAACAAAATCAAGCCATAAAAAAAGAGGTGGCTGGGAATATATCATCGTTTATTAAAGATTTCTGCATCGGTACTTTATTGAACCGATGCAATATATCCAAAACAAGGGGAGCATCCCCCTTGGTTATTTTCGAACTTGTGTTCAGCCTAGCTTTTAGCGGAAAGAATCTTTTTCAAGGCGTCGTAAGAAATAAAAGCGTTACCATCGGCAAGGATACAGTTTATGATTTTTTGAGCAACCCATCTTATAACTGGAGGCGCCTGAACTTTTTACTTGTTGCAAAATTGCATAAAATTATCAGTGGACTATTGAATCCGCTATCAGAAGATTCTGAGGGAGTCTTAATATTCGATGATTCGACCTATGATCGAAACAGATCTAAAAAAGTTGAACTCCTTGCTCGAGTTTTTGACCATACGTTCATGAAATTTTTTAAGGGGTTCAGGTTGCTGACGCTGGGATGGTCTGATGGAAACAGTTTTTTGGGATTAGATTTTATCCTTCTATCATCAGCTGATGAATCCAACAGATATCAAGAGATCACTAAAAAAGATCTCGATAAACGTACTTGTGGCTACAAACGTCGATTAGAAGCTATTACAAAATCAACGCTATTGCTTGAGCCGATGGTCAAGCGGGCATTGAACGCAGGGATTAAAGCAAAATATGTTCTAATGGATAGCTGGTTTTCCGCCCCCAGTATTATAGAGACTCTTCGGGAGCACCTACATGTGATTTGTATGCTGAAAGATCAGGCAACTTGGTACTACGTCGTCGATGGTAAGAAACTGCGCCTCAGCGATGTATACGGAAAACTGAAAAAGCGCAGAGGCAAGGCAAAAATTAAGGCCTCAACAATTGTGGAGACAACCAGCGGCAAAAAGGTGAAAATTGTATTCGTTGCGAGTACAAAAAAACGGGGTTGGCTCGCACTACTGTCAACTGACGTGGATCTTGATGACAATGAAATTATCCGGTTGTATGGGAAACGTTGGGACATTGAGGTTTATTTCAAGATGGCTAAACAGCACTTGAAACTGGCTAAGGAGATTCAGCTCAGAGATTATGATGGCTTGGTTGCTCATACTACGATCGTAATGATGCGATACAATTTCCTGGCTTACTATCAGCGAGAGTCTGTGGATCAAAGAGCTTGGGGCGACTTATTCCGCTTCTGTTGTGATGAGATGCAAAATCTTAACTTTATAGATGCATTGCAAAGAATAATGACCTTGGCCACGATAGCTATTCGTAAGAATATTGATGCATCTGAGCGTATAATTCAGGACATCCTGAATACTGTTATGGGGGCCGCCATTAACTTTTTTGGCCTAAGATTAGAGGAAAACACTGTGGTTTCGGTGCGATAAGTGGTTATCTGCTGCTCCGAAAGTTGAGT
>PPCM01001533.1_pt1 | contig 10201 bp, 9 predicted proteins | sample 1555541 | NCBI WGS metagenome assembly PPCM01 (sample SAMN05284479, study PRJNA326546) | Marine sediment metagenome, whole genome shotgun sequencing project. | isolation source: marine sediment | place: Germany: Wadden Sea | collected 2012-09-05 | reverse complement strand
AAGGAGAAATCATGAAGCGAAACATCAATTCCAAGGGAAAAAGAGCAGTCGTGCTGGTCCTCGTTCTTGCCTCGGTCTTCGGGCTCTCGGGCTACGCGTTTGCGGGCTGGGGACAGGGCCATGGCGCCGGCGGACACGGTGGGCGCGGTTACGGAGGAGGGGCCGGTTGCGGAGGGTACGGGATGAACATGAGCGACGCGGATGCCAAGGCGGTGAAAGCCAAGCGGGACGCGTTCCTCGAAAAGACCTCGGATACCAGGAGGGAGCTGATGAAGAACCGGGCCCTCATGCAGGCTGAACTGGCCGCCGAAACACCGGATGAAAACCGGATGAAGGAGATCCGGAAGGAGATCTCCGCCCTCAATGCGAGGATGGACGAATTCAAGCTTGCCCACATGCTTGAAATGCGAAAGGCGTTTCCCGGTTTTGCCGGCGTTTGTCCCTTTGGGACCGGGCGCGGCATGGGACATGGAATGGGACGCGGCATGGGACACGGAACGGGGTGCGGCATGTCCCGATAGAAAGTCCATGGCGGATGCACGCCTCTTTCCGGGGCAGGGGAGCATCCAACGTTCCTTTCATGTATCGGGCCCCGGTCGTCCAGGAGATGCCCGGGGCCGCTCATTGAGGGGGGGCTTCGGGTTCTTGTATCATCGACCTGAAGCGGTTATGATGATCTTCACGGCCGCCGGGGAAAAGCCATCCGCCCGTCGGAGGATTCGGGCCGCCTCGGGCCATGGGAATGCCCCCAGTGTTCCGGTAAAGCGACATGGGCGTTGTTTGGCCGGGCGTTTCCGTTCACGGCATGGGGGGCGGGGCGGCACCCCATACCATTTCAAAGTACTGGACAGAATATTTACAAAAGCAGTTGAAGCAACTTATATCCCCGGGATAAATCCAGGGGCATGACGGTCTGAAGGGCAGAAATATAAATTGAAACGGATTACGACGATACTGATGATGATCCTGGTGATGAGCCTGCCGGTCCCCGGGGCCGCCCTTGCCGGCGATGCCTTTTCCGGTCGGGTCGTGGACCTGGATCTTACCAAGGGGCTGATGGTGGTGGAACCGTTCAGGGCCGGACACCATATGATGCACGGGGGCAGGGGAAGAGGGCGGGGCCGGGGCCGGGGTCACGGTCGAGGTCGCGGTTACGGAGGCGTGAGCTCCATGGAGATCGTGGTCCATATGCCCGAAGGCCCCCTTCCCGGGTTCGTGAAGGAGGGGAGCCTCGTTCGGGTCAGCGGAGAATTTCTACATGGCGGAAATGAATTTTTCCGGGCCGACGGGTTCCGGCCCTTTCAAGGGCGCGGCAACGATCCCACCGGCGTGCGGCAAAGGCTCGGAAAGCACTGCGACAGGGCATGCGGCGGAAACGCCGGCACGGGACGCGGGAAGGAACCCGATGAAAAATAACGATCGCGGCAACGGCGCCGCCGTGAGAGGATTGTTTCCGCGGTGGCCCGGAAGGGCATGGTCCCTCATCTCCCCTTCCGCCCCGGCCTGGAAGGTAAACCTGTTGGTCTTCGGTATCCTGATCCTGGTGGTGCAGGTCAACTTCTACCACCAGGCAAGGCAGGCCGAAAAGGTCTTTACCGACAACGTCAAGGAGCATTCCGTGCTCCTTGCCGAGGTGGTGCGCCTCAACGCCAAGGGCGCCGTCCTGGCAAGGGACGTGGTCAAGGAGATCATGGAGACGTTCCTGCTGAACGCCTCCCATTTTATCGACTACCTGGACTCGGTGGAGGCGTTCGGAGAGGCGGAGCTTACCGCCCTTGCAAGGGAGATCGGCCTTGCGGGCATCCGCGTCACGGCGGAAGACGGAAGCTTTCGGGAGGGGCCGCCCGGCTGGTTCGAGGCGGACGGGAACGGGGCCGGGATCCAGAAGAACACCCTGCGCCACGCTTCCGGGCAAAAACTCTTTTACCTCGAATACCCCAGGTTTCGGTCGGGAAGTATCCTTACGGGGGTTGCCTCGGGAAGATTCGAGGCCCTCCGGCGGAAAGTCGGCCTTTCCGAGCTCCTGGAAACGGTCACGGGCCTTGCCGGTATCCGGTATGTACGGCTTGAAAAGCGCCTTGGGACGGGCGGCCCCGTTGAGGCGGGGGCGGTGCGGATCATCGATACCCCGGGCGGAAGGGTGGCCGAAACCCGTCTTCCCCTGGGGGAGGAGACCATGGTCGTGGGCATGGGGTGCGAACTTTATTATGCAAGGGTGAAGCAGAATCGAAGGGAGTTTTTCCTGTTCAGCGGCGTGATGCTCGTTGCGGGGATCATCTGCTCCCTTCTGCTCTACTCCCACCACAGGGCCCACCTGGCAAAGGTACGCCGGTTCGAACAATCCCTTGCAAGGGAAAGGGAGGATGCGGCCCTGGGCCGGGCCGTGGCATCGGTTACCCACGAGATCAGAAACCCCCTGAACGCCATCGCAATGGGGCTCCAGCGCCTGGAGATGGAGGCGGAAGACCTGGAGGACGATCACCGGAAACTGATCGCCGCCCTCATGGGATCGGTCAGGCGCACGGACCGGATCATCGCCGACCTCAAACGTTACACGGGACCCCTCTCCCCCAATCCGGACCGCCTCCGGCTCGGCGAAATCGTCTCCTCGACCCTGAACATCTACGCCGGCAGGATCGAGGAGCGGAAGATCCGCCTCGACTTTACCGGGGGCGGGACCTCCCTTGTCCTGGCGGACCGGGATATGTGCGGGATCATCGTGGAGAACCTTGTGAAAAATGCCGTGGAAGCCCAGGAAAACGGCGGCTTTATCCGGATCGAAATCGGCCGGGAAGGGGAAGAGGCCGTGACCCTCACCGTTGTCAACGGCGGATTCAAGGGGGATGAAAGCGATCCCGATCGGATCCTCGAACCCTATTACACCACCAAGACGAGGGGCTCGGGGGTGGGCCTTGCCCTTGTGCGGCGCATCGTTGCCGCCCACGGCGGAAGCCTTGAACTGTCGGTGCCCGAAAGGGAAACCCTCAGGATTATCGTTACCCTGCCGGGTGCGGGATAGAAAATGCATGTGCCGGCCTTCCGTGCCGGCACGGCGCGCTTTACCGGAAAGAGGAGAAGATGAAGATACTGATCGTGGACGACGAAGATGTGCAGCGGGACCTGCTGAAGGGATTTCTTGAAAAAAAGGGGTATGAGGTCATGGGGGCGTCCGGGGGGGAAGAGGCGCTGGAGCTCTTTTCGCGCATCCCCTTTTCCCTGGTTCTTCTGGATCACAGGATGCCCGGGATGACCGGCGACCGGGTGCTGGAGGAGATCCGGGGGATCAATCCCATGGTTCGCGGCATCATGATCACCGCCCACGGAACCGTTGAAACGGCCGTCAAGGTGATGAAGCTGGGAGCCGACGATTTCATGGAAAAACCGGTGGACCTTTCCAGGCTCCTTGATAAGATCCGGCTCATCGAGCAGGCGGTGGTGATCGGGAAAGAGGCCGAGGCCCTCAAGGAAACCCTCGATATCAGGGCGCTTCCCATTCGCATCATCGGCGAGAGCGCTCCCATGCGGGAGGTGCTCTCCCTTGCCGGCCGCATTGCCGTAACGGACTGGACCGCCATGATCTCCGGGGAGACCGGAACGGGAAAGGAGCTGATCGCAAGACTCCTCCACCTTTTGAGCAAGCGGAGCGACAACGCCTTCGTGGAGGTGAACTGCGCCGCCGTCCCGGAAAACCTCTTCGAGTCCGAGCTCTTCGGGCATGAAAAGGGAGCCTTTACCGGGGCCGTTGCCGCCCGTCGGGGACGGTTCGAGCTGGCCCACGGGGGCACCCTTTTCCTCGACGAGGTGGGGGAGTTGCCCCTTACCCTCCAGGCCAAGCTCCTCAAGGTGCTCCAGGAAAAGCGGATCACGAGGGTTGGCGCCGAAAGGGAAAAGGAGGTGGACGTGCGCGTGGTGGCCGCCACCAACAGGGACCTGAAACGGATGGTCAGGGAGGGGGGATTCCGGGAGGACCTCTTTTTCCGCCTCAACGTGCTGGACATTGAGCTGCCCCCCCTCAGGAAAAGAAGGGAAGATATTCCCGCCCTTGCGGAATATTTCCTTAAAAAGTTCAGGGCGCGCCCCATGGAGTTCCAGACCGAAGCCCTGCACGTGCTCACCCGGTATGCCTTTCCCGGAAACGTCAGGGAGCTGGAACATATCATCCAGCGCAGCGTTACGTTCTGTCGCACCTCGCTGATCGGTGAAGACGATCTCCCCCCCGAGATCAGGTTTTACCACGCGGCGGAAAAGGGGACCCTTTCGGAAAAACTGGATGCCCTTGAAAAGGAGCTGCTGTTCACCGCCCTGACCCGGAACGACTGGGTTCAGACCCGCGCGGCCCGTGAACTGGGAATCAGTGAAAGGGTGCTCCGCTACAAGGTAAAGAAGCACGGCCTGGGAAGGTGAAGGTCCGGGAAGAAAAGAAATGGAAAAGGAGTCTTTTAGATACGTAAAAGTACCCGGCTTTCACGGGTATAAATACTTGTTTTCTTGCCGGCGGAGACGCGGAGGGCTTTTTGCCTTGACAACATAAGTGATTTTTTATTAATTTTCCGGCTTCACACCTGAAAGAAAAATGGATGGAGCGGGAAAATGATATCAACGATCAAAAATCTTCGGGTGCCAACCCTGATTGCAGTAATCCAGGCGGCGGTGGCCGTCATGTTTTGCGTGCCGGTAAATGCCGGAGATCTTTCGATTCGCGGGTATCGTCCGGTGGCCATCAAGCGGGTGGGGCGGACGGTTTTCCAGTTCACATTTGCCGCGAAATTGACCAACTCGGGAATGCGAGGTTTTCCCTGTGTCAAGGCACGGGTGACGAGTGCATCGCCCCACACGCGGATACTGGACGGTGAACTGCGTTTCGCCGGGGCGACACCGGGAAACACGGTGTCCGCTTCCGATACCTTCTCGTTCAACCACGACAGGCGCTATCCCTTCAGTTACGAGAACCTCACATGGCATTTTTTCCCGTCCGACACCCCGGCATCGGGGAAGGGGCCCTCCGCCCGGGTCTTCCGGAAAGCGCGTCATGGGGAGATCTTTCCGGGGCATGGAACCAGGGTGTCGACCCTTCCCAATGTCGCTATGAGGTTCGGGGCCGATACCAGTACAACGCAGCCCCTCTTTTTTCCACTCTCATGTTCGGCTCCCATGGAAGGAAAAAAAGCTTCGAACGCAAGTTTCTTCCGGAGATGGGCGATATATTTCAGATCCACCGTTTTCCCCTTGCCGTACGCGTCGTAACCGTACCCCTCGTCACCCGGCACCTTGAAGTCATCTATCATCACCACCCCCCGGGGGCAGTGGGCCATGATGAGTTCGATCTCCTCCAGCAGGGGCAGGTCGTCGTCCCAGTGGGCATCCAGGTAGAAGAAAACCGGCTTGCGGCAAAACAGGGGCTCCCGGAACAGGGATTTCAGAAAAGACCTGCTGTCGCCGCAACGGGTGACGATTTTCGGGTTCCGCCTGAACCGCCACCCGGCATATCCGTGGGTTCTGGGATTCTTCTCCACCGTGTGGACGGGAAGCCCGGAGGCTTTCTGCATGAACTCGGTGGTGGTGCCCCGAAAGGTGCCGGTCTCCACGATTGCCGTGAAATCGATATGCCGGATCAACTCGGTGAAGATTCGCTGCCTGAATACCTGGCCGTTAAAGGGGCCGCCCCAGCTTTTTCTTCGACCGGGGTAGCGGTAGTAATCGAATATACCTAGAAGCGATGGAACGATCGTGTCCATGGCGCCGTCCTTGCCCGACCTTGATGGAGCGGGGGAAAGAGATGATATTATTGGTTCGGGGGAACTTCCCGGAAGAAGAAAAATCCATGCAAACAACACGGCGAATCGGAAGTGAATTGGGGCAGAAGGATTTCCACATGCCGGACATGCCCGCCGCGAATTCGTGTCCGAAAGCAACGGTGCTGTATGGAACCTTGGGAATGATGCGCTCCCCCCATCTTGTGTTTGTCGTTGAAAACCGGGCCGACCATGAAGAAGCGTTTCTCGTTTAAGAGGTCGGGAAAGAATAAGTTACACAATCAAAGCCGATCAGCGTTGCCGTTGACGTAAAAAAAACGCCTGCGGTTTCCTGAAACGGATAACCCGAGGTTGTGGAATTATTAAATTCTGCATCCCTAAGGGATCGAGAAATAATAAATTCCACAATTACCGATGATTCGCGTTGCTGTTGGCGAAAGCGATGCCTCGGCTTTCCTGAACCGAATGCTCCGTGGATTTATTGAATTCCGCAACCCTGAAATGAAATGATTTTACCGGGGTGATTATTCCTGCAATATTAACCTGAAATCCCGGGAAAAAAAAGACCGAATATGGGCCGGCCCCATCAGGCGCCCCGGCGGGACGCCTGTTGGGGCCGGGGCGAAATCGGGCATCTTTTCTGAAAGAGGGGAACAAGCCTCCCATGGTGTCGGGACGCCGGAACCGGTCATGGAGCAGGGGCGCGAAGGGCTCTTGGCCGGACGGGGCTTTGACGGAAGGGCTGTAAATCAATGGGCGCTTTTTTCAGTCCCTGGACAGGATCACCATGAGCAGGCCGCTTGTGATGGTGACGGTGACCCCTTCACGGGAGAAGCGGTTGCTGATGCCCAGGGAGGAACCAAGGGGGATGGTCGCGTTGTCCAGGGGGTACTCGGCCCCCTGGAGGGTGATTCCCGTGACCTCCGGGGTGATGGGGACGAGGGAAAAGATATCCCCGACCTTTCCGGTGAGATCGATGGTTTCGTCGATCAGGTGGAGGGTGTTGTGCTCATCGATCATCCTGCCCCTGATACCGGCGTCCAGGATCTTCTTCAGGAGAAACGTCGAGGCAAGGGTGTGGTCCATCCGGGTGCCGAAGGTGCCCATGAGCACGATCTCGTCGGGGCCCGCGTCAACGGCCGTTTCAACGGCAAGTTCCGTGTCGGTTTCATTCTTTCTCGGCGGAAATTTTCTGAACTCGACCCCCCCGTCAAGGAACGCCCGCCGTTCCTTTTCCCCGATGGAATCCAGGTCGCCGATCACCAGGTCCGGCAGCATCTTCATCCGGACCAGATGCCTTGCGCCGCCGTCGGCGCAGACGACAACGTCCGATGATTCGGCAAATTTTTTTGTGAAAGCGTAATCCCCGACGGTTCCGTTTGCAATGATCAGATATCGTGTCATTCCTTTTCCCGCGTGCCTTGAAAGTTTCCGTTGAAAACCGGGTCCAAAGTGATCCCGATGCCCGTATCTTACCTATTCAGGGGAGTTTGGCAAGCCCTTGGGGGGCTTCCACCTTCCGCGCGCCTTTGCGCGGGGAGCCCGCCGCGGGAGCCGCGTGGATTGGAAATCGTCACAATATCTTCTTTTTATTTGTGATTGACACTCAACGGGAAACGGATATACTTTTTTTTATCTTTAACGGGCGGCTTCTTGATTACGGAAAGATCGGCCGCGACCGGGAAGGCGGCGGGGGACGGTTCATGAACAGCTTTATCGCGTTAAAAGTGGCATCCATCTATGCATTGGCAGGGGGATTGTGGATCCTCTTTTCGGACCGCCTTCTCGAGATGCTCGTTCAGGACCCGGGGCTTATCAACAAGATCCAGACCATCAAGGGATGGCTGTTCATACTTGTCACGGCATGGCTGGTATACGGGCTGGTCAGGCGCGGCGTGAACCGCCTGCTGGAATCCGAGGCAAGGGTTGTCCGTTTGAATGCCGAACTGGAAGCCCTGGTGGAAAGGCGAACCGCCCTTTACGAGGAGGCCAACAAAGAACTGGCCGGTTCCCTGGCCGAACTCGAGAGAGCCCAGGGGAGCCTCATCGAGTCGGAGAAGATGGCGGCCCTGGGGGGGCTGGTGGCGGGGGTTTCCCATGAGATCAGCACGCCCCTGGGGGTGAGTTTCACGGCCACCTCGTTTCTCAGGGACAAGACCCGAAAACTCGTGAGGGATCTGGAGAACGGGGAGTTGAAGCGTTCCGAGCTGGTGGGATATGCCGAGGAGGCGGTCTGGGCCACTTCCAGCGCCCTTAAAAACCTCAGGCGCGCGGCATCCCTTCTCAGCAGCTTCAAGCAGGTTTCCGTGGATCAGACGAGCGAGGAAAAAAGAGTTTTCCAGGTCAGGGCCTATATCGAGGAGGTTCTCAAGAGCCTCGAACCCCAGTTCTTAAATACCGCCCACGAGTTCAGGGTGGATTGTCCGGACTCCCTTTCCATCGAGAGCTATCCCGGGGCATATGCCCAGATTCTGACCAACCTGGTGACCAACTCCCTGGCCCATGGGTTCGAGGGGGTGGAAAAGGGGCGGATCTCCATCGAGGTAAGCGTGGAGGAGGGGGAATTGGTTCTGGTTTACGGGGATGACGGCAGGGGCATGGACGACGATACCCTGAAACAGGTGTTCAACCCCTTTTTCACGACCCGGAGGGGCCGGGGGGGAACCGGGCTTGGCATGCATATCGTGTACAATATCGTGAGCGGCCTCCTGAAGGGACAGATAACGTGCAGACGCAATTTCGGAAGAGGGGCGCTGTTTACCATGCGGGTGCCGCTCGGGGAGGAAGAGGCGCCCGGCCGGCACGAAGACGCCGAGGGGTAACGAATTCGGGGAACCCGGATACGAGGTTGCCCGGGAAGCCGTTCCGCTACCGGTCCGGAAACGAGGCTGTTCAGTAAGCCGTTAAGGCATCAGCCCGAAAACCGCCCCCAGGCGATAAGCCCCCAGACCGTTGCCGTGGTCAGGAGGCTCAGGAGTACTGCGGCGGAGCCCATATCCTTTGCCCGCTTTGAAAGCGGGTGGTGTTCCAGGCCAACGCGATCCACCACCGCCTCCACCGATGAGTTCAGAAGTTCGACCACCGGGACCCAAAGGCAGGTGGCCACCAGGAGCCCCCTTTCCGCCGGCGTTGTCCCGAGCCACAAACCGGCCGGCACCATGACCGCCGCCAGTACGGTTTCCTGGCGGAATGCCGCCTCGTTCTTATAAGCCGCCTTGAACCCTTCCAGAGAGTAAACGGCTGCCGATATCAGGCGGCGAATCCCCTTTTTCTTTTGATTTCCCATATTTCACAATCCGCTTCTTAGTTTGCTGTTCATTTGAAAAAAACGATCCGATCCATTCCCGTGATCCGGCAGGGAGTATTCCATGGATAAACGCGGATTTCAACCCCGGGTGCGAGGCCGTTAAGGGTAATCGCAAGTAACTCCGGCAGATCCACCGGCAGTGGCTGAAGTCGCCGGGATAATCCGCCGTCAATATATAACGGAATGAATTCATTGGGTTGATGATTTACATGCCATTGCACTGCGAGGTCGTTCTCCCATGGGGTGACGAAAATTTGACGCGCCCAATTTACCCCGTTTCCCTCCGGTGGTGAGGGGGGGCGTGTATGTAACCTGTTTTCAGACGGTTAATGAAGTTATTGATTGATAATGAAATTAATTTCATATTGGGCATGTAAAATGCTTATCTATATTGTCCGAATAAAACGAATTGGAACCTGTGCCCTGAATCTTTTCGGGCACCACACGGGAGGAGAGAATGCGACCAGGGATAATAGACGGAACAGGGGCCGGTAATACAAGGACCGTTGTCAGCCGCGGCCCCCGGTCGGGTGATTTTTCGGGAATACTTGAAAAAACAGTGAAATCGGCGGCTCCCGGGATACAGGGGAACAACGCCGGGGCGGGAAAGGGGGGGCTCGTATCCCTCGGCACCCTCTCCAGTGATAAGCCGACGGTCTCCAACCTCTTGATCGGCCACGGAACCTACGGAAAGGAGTGCTGGAAGATCGTGCACGGCGCCCAGAACAGGGGCAAGGCTTTTAACAGGATCGGGGCCGGAACCGAGATCTTTCTGGACCCGGAGAGCCGCGAGATCGTCTGGGGCGAAGGGGCGAAACAAAGCTTTGAAAAACAGCCGGCGTCGGGGGGAGTTTCGGAAGTCGCGGCGACAATGAACAGGGGGGCTTCGGCCCCGGGGACGGCATTGCCCCCCGGGGGAACCGTCAAAACTTCCCCGATGGAACCCCTTGGGGACCCGGCAAGGGTTCCCGCCGGCGGCAGGGAGGCGGCCAAGGCCCCTGAAAAGGGACTCGGAGAGCTCGTGGACGCGGTGAAGCCCTTTATGGGAAAGGGATACGACGAGATCGACTGTTACAACCTCGTGGTCAAGGGGCTGGGCAACATGGGCGTTCGCTACAGGGGTGAGGGGGGACTTTCGGAA
>PPCM01001532.1_pt1 | contig 10211 bp, 5 predicted proteins | sample 1555541 | NCBI WGS metagenome assembly PPCM01 (sample SAMN05284479, study PRJNA326546) | Marine sediment metagenome, whole genome shotgun sequencing project. | isolation source: marine sediment | place: Germany: Wadden Sea | collected 2012-09-05 | reverse complement strand
CGGTGAGATCCGCGATGGGCCCAAGCACGATAAATCGCAACAGCATGATCACCACAAGAAGGATTCCCACGCCGACCGTGAGCACGGAGGCCAGGGCAAAACGCGAGGTGACCCGCCCCCTTTCCGATATTTTTCTGGGAATTTTCGCGGACAGCAGGAGAGCCGCCTTGCCCTCTATATCGGGAATCGCCGTATGCACGTGGAGTGTTCCGTCTCCTGCATCCTCCATCAAAAAGGGAGATGCCGACGTGATCCGGCCGGCAATCTCCGAAAGCGCCCCGGACAGTCCCGGCGATGCAATGGGCTGGACCTTGAACGCCACACTCGTCTGTTCCACGAAGGTATTCACAAGCTTCTTTGTCAACAGTCGTCCCAGGATAATTGTTCCACGGCTCGGCAACTCAAACCTACTGGTCAAAATGGGGGTGGCGGATACCATCATGGCCCCTCGTTCGGTCATGAAGATACCGACCACGCTGGTCTTTCCAGGTGACGCTTTATTTATCACATAGGAGGTCAAGGGATGCGATTTTGGAAATAGATCCGCTGGGAATTCCGGCATTCGTATATCTTCCTCCGTTTCCAGATCGACGATTCTTCCCCATACGACCTTGTTGTTCACATCCAGAATATAGATGAGATTCACTTCGCTGTTCGTAAAAGTTGTCGGCAGCAGGTTTGCCTCGATATACTCCTTGTTTTTTTCCGGATATTTTACAAATTCATAGGAATCGTCCCAGGCCGACCAGTCGTGGCAGAGGGAATCCAGGTGATGGGCCTCCCGATTGATGGCCTGCACCGCTCGCAGGGTATCCTTTTTTGCCTCGTCCCGTTCCAGGGCAATAAAGCTGGGGTACACCACCAGGCGCTGGACGGCAAATTCCCCCACACCGTAAAGCACGGAAACCATCAACAAAACGATTATAACCTTTGCCGTGAGTGATCTCATGACACCTCCTCTTTCAATCCGTTGTTGCCGTATCCCGATCGAAGCACCGCCTCGAAACTTTCCGCAGGCACGGGCCTGCCGTGATAAAATCCCTGGATGATGGTGCACCCCTCGCCGGTGAGGTAATTGTGGAGCTCCCTGGACTCCACCCCTTCGGCAACGGTACTCATCTCAAGGCTCCCGGCCATGGCGATGATGGTCTTGATAATCTCCCTGTCGTCCTTGTTGGTGAGGGAGTCCTTTACAAAGGAGCGGTCTATCTTCAGGGCATCCACCGGAAACTGCTTGAGGTAGCTCAGGGATGAGTAACCCGTGCCGAAATCGTCGATGGCGAACCGGATTCCCCTTTCCCGAAGCTCCAACATGGTTTTGGAAGCCTTCTGGGGATTTTTCATGATACCGCTCTCCGTGACCTCCAGCCTGAGGCAATGGGGCGGAAGGGCCGAGGTTTCAAGCACCTCCTCCACCATTTCGATGAGGTCCGGCTCACTGAACTGCCTTGAGGAGAGGTTCACCGCCACGTAGAACGCCTCGTAGCCCATGTCGTACCACACCCTGGCCTGCCTGCACGCGGTGTGAAGAACCCACTTGCCGATGGGCACGATGGCCCCGTTTTCCTCGGCAACGGGAATGAATTTCGCGGGACTCACAAGGCCCATTTCAGGGTGGCGCCAGCGAAGCAGGGCCTCGGCGCCCACGATCCGGTGGGACTTGTCCACGAGCTGCTGGTAATGAATTTCAAACTGATTTTCGTACAGGGCGCTTCGCAGACCGCTTTCCAGCTTCATCCGCTCCAGCACCGCCCGGTTCATCTCCTCGGTGAAGAAATGATATCCCTGCCCCGTGTCCTTTGCCGCATACATGGCCATATCGGCGTTCTTGACCAGGGTTTCCACGTTCCTGCCGTCATCCGGGTAAACGCTGATTCCGATGCTTGCGCTGATGTGGAGCTCGTTCCCTTTGATGGAAAGAGGGAGGGAAACGGATTTACGGATCTTTTCAGCCACCCTTGCCGAATCCCTCTCCCGGGCGAGGTTGCTCAGAATGATCGTGAACTCGTCTCCGCCGAGCCTGAACAGATGGTCTTCCCTGCGCAGGCATCTCTTTATGCGACCTCCCACGATCCGCAGGAGTTCATCCCCGGCATCGTGCCCCAGAGTATCGTTGACGTTCTTGAACTTGTCCAGGTCCATGAAGAGCAGTGCCCAGCTCTCTCCGGGGTTACTGCGACGTTCACCCCTCGCCCGAAAATCAGATTTGATCAGTTCATCTTCCAGGCATTCATAAAAGGATTTCCGGTTGGGAAGCCCTGTCAGGGTGTCGTGGTAGGCGATAAAGCGCACCTCGGCCTCATTTTTTTTTCTTTCCGTGATATCCTGAATGGTGGAGACAACCCCCTTGAGTTCGCCCTCTTCGTCGAGAAACCCGGCTTCGCTCAAGGCAACCGATAGTCTGCGCCCATCCTTTGTCAGGCGGACGGACTCCACGCCGGAAACGGTTTCTCCACGGCCGACCCTCTCCAGGAGCGAGCTGTCGTCCCGCACCTGATCGGAGGGCATGAACTCGGGCGCCCTGCCTCGGACCTCGTCGATTTCCCAGCCGAACACCCGCGTGAATGCGGGATTCAGATAGGTTACCAGCCCCTCCAGATCCTGGACCATCACGGGATCCGGGGAGGACTCCAGAAAGTTTTTATACTGTGCTTCGGCTCTCCTTCGCCTGTCGACTTCAACCCGGAGTTCCCTGTTGGCCGAGACAAGCCCCTCGTGGGCGCTGTGCAACTGCATTTCCATCTGCCATTTCTTCCCAAGGGCCGCCGCGAACTGCTTTATCTCCTGTGTATGAAACGGCTTCTGGATATAGAGCAACTTGTGAAGCGGCGGCACCCTTCTGGCGATCTCCTCGGGATAAAGATCCGAGTAACCCGTCACCATGACCAGTTCAATCAGGGGATCCAGCTTTCTGATCCCCTCCGCCGTCCGAACGCCGTCGGGCCCCGGCGGCATTCTCACATCGAGAAAGGCCACGGAAAAGGGGCGCTGTTCCGCAAGCGCCCGTGCCACCGCCTCCTGGGCCTGATCCCCCTGGCTGCACTGCACGATTTCGTAAAGGAACTCGCTATCGGACGGTGATGCCTCCGGCTTTTCGCCAAAAAGCGAACCGGCCAGCTCATCGAGATCCGAAAAAAGCGCTGCCTCCTCCCCCTTGGGCGGAGAAAGAATACTCCCGTATGTGTCCAGAACGGCCTGATCATCATCGGCCACCAGAATACGTATTGAAGCAGAAGGGTTCATATGTTTAACCTGTCGCCTTCACTTTGGGTTTATCGGGTTTTGATCGGGCTCCGAGACATCCCCCAAGCCCTTACCGCCTTCTTGCCCCCGGCAAGTTTATCTTGCGGCCCCAAAAATCGATTTCGTTTTTCAGCGGGACGAGAGCAATGATTTACGGCATTGCCCATTGTTCTATTAAAGTGCGTTCAACAAGCGAATGAGCAGGGTAGCAGCAGGAATCGAAAAGAGTTCCAAGGTCCGGAAATGCGAAACGGCAACCCAGGTTTGACACTGGAAGAGAATAAGGAGGCGATTGCCCGAACTGATGATACAAAACGGCTTACGAAAAAACGGTTAAGGGATACGGAATTAAATAAATCCACACCCTCGGGGCATTCGGTTCAGGAAAACCGAGGCATTGCTTTACGCCGACAGCAACGCGAATCATCGGTAATTGTGGATTTTATTCTATCTTGCTTCCTGATTAGACGATTGATCTTTATCACGATCACGCGCGAATTCCACGGGCATCTACATGTCAGGGCATCGTTCAATCGTTTTCCAGTGCGTATCAAGAGCAATTATAAGCCAACGTCGGTATAAATAAAACAAAGTTTTATTTTCCCCCTGCAATCCGTTCCGAACCCATTTTACATGCCCGGCTCACCCCGCCGTCTCCCGCGTAAGTACCGTCCCTCTCCCGAACCCTCGAAGGGGTAATTCTCAACGCAACTTCCGAACGCCCCACTCTCCGAACAAACCGCGTCCATATGATATTATTGACACATATGAAACAATTCGAAATTTCAAATTCAGATCTCAAATTCATTTTTCCCTATCTTATCAACTGGGCGGATTTATCCGGAACTGGCTGAAGCAAGGGATCGGGAAAGTATAATATCCACAAAATCAGTTGGCCTGACCCGGCACCGGCGGAGCAATAAGCCTCGATTTCCTCGAGACGAATGCTCCGGTAGTGTGGATTCATTCCACGTCCCTTACACGGCGACGATTAATTGCATATTTGAATTATCCAAACCTCCAACTTACATTTTTGCACCTTCAAAAACAGCCAACGACATATTCATCAAGAAATAAAGACTGGGGGCACGGAACCCCACATCCTTATAACTGGTTGGTATCACAGCCTTTATAAAATCCGCCGCTCCAAATCCACTCTTCATGGCACGGCAATTGCTCTAAACAATTCGCAACAATGAAAATTCATTCGAACAGGGAATGAACGAAGAGATCAGTAAAACAAGTTGAAAGCACGGGTAACAAAACAGCTGTATTCCATCGTGCGGCTGAGTGGAAGTCATTGAAAAGTACAATCATGCGACCATGGACCCGGAACAGCGCCGGCCGGGTGCTCCGTTACCGGCCCAATTCATCAAGGGGGGAAATATGAAAACCATCACGCTGCTCAAGGAGAGGGAGAAACAGATATACCGGAAAGGCGGCGAGGCCTTTGACATGAACTGCGAAAAGACCAGCCTTGCCGGTTCGGTCAGCCAGCGTGCCTGCGTGTTCTGCGGCTCCAGGGTGGTGCTCTACCCCATCGCCGACGCCCTCCACCTCGTTCACGGACCCATCGGATGCGCCGCATATACCTGGGATATAAGGGGCGCCCTCTCATCGGGGCCAGAGCTTCACAGGATGAGTTTCTCGACCGATTTGAACGAGATGGATGTTGTGTTCGGCGGGGAAACCAAGCTCGAAAAGGCACTCCTGGAGCTGATCGCCCATTACTCCCCAAAGGCCGCGTTTATCTACTCCACCTGCATCGTTGGAATTATCGGGGACGACGTGGAAGCGGTCTGCCGAAAGGTCCAGGAAAAAACCCGGATTCCCGTTCTGCCGGTCCATTCCGAGGGGTTCAAGGGAACCAAAAAGGACGGATACAAGGCCGCATGCGACGCCCTCTTCAAGCTGGTGGGAAGAGATCCTTCCCCCGAGGTGCCCCCGTTCAGCATCAATATCCTGGGGGAGTTCAATATCGGCGGAGAGGCCTGGATCATCCGGGAGTACTATAAGAGAATGGGCATCAACGTGATCTCGGTCATGACCGGAGACGGCAGGGTCGACGAGATCGGGCGGGCCCACAAGGCATCCCTGAACGTGGTGCAATGCTCCGGTTCCATGACCCAGCTTGCGGTGATGATGGAGGAGGAATACGGGATTCCCCATATCAGGGTCTCCTACTTCGGAATCGAGGATATGTCCCAGGCCCTTTACGACGTGGCGGATTTCTTCGACGGCAACCCCGGGATCATGAAAAAGACCCGCAAAATCGTCCGCGAGGAGATCAACACCATCTACCCCGAGATCACCCGGATGAAAAAGGATCTGATCGGGAAAAAGGCCGCCCTCTACGTGGGCGGGGCGTTCAAGGGATTTTCCCTTATCAAGGCATTGAAACATCTGGGCATGGACGTGGTGCTGGCGGGCTCCCAGACCGGCAACAAGGATGATTACCGGCTCCTCAAGGAGATGTGCGACGACGGCACCGTTATCCTGGACGACGCCAACCCACTGGAGCTTGCCAAGTATATCGTTGAAAAGGATGCGGACCTCTTTATCGGCGGGGTCAAGGAGCGGCCCATCGCTTACAAGCTCGGCATCGGGTTCTGCGATCACAACCATGAAAGGAAGATCCCCCTGGCCGGTTACGTGGGCATGTTGAACTTTGCCAAGGAGGTCCATGCAACGGTTACAAGCCCCGTCTGGGACCTTGTTCCCAGAAGGTCCGGCTCCCGGGGGATTTCCGGCGCCGGCACCCCAGAAGCGATATCATGATCCGGTAAACACTTTTTCAGCCCGTCTCCGGTTGTACCCTTGAATGAAACCAACTCCGGCTCCCTCGGGCTTTGAAACGATCATTTAAAGCAAGAATGCGGCGTCCCCGTCATGATGGACGGGAGACGGGCCGCCATGAGAGGACACCATGGAAGCATTATCAAGTAAATATTTCACCGCCACAAGGAATGCCTGCAAACTCTGTACGCCGCTGGGAGCGACCCTTGCATTCAAGGGAATCGAAGGGGCGGTTCCCCTGCTCCACGGGTCCCAGGGCTGCTCCACCTATATCCGCCGATATCTCATCAGCCACTTCAAGGAGCCGGTGGATATCGCATCCTCGAACTTTTCCGAGGACACGGCCATTTTCGGCGGGGGCGCGAACCTCAAGCTCGCGGTGGAGAACGTGGCAAAGCAGTATTCACCCGAGCTGATCGGCATCGCCAGCACCTGCCTTTCCGAAACCATCGGCGACGATGTGCCCATGATCCTGCGCAATATCGATCTCGGGGAAAATGCCCCCCTGACCGTACACGTCTCCACCCCCAGCTATTCGGGCACCCACATGGACGGGTTTCACCGCACCGTCCGGGCCGTGGTGGACCAGCTCAATCCCCCGGTCGATTCGACTGCACCCGGTTCCTCGGCCGATTCCACTGCCCCCGGTCTCTCGGCCGATTCCCCTGCCCCCGATCCCTCGGCCGTGAAATCAGGAGCCTCCGGGAAAAAAGAATTCCCAGTCAACGGCGCGGATTTTTCGGATGAAAAAGCCGCGCCTGTCGTGGGAGAAAAATTGCCGAGGGTCAACCTCTTTCCCGGAATGCTCTCACCGGAGGATATGCGCTACCTGAAGGATATCTTCGAGAGCATGGGCCTTGAACCCGTACTGCTTCCCGATTACTCCGAGCGCCTGGACGGTCCCCTGTGGAACGAATACCAGGAGATCCAGAAGGGGGGAACCCCCATCGAGAGCATTCGAAATCTTCACGACTCCTCGGCCACCATGGAGTTCGGAAGGATCCTTTCCGGCGGAAAGGCCGGCGCGGGCCTCCTGCTCGAAAACCGCTTCAATATCCCCTGCTCGGGCCTGGGCATCCCCGTGGGCATCAGGGAAACGGACCTCTTCTTCTCCGCCCTCGAGGAGTTGTCGGGAACCGAGGTTCCCCTGAAGTACCGCAAGGAGCGCGGCAGGCTCATCGACGCTTATGTGGACGGCAGCAAGTACCTCTCGGGAAAGAAGGCCGTTGTTTACGGCGAGGAGGATCTGGTGGTGGGCCTTGTCTCCTTCCTGAGCGAGATCGGCATCATCCCGGTACTGGTCTCCTCCGGGGGAAAGAGCGGACTGCTGAAAAATGCCCTCGAGGAGATCCTTCCCTCGTATATCATGGACCAGGTGAATGTTCGCGAAGGGGTGGATTTCATGGAGATCGAGGAGCAGGCAAATGAACTTGCACCCGATATTATCGTCGGAAACAGCAAGGGTTACGGCATGTCCAAACGGCTGAACATTCCCCTGGTGCGGGTGGGCTTTCCCATTCACGACCGCATCGGCGGGGGCAGAATCCTCCATATCGGGTACAGGGGCGCCCAGCAGCTCTACGACACGGTCGTCAACACGATCCTCCAGCACCGGCAGGTGGAATCGGGCGTGGGATACGCCTATATGTAGAAAGGCGAACCTCCGTGTTCGCTGTATCCGTTAAGCGTATTGTTCAAAGTATTTATAATTCAACATCACAAGGAGTCGTACAATGGAAAAACCCAAACATCACATTTTCGTATGCGCAAGCTTCAGAGTTTCCGGAGAACCCAAGGGCAAATGTCACAGGAAAGGCTCCACCAACCACCTTCCCTACCTCGAGAGCGAGATCATCGACCGAGGGTTGTCCGATGTCATCGTCTCCAGCACCGGCTGCCTCAATATCTGCGACGAAGGCCCCGTCATGGTGATCTACCCTGAAAACCACTGGTACAAGGGCGTGGAAACCGAGGAGGCGGTGGACGAGATTCTCGATGCACTGGAAGACGGGACAACCGCCGACGAATACTTGCTCTATTAAAACGCCGGATGCAAGGTATCGACAATTTCCTGTTCCCCCGCCAACTCATCGACAAAATCCCGGAAACGGGGTTCATCATGTTATGACAGCTTTTCACCAGACCCTTTATGGTGGGGGGGGCAGGAAAACAAAGGAGTAAAAAATGATCTCAATAAAGAAAAGAGACCCCAAGGGGGCCGTCTGGATTATCGATTCGACCCTTCGCGACGGAGAGCAGGCCCCCGGTGTGGTATTCGATACCGGGGCAAAGCGCGCCATGGCCGGTATGCTGGCCCATGCCGGGGTGGATGAGCTGGAGGTTGGGGTTCCCGCAATGGGTCGTGCCGCAATGGAGGAGATCGCCGAAATCGTGGGGATGAACCTTCCCTGCCTGCTCACCTCCTGGTGCCGGGCCAGGAAAGAGGATATCGATCTTGCGGCCCGTTGCGGCACCGAGGGGGTGCATATCAGCTTTCCCACCTCCCCTGTTCTGATGGACGCATTCGGCAAGGACAGGGGCTGGGTGATAAAGACCCTCGAAGAGCTTGTCCCCTTTGCCCTGGAACGGTTTCCCGTTGTTTCCGTGGGAGCCCAGGACGCCACCCGTACGGACCCGGCGTTTCTGGTGGAATTCGCAAAAAGAGCCGAAGCGTCGGGCGCCCATCGCCTGCGCATCGCCGATACCGTGGGAATCGCAAGGCCCGCCACGGTCCAGGATCTTGTCACCCTTGTATCCGAGGCGGCGCCCGATCTGATCCTGGAATTTCACGGTCACAACGATCTGGGAATGGCCGCGGCCAATGCCGTAACGGCGGTGGATGCGGGTATCGATGCACTGAGCCTCACGGTGAACGGCATAGGAGAGAGAGCCGGCAACGCCCCCCTCGAGGAAGTGGCCGTTGCCCTCTGGGGCATTGACGGCTGTGACACCCGACTCAAGCTTTCCTCCCTGACGGAACTGTCGCGGCTTGTGGCCGAAAAATCGGGCCGCCCCATCCATCCCGCAAAACCCATCACGGGAGAGGCCGCGTTTCGCCATGAGTCCGGCATCCACTGCGCGGGCCTTATCAAGGATCGAAACACTTACCAGCCGTTCAGCCCGGATGCGGTGGGGCGGGGTGAGTCCGAGCTCGTTGTCGGATCCCATTCGGGTACGGCCGTGATCCGTCATCTTTTAGGCAAATCCGGTTTTTCCGTGGGCGGTTCGGAGGCCGCAAGGCTCCTTGAAACGGTAAGGGCACATGCCCTGGAAAAAGGGTGCGCCATTTCGGAAAACGAGCTGGCGAACCTGTACCGGCAAGAGAAGATCCAATATGAATAGAGTCTGCCGCAATAGCGCTTTCCGGCTTTCGCCACACGAAAAAAATCAAATATAATTCAGTCCGTTTATTGATTTGAATCGGAAGTTGTGTTCTTTGACAGTCGATTTCACTTCTTAGCGACACCCCAATTCAGATCCAACCCCTATAATTGCGCAACGACAATGTCGCCTACCCGAAAGTAATATTCCTTTATGGCGTTTTTGTTTCTTACCAACGAAATCGTGCGCTCTCATGTCAAATCATTTCCTGATTACCATCGAGGCTCAGCCAACTTTACAAGCCGGTACGGCAGAGGAGGTGTGCGTAATGCCATATAAATTAGCCGAGTCATAATAGTTCTTAGGTTAAACCGGCGATTGAAGCGATATTGAAATTCTGCCAAATAGCGAGGTAGATGTTTCGGCCGGATAGCATGGTAAGTGCCTTTAATTGAGTTTTTAACATTTCCTATTACCGTGTTAACCCATTTGAAGGCCGGATGCTCAACGGCATCTCTCCCACTACCAACGACATGGCTTTCATGGGAACACCCTATTTTTTCAACAGCTTTAAAGCAATAAAGGGCGTCTGAAACCACAACTGTTCTTGGTCTTAAGTGATGCCTACCCCAGGCTTCTATTTCGCTACTACGAAACCCATTGAGTTTGGAAAGTTTGATGAAAATCGGTTTACCTTCGTTGGTTTGAACTGCTGCTACAATCGGGATTTTGCCTTTAGCGCCGCGTCCGGCCTTACCAGGAACCTTTTTAGGGCCCATATATGCATCATCGATCTCGACGCGGCCCTGGAGCTTTTTTGTGGTGTCACGCTCAAGCATCACTTGCATCAG
>PPCM01001531.1_pt1 | contig 10213 bp, 1 predicted proteins | sample 1555541 | NCBI WGS metagenome assembly PPCM01 (sample SAMN05284479, study PRJNA326546) | Marine sediment metagenome, whole genome shotgun sequencing project. | isolation source: marine sediment | place: Germany: Wadden Sea | collected 2012-09-05 | reverse complement strand
GACCGGTCGCCGTGGTCTTCCATATTCAGGTCGTTGACGACGGGTTGGCTTGGCGCTTCTGGCAGCACAGGCATAGCTGCCAGCCGACGGATGAGCTCAGCACACTCGGTGTGGCCCTTCTTCTCGGCGATCTGGGCGGGGGTGGTGCCATCATAATCGGCCTTGTTGACGTCTGCCCCCAGCTTGTGAAGAACCTCGATGCACTGCGAGTGGCCGCTCCAGGCTGCGATGTACATGGGGGTGTCACCATCATTCCTTGCCTTGTTGACGTCGGCACCCAGCTTGTGAAGAACCTCGATGCACTGTGAGTGGCCGCACTGGGCTGCGATGTGCATGGGGGTGCGCCCATTATTATCGGCCTTGTTGACGTCGGCCCCCAGGTTGTCAAGCACCTCGATGCACTGCGAGTGGCCGTACCAGGCTGCCATGTACATGGGCGTTTGCCCATCATTGTTGGCCTGGTTGACGTCGGCACCCAGATTGTGAAGCAGCGCTATGCATCCGTGGTGGCCACTCTGGGCACTGAGATGCACCGCTGTCCTTCCATCCTTATCAGCAGCGTTGATATCGACGCCCTGCTCCACAAGCCTCGTGATCTCGGCTTCATTTCCGGACTTAGCTGCTCTCCACAGTTCGTCAGCAAACTTGAGGCCGGATTTCGCGTTTGTGGACCGCGAGGCGCCACCAAACAGGTTGGGAACGAGTGGTACTACGATGTAATAGCCTATCACCCGTGAGCACAACAAGGACGCGATTGATGCAATGGAGCCAGATACCTCCATAACGGGGCATGGCGGATTCAGACGATCCGTTCTCCTGCATTGTTTCTGAAATTGCAAATAGAAGTCACTAAATGTGGCAGTAAATGCGCGACACACGGCAATTACAGAGGACCGCGATGGCCGATTCGACCGATTTGGGTCGATCGAGAGAATTCGTTCTCTGGCCAGTCCACAAGTCCGAAGATTCGATATTTCGACGATAATATTGCTGCACGCCACAAACGACGATCCCACGAATATACAGCAGATTCCCGAGCTGGGGGCGTATGGATGAGATAGACTGGATGTCCACTGTAGGTTCTGTCGTCGAAAAACTGCGTCGTCTAGTGCGTTGTGGGAGATCTGTGCTTTCCAGCGTTCCAGCAGTTAGTTATCAGTCCACATCTAAAAACCCGTGGGTAGCCTGCAGCAGCAACGACATGGTCGAGTTCCGATGCTCTGGAAGTGGCCTTCAATTGGTCAACCTTTTGCGATCTGATTTGGCTTTACCGATCGATGTAACACGGCCCGAACGTTCGCGTGGATCCCGACGATTGTGAGCAGATCTGGCAATATGTAAAGTTTGCAACTCAGTGCTGCTGCTTAATTCTTCTTTGCTCGCTGGCGATGATTTATAGAAACGGTCTGTGACCAACTGTTGGTACCGACATCCACAGTATTAAATGGATACGAACGGAGCATCTCGCACACCGAGCGCGTAGCTCACTCAGATGTGTTATAAATGATAAATTTTCACACAAAAAATGTCTTTTCTTGAACTGCGGAATCTACTGGCCGCAGAGAGGGATACTGGCCAAATAGTGAATACCCTTCGGGAGATCTATCGGTCGATCCAGAGTTCTCCCCCCAGGGAGGAAGATGTTGGGAATGCGGTTCGTGATATTCACACATGTCTCAAGGAGCTCACCGACCCCACTGTTATCCAGTGGACGATGGCTGTTCTGTCAGAGCTGTACTCTTTGGATGGTATACTGGAGGCTACAAAGCACGAGAAGGCGATTTTTACTCGCTGTCTGGAGCTAACGAGGGACTCCAACCCTCTGACGGTGCGTCACACGGCCCTCACCCTCAGTAGGATGGTGCGAAACAACGACATTGCGTTCCACCTCCTTTCCCAGGGCCTCCTGAGCGCTTTGAGGCCCCTTACGGAGCGTCCTCTGCCGTACACCTTGTCTCATGAGGAACGAGTCACTGAGAAGGAGATACGAGCCTACGCATGGGCTACCATCGATGCGGTTGGCATCGTGGCACACCAAATGTTGGAACAGCCCGCCCCCGGGACCGATGAGTCCGCTCTTCTCATTCAAGTGACCGCGTTAACACAGCAGACCGCTAACCTGAGGATGACGGTCGTGGATAAGGAGAATGAGATGCAGAACATACTTACCGACGCCGAGACCCGCGTCCAGATGGCGGAGGAGGCCATAGCGGCGTCCAGTAGCGCCGACATCGACGATCGCGTCCAATCGTTGACCAAGGACCTGGCTGAGGCCCGCGAGGGACTCGCCGCAGCCGCACAGCGCGAGGAAGAGGCCGCGGGTAAGATTGACCACCTCCACCACGAGATCACAGCTCTCTCTGCGACGCACCTCAAGGAGTGGACCGCAACCTTCACGGAACTCGAGAAAAAGACCGCAGAGGTACAGGCAGTGACCATCGCCAACACTGAGATGGACGCTGAGCTCGGGATCCTCCGCGGTGAGAAGGCTGGCTTGGAACGGAAGGTGGCGGAGGTCGAGGCCGCGCTGCAGGAGGCCGAGGCCACGCACGGGCAAGGGGGCGCCCAGATGAACAAGTTAGCGGCCGAACACACGGAATTAGAGGGTCTGCAGGCCGACGCGGAGTCTACGATCGCCCGCCTCAACAACGAACTTGACCTCATGAACAAGGAGCTCGCCAAACGTGAGACAGATGCCGAGGAGCGCACCGCCGCGCTCCATCGCGATGCTCTTGAGAGGGAGGAGGCACACACGGCTCAGATCGCCGAGCTGGAGGCTGAGATCACCAAGGCCAAGGCCGAGACCGTCGATGCGATGTCCAAGGCCAGTCCTGAAGGCCAGACGGAGGAGATGGATAGGCTCAGGACTGAGGTGGAGTCATTGACCGCTGGTCTCGAAAATAGCAAGGCCAGACTCGCCGCTGCCGATAGGAGTGAGACGGAAGCCGCAGCCAAGATCAACAGTCTCGATAGAGAGGTGAGGACGTTGACGGATGCGGGCAACAGAGACAGCGCCGAGCTCATCACACAACAGGAGACGCTGCAGGCGGAGATCGACCGCCTCGTCGCAGAACACCAGGCCCTCGTTGATGAAGCTGTAGGACTAAGAAGTGTCGTGAAGCAGGCTGAGACGCGCGCCGACAAGGCCGAGGGCGCGCTCCAGAAGGCTACGGCCGCGGGGGGTCGCGGGAGTGAGGACCTCGAGAGGTTGTCCGTCGCCCACGATGGCCTCGTCGAGCTCCAGGCTGACGCGGAAAAGACCATCGCTGACCTGCACGCTGAGGTCGAGCTACTCAACAGAGACCGCGCCGAACACGACGCCTTGATGGCTTCCGAGGTCCAGGCTCTCAAGAAGGAGGCGGAGGAGGCCGCCGAGGCTCACGCGACGGAACGTGTGGCACTTGAGGCAAGGGTAATGGAAGCCCGCGCTGCCGTCGAGGAGGCGCGTTCACAGGCCAAGATCCAAGCCCAGCCTGATGACTCGGTCCAGCGCTTGACTGACGAACGCGACGCGGCTCTGGCAGCCCACGCGGCGGCCGAGACCGAGGCCACGGCCCGCATCAAGGCCCTCGATGATGAGGTACGCGCCATGTCCACAGCAGAGATGAAGGACGGCGCCGCTATGGTGCAGCGGCAGGAGGAACTCGAGCGGCAGGTCAACCAGGCCGCGGTAGACATCGAGAAGATCGCCGGGGAAAGGGATGCGTGGCGGCGTCAGGCGGAGGAGGTGGGGGCCAGGCTCGAGGAGGCCGAGAAGGTGCGGGACGACGCCATGTCGACCAGCGGGCTCGGGGACGCTGAGCTGGCCAGGCTGCGGGATGAACACACAGAACTCCAGGCCCTCCATGACGCCGCGTTAGCTAAGATCACCGAGCTCCACGAAGAGATGGGGCTGTACATGAAGGACCAGGCCGAGAGGGACGCGGAGAGCGCGAGAAAGGTGCTGGGGGTCCAGGAGCAGCTCCAAGAGGCCGTCGACGCACACAACGACGAGAAACTCGCCCTCGAGAAGAGACTCGCCGATGCACAGACCGCGGCCGAGGACACGGGAGCGGACGATCAACACCGGGCGACGGTAGCGAGGCTGGAGAGGAAGATTGAGGCCCTGGAAGAAGAGATTCGCGCCGCTGGACAACGGGAAGGGGCGGCGACAGACCGCATCGCCGAGCTGAACAATGAGGTCAAGCTCATGGCGAGCGCCGACCACGCGGGTCATGAAGCCATGGCGGCTGAGGCTGTGCGTCTTACCAGCCAGCTCAAGGACACGGTGACCGCCCTCGAAGAACGCGAGATGGAGTGCGCAGACCTCCGCCGCGCCGTGAAGGGCATCCAGGGTGAGCTGGAGGCCGCCCAGGACAAGCTAGGGGCCGCGGAAAGCTCCAGTGGGCGGGGATCTAACGAGCTTCGGGCCTTGGAGGACAGGTACGACAAGTTGGAGGAGTTGCATGACGGCGCCGTGTCTACCATCGAGCGACTGAAACGCGAACTCGACATATTCGACCGGAAGCAGACCGAGCGGGACGCTGAGACGGACGCCACCATAGCGCACCTCGAGCAGACGGTCGAGGACCTCATACAGCAGCGGGATACCATCACCGGCGGCGGCGATGAGGCGGTGGCCGTCATTCAGGGCGAGCTGGCCGACGCCAAGGCTGAGCTGCATGCTGCGGCCCAGCGCGAGGCCGCGGCGGCGACCCGTATCGCTGATCTCGACCACGAGGTGAAGCTGATGGCGGCAGGCGACAAGGAGGACCGTGACGCCTTCATCGCTGAGAAGGAGCACCTCAATGACGAGCTCCAGGCAGCCCAGGCGGCCCTCGACCAACTCAGAGCTGAATACGACCTGATGAGAGGGTCAGCAGTCGACCTGGAAGGCCAGCTCAGGTCAGCCCAGGGCGAGCTCGGCGCCGTCAAGACCTCGAGTGGTCAGGACGACGACGTGTACCAACAACTCGTCGAGAAGTACACGGAGCTCAACCAGGTGCACGCGGACGCGGTTGGTGTGATCGAGAGCCTCAAGGACGAGATGACCCGCCTCCACGCTGACCAGGCCCGTCGCGAAGACGAGGCGGGCGTCACCATAGCCGCCTTAGAGGAGAAGCTTCACACCATGGCAGAGGAAAGGGACGCGGTCGCCGGTGGTGGGGATGAAGCCGTGGCCGCACTCAACGCCAACGTTAACCGCATGAGAACGGAGCTCACCGCGGCGGGGCAAAGAGAGATGGAGGCCGTAGCCCGAATCACCCAACTGAACGACGAATTGATGAGAATGACGGCCGCAGACAAGGGCGACCGCGCCGAGGCGGAGGCAGCTTTGGGTAGACTTCAGGCCGATAAGGACGCCATAGCTACAGAGCTGAGGGAGGCACACGAGGCCATCATCGAGCTCGAGGAGAAATGCACGGAGGCTCAGGGGGCCGCTGGCACCGTGGAGGTGCGCGAGGAGGAGCTCAAGGCCCAGCTACACGCCGTGGAGGCCGAACTTCGCGACGTGAAGGCCGCCGGGGGGCAGGGTGACGCGGAAATCGCCAGAATGCAGGCTGAACACGCAAGTTTGGTGGAGATGCAGGCCGGCGCCAAGGACACCATCGAGCGACTGCAGAAGGAGATCGAGTTGTACAACGCAGACCGCGCCGCCCGCGACGAAGAAGCCGCAAGGACGGTCGATGACCTTAAAATGCAACTCGCCGACATGGCCGCGGATCTTCAGAACGCGGCCAAGGAGCACCGGGCGGAGTACGTGAAGCTCGAGACGGAGACGCTGGCCGAGAAGGCAGAGCTCCAAAGATATAAGGAGTTAGCCAGCATGGCGGGGCTCAACGATAGAGTGATGGATAACGTCGCCCAGGCGGAGGCCGAGGAACGGGAGCAACGCGCCATACTCGCCGCCAGAGACGACACGGAGGGAAGCGGGGCACCCACACCCACACCCACCCCCGGCGCCCGGCCCAGGTCGACCCTCAGCATCCCGGACTCGGTGACGGCTCTGTCACGGACCATAGGCAGTGGGCGGGCACTCACACCCACCGACGCCGCCGCGCCGTTACCCCCGGGTCGACCCGCAGGTAGACCGTCCGGTAGACGGTCATTCCTCAGTCGATCAGTGAGTAGGGAGAGGGCGATTAGCCAAGACGAACTCAAATCTGACCGGGCTGAGGCCGTAGCCATAGAATTCGCCATGAATGTGAGACGCGATGACATCTCCACTCACGGCATCGTCGCTGAGCTCACCGCCGCGCACGATGCAGCCATTGAGGCCGTCACGAGTCCTCACGCTGATGAGGTCGACATCCGCGCCCTTGTTGATGTGATCCAGGCTGTCATCCGCCCCATCACCGCCAACAGGCCCGCTAGAGACGAAGTCGAGGTCAGGGTCGCGGAGGCCGCGGTGGCCTTCCCACATAACTTCGTCGGACGGCAGTTCCCCACTCCCGAAGCCGTAGAATTCGCCAAGGCCGTCGCCGCCCTGGCCGCCGCCGTGGCACACTCTGAGCACGCCTGCCATGCAGCCTTTACCTGCAACGCCATCACGGTTCTCGGCTGCCTTATCCAGGCCTACCGCATGGTAATCCCCGACCTGCGCGCGGCCTACCTCGACCCTGTGCCCACTGCGGTCGCGTCCTACGCCATGTATGCCATCTCTTCCCTCAGCATTGTCGATGACGCCGAGACCCGCATCATGGAGGTCGGCGCCCTCCCCACGGTGCTGACGTTCCTGCCAACCCCAGAGTTGATACCCTGCATCGTAGACCCCATCATCGTGTCAACATTCCCCGCGGTACTCCAGATCGTCGCGGCCGTCGCCACATGCGAGGCCGGTCGTGAGGCACTCATGGACCTCCACGCGCTAGACGTACTACACGGGCTGTTCACCATGGATGCCCCTCAGGGTAACGCGGCCCCCGACGCGGAGGAGACGATTACGATAGTCAAGAGATACGCAACCAAGTGCATGCGGAACGCGGTGCTCGGAAACAGCGTCCGGGCCGGCCCCAAGGCCCTCAAGGACGCCACGGACCACCCCACCCCCAACATCACCAACGAGATGCTCGCGGCCCTGCACAACCTGCTCAACTCCCAAGACACCGACACGAGACGCTTCGCCGCCCACACGATGGCCATGGTGGCCACCGTGCCATCCCGGATAGCCGATCTGGCTGACTTAGGTGTCCTCCCTACCCTAGCGTCCATGCTGCCGAGCTCCACACAGTCGCCAGACACAGTCAGGAACTGCATCGCGTGTCTCATGACGTGTGCGATACCGTCGGGCCCGGCACGCGCCATCATCACGGACCCAGCTATCGTGGCAGCCGTGGTGTCCACGGTGACCTGTAACGACCTCTTCGTCCTCCGCCTTTCCCTGCGTCTCCTGGCTCTCCTGGTTCTCCACGGCGGCCTCTCGTACGAGGACCTCATGGCCGCCGCATCCACCGCTGGAGACGTCCCAGTCATCGCCAGGACCATCGAGATACTTAGCATGGGGGAACTTAGGGACAGACAGGCGACAGGCGCACACAAATACGCGGCGCGCATCCTCACACATTTCTACGGAAACCCAAGCGTCAGGGCCGACACAGAGGCCACAGCTGCCCGCATTGAGGCCCTCCAGGCCATGTCTGTCACCTCCAAGGGCACCGTTCGGGATGGCGTCACCGCCATCGCTGCCCGCATCCCGGCCATGCTGACTTCAGGCCTGCTGGACCTGGTCATCGAGGCCGGGCAGATCGGGCTCGGGCTGATCGCGACAGGGCATATTGACATCCTCATCGAGCAGGGCCTCGTGGCTGGCCTCCACTCCCTGTTGGCCGGACTAGCTCGGCCCTTGGCACGCCATTTCTCACCTGAGCCCGACTTCGACCGCCCCCAAACATCGATGTCCATTGGTGCCCAATCCGTCGGAAATCTCAGCCTCGCCTCAACAAGGGTCGGTCGCCGCACATCATCTGACTTACAGCTGGCTGTCGTCGCCTTCAACTTAGTCCAGGCCATCGTGGGCCCATCACGCGGCAGGACCACGTTCGTTGACACCCCCAATCCCTTCACGGACCTCGGCATCGACGCCATACTCCTTGTCGCCAGCCAACCCGCCGCCGCATCCGTCGACGTTGCCCGCCTCCTTGCCTTCAGAACCCTCGTGGCACTGTCAGACAGCCCCGTCGTGTGCACGTCCATCAACTCCGGGACGGTCGACTCGACCCCCGCACCGGAAGTCGTCCAGACGGTCATCACGTCAATGTCGATGCCCACTGAGACGTGGCCCGCTGCTCTCCGTCTGCTGGCCAACATGCTACGTATGGGTGAAGATCAGAGCTACATCACTGAGGATAACGTCATGCGAATGATGAGACACGCAGCAGACACAGCAGACGCGGAGAGCGCCGCCCTGGCCGCACGCACGGTGTCCAACCTCCCCGTCGCCAAACTCGCGGAAATGCCCGTCTTCGACGACCTTGCCGGGCTTGTGTGTGGCGAGAGCGCCCAAATCAGTGAGATTGCCATCAAGCTCCTTGCTGCACTCGCTGTAGACCACGCCGACGAGTGCATCAAGGCTAATGTGCTCACGATGGCCTTGACTCACCGCACGGATGCCACCGCGCCCGAACTGAGGGAACTCGTCTGGTATCTTGGACGCAGCTCGTTGGTAGCACCTGTCGATCACATGGCCGACGCTGCGCTCTTCATTGCGGTCATTTTCACACGATTCCTCGATGAAACTTCAGCAGGGGCCCTCGACAGCGACGTGCTGGCCACAGTGCTGGCCTGGGTTACCGCCGCGCCCGAGGAGACTGTCGCCGCATTTGATGGAGCAATGATGACCCGGCTCGCTGCAGCAATGACCCGATTCAAGCCCGCGGCCGACGCTGAGCAGCTGGAGGCCTTGTTTGGGCTTCTGTCTCAACTCATCAAGTTCGACGACATGGCTGTGCTCGTCGCTGGCGCTTCCGGGGTGGTCCATCTTCTCGCCCAGATCGCGCACAAGAAGTCAATGCATCCGTTGAAGAAGACTGCAATGGTTGTTATCAAGGTGCTTTCCGCCAACAAGGAGGCCAAGAAGATCCTCCGGACGACTTTACAGGCGAGGTAGAAGTGAGAATATGTAGAATATGATGATTTATACTGAATAAAGGCAAGTTATGTTGTTTATATGTAGGTTGTGGATTGTCAGTTGGTGCATGAATCCAACCCGTCCAGGGGCTCTTCTTCAAGGGGGCGCGGGATGGCGAACATCGGGCGTGGGCGTCTCCAGCGCCGCACGTTTTGGAGTAACCTGGACACTCGAGATTCCACCTGGAGATCGATGCCACGTTCCAGCATGTCAATTGAATCGGAAACACGATACACATGGGCTGCGATCTCCGCGATCTGGTGAAACGACTCGAACACGTTGTCGCCCTTGAGCGCCGATGTCTTGAAAAAGGCGAGGAAGTTGTGTTTCTCGACGATGGCGTTGATGTCCTCGTCGCTGATCTTTTGACTGAGATCGCATTTGTTGCCGATGAGGACCAGAGGGATGTCCTCACCGGTGGAGGCCACGCGGGTGTGTTTCTTGATTTGCTCGACGAATGAATCGATCCGCTCAAAAGACCGGTGGCAGGTGAGGTCAAAAGTGATAATTGCCAAGCTTGCCTGCTTGAAAAAGACTGGATACAGGTTCTGGAAGCGATTCTGGCCGGCAACATCCCACAGATAGATGTTGAGCGTTGTATCGTCGATCTCACGGTGAAGAAGACACATATCAGCGCCAATGGTCGCATGATATCCAGCTGGTCGATGGAGAAGATGCCCAACATAACTTGATGTACCAACCATCGTTTCCCCAACAATAACAAACTTGAGCGTGATAACCACCTTGGGCGTGGCGCTCCGGCGGACAGATGGGTCTTGCGGGTTGGTCAGCCGGTTGAGGAGCTCGGCGCACTCGGTGTGGCCCTTCTTCTCGGCGATCTGGGCGGGGGTCGTGCCCCGTTTCGTAGGTCTATTGGCGTCGGCACCCAGCTTGTGAAGAACCTCGATGCACTGCGAGTGGCCTTGTTGGGCTGAGATGTGCATGGGAGTGGCACCCTCATTCGTGGCCTTGTTGATGTCAGCCCCAAGTTTGTGAAGCAGCGCCAAGCAGTCGTGGTGGCCATTCTGGGCACTGTAATACACCGCAGTCCTTCCATCCTCATCAGCAGCGTTGATATCGACGCCCTGCTCTGCAAGTCTCGAGATC
>PPCM01001530.1_pt1 | contig 10213 bp, 8 predicted proteins | sample 1555541 | NCBI WGS metagenome assembly PPCM01 (sample SAMN05284479, study PRJNA326546) | Marine sediment metagenome, whole genome shotgun sequencing project. | isolation source: marine sediment | place: Germany: Wadden Sea | collected 2012-09-05 | reverse complement strand
ATGGCACTGGTCGCCGACGAGAGCGCTCCCACCGCGCCCCGACAGATCTCACCTCAACCTGAGCCCGAGACGGAACCGACCAGGCGGGCGGGTGTGTTTGGGTTCTTTAAGGGCCGGGACAAGGGCCAGCCATCACCGAAACGGAGCCGGACAGGTAACCTGAACGACACCATCCTGCGGGAGGAGCGCAGCCAGGGGGGATTTAACGTGGGCGGCGGGCTGCAGGTGGCGCCCGAGCCGAGCGACGATATGGCCGCCAACATCGACGACATCATGAGTCGGGCCGAGAAGGCTGGACTGACCCAACCCACGCCTGCACAGAGCACGGCGTTCACTGGGACGGGCAGGTCGACCGGGGGCCGGATGACGCATAACCCTGCGCCGCCCAAGCCCATCGAGCTGACATTGACAATGTTCAGTAACGGGATGGAGGCGGGCGGCCGGTTCATCCCCGCCGACAGCCCCGAGGCCACAGAGATCATGGAGCGGCTCCGGGAGGGCCACGTACCCCCCAGTCTCGTGCCTGAGAATGCCCCACCCGGCACCAACGTCGACGTTAAGGTGGTCAGGCGCGTCGACGAGGAGTACGCCCCAGAGTCATCCGAACCCGCCCGACCCGCTGCACCGTTCAGTGGTGCCGCTCGGTCCTTCTCTCGCAGGACGCCTGCCCCCGCCCCCGCCCCCAAGAAGTCGTTCTCCCACCCCGAGCCCATCGTGCTGCAGCCCGGGCAGCCCGTCCAGCGTTTCAAGGTGCGGCGTGGGCCCCGGGCCGAGGTCGTCACCGTTAACCCCGATACCCTGGTCAATGAAGTCGCGGGCCTTCTGGAGGTCGGCCAACTGACGTGCATGATGCCTAAGATGACGGTGGACTTGACGGACGGGCGGACCGTGACCGAGGCGGGGCTCGTCGGCAAGATGTGGACCATAGTGTGAAGTAGGGTTGAGTGTGTGTGATAAATCAGTATCGTTGTCAACCCTACCCTACCTGGTGAGGTACCTGGTGCGGCCTTCCTTAGTGGTGTACCTGGTGTACCTGGTGCGGTTTATTCGTCCCATATGTTCAATCTTTCCATGTCTACTATACAACCGCTTCTCAATGTTATACAATCCCTTACACTGGCCCAGCCCCGGCCAGTTGGGGCTGCTCTACGTCCACAAGGGCCGACTCGATGTCACCCTCAAGATCAGACCAAAGTACGAAGGCCGCCGACAGCAGCAGCATGCGGGCGGTGACTGAGGACGGTTCCAAGGCACCCTTGAACAGGCGATCTCTGGCCGAGTCGACGAACGCTGGGGTGGCCTCCTGAACGAAGACAGCGCCGAAGAGTTGACGCTTCCGACGCTTCCCGCTGACGTCGATGCCATAGGCCGCGAACACGCGACACACCGTCCCGGCCTGCCCGTTCCGCTGTCTGTGCCGCCTGCACGACTTGTACAGCCCCCGCCGTTCCCTCCCCACTGCCCCTGCCGTGCCGCACGATAGGGCTGTTTCGGTGGCCTCTGTGCGACACTTGACGAGGTACGACAGCGTGTCGTCCCAACCCATTATGAACGTCGCCCGATGCTTGACGGGTACGTGGTGCGTCTCCCAAAGCCCGGCCAACGTTCCCCAATACACGCCACGTTGCGCCTCGATGCGAGCCTTGACCCCGCGTCGTGCGATGACGCCCCGTCTGAGGGACTGGAGGCCGGTGGTGGCCTCCTTGATGGCCAGGAACGCGCGTCTGGGCCCCACCATCCTCCTGGTCGATTGGAGCGTTACAGCAGCCCTACGGAGGTTCATGTAGGCCACACGAGCCGATCTAGCCCTCTGCGCAGTCTGGATGATCGTAGCCGCGCGTACCATGGCTAGGAAGTCACGACGGACAGCAGCGGCACGGGCAGCACGTTGACATACCATCGCAGCGTCTCGGGTGGCGAGGAACGCCTTCCGCACCTTGTAGCCCCGGTACGCGGTCAGGATCGTCATCGCCGCGGTCACCCGGGCCTGCTCGGCCCGCTTCCTCTCCCGCTTTGTGGGTCGGGGCTCGGCCGGTGCCGATCTTGACGTCAATCCGCTGACCACCGTCATTCCCGAGTCAACGCGAGTCAACACTATAAAGAGGCAATCGAGTGCGGGGTCGTTGGTAGGGTCGACATCCCCGGCCCAGGCCATAGTCTCAGCACAGAGCGTGTGTTCCGCCGCACAGACCTCGGCGACCCTGGCCACGGCAGCCGTCCATGCAGACGTGCGAATGGTGGTATCTGCGGCGAGGGCGTCCAAAGCGGGGCGAGTGCGGGGTAGGGTAAGGTGGGGCGCGGTGCCGGCGAGTGCCAAGAGGGGCTCGTCGACCGTGGCGTCCGGGAGCCATCTGATGAGACCGTCCTGGAGTCGATCTATGGCCTCTATGATGGCGGGTGGAAGATCGGGTGCCGCACCCGTCGCGGCCACGAGAACGTGATGCGACGCCAATAACTGCTGATGTTGACCCTTGTTGGGGGGGTGGGGCAATGCTAGACAGGCATCAATGACAGGGACCGCCACAGCGACCGCCGCCTCGACTAACTCGGGCGCATCTATGCCGCGAGCAGTCAGGGTCCACAGGCCACGACAAAAGGTGTTGAATAGCGAGTCGGTCCAGATCACAGCGGCCGCGAGCCTCTTCTGGCCCGCCTCCGTGATGCCAACGCTGCCTGTGAGGAAGTCTCTCGGGACCCGGGGACCCACAGGCTTGATCCGTGCAGACATCATCCCCAGAGACGCCGGACTGATGGGACCATGGGCCCGCGGCACATCCGGGACCGCAGCGTCGGCCATGATGGCTGACACGGTATCCCGCACGGATTCTAGAAGACGGGAGGCTCGGACGGTGACATCTAGGATCATGGCTGGGGGCGCGTGGTCCTTGAATAAGGCACACTGCAGCCCATCGAGGACCGCGGCGCGCGGGACGGCGGGCACGGCGGCGACGAGTGCCGTATCAAAGATTCTATGGAGGAAATCTGTGGCGGCTACAGGATCTAGAGTGGTCACGCGATCTAGTGCCCCAGCGACGGCGGCGACGAGTGATGCCAGCTCGGGTGGGCCTTCCGGGAAGGGTGAGGGGCTCTCAGCGAGTCGTGTGATGGCGTCGATTAGCATGGGAGAGATGGTCGGGAATGCCGCGACCAGGTCAACCCTGGATGAAGCCGTGAGGGTGGCGACGGTGAGGTCGACCAGGGTCGGGTGACGCAGGGTGGATGATAGGGTGGGCACGAGGAGGCGACCGGCGAGGAGGGGCGCGACGTCACCCGCCAGGGTCGCGACCAGGCGGGTGGCGGCGGCTCGGACGCGTGGGTCGACCGTGGGGGCTGTGCACTCGGCGATGAAGGATAATGTTGGGATTACGGTAGGGGCGACGTCGCCGGGGGCCTGCTCCACACCGCGCTCGATGACGTTAAGGAGGGCCGTCGCCACGGAGGGCCGCATGAAAGGTGGCACAGAGTCAACCTTTCGAGCCACCCGAGAAAGTGCGACAGGCAGGGTGCCGGCGCCACCTGGGGAACTGAGGTCGACCAGGGTCTGCTCCGCAGTCTCGCGACGCCCAGCAACCGAGTGGTTGGCGAACGCATCAACGACGAGTAGCTGTGTGGCCACGGCCAGCCCGTCCTGATCACTATACAATGGGTGGTAGAAATCGATGCGACCCAGCCTGTCCCGAAACTGCGCCAACATCTCGGACCCGGCGAGATACTTCCGTTGGGCAAGGAGGGCAAGCCCCGCCATGTGTAACGTGACGGCATGCACTGCCTCGGCCCCGGGGAGGGCGGCGACGGTCGACATGAGGGTCAGCCACGTCAACACCTCGGAGGAGGGCGGCATGACGGTACCAGCAAGGTCGTGGCCCATGGCGAACACCCTGCATGGCCTGAGATCGTCTGGGGAAAGCCTCTCATCGTCACTTACGGAGATGAGCGGGAAAATTATCGGCTGTTGGGTAGCGGTCAGGGCTGCGGTGAAGCTAGCTGTATATGTGTCCCGCACAGCGCCAAAGATCGCCCCCGGTACCTTGTCGAGCGGGAGAAACCCCGGGAGTGTCGAGGACGCGGCGTACGAGGCCGCAATGTCGCGATCAGGGTGCGAGTCTGAGCGGACATCGGTGATCTGCTGCTGCTTCATGTTGATAATGCCACTATGGCTCTCAAGGTCCACGCACATGCCGTAGATGAGCATGTTCTCGGGGAGTACCGCCCGTACAAGAACATGAGAGCGGTGGCCGGTGGAGTTTGTAACGTGATGATATCCAATTAGCTCGGCTTCTATTAGTACCATGATACGAAATGGTTTACGTGGTCTGTGAAGCCGTAGTGATGTTGGTTGCCTTGTTACGCGCCAAGCTGTTGCAAAAATTGTTCGATTTATCATTTGACAACTTCCCGTACCGCCCCTGCCAAGTGATAGGGGCCTATGCCATCCCCATACCTAACCCCAAATCCCAGATTACCGTTTCTCATTTATATCTGGGGGCCGTTTGTTCGTGTATCTGCTGTCGCCTTCACTCCACCGCCGGCTCGGGGTCCTCCACAGTGAACAGCTCAAACCGTCCCTTTGATAGCGTGGGCACGAGTGCGGCCTCCTTGCTATCGAACTCCATTTCCGCGGCCACAGCGGCGATGGCCTCCCCCCCAAGCACACGTCGCGCCGCCTGGGCCCGATGCCGTGACTGCTGAGAATACATGCGGAACCCGAACATGGTAGGGATGTAAGGGATGGGTGTGGCGACGGCCTCGAGGGTTGGGTGTTGGAAGAGGAACAAGTGAGGGAACGTGGTCCCAAAGAACGCCCCGTCGATCGACGTGTGGGCCTTGGCCGTGGGGTGGTAGACGTCGTGACACGCGGGACAGAAGAACTTGACCGACGTGACGCCCGGTGTGTCGTCTGCACCTACAGGCAGGAGGCCCGTCCGTGCACAGGATGACCGAAGGCACTTCCCAAAGCTGGCCTTCAGGTACTTCTCACGCATCCGACCGAGGCCGTGCACGGTGATGATGTACCGCGCATGTATCAAGCCGTACAACAGCTTGGCGTGCTCTGCTTCCCGCGAACTCATGGAGCCATCGTAGTGACTGCGGCTTAGAAGGATTCCTAGAGAGTCATTGAACTGCGGAACTGAGTAAATTGGTGCCTGTTGGGTTGCTACATACCAATATTTGCTAGCCCAGTCAGATTGAAGGCGTCACGGATGAAATCGTCTGGAACCCGGGCTAAAATCTGATGCCCACGAATGCTGCAGAAATGATCAATGAAGCAGCAGTAGCGCCCTTCAAGTTCGACCATTCTATCTACAAAAACGCAATCGGTCAATCGTCGAAATTCTTGTGGTGTACGGGTATGATCCTGCGTAATCTTCACATACACATGGCTCCCTCGTCGATTCTTGTTTGGTTCGATTTAGCGTCCGCAGGAAAACGACGCCAAAACCATTGACAGGGAGATGGCCCGGCCCTTCTTAGACGCTCACTATGACCCTATAGAGAACCTGGATGCTATATCGAGCTGCATCGTTTCTGCAGACCTTTATGGTGACAATGATCAACGTCTTATCATTGCTAGCCGCAACAAAGTCATGCGGATCTACCGCGGCGCGCGAATCGTCGCCGAGCATCAGCTCCAAGGTGCTCCCGCTGGTTTGGTGGCTTTTCGGCTTGAGGGTGTGGACGATTCCAAGTCGCTCGCCGTGGCCGTGGCCGCCAACTCGGCCATCTTTGTTTACAAGCCCATCAGCGGCGTCCTGAAGCCCTTTCAGAAGTTTTGTCTCCCTCAATTCCGGCCCACTGAGGAGGAGACGGACATCTGGACCCGCCTCACCCGCGGCGTCCTCACCCCCATCGCCGCGTGCCAGGAACTCGTCCAGCTCCGGGTTGACGGCCACGCGGTGTCTCCCGAGACCGAGCTCCTCCTCTCGGCGCCCCCCGACCCGACGGACGTGATCCCCATCTTTGACGAGGTGGAGGCAGTGACGGCGGGATGTCGACGGGAGATGGCGCTGGCAAGGAGAGAGGGGCTCAAGCCGTCACCCAGTATCATCACAGCTATCACAGTGCTGCCAAAGACCATCGCGGAACACCAGCCGTGCGGCCAGCTCGTCGTCGGCACCGAGGCTGGCGACATCTTCATCCTGTCTCCCAACTGCCGCGCCGCAGACATCCACTATCGCATCAAGGGCGTCCCCACCCGCATTCACGTGACCGGCAGCCGGGCCGTGTCGTTCAGAATTATCGCTCCGTGCCGCGACCGCGCGATTTACAGCATTACCGACGCGGGTGTGTCCGCCAACGTCATTCGGACCGAGGCCGACATCGTTGACGTCGTCAGGATTGGAAACAAGATGTACGTCGCGACGAATGACCGCCGACTGACCACCTACACGGCGCGTGGAAGAAAGGAGACCACTCTGTCGCTCCCGGCGGATATCGTCGCGCTAGAGCAGTACAGCGTGACGGCGGCGGCCCCCGTGGAGGGCTTCATGCTCTGTATGTCCACCGGTGAGGTCCAGGTGTTCCGTGGCCCCGATGTCATCGCCAGGCTCCAGCTCCCCGGCCCAGTGAAGGGGATTCGGATGCTGCCGTTCGCAAGAGAGGATAATTGCCTCATTAGTGTTACGGAATCGGGTGCACTCGACATCAAGATCCTTCAGCGTTCCACCGACATGAAGGGAATGGGGGTGGTGAAGGAGCCCGACGCTCAGGACGTCCCGCTGGGCATCGTCGACGATTCAACCACAATACACTCCATGTTCAAACGAGAAACGGTGGCAGGGAAGGCCGCCGGGCTGTACAAGGGCTTCCAGCTCGACCTAACTCAGATTAAGCTGGCGGCATTGGCAACGCGTCTCAAGAGCCGCAAGGCGACGGCCACCACGGCCGACACCTCGCGCTCGATGTCCGCGCGCGTGGCCCTGAAGGGCTTTGGCCCGTCCTTCCTGCTGACAGTGACCCTCACGGCCCCCCAGACCGAATACGGTCTGACAGTCCTCACCACGTGCCTCGCACCCGATGGGACACCCGTTGACCCCGCGCCGATCGACGTTGCGGACCCGGTGGTCGCTGTGCCGGTGGTCATGACCGGAATCACCGCCACAGTGAATGTCAGGCTTCGCGTGAGCCAAGCGTCCGAGATGGGCACAACAGGCATCGTGCGGGTGATCGTGGTGGATGCAGAGAGGGAGGTGCTCGCCATGACGGAGATCCAGACGCCCGAGCTGGACCCCTTCATCGTTCAGATGTGAGAGGTGGGGCGATGTACAACAATGATGGGGCTCTCAGTAAAATTATTTGGGTCGTTAATGGGGGCACCGAGGTAGTGGTATGACGTGTCGGCCGGTATTGCTGACAAACGGCGGTTTTCACGTGTTTCCTTATTTATAAGGATCAATCTGTCACACCAAATGCGTTTCTTTGCAGCCGTTTTGCTTGCAGTAGTTGGCGCATGCCTCTGTTCGAAGATCATGTGGCAGTACCCACTCGGTCTCCCCGTGAAGACGGTCTATGACCAGAACAAGGTCCTTGTTGGCTATGAAACCGGTCTTTTGGTTGCTCTCCGTCCTGTAGACGGCGCTATGAGTATGTACACACAAGCCCCCTCTATTTTACCCAGTCTGGAAGCTCCAGGTCTCCGACAAGCCCATCGAGGACATCAGTGTCACGTCCCAGCACTCTCTCGTCCTGTTTTCGGACAACACACGCTACATTGTGAACTATGACGGCGCTGTGATCGAGTACGGCCACCCCAGCGAGGTTGATGCTGAACCTCGTGAGACGGACGCGGCTTTCACTCTCGGAGGGTCGTCGTGCGAGACGACCATCGATGATGATGGCACCATCCGTACAACATGCGGCGACGAGACGCGCTGGAGCATCCCCGCCGTGCCCATCACGCCGCGCGCCACCCTCCTTCACGTAGACGGCAGCGAGATGTATGCCGGCGAGGCTGACACCATCTGCCACTTCCACACTCCCGCCCGCCCGACCTGCACCAAGGTGACGCACACCGTCGACGCGCTGTTCGCCGTGGGCCACTTCATCGTCGCCGCTGCGCCGCACGAGGGTGTGTTCACCGTCTTTGACCGCAACCTTGGCTTCAAGTCTGTTCACACCGTCACTCCGGCCTCCACCGCCACCGTGGACGACCATTCGATCACCTTTGCCTCGGAGGCGGGCATCGAGCGCTTCTCCGTGTCGTCCACGGGCCGTGTCTCCCCCTCCACGCCATCCACCCCGACCTTCGCTGTGTACGACCCTGCATCGACCACTCTGAACGGATACCACGCGTCCAACGGTAACCCCAAGCGGATCTTCTCCCGTGATATCGCCGCGCTCGCCCTCAAGAACGCCGAGGGCACGTGCACCGTGATCCCTGGCCCCAACACCGACCCCACCGGGCCCCTCATCTTCGTGGCGCTCTGCCACGCCGAGGAGACCACCGCCCGCCTCCTGGCCTTCCGGCCCGACGTCCCCAAGGGCCGCCTCCTCGCGCGTGTCCGCCTCCCGGGCCTCACGGCCGCCACGCTCCACACGCTCGTCCTGTCGCCCCCTCTGGCCGTCACAGCGCCCCACTTTGATGGATTCTTTGTCGCCGCGACATACCAGGACCACTCAGTCAAGACCCGCGGCCGTACCGCCCTCACGACGGTAGCCATGCCCGCCACAGTCACCGCTGAGGGCGTTAAGATGGGTGAGCCCGATGTCCGTCGCTACTCCCCGGCCGCACCCATCACAGCCATCGCTGTCGCTGACCACGGCGCGTCTGGCCCCCTCGTTGGCCACCACATCGGCCCCAGCGGCTTTGTGGTGAGCTCGCCCGGCCACATCTCCTTCGTCACCGAGTCCATGCTGCTCACTGACTTTGGCGTCAACCCGCCCCACAAGGCCCGCGTCGGCAAGAACTATATTCTTGGCGACAAGCCTGGCGCTTCCACAGCCTTCAAGCTCGAGCCCCTCACATTCATCACAGGGAAGACCGCCGTCGCCAACACGGCCCGGCTGTCGATCGCCCGCGCCGAGTCGGTGGAGTCCTTCTCGGTGGCGGCCATCTCGCCCGCCATGCTCTCGATGGTCGACGCCGCGCCTGTAGACCCCGCCATCCGTGCTGTGACCCCCGAGGACCGCGTTGTGATGCTCGCGATCAGTGTGGCGATGGCCCTCGCGGTCGTGGGCACGCTAGTGTGGTCCCTGCTCTGAGTTTCATCTAAATTTTCCGCCCCTCGACAAACTTCCAGTCAAATGATCATAATTTAGGAATGGTTCTGTTGCTACAGCTCTAGGGAGCACAGAAGTGCTGTCTACACGTCAAGAGCGTACGGTTCTTCTGGGTTCTCAAGGTCAATCATCGCTGGCGCGCGATTCCCCTTCAAGGCCGCCATGAGCCCGAGTTCCTGGCGATTCTTGTTCCAGGTAGAGACGTTAGTTGTAATTTGAGACCAGATCATATTATATTCTGAGTATGTAGCGTTCTAAGTTGTGAGGTGCACCACTTTTAGCTCAGACCAAAGTACTTTCGAGGTTTCACACTGATTTCTGGCAAATCGAAATTTGTACAAAGCAGTGAAGGGCATAAATGCACGACATAGTCCCAGTTACATCGTATTTCCTTTAAATGTCGGCATTTTCTTTTCTTGCAGCCATTATCTGTTCAAAAACATTTCAAAAACATTGACCATAATTTTGGCGTTTATTTTATCAAGTATTGCACAGAATTGTAAATGACAAATATCATCTGAGCACAACTCGAATTCTGATTGAATAGAAAGCAATGGCTCGTACCAAGCAAACCGCTCGTAAGCAACAGCCCGGTGGCAAGGCCCCCCGTAAGCAGCTCGCTGCTAAGGCTGCCCGCAAGACCGCCGCCGCCACCGGTGGCATGAAGAAGGTTCACCGCTTCAAACCCGGCACCGTCGCCCTTCGTGAGATCCGCAAGTTCCAGAAGTCGACTGAGCTCCTCATCCGCAAGCTGCCCTTCCAGCGCCTTGTCCGTGAGATCTCCCAGGACTTCCAGCTCGATCTCCGCTTCCAGTCCGCTGCCGTGACTGCCCTTCAGGAGGCCGCCGAGGCCTACCTTGTTGGCCTGTTCGAGGACACCAACCTCTGCGCCATCCACGCTCACCGCGTCACTATCATGACCCGTGACATGCAGCTGGCCCGCCGTATCCGCGGCACCTCCAAGTAAGGAGTGTATCCACACAAAAAAAGGTTCTCA
>PPCM01001528.1_pt1 | contig 10214 bp, 8 predicted proteins | sample 1555541 | NCBI WGS metagenome assembly PPCM01 (sample SAMN05284479, study PRJNA326546) | Marine sediment metagenome, whole genome shotgun sequencing project. | isolation source: marine sediment | place: Germany: Wadden Sea | collected 2012-09-05 | reverse complement strand
TGGTGCCGTAAAGGAATGGTTCCCATAAAGCAGGGATGCTCGGCAGATTCAGGATGTTCCAGTTCCGGACTTTCGATCACCTGCATTACCTTAGCGACATTTACTCCAAAATGGCAGCGTTCTTCAGGTCCATCTTCAGAGTCAGGCAGGTCAATATAAAATTCCAGTATTTCAAGCTCGTTTGTCCCGGTTTCGAGCAGGATGTTTGTTTCATCCATTGGGGCGGCTCCTGATAGAAAAAATTAAGTTGTTTTATGTTTTTATCTACGTAAATTACAATATTCAAAAGGGTAGGTCCATAGATTTTAAAAAGAATATGGAACGGCAGCCTGTGAATAGACCTTTACAAATGTTATCGGTTTGGCTTACGCAGATAGAAGAATCCGAAAAGATTGAAGAGGGAGTCATGTACAAAATACTGATAGCTGAAGATGATAAAATTTCTCAGAAACTTGCCGCAAGGTTTGTAGAGGATTTGGGTCATATCCCTTTTGTCAGCCCCCATGGTAGGCATGCTTATGAAACTTTGAAGGCAGAGAACAGTTTTGATGTTCTCGTAACCGATATTATGATGCCTGAAATGGATGGTCGTCAGCTGGTGCAGACTTTGCGCGGGGATTCTCAGTTCATGGATATGCCCATTGTCATTATGTCTGCTGTTGTAGGGGTTTCAGATATTTCGAATCTGTTATCTCTCGGGGCGACATATTTTATGACCAAGCCGATAGACAAAGCGGAATTTAACGAGGTGATTAGCCGTTGCCTCAAATAAATACGGCTGCACTTTTGTGCTTATTTGAAAAGGCTCTCCCGGAAAGGGGGAGCCTTTTTTTGATCCATAAATTATTGGTGGTAACGGGGTTGTTACTGAACGGGAATGGGTATAATGAGAACAAAAGGCTTATGAATTATAAAGTTATATCTGTGAGGTAGATATATCGCTCTGCCATGTGTCCGATACGTAATTCCGAGGGAAAGGTCTGATGACCGGGACTTCCGTAATGACGGATCTGAGAGTGATATATTTCAGGAAATACTAACTTTGGGGGTGCTTCTTGTCGCTTGAGATTTTGGATAAATTTAATGATCCGGGACTTTGTAAGGATCTTCTGGCACGTTTGCGGGACGAGCTGGAAGGTGATATCCGGTTCATGGAGGTCTGCGGGACTCATACGGTCTCAATTTTCCGCAGCGGGTTGCATTCTGTTTTGCCTGAAGAAGTGATCCACCTCAGCGGTCCGGGATGTCCGGTTTGCGTTACCCATGAATCAGAGGTCAATGCTTTCCTCGATCTGGCCGGAAAGGATGGCGTTATTGTTGCCACCTTCGGTGACTTGATCAAGGTTCCGGGTGATAAGGGGCATTGTTTGAAAAATGCACAGGCCGACGGTGCGCGGGTTGAGATTATCTATTCCCCTTTTGATGCACTTGATCTCGCACGCAACAACCCCGATAGCACGGTTGTTTTTCTGGGTGTCGGGTTTGAAACCACCGCACCGACCATTGCCGCTACGGTATTGATGGCCCAACAGCAGGGACTTGAAAATTTCAAGGTACTTTCATTCCATAAGCTGGTTCCGCCTGCTTTGGATATTCTTATTTCCGACCCGGAAACCCGCATTGACGGATTTATTCTGCCCGGGCATGTCTCCACCGTAATCGGTATCCATCCCTATGATTTTATCGGGGAAAAATACCGCAAACCTGCAGTTGTCACCGGATTTGATCCCGTGGATATCCTGCAGGCCCTGTTGATGATGGTCCGTTCTTCGAAACTTGAACACCCTGTAGTTGAAAATCAGTATGTGCGCGGTGTATCGGAAAATGGTAACCCCAAAGCGGTTGAAGTCATGTATCAGGTCTTTGAAGAATCCGACGCTCTTTGGCGTGGAATCGGTAAGATTCCGGGCAGTGGACTGGAGTTCCGTAAAGAGTTTGAACATTATGATGCCAAGAAAATTTTTGATCTCGATATTGGCGAATGTCCGTCCCTTCCGGGCTGTAAATGTGGTGAAGTCCTCAAAGGCAAGATGTCTCCGGAGGGATGTCCCTTGTTCGGAAAGGCTTGTTCTCCCGCCAAACCGGTGGGCCCTTGTATGGTTTCAACTGAAGGCAGCTGCGCCGCTTACTTCAAATACAAAGTAGATTAATATGTCCTCAGATAAAGTTTTACTTGATTACGGTTCCGGTGGAAGGGCTTCCCAGAGACTTATTTCCGAACTTTTTCTTAAGCATTTTGCCAATGATGAATTGGACAGGCTCAATGATGCTGCAACCTTGGATATTAAAGGCAAGGTTTCCATGAGCACGGACAGTTTCACCGTTGATCCCATCTTTTTTCCCGGTGGGGACATCGGTTCGCTGGCAGTGCACGGTACTGTGAATGATGTTGCAATGCTTGGTGCAATCCCTAAGTATATGACTTGCGCGTATATAATTGAAGAAGGGTTGCCTATGGATGATCTTGAAAAAATCGTCAAATCCATGGGCGAAGCCTGCAGGCATGCCGGGGTGAATATAGTAACCGGTGACACCAAGGTTGTTCCCAAGGGCATGGTTGATAAGATTTTTATCAATACCACCGGAGTCGGTGAAATTATTGCCGATCCAGCTCCCAGTGGTGACCGTGCGGCAGTAGGTGATGCTGTTTTGGTCAGTGGGACAATGGGCGACCACGGTTTGACTATCCTTGGAACCAGAGAAGGACTATCGCTTGAATCCAATGTTCAGAGTGATAGTGCTGCTTTGAATCATCTACTAGTTAAATTGGTGCAGGAAATTCCTGATATTCATGTTTTGCGCGACCCCACCCGTGGCGGTCTGGCGACTACTCTTAATGAAATTACCGTTTCATCCAACGTTTGTTGCGAGCTTGAGGAATCCAAGATTCCGGTTCTGCCTGAAGTTGCAGGAGGATGTTCATTCCTCGGGCTCGACCCACTTTACCTTGCCAATGAAGGAAAGTTCCTGTGCATCCTGCCTCAGGAATATGCTGAAAAGGCTCTTGAAATCATGCGTGCCGATGAACTTGGTAAAGATGCTTGTCAGGTGGGAACTATTACTGAAGCTAATCCCGGCAAAGTAATCCTCGTGACTCCCCTTGGCGGACGCAGGTTGCTCAATATGCTGGAAGGAGAGCAGCTTCCCAGAATCTGCTAAATATAATTGTCTCTGATCATTGGATTGTACAGTGATCTGCTGTATGCAAAATTAATGGACTGTGGATTTCCGCAGTCCATTTTTCGTTTATTTGTATTAAATATATTAATTTAATTGGCTAAGTCGTTGTTCTGACTCTGAAGGTGAAGGAATAGATGACCATGAATTTAGAAGAAAAAATTGCACTAGTTCGAACGGTTGTGTCTCACGAAAATATCTCAGTGTACTTTCAGCCTATAGTCTCCATTGAAGCTCAGGGGATCGTTGGTGTTGAAGCTTTTTCCAGAGGTGTAGACGATGATGGCAACCACATTGCGGACGCGTCAATACTGTTTGATAGCATATTACCTTTTCAGGAACAGCAGAGTATCGAAACGTTATGTCATAAAAGAAGTTTTACTACATTCAAAGGAATTGAGGCAAAATTTAATGATATGGTTTTGTTTTTAAATGTTAACAGCATGCTTCATAATGAGCGCAGTTTTGAGGCCATTAATCCGATTGATGTTCTTAAAGAGTTTGATTTCAGCCCACGAACCATAGCTTTTGAGTTTGATGTTAAGCAACTCGGCCAAAGCGTTCCTGTAGATTTGATCATGCAATTAAAGAAACAGGGCTGCCGGATTTCTCTCGACAGTATACAGGCAGATTTTAGGAGCAGGGAGCTTGTTTTAGGTCTGGAGGCAGATTTTGCAAAAATGGACCGCTCCTTTTATGACGGCATTGATAAATCAAAAGCTGTTGCAGACTCAGTTCAGAGTGCTGCTGAAGGATGTCTCAGAGCCGGGGTTATTCCTATGGCCAAGGGGGTTGAGACAGAAGCTGAGGCTGAGCACCTGCTTTTGGCCGGTCTGGGGCTGCAGCAGGGATTTTTCTTTACTCATACTAAAAGCAAGCAGCGCGATTCCTTTAAAGATAAATTGAAACGCCTGTATGCTTGTCATCGAAATGCAGTTAAAAATAAGTTTGAACTGGAGCAGGATCATTTCCGCAATTACCATCTGTTGCTAAAAAACACGATGTATAAGCTTGAAAAAGCAGAATATGTTGATGAAATTGATGACGTACTCAAGGATGTTGTCAGAAAAAACAAAGGTGTGGTTAGCTCTTTTGTCCTGGATGCGTCGGGAAAACAGCTTAGTCACCGCTATATCGGTTGGGCTGGCGATCCTTTAGGGCGCAGGCTTGAGGGCTGTGCTCCAGGGGCAGATCATACTTACAAAGAATATTTTATGTATCTAAATTCCGGTTTTGAAAAGATTGCCGGCGGAATTGATAGTTCTCCGTTTTGCAGGGAGAGATGTCATTATCTTGCCGGCTGTTATTTAAAAGAGAAACGGCATAGAGGAGAAATCCTTGTTTTAGAATACAGTGACAAATACGCAGAATAGGTATTTCAGTTTTTTTGTAAATATGAATTTAATATGATTTATGCTACTCTCCATTTAAAATTAATGGAGTGCAGTATGGACAACGACATTAAAAGTTGTATCACAGCCATCAGTAAGGTTGTTATTGAGGATGGTATAGCTATTTATTTTCAGCCGGTGGTTTCGCTGCTTTCCAAGACAGTAATTGGTTTTGAGGCCTTTGCACGTGGTATCGATGAAAGCGGTGAAACATTGGTCAGTCCGGCCTGTCTTTTTAATTCCGCACTACCAATCAAAGCGCAGCTCAAAATAGAAGAAGTCTGCCTCAGTAAAAGTCTCGAAGCTTACAAACCCCTGTATGACAAGTACAGGGACATAATTCTTTTCCTTAATATCAATTCAAATATCTACAGTCGTGATGAGTATAAAGTTCGTAGTCCACATCAATTGGCGGCATCATATAAATATTTTCCAAACATGATTACGCTGGAGATGGATGCAGCACATCTGGCCAATAATATTCCTTTTGAAATGATTACAGCTGCCAAAGAGCATGGATACAAAATTTCCATAGATAATGTTGATGGCTCAGCAGAATGCGCTAAGATTTTAAAGTGCATCAATCCGGATTTTGTGAAGTTCGATTCTAAAATCTACCAAGATATGGGTGGGGCAGAGGGGATCAAGGATGAACTGGTTACATTTGTTGCAGATCTTTCGCGTCGGGGCATAACCCCTGTCGCGAAAGGGGTTGAAAAAGAGCGGGAGGCCGTAACTCTTGCTCAGGCAGGATTTAATTTGCAGCAAGGCTATTTTTATGCTGACAGTTCAAGTGCAAGCGGTAGGAGTGATTCTTTTAGTGATAAAATTAACCGTGTCAGCCATACGCTTAGGGAAAGCAACAAAAACTCAATAAAGTTGCAACAGGAAATTTTTAGGGAAGTTCATCTGCTGTTGAAAAGCACGATGACTAGATTGCAGCAGGAAGAGGACGGTGAGATGAACCGGATTCTTGAAGAATTAATTAAAAAAAACCTCAAAATAATTTCGGCTTACATACTGAGTGCTTCCGGGAGACAGCTGACTAAAAGATTTGCAGGCAAAGCAGGTGATCCTCTGGGAATGAAGCTTGTTAATTCAGCAGTCGGCAGTGACCATAGTGACAGTGAAATATTTATCTACTTGAATTCCGGCTTTGAAAAGATTGCAGGCTCTCATGAGCCGGACGCACTTTGCCGCTCAGGCTATAATTATATTGCAGGTTTTTTTTACAAAGACGGCAGCCGCAGAGGACGTATCCTGATACTTGATTATATAAATTCATAATTTTCAGGCAGGATTGATCAGATTGAAGTTGAAATAATTTTATTTTTATACCTTTTTTCGCGGAAAATTCTCATAGCGTCTTTTGATTTGATTATTCCTGCCACGGTGCTGTCCTCGTTTATAAGTGGCAAGAACGATACCCCTGTTCGTTCGAATTTTAAAATAGCTTCTTTTAAATTTGAATCAGCAGGCAGGGATACGATCGTGCGTACCATCAGAGTATCCACAATTTCGGCCCCGCCTTTTAAGTCTTGAGCATTCTGCAAAAACGCTCTCATATCACGTAAAGTTAGTATTCCGGCAAGTTTATTCTCCTCATCCAAGACAGGGAAATGTGGAAATTCTGTATTCAGAACCATGTCGGCAGCTTTTTTCAGGCTGTCATTGGTACTCAGGTAGTCAAATTCTGTTTCCATTACATCTATGAGCGGGATATTTACCATTACCGATTCATCATGACCGCGAAGTATGTTAACTCCCTGACGGAGCAATTTGGCTTCATATACCGAATATCCCTTAAGGATGCGCACTACCAGAGCACTGGTGATGCAGCCGACCATCATGGGCAGAATAATTTTATATGAATAGGTGAGTTCAAAAACGGTTAATACTGCTGTGATCGGCGCAAGAGTTGTACCCGCAACAACGGTTCCCATGCCGACAAGGGCATATTGTCCGTGGGTGAGGGCCAGTTCCGGTAAAAACATGTTGAGGGTGGAGCTGACCGAAATTCCCAGAGCAGCGCCCAGAACCAGAGATGGTGCAAAAATTCCACCGCTCATACCTGATCCGATGCATAGGGAAGTTGCAATGAGCTTGGCTCCGAGTAGCAGTATTGCCAGATCAAGAGGCAGAACGCCTGTCAGACCCATGTTAACTGCTTCGTAGCCGACACCGAGGACTGCTGGTATTTTGAGCGCCATGGCTCCTAGAATCAGACCGCCAAGCCCGGGTTTGACCCATTCTGGGATGGGTAAACTGTCGAAAGTCAGCTCGGACAGGCGAATCATTTTCACAAAAGTAATTGAGATCAGCCCGGCAAGTATACCTAAAAGAAAGAATATGATTAATTCTTCAAAGTTATGGAAGGTAAATTTAGGGGCATCAAAAGTCGGGAAATCGCCCCAAAAAAATTTTGAGAGGGCAGATGCGGTAACAGAAGCTACGATGATGTGGCTGACATAGGACATCTCTGTATCCAGCAGCAGGATTTCGATAGCGAACAGAGTTCCAGTGAGAGGAGCGTTGAAAGTTGCAGAGATACCTGCGGCAGCACCTGAGGCAACACAAACCGGAAGCATGGACGGGTCGAGGCGGAAAAGTCTCGCAGCTGAAGAACCTAGGGAAGCACCTATCTGTACAACCGGACCTTCTCGCCCAACCGAGGCCCCACAGCCGATTAGCAGGCTGGTTACCAGTGCCTTGAGAAATGTTATGCGGTGACGGATTACGCCGCCTTTGACCGCAAGGGATTTAATTACTTCCGGCACTCCGGGACCTTTGGCTTCCGGCGCCCAGCGGGTGATGATTACCCCGGCAATCAGCCCACCAAAACAGGGTAGGAAAAGCACCAGCCACCAAGGTGAAGCAGCTGCCATATCGAGAAAAGAGTGCCCCCCGGACCAGAATAGATGTTGAAATGTTTCGATCATCCAGCGGAAAAGAAAAGCACCAGCGGCGGCAGCCATGCCGATTGCCACGGAAAAGGACATAAGCAAAACGTACTGAACTCTCGGATTAAAAGAGTGTCCAGTACGTTTTTTTTTGTTTTTTGCGGGTCGGGAAACCATTATGATTTCCGTTATTGCTATTTTTCGATCAGGGCAATTGCACGCTGCGCCAGTTCGGTAACTTCAGGTTTGGAAATCTGGTCGTCAGCACCGACAGATACGCCTTTGTGACGCAGTTTGTCGGTAATGATCGATGAGAAAAGGATCACAGGCAGTTGCTTTAAGACCTCATCCGCCTTAATGCGCACGGTAAGGTTGTGACCATCCATAACCGGCATTTCAATGTCTGAAACAACAACATTGACGTAGTCGGTTATGGGTTTTCCTTCTTCTATTGATCTGGCTTTCATAGCCTGTAGCTTATCCCAGCAATCGCGGCCTGTGTTGGCCATCTCAACAGAAAATTTGGCTCTGACCATCATTTCGTAGAGCATTTCCCTGATCAGGGTTGAGTCATCTGCAATGATGGCTTTGTACCCGGCGGAAGTTGTCCAGTCGATGGAATCATCAAGCTTAAGCCCGAGGTCTGGGTTAAGTTCGGCAACGATCTTTTCAAGATCAAGTATGAGCGAAATACGGTCTTCGAATTTCACAACACCGGTGATGGAATCTTCAGAAAGAGTGGAAACATAAGTAGAAGGAGCTTCAACTTTCTCCCAACTGATTCTGTGAATTCTTGTTACACCGGAAACTAGAAATGCTGAAGAAACGTTGTTGAATTCGGTAACGATCACTTTAGGAGGTTCTGTTTCTACTCTTGGTTTTTTCAGCCAGTGACTAAGATCAACAAGGGGAATAACCTTATTCCGAAGGTTGAATGTACCCATAATGGCTGGATGCGCAACCTTGGGCAATTTGGTGATTTTATCAGGTATTCTGATAATTTCCAGTACCTTGGCTACGTTGACACCGTAAAAACCGCGATAGTTGCCTTCACCTTCTTCGCGAGGCTCTTCTTCAAGCCAGAACTCAACAATTTCAAGTTCATTGGTTCCCGCTTCGAGCAAAATATCGGTCTGGGCCATATGTATCTCCGGTTAAAGTCTGATCCATCAGTTTGATTACAACACATATATTAAGCTTTAAAGAGTGTTATCGTCAACAATCGGTTAAAAAAAATACAAGGTTAGCAGCGGTCACAGGTAAGTGTGGAAACTTCACGTGCAGCAGTAATGAGTTCGTCCCAGTCTTCGCAAGCGGTAAGCTTGCTTCTGATGGCCCGGATTCCGTCTTTTCCCTTGGCGTAGCGAGGGAGGATAGAGCGTATTTTTCTAAAAGAACGGTTGCTGCCGTCAAATTCACGGGTACTGATAATATGCTCTTCCATAGTCTGTCCGAGATCAAAAGGAGGCAGGGTGTCGCATTTGGGGTCATTAAGCAGGGTTAGATAACGCGCAAAGATTGCAGGGTCATAAAGAGCACCTCTGGCGAACATAATTCCATCAATTCCGGTTTGCCTTATACATTCCTTAGCATCTTCGGCGGTAAAAAGGTCACCGCTGCCTATTATAGGTATAGAAACGTTTTGTTTTAATATCGTCAATTTGGACCAGTCTGCTTGACCGGAAAACATCTGTTTTGCATAGCGCGGGTGCATGGTCAGCCAAGCGACTCCGACATCTTCGAGTCTTTTGGCGATTTCAAGGTAATTATCCTCTCCGTACATGAAGCCGAGCCGGAACTTAACACCTACACGTCCTTCCCCGGCCACTCGAACCATTGTTGCGGCTGTTTCGACCAGACGGTCAGGGTCAAGATGTAAGGCGGAACCGCCGCCTGTTTTAAGAACTTTTTTTACCGGACATCCGGAGTTTAAATCAAAAAAAGAGTAGCCCTCGTCAAGCAGTTGGGGCATAGTATCGGAATAATCCTGTGGCTCACCGCCGAAGAGTTGGACAACCAGCGGGTTGTCTTCCGGGCAGGTGGCAAGCAGGGCTTTGGTTCCTTTGCCATCGTACTTAAGTCCTTTTACACTGACCATCTCAGTGCAGGCAACTGCGCAGCCTCGTTTTCGGCAGAGCATGCGAAAGGGCAGGTCTGAGTATCCGGCCAAGGGCGCCAGCCAGGGTTTTTCTGGACTTATTGGAAGTGATTTCATGTCTTTATTCCTGAGAATATAGTATTTGTTCAAAAAGGCGGCTTAAAGGGCCGAGCGCAGTGAATTACGTCCAAATGTCTGTAAAGTCAAAGTCTGCCTACGTTTGTAGCATATCTTGGGTGTGTTATTTTCGAAAAAATTAAAAAAAAATTAAAAAAGGTATTGACTTGAAAGGCGATTTCCATTTAAACCCCGCTTCGTTGCTTCGGCGGATCACGAGTTCAACGAAGTTTTCAAGCCGAGAACGGATTTGAAAAAAATCAAAAAAGTTCTTGCAATTTGAAAACAGAGCTTGTAGAAAGGTTCGCTCACGAGGGCTGGCGTAGCTCAATTGGTAGAGCAGCTGATTTGTAATCAGCAGGTTGCGGGTTCAAGTCCCATCGCCAGCTCCATAAAAATTATAGAAAAAGTGCTTTACAAGATAAGTACGAGAGTGTATAAAGCGGCACCTTTTTTTAGGTGTCCAAAAAAGTGGTGGGGTTCCCGAGTGGCCAAAGGGAACAGACTGTAAATCTGTCGGCTCAGCCTTCG
>PPCM01001527.1_pt1 | contig 10214 bp, 5 predicted proteins | sample 1555541 | NCBI WGS metagenome assembly PPCM01 (sample SAMN05284479, study PRJNA326546) | Marine sediment metagenome, whole genome shotgun sequencing project. | isolation source: marine sediment | place: Germany: Wadden Sea | collected 2012-09-05 | reverse complement strand
ACCGTTTACATGACGGGCAGCCTCCACCCGCTCTCGCCCTTCACCCCCATGGCCTCCTCACACTTCTCCCGCACCTCATCGGGGACGGCCATCCGCAGCGTCTCGATGGTGGCCGGGGCCCGCAACATGGTCCAGCCATCGGGCCGGGTCGACGCCACCGCGTCCTGCAACGCGAACACGATGACCTGCCCGAGGCAGAATGGCGGCTCGCCCAGGCCCTTGGAGGACCTGACGGCGCGCGGGTTGTCGCTATTACGGAGGAATGACAGTCTGAAGTCCTCGGGTACATCCCCGAACCCAGGCACCTTGTAGGTCCCCGGGCCGCGGGACAGCGCCGCCCCGTTGCTGAGCACGATGAAGTCCTCCGTCGTGAGCCACCCGGCCGCCTGCACGAAGGCACCCTCGACCTGGCCGACGTCGATCGCGGGGTTGATCGACCGGCCGATGTCGAACAGGACGTCGGCCCGGATCACGCGGTGCTCGCCGGTGAGGGTGTCGAGCTCGACCTCAGCCACCGCTCCGCCGTACGTGAAGTACGCGAAGGCCTCACCCGTCTGGGTCACGAAGTCGAAGCCCTTTATGGGCGTCTTGTAGAAGCCGTGGGCCGACAGGTCGACCCGATCGAACCACGCCTTGACGCACAGCTCCCGGAAGGCCGCGTCGGGGAAGCGGGCGCGGTAGGGGGCCAGGCGGTCCGCGATCTGTGTGGCCGCGTTCAGGACGGCCATGCCGTTGAGGTCGGAGCCCGTGCTGGCGCTGGTGGGGGCGACGTTGGCCGTCTTGTCGGTGGCGGTCTCCTGGATGTGGACGCTGCTGAGGGGCACGCCGAGCGCGTCGGCGGCGATCTGGGCGCACTTGGTGTGGACGCCCTGGCCCATCTCGATGCCGCCGTGCGCCACGAGGACGGTGCCGTCCTTGTACACGTGGACAAGGGCAGCGGCCTGGTTCAGGTAGGACTGGGTGAACGACACGCCGAACTTGACGGGGGTGATGGCCAGGCCCTTCTTGACAGTGCGGTGGGTGGCGTTCCAAAGGTCGATCTCCTGGCGCCGGGTAGCGTACTTGGACGACTCCAGCAGCGTGTCCCACACGCGCGTGACGTGCACAGGGCCAAGGGGCTGGGCAAAGTGCGTGTCGTCGCCGTCCTGGTAGAAGTTGGCGCGGCGCATGGCCAGTGGGTCGGCGCCGTGCTGACGGGCGAGACTCTCGACGATCTGCTCGACGCAATATATGGCCTGGGGGGCGCCGAAGCCGCGGAACGCCGTGTTGGACGGCAGGTTTGTGCGACACACGTGGCCCCGGACCCTCATGTTCGGGATACGATAGGCCCCGTCCGCGTGCAGGCAGGCGCGCTCGATCACGCTGCCGGACAGGTCCAGGCTGAACCCGCCGTTGACGAACATGGCGATGTCGAGCCCGACGATGGCCCCCGACGCGTCACACCCGATGCGGTAGTCACACGTCATGGGGTGCCGCTTGCCGGTGGTCGCCATATCCACGTCCCTATCCAGCACGATGCGGGCGGTGCGGCCCGTGGCCTGGGCGACGAGCCCGGCGACGTCCGGGTACAGAAGGTTGGACTCCTTGCCGCCGAACGCACCCCCCAAACGGCGGATGCGGACGGTGATGTCACTCTGGCGGACGCCCAGCACTGCGGCAAGGCTCTCGTGGATGGCGTTGGGGTTCTGGGTGGTGACGTGCGCCACGAACTCGCGGCCGTCGATGGGGGTCACTACTGCTGCCTGGGGCTCGAGGTAGAAGTGCTCCTGGCCGCCCAGCTCGATGGTGCCTTCAGTGACGGTGTGGGCGGCGGCCAGGGCGGCGGCCACGTCGCCTCTGTCGAGACACTTGGGGGGGATGGTGTACGATTCGGCGGCACGGGCCTCGGCGATGGTCAGGATGTGGGGAAGGTCGTCGTACGTCACCCGCACGGCCTGTACGGCACGACGGGCGATATCCATGGACTCGGCCGCCACCACGGCGATCGGGTGGCCGATGTAGCGAGCCGTGTCGCCCACACCGACCAGTAGGGTCTCGTCCTTCATGGCCAACCCGATGACCTTGGCCGCGGGCAGGTCGGCGGCCGTCAGCACCGCGACGACGCCCGGTATGTCAAGCGCGGGAGCCGTGTCGATGGCGGTGACGGTGGCGTGGGGTCGGGTCGATGTGACCAGGGCGACCTCGACGACGTCCTCGGGGACGGCCATCGTTGACACGTAGTCCGCGGTGCCCTTGACCTGGGGGACGGACGACAGGTGCCGCTGGGACGTGTGGGTCGACCCAGGGGTGACCCCGGGCTCCGCGTGGTCGGCCTCATCGACGTCGTGGTAGACGTACGTCGCATCCGTCCGGGGAGGCAGACCGGCAGCCGCCTCGAGGTCGGCCTCGGTGAACCCGAAGTCGGCGGGCTCGGGGGCAGTCTTGGCGACGGCGGCCAGATGCCTGAAGAGCAGCCCGCCCGCCGCCACTGGACGGTACCCAACCATGCCACCCGGGGCACCCGCGTCGAGCTGGACCTCATCGGCCAGGGCAGCTGCCGCGGCCATGGCGAGGTCACGGGTGAGGGTCTTGCCGTCGAGGAGGGCCTCGGTGCGGGGGGCGCGGCGTGTGGACGCAGCGAGCCCGCCCAGCGCGATGACGGGGCTCGTGATGACGCCGGCGTCGAACCCGAACGAGATGCCCGCGTTAACGGAGGCGATGTCGTCCTCCTTGCGGCGCGAGAGCTTGAAGGCCCCCACCTGCCGGCCATCGAGCGGAATGGTGACCTTCTCGATGAGCTCGCCGGCCTCAAGCACCGTGCGGCGATACCCGGTGACGAACTCGGTCGCGGGAACGGTGCGGGTGCGGCCTGCGGGGTGGCGGATGGTCACGACGGCGCGCGACGCCATCATCACCGGCACGACATCCGAGATGGGGCTGGCGTTGGCCATGTTGCCGGCGAGGGTGGCGACGGACCGCACCTGGGCCGACGCGAAGTACCGCAGCTGGCTCCGGAGGGCGGTGACGGCCTGGTGGGTTGTGGGGTGGGTGTCGACCCAGCGGGCGACGTCCGACAAGGTCACCCCGCCGCCGATGGTCAGGTCGGTCGGGGTGGCGGTGATGGTGTCGAGCTCAGCGACGGCCGCGAGGAACACGAAGGTCTCGGGCGCCGTCGGGATGGTCTTGCGGCGGTCGAGGCTGACCTCGGTGGCCCCGCTGAAGTACCGGACGTTGTCAGCCACCGGGACGTCGGCAAGACAGATGGGGCGGTGCACGGTCAGCAGGCGGGTCCGGAACACGGTCGTCTCGAGCCGCCGGGCCTTGAGGTGGGCGGGGAAGGGTAGCTTAAGGTCGACAGGGCCGGATGTGAGGTGTGCGTGCACCTTGGACACGGGCCTGTCCGCGGTAAAGCAGTCCTCATAGTCCGGGGCGAAGGACTTGGCCGCGGCGAGGATGGGGAAGTAGCCCGTGCACCGACACAGGTTGCAGTCGAAGCAGTGCTCGATCTCTGCGGCCTTCATGCCGGGGTTGTTGAGGAGGAACGCGAACATGGCCATCACGATGCCGGGCGTGCAGTAGCCTGGGTAAGAAAAAAGGGCGTCACATACCGCACTGGGTGCCGTGGTACTCGGAGATGCGCTGCTGGACGGGGTGCAGCGAGCCATCGGCCTGCTCGAGACCCTCAATGGTCGTTACGAGCATGTTGTCAACGTAAATCAGGGGGAGGAGGCACGAGACGACCGCACGGTGCTCCACCTTCTGTTTGGCGTGGTCCCAGTGGCTGATCATCACTGTGCATGCACCACATCCGCCCTCAGCACATGCAATCTTCGTTCCACGGTGCCTGTGGGCAGTGAGGTAATCCGCAAGGGGCTGAAGAGGGTCGAAATCCTCTAGAATCGTCTTCTTGCCGTTCAGGTAGAAGATGAGCGGCTGCTCTGACATAGTGAAGACAGTTTTTCTAACAAATTATAAATGCAAGATTAGGGTTTGGTCCCCAAAAGAAGACTGGCAACGGACTACACGTATTGTTTAGACCTATTCAGGCCTAATAGTATCGATATTAAAATGTATGAAAAACGCAGACTCAGTGCCCAATGGCAGTACCGAAGCATAACCAGAAACCACGGGTAACCAAGGGCCAAGTTCAGCTGATGGACTGAACAAAATCTTTTGATGAGAATCAGATCGAATCCTAATGATTGTTCCGCTGTAAAGCAAGGAGGTGTGCTGCGGTTTTATGTCCGATTTTATCCCATATTAATGTATCTGCAGCTCCTGCTGGTTCAGCCCGTTCCTCTGCGCGGCCTTGAGCCTAACGATGGCCAATCCGACGCGTTCGATGCCCTTGGTCTGCACGAGGTAGTTCCTCTCACGGTCCAGTCTGTCGAGCTCCGTCTCCAACTCCCGTCGAGACGCGGCGATCTCCGCGACGAAGGCCCCGCGGGTCTCGACGTGTTTGGCCAGCACCTCGTCCGACTCGGCGAGGCACGCCTCCGCGGCCCGCCTGAGGCCCGTCCTCGGCGGTCGGGGGGTGGTGAGCGGCATGTGGCGGCTCTCAGACACCTCCAGATGATGCAGCCTCATCGCCCGGCCTAACAGTGGCGTCCGTCCGTCCAGCTCCAGGGACGACCCTCCCATGCCGGTGTCGAAGTGAAGGGGCGTGGGGGAGGTCTCCATTAACTGACTGGCTTCGGGACGCGCCCGCACCTGCAGCTGGATGATCGCATCCAGCCGGAAGGCAGGTCCCAGCAGCTCCCGGTGCTGCTCCAGCTCGTCCACGCGGAATCCAAGCTGGAAGTCCAACGGACCGGTCACCCCGATCGGTTTGTCGCCCTCGGTGGGCTTCTGCTTCAGCTGGGACCGTGCCAGTGGCCCCAGTCTCAGGGCCTGGGCCCGCGCCTCGTAGGCCCCCAGAGATTCGTCCCGGGTCCGGGGCTGGCTGGCGTGGCTCGACCGCCGGGACGACGCGGCGAGGCTCTGGCGTCTGATAGGCCCGGTGGCGCTCGGTAAGCCATGTGTGGCGGCGGACGGGGAGGGGATGGAGGCGGGGGCCGCGAGACGGTCAGTCAGGAAGTCGTTGGCGACGGTGGGGGTGTCAGCACCAAATAGCGATGCGGTCGCCGTGAGCAGGGTGCTGCGCCATTTCTTGTCGAAAGACGCGGCGTTGCGGGGAAAGCAGAGGCAGAACGCCGTGTACACGACGCGGGAGTACACCAGCGACTGGACCTGGGCCAGACGCGTCTTGTGCGCCACGGGGGTCGCTGAGAACAGCCCGAAGTAGTCCAGGGCGAGGAAGTTGAGCAGCTCGTCCGTCGTCGGCGCGTTCTGGAAGTCCAGGGGCAACAGCGGGCGGGACCCTACCTCCGTGTAGACCATGCTGAATAGCTTGGACAGGTCATCTTCGCTCGATGCCCGGAACGTCAGCCAGAAAAGATGCGCGCAAGTGTCGGCTGAGACATCGGAGAGGAGGATGCGAGAAAAGCCCAACGCGGACCAGTAGTGGCGAAACCGGGGGTATGCCCGCATCATGGTCGTTGCTACCGCTGCAATGAGCAGGCGTACATCGAACTGGACCGGGAGGGAGTGGTATTCACATGGGATGTACTCATGTGTGTCGTAATGGTGAACGTTAGCGTCGTTAACGGCGAGCGGTTGCAATGGTGTCGTCTTGTTCATCTCTGTCCGCTGTAGTGAGAATATATCGGTCCCGTCGCCGGGCATAGCGATTCGTTTGTTATGATTTTATGAACTGACATGTGTAAATCGTCGACCGCCGCGCGATGCTGGCCGGAACCCAGCTACCCGCAGGACCCGCCAATCGGGGTGATTCGATTTACTTCTTGTCCTGTGTCAGCTCCTCGGTCAACGGCCCCAGGTGGCACCGACACACCAACGTCTCGCACGTCGGTGGGAAGCAATAGATGTTGCTGCTGTACTTTCCTTTCGGAGCCGACGCCAGCTCAATGAGGGCGATGAGCACGCACCCCAGCCTGAGGGATGCGGATGTCGCGTTGTCCCGGCACGCGCTCGGGGGAGCCAGACCGCTACTGACCAGCACGATGAACCAGCCGTCGGACCCGATATGGATGTGCTCTACGCCGTGTCGGATGGGGACAGACACCGCCTTGGCCCGGAGCTGGGCCACGGGCAGCTCGCTCTGACCGTTCGGGGAGAGATTGACGACCACCGCGCCGCACTTGAGACGCCGCAGGTCCCGCACGGACACGACGTCTCTCGTCCCGCCCGACGCGGTTACCATGAGGTCTACCGTCGGCGCTACATGCCGGAACTTGGCGAGCTGGAAGCCCAGGGTGGTCGCGTCGACAGCAGCGAACGCGCTCACCTCTGAGATGGTCACGATCGCGCCTGCCGACCGCAGAGTGACCGCGGCCTTCTTGCCGACGTTCCCGAACCCGATGACGTGGGCGTGGCATCCTCCGAAGCTGAAGTCGTCGCGGGAGGCCTTAACGATCGAGAGAATCGCCTCCGCCGAGTGGGGGTTGATGAAGCGGTCAAAGATCTTGCTTGCAGATACGTCCATCACGGGGCACGGCAACATTCCCCCGGATCGGAGATGCTGCGCCCGATCGCGGGCCGCGTGTGATAGCGTGACGGCCATGCACGTCGCCCCCCCGCCCCCCATGCAGGCGGCGGGCGGGTGCTCCTTGAGGGCGATCAGCAGCCCCCCGCCCTCATCCACGAACAGTCTCGGGCCGGTGGTCGGACTGGCGCGGGAGATGGCCTGGGCAGCGGAGAGCACGACGTCAGCATCCGTGGCGTTGGCTAGGCCGTACATGGCCACGCCCTTCTTCCTGAGGGCGGCTACTATACAGGTATCCGGAGAGTTAGTAGTCACGGGGCACACGGTGACGTCAGCCCCGAGGTCGTGGAGGACGAGAGCCAACACACCGGTGAGGGACCCGATGTCCATGCCAAGGAGAACTGACGCGCCCGACAGTGACCCGGGGTAATGTTGGAGCAGTGCCTTCACAGAGGGCACGAGCTCGCGGCGCTCGGCGAGCCGAGCCAGGCCGCGTGTGGTGTCCACATCGTCGGCCTGGGCATGGTGCGTGACCGCCTTGAGGCCCACAGCGGGCGAGAGGATGGGTTTCGTGCGCATCATCACGCTCTTGATGCTAAGCTGCCCGGAGCGGAGAAGGCCGCGGCGATAGCCCCTGCTTGTCTTCTGTGGCGGCGTTTTAAGGCTTGGAGCGGGTGTAGGCTGGCAAATTCCGTCGCTATCATCCTCTGAACTAGGCGCGTATGGCGCAACTAGGCGGGGAGGCGTTGTCGCGATCGGACGCGAGAGTCCAGCGGCACCTTCATCAGATGACGGTTCTGATGATGACCCCGAGACTATGTCCGCTTGTCGGAGCTTGGAACGGGCTACTGGTGAGAATGCGTCGCGGTGGACACCGTTCATTCCTCAACTCATCAGGAAAAAGGTCCGCAGGAATGACTGGGATAGGATTTCCTATTCCAATTTATAAAAAGAAATATGAAAACTGCATATGACCCTCAACGGCTGCACGTCGCTAGCTTCCCCTGTAGGGTGGCAACCCGGGTCCGTCCCGCCTCGGTCTCCCCCTCTCTCTGTGCCTCCAGCACGGCGAGCCTCCTCTTGGCTTCGTCTCGCCGCCCCCTAGCGTCACAGAGTCTGGCTCTGGATGCCGCGTGGTCGCCCATGAGGCCCGTGATCATCTCCCGCACCTTCTTCTCCGCTGTTTGGGATATCCCGGCCAGTCTGACGGCCTCCCGGACCATGTGACCCGGGTCAATGTTACCTCTCGCGGGGGCCAGGGGTGGGATCGGGTCGACCTCCCCCACACCTGCCATGATAAGGGCCTCGGCCTCCGCCATACACTCCTCCGGCGTCCGGGCGACCGTCACCCTCTCCACCGTCGCCCGCTCCCCCCATCCACCAGTGTGGACCACCCGGGCCGACCGACCCTGCCCACCTGGCGCGTCTGACCCAGCCAGCTCCAGGGACAACGCTTTGCGGGTCTGCCGGCGGGGCGGGGCGGGGGCGGCCTCGGGGCTGTCCGGCTCGGCCTGCAGCTCGTCCTCGGGCCTGGGTCTGGCCTTTCGGGTGGGCTGCGGCAGGGGTGCCTGCCCCGTCTCGAACTCACCCTCGGGGGCCGTCATCTGGTACGGGACCTCCACCGCATAGTCGATCTCGTGGGCCTTTGTCACGCGTCTGGCCCCCCCCACGGCCTGGCCCGCACTCTGCCTCGCCCTCAGCTCCAGCATCATGTCACTCTCGGGGTCAATGGCCTCCGTGGCCTTGGCGGGGAGAGCCTCAAGGGGGAGGTGGTCGGTGGGGTCCGTGGAGGCCCCACCTGCCTTACCCGTGAGATGGCTGTACCGCTCCAGGCATTGAGGCGCCGTCCGGTGCATCTCTTGGCCCTGGTTAACGTAGCCTGCAATCTGGTGCCAACGGTTGCTGAACACGATCGAGGCCTTGAGCAGCCGCTTGTCCTCCGCGCTGTCCCAGTCAGTCTTCTTGATACGAGGGTCAATCCAGTTATCCCACCTCGATTTGCAAAGATGCTTGTTCTTTCTCGGAAAAAGTGAAGCAATCTTGTCCCACTGATCCCGGGCACCAAACTTCATGACCGCAGCCCTCAACGCTACATCTTCCTCATTTGTCCAGACACCGCCCTTAACCTGTAACCCCATGAAACGGACGCTCTAGACGAAACAAGCTTTTCGCCGTTCGATTTAGAACATTCGGTGGTTGGGATCGAAATTTCACGTTGCCACTGCATCATAGGGTTGAATTAGTCGCGTTCTGTATGCCCATACTACCAATTCGTGAATGGTTTATAATTCTGGCTTTCAGTGAAATCGAGCTCTAGATACCACCAGATGTCGGAAATGACCCTGGATCGGCTGATTGGCAGTTTAGCATCTGCAGACTTGTCTGCTAGAACGAGAAACGCCGCTCTTCTCACGGAATACATGAAGAAGGAGGGTGAAGCCGCTGCTCTGGCGGCAGTAGCCAAGTATGACGAGCTTTATCCTCTGTCGTCGACCAAGAAGAAACTTAGCGAGAACCGTGAGATCCTCATTGGCAAGATCCTTGTCTTTGGCTCTGTTCTCCGTAGCGGCGTCCTCAAGACGCCAGAGGCCGTCTCATCCGTCCTGTCAGGCGTGTTCGCCCTCTCCGACGAGAAGTCCTACCTGGAGCTGCCCTGCCTGTCCCTGGTCGTTACCCTTGCGGACACGTGCCGCGCGCACTTCGCCTCTCACATCAAGCCTGTACTGGAGACCCGCATGCCCGAGCTCTCCGCCCTCGTGCCGTTCCAGCACACACGCGCCAACACCGCATACCTTCACCTGGAGCTTGTGGCCCGCGGCCTGGCTGCCGACGCCCCCACACCCCTCTCCACCCTGACCTCCGTGTTGGAGGACTCGGCCCACACGCTGCCCGCCCTCCATCCGATCTGGCCGGCCATGGAGTCCCGCATCCCATTGGGGGAACTAGCTGGACTCGTCACCGCACTCGTGGCCGATGAATCGTCTGATCGCCGCCTGCTCGGGTTGACTGCGGCCGAGTACCTCTTCGTGCGCCACGCCTCCACCCCCGAGGCCGTCACCGCCCTGCTGTCGGCCCCATTCATGGATGCGGTCGCCCCCGCCGTCCAGCGTCGCTCCCACCCCCTCCACGCCCGAACCATCGCCGCGCTCGACGGAATCGCCGCCCATCTCGCCCCCCAGCCCGCCCTCCTGCCGGCCGCCGTCCAGCACCTCCAGACGGTCGACCCCGCCCCCCGCCAGGCCCTGGTCGCCGCCACCACCGCGCGTCTCGACGGTCCGGGCCGGGAGGCGATGTTCTTCGCCTTCCAACAGGGCATCGCCGCCCTTGTCGCCGACGGGGCCGACTACTTCGACATCAAGGCCCTGGTCGACGGCATCGTGTCCATGGCGCGTCTGGCCGCCGAGGACGAGACCTGGCCCGTCGCCGCCGTCCGCCTCCTCCAGGCCAACTCCCTCGCGGGGCCCGGGTCCACCCTGCCCGTCGACTCCCCCCTGTTCGCCTCCAGTTACCTGGGTAGGGTCACGTGCCACGATAGACTGTGTGCCCTGATCTCCGTGCTCCACGCCCGGCGTCCCGCCATCCACGCCGAGGCCCTCGCCGGTCAGGCCGCCCTCCGTGCCGACCCCATGGTCATGTATGCCGCGGCCTCTGACCTGGGCCTCCGTGCCGTCCTCGATGAGGTCGCCACCCT
>PPCM01001526.1_pt1 | contig 10223 bp, 5 predicted proteins | sample 1555541 | NCBI WGS metagenome assembly PPCM01 (sample SAMN05284479, study PRJNA326546) | Marine sediment metagenome, whole genome shotgun sequencing project. | isolation source: marine sediment | place: Germany: Wadden Sea | collected 2012-09-05 | reverse complement strand
ATCGGCATCACCACGTTGGCGCCGCTCTGGAGGGCCCACTCCCGCCCGTCCTCCCGCAACGCCTGGAGGGCCGTCGCCGCGGCCATGTTGATGTCGGGCATGGAGAGACGGCACGTGGCGAGCATCCGGATGGTCTGGAGCAGCATGCCAGCCTTATCGTCCTCGGTCAGGTCGATCGTGTCCCGGCCACGCTCCGCCATCCAGTCTGCCGCCGTCGGTGTGTCGTTCTGCGGGACATACGGGCCGAGTCCCACCATGTCGACTCCGAGTTCCCGCATCATGTCGACGTCGTCGGCCAGGTCGGCCGTCGTCTGCCCCGGGAGGCCCGTCATGACGCCCGTTGCCACCTGGTAGCCCATCGACACGAGCGACTTGACGCACTTGAGCCGGGTGAGCCAGTCGTGGTGCCCGTCCTGGGGATGAAGGGTCGCGTACAGCGAGGGGTTGGACGTCTCCATCCGCAGCAGATAGCGGTCAGCCCCCGCCTCCCGCAGCTGCCCGTACTGCGCGTCGGTCAGCTCCCCGAGCGAGAGGATGAACTTGACATCGTCCCCCGTGATCTCTCGGGCTCGACGAAGCGTGTCGGCAACAAACTCGACCCGGTCCTGCGTCGGCACCTCGCCCGACTGCAGCAGGATGCCGGGGTACCGCTTGCCGTGGGCCCACTGGACGGTCTGCAGGATGTCGTCCTGGCTCATCTCGTAGCGCTCGGGGCTGGTTTGATCGCGGCGGATGCCGCAATAGTGGCAGTTCTTGGCGCAGTGGTTGGAGAACTCGATGATGCCGCGGAGATACACCTTGTCGCCATATACTTGGCGTGTAACATCATCTGCACGCTTGAATAGAGCCTTGTCGTCTGCAACGGGCTTGTCGGAGAGAGCCGCAATGGTCTCGGAGCGCGTTAGTCCGTTCTTGTATGAAGAATACAGCCGACCAAAGTTAGGAAGGGCTGATGTTGAAGCTTTGAATGCAGACAGCATGTGAGCGAAGAGATCAAACCTATTCAAGCCAGGGCAGATGCTCTCACTAAACAGTACAGAATCGAGGAGCCTGAAAAATGAAAACAGATGAAGAATTGTGAAACAATACCGATATGCATGTACTGCAGATGGGACAAGTCAATACTGGCACGACAATTTGATTAAATCATTTAATCGCACCAAGCTCTTGAGATTATCTCTCTCATGCTGGCCACTGAAGGCGTGAGCCAATGCATTGCATGGGACTGTTGCACCGATGTTGGTCTAAGCCGGCATCCTGCTGCGAAGAGAATTGTGCCCCCCCGTTCCCTGCCCCCGGCTGAACTAAATCGTCTCCTTACTTTGATGGTTACAAACTACCAGTGGGTGTGTTGCTGATACGTTCTCCCTCATCAGCCTAGTCCGTCTAACCAATTTGATTTTTCATTTTTCGGCATCAGCGCGCGAACCCCAAATGTCACCTTCTTGCATCGGTCTTGTCGGTTTCAACGGTTCTGGAAAGTCATATGTATGTGAACAGCTCAAATCGGCCCATGGATACGCCGTCATGTCCTGCAGCGATGAAATCCGTGCGGAACTTCGCTCCCGTGGCGAGCCCATCAATCGTGACAACCTCATTCGTGTTGGAAACGAGCTCCGGATGGCTCACGGCCCCGGTGTGCTTGGCCAGCGTCTGGCAGCCCGCATCAATGCCCAGTTATCGCCCGTGGTCGTCGATTCGATCCGGAACATCCACGAAGTGACCGAGCTTCGGGCCGTTAAGGGATTCACCCTGGTGCTTGTGGATGCTCCCGTTGAGACCCGCTTTAGTCGTGTTCAGGCCCGCGCCAGAGCCGGAGATGAGAAACTTATCACTTCGCTTGAGGACTTTGTCCGGTACGAGAAGACTGAGTGTGGCAAGGGGGAGCACTCTCAGCAACTGGATCGCGTCGCCAAGTTGGCCGACATCACGTTTGATAATTCCGGCCAAAGCACCCCCGCATCATTTGTCAATCTCATTCAGAGATGCTCAAAAAGGAGTTGAATGGTGGTAGCTGGGCGACACCCTCTTGTGCACCTTAGCAGGCTGTAGATGCGCACCTCATCTCTTTAAATAGCATGTGGTTTTATATTCATCGACGACATAACAAGACAGCATGGAACACCAAGAGACAACCATTGAGTCCACAGAGGTTGTTGAGCTTGTGCTGAATACATTACAATCGGAGACGAAAGCATTCCTCGACTCTAAGAATCTGGCCACTTTCCTTGAAATGTGTGACAAAAAGTCACCCACTGATCGACTGAACGTCCCTTCGCGCAAAGACGCTCTTTTAGACACAGTTGCTGACCGTCTTCGGGATGGCGAGCTCATCCGAACCACCTTGAACGACTTTGACGGCCAGGTGAGCGCCGATTTTCTTCAGATCTCCAGAGAGCGGCTGGGGCACCTAGTCCAGCAGCTGAACGACACCAAGAGCAGTGTGATCACCCACTTCGATGCGTTCATAGCAGCCACAGCTCGCCGTGAGCAGGAGCGTGACGATTTATTCGGCGATATTGAGAAGGAGCGTAGGCGACGCGAGATCGCCGACACCATCCAGGCACAGAGCATGGTGGAGCGCCAACAAGACGACCAGCTTGATCTCCTGCAGCCCACGTTGACGAACATCAAGGAGGGCCACGAGCAGATTGGGACGATGCTTCAGGATCAAATTGATGAGATGGAGCTCTTTGGCGACGAGGTGAACCGCACACGAACCAACATGGACAAGGTCACACGGACAGTCACGACGGTGTTGAAGCACGTGAAGAAGAGCAAGGAGGCGGTGATCATTATCGTTCTTGTGTTGATCAACATCTTGATGCTTCTGTTGAACGTCTACGGCGTGTGAGGCGGTGAGGAGTAAACTGACAGCTTCAGGACGACAATCGCAGTGGTGATGCGCTGGTGACCAATGGACAGGGTCGCAGCGCTTGGCATCGTTACAGTCGGCAATTTTTTCGGTTTATTGCTGAAAATATTTGTGTCAAATGACAGACCAGAACGCGGTTATTGAGTGGGTTTGTAGAGTACATCGTGTCTAACACAGATCAATTCAATCGTCCCCACTCGCCACGTAGCCCGACTGGAGGACATCGTTTCAGGCGTCGCTCTTTTTGACGTCCTAGTGGCTATAGCGCCTCAAATGGAGCAAAGACGGGGTGAAATAGACTATAACTGCGATGGCCAATGGGTGAAATGCCTTCAGAACCTGCGGCTCCTCGTCCGCCTGCTTGAGGAGACCAACAGCTCGGCCGACCTTACAATCGATCTAGAGTTCATTGACGTTGCCGCTATCGCCCGCCAACAGGACTCAACACTCGTCCATGAGCAGCTCCTTCTCCTATGTGCGGCGATGCTCTTCACAGCGGTCCACAGCCCCCAGGCCCAAACGTTTATCGACGGGATTTTGAACCTGGAGGAGGGTACGCAGAGCACGCTGATGGTCCTTATCCAGGACATGGACAAGCGCCTTGAGTTCATGGCGGGCGGCAACTCGGTGGGCAGCTCGACCCTGCCCCCGTCCATGGCCCCATCGACGGCACCCAACCCGACCCCCACCCCCATGTCCACCGCCCCAGCCCGACCCAGACTCGGCGACGTCGGTGGGATGACCCCGGGTGCAGTGTACATGGACGCTGACCGGGAATCGTTGATGCATAAGATGTCGGAGTACAGACGCCAGATAGCCACGCTGCAAAGGGAGAACTATGCGCTCGATAACGACCGCGTGGGTCTGCTGAACCGACTGGAGACCGAGTCACTCACTCAAGAGCAAATGGCGCGCCTTAACAAAGAGCAGATGAATGCGCTTCTGTCAGAGGCGACGACGCGCTGCGAGGTGTTGCAGCAGTCAGTCGACGCGGCCAACGAGAAAATGATGCAGGCCGAGCAGCGCGCCGCCGAGTTCGAGCAGCGGCTGGGTGACGCTACCCGGCGGCTCAGGGTCGATGGCACGCGCGTGGCCGAGCTCGAGGAGAAGTTGACATCGCAGATGCACGCAACAAGCAAGGCCGAGCTGGCCGCGGCGACGCAGGCCCAGGAGCTCAAGGCGGCCAGGGCCACGATGGCCAAGCTTGAGGAGGTGAACCAGACGCTGCTCGACCGACTCGGCGACGACCAAGTTCGAGTCGGGTCGGCGGTCGGTGCTTCCGAACAACTGGCCAAGGTTGAAGCCGAGCTCCACGCTGAGATGCGTCGGGCGGCCCAGGCTGAGGTAGACATCAAGAGATGGCGGGATAAGGCCGCCGCCCTCGAGGACGCGGGTCGTGACGCGGCGGGGACGATTGAGGGGCTCCAGCTCAAGTTAACGGCGACAACGGACGAGTTTGAGCGGGTGATGCGGGAGAACTCGACTTTATTAACCAAGGTGCAGCAAGGCGAGGTGATGGCGCGGGTTGACCAACGAATGGCCGAGATCACCGAGCTCAAGAACCGAAACAGCGTGCAGCTGGCGTCTGACCTCAAGATGGCCCTCGAGCGCGTCGAACTCGCCGATCAGAGGATGAGGGACGGCATGGTGCGGGCAGCAGAGGCCGAGGCACGGGCAGCGGACCTCGAGACTGAGCTGGAGGACGCCCGGGCTGACATGGCACACAAGGACCGCGTGATCGAGGAGGTCGGCGGCCAGGCCATCGCCAGTCACACGGCCGAGACGGCGTCACGGATCGCGGACCTTGAGGACAGGCTACACGCGGCGCTGGGTCGGGCGGCGGAGGTCGACGTGTTGAGACGGAGACTGGACGAGGTGAGGGAGGCGGCGCGGGGCGGGACAGACGCCATGCTCGAGAAGTTGAGGGCTATTGCTGATGCCAGGTCAGAGGCGACGCCGATCGTACCATCCGGGGCCTCGGCGGACCAGTTACACGTGGCTTTAGAGTCTGCCCGAGCGGAAGTTAGGGAAGTCACCGAGAGACTGGCCGCAGCAGAAAAGGCGAGGGCCGACCAAGCCGTCTCGTTAAGTCAGAGCCAGCGCCCGGTGGACGGGGAGCAGCTGGCCGAGGTACAGGCTGAGCTGAGGCGGGTCGAGACCGACCTCCGCATGACACGGGCCGAGCACGACCGGTTCGTTAAACAGGCGGCGCGGGGTGGGTCTCAGCGGGACATTGAGGAGGCCCTCAAACTCACAGCGTTCACCAACGTTGGGCTGCAGATGATGCGTCTGAGGTACGACATGGACAGAGCGGCCCGGGAACACGCCGAGGAGGTGGCGCGGCTCAGGAGGATTATAGCTGCTAAGAGTGGCCACGGGTGATCGTATGGTTGGTGGATATATAAACCTGATTCGGCTCTTTTTGACTTATTCTGTCGTTAGTTGGAGTGTGATGAAAGGACGCACATAGAATGTGGATCGCCCCAATGACTTGGCATGTCTAAGGCTTCGTGATGGCAAAACAGAACAATGTTGGCACATTTATCGATTGGGTGTGTTTGAGTACTCACATTGCCAGGCCGATTCCTCGGCCAGATGTGTGAATTGATCCCCACCCCCACGGGTGCAGGCGACGTCCTTACGGTGTACGGCAGCCTAGTGGCCCCAAAGATGATCTTGTGAAATTCTATCACATCTGTGAGCCAATCGTGGAGTCAAAGCACCCGTTCGTCATCACCCCATCATGAACAGATTGTAGTGGGGATGACAACATTACCGGGCCTATGGGGTCACGGCGTTGGGTTCGGGCGTTGGGGGTGATTCGCCAATGACATCAAACGAACTCTGATAAATTCCATGATACAGTATAGACCTCAACTTCACCCCGTCCCGGTACCAGAGAAGCTTGATAGCGTAGAGCCCATTTGTACCACTTCATCTGATCTTGCTAACCCGCCGGTAAAGAGAAACTAATACATGACAGATAAATACACGCCTGAAGATGTTTGACATAAAAGGGAAAACCACGTAATAATAGCAAGCACACGCTGGCAAGTTTGGAGACGACACACCACGGATCGAGCATTTACACCACGTCTACTGCATTTCCATGTCAAACCAACCGGGTGAACGCGAAGATCACCTATTGGTAGAATTTACATTAGTTGGGCACCGGCGCCCTGAGCTGCTGCATCACGCGTGTGGTGACCTCATCTCTGGTGCCCTCCGCGTCCACGACCACAGCGATCTTCCCCAACGCGGCCGGATTCATCGTCCGCTCCTTGTAGGCGGCCAGCCTCTGCTTAACGGCATAAACCGAGTCCTCCGGCCGCTGGGAAAACTCCTCAAACTCGGGGCGCCACTCAGGGTCAGCTGGGTGGACCACGACGCCGGTGTCCGGGTTCACACGGCGGGCGGTGAGGCGATCAAGGCAGACTTCGTCAGAGCAGTCCATAATCAACATCCGGGTGGGTTCCACCCCAATCTTACGGATCAGCTTGAACTGGTTCATGTTCTCGGGCCACGAGCCGTATACGGCCCAGCCATCGAGCTTCTCGAGGGCGGCGGCGGCGACTTGAGCGATGAGTTCGTCATGGCCGCGTCGGCTAAGGTCTATGACGTCGACATCATAGTCGATCTCGCCTCTGTGGTTGATTTTTTTGGTCAGGTAGGGGTGGAGCGTCCGACCGGCTGGGGTGGCGGCGGATACTTCACGATAAACGAGCTGCTGGACGGTGATCGCCTCCTCGACGTCGGGCTCACGAGCCAGCCGGGCGGCGATCGTGCCTACCCCGCTACCTGGCGGGCCGATGACGAACACGCGCTGCTGGCCAAGGGGACGCATCGTCGGCTCCGGGGCGGCGCCACAGAGTCTCACGACGGCGGCGGGGTCAGCCGGGTCATTCAACGCGTTCGGATAGAACTTGATGAGTGGAGCCATGGCCTCGGCGTTGTCCCCAGTGATGATGACGACGTGGGTAGGGACGAGGCGGCGTTCTTGGACCATGCAGGCTTGGGCTCGGGTCTGGGGGAAGTTGCCGATGACGAAGCCGTCAGTGATGCCAGAAAGCTTCTCCACGATAGTCTCGGCAAGCTCTGCACGCGTGGCGTTGGGGTTTGACTCCTGAACGTCCTTGTACCAAATGGGGTTAAGCTTGTAGGTCTTAGAAAGCTCAGAAATGTAGTCTGAGACATCGACCTCGGGGGGAGCAACAATGAAGACCTTTGCAGCTGAGTAAGCGTTATGAAGACCAAAACAAACGGTTGCCTTGCTTGAACCAGTTTCCAAGGTGAGAGATCGGGTCCTCTGGGCGCATTATTGACAATTCTTTCACTGCAGAGTGCAAGATATGAAAGATTTGCTTGTCCTCAAGGTACGTGGCAGGCGAAGTTGTTGGTTTTTGCATCGCTAGCGAAATTCTCCGAGCGAAATAATTCGAACGAGAGGATTTTTATCGCTGGGTGACAACCTTCCCAAAGATGACCCAACACCGCGACATTATGGCCGCCAAGAAATTGCTGCATGGCGGCTTTTGGATTTATCTGGCCCGAGTCAACTCACGCATTTTGCATGGCACTCAACGCCGGAGGCTGGAGAAGGTGTCCATAAAATTGGAGCCTGACCATACTGCACCATTGGATATTGGGTAGCAGGCATGAGGGACTGAATGGAGGTCAGGATGGTCACGGTCAGTCTGTCGCAGGCATAAGTGAATGAACACAATCCTCATCGCTAAGATTCAGACAAGAGTCCTGAGACGGATCGAGGAGGCTGTACCCACAACCTGTCAGCGTGCACACCACCCGGCCACACATCTGCAGCAGAGTTGGCGACATTCTTGTGAATCAATGTGCTAACAGTCAGAGGGTGCCACACCCCAAAACATGCCTGCTGGGTTCCCCGCATGTGATAGGACTGTAGCCATGGCCGATGAATCCTCTCCCTCTCCCTCTTACCGCCATTTTACCGCATCCGGAAGAGACCACTCAGTTTTTGTTTCATGTTGCTCAGACGAGCATGATTCTGTCATTTGAGCCAACGATAGGCCCTCAGCGCTTCTCAACGCGTCGACCCACGTAATCCCGGGCATTGCCGAATAACACCTTCAACACACAATTTCTACCGAGTCGATTTCTTTTATCATTTTGTCGTCTGATGACCTATATAATATCTGTATATGACGTGTCATGCAGTTTAGGGCCACTGTAAGGGGCTTAACTTGCAAGGAACCCGTTAGTTACGGTCGCCTCGACGAGAACACCGCGTATCTAAACCCATGGCCGCGGCAGTCTTGATTTTTTTATTGGTAGGTTGTTGAAGATGGGCATTCTAGTTATTTGCCATCTTGGTAGCAACTTACACACCGAACTACTTTGTCATGTCAGAACGCGATAACTTACATCACCTACCCAGTCCCCTGGACAACGACTTTAGTGTGCTTTGCGGCTCGCCCTTCTCTGCTGTGGACGATCAGCTACCTGCAAATCATGCACGAATCCTTGAGACGACGTTTGGAGGCTGTGGGTATGCGCAGCAAGAGCTGCCTATCCAACAGCCCATGTCTGACGTCGAGGGCAATAGCTCGAAGATCACATCGCCCCTTTCCTTTTCCAGCCCAGTGCCGATGAATAGTAGCACCGCAAGGTGCCCTAACCAGCTGTACCCACTCATGCGCCAGCCACTGCCTTCGCTCGGTGGGCAGCGCGCCTCTGCCGGCCCCCTGGCGGTCCACGAGAACGATCGTGTGTATGCGGTGGGTGCCGCCATCAACGACGAGCGATTCTTTGTGTCGTTTGGAGTTTTCGATGATCGTGTGACGCATATTCAGCACCCGCACGAGCTGCAGGTGCCGGAGGAGGTCGTTGACATCGTCTGGATGACGTCAACGTCACTTCTCGTCGCTACAGTCACATCACTTCATGTTGTTACCTACAACTACACTGACAACACCGCAGCCATTGTTACCTCAGAGGAGGTCCACACTGGCTTCATCCGCGAGATTGCGTATCAGAAATCGACTGGGATGGTGCTTTCCGGAGGCCACGATCAACACGTGGTCGTCACGCAGGTGATTAACAACGAGTTCAGGGAGGTCTTCCGCCACGACTGTGGGGCCGTTGTGGGCAGCGTTCGGTGGATGACGCCGCTCAGCGTGTCCGAGTTCTCGGCCACGGTGGACATGGGGGACATTGTCCTCTTTGATATTAGCAACTCGGCCAGCCCCATCGTGAGTTCGATCAGCACCGGTCGCCCCGTGTACACGCACCAGTGGCTCTCCACCTCGGTCGCCATCGTCGGGCACGTGTCTCGGGGTGGGCAGGGCGAGGTGATGTCACTCGTCCATCGCACCACACAAAGCATCACCCCCATCTCGTGCGAGAGCCTCAACATGCAGATGGTACACGATGTGCATCTTATCAACACCGGAATTCTTAGCTCAATGTCGTTCCTCGTAGCTTACGGCACCCCAACCGTCATCCTCACGTTCTCCTCGGACCCTGACGGAAACATTGCCAATATCTCGCCCGTATCGGTCACACCGGGTATCACACAGGCCGTTCAGCTGAGAGGCGCTCTCCTGACCAACAAAGACCCCAATGTGCGCAACGACATGAAACTTGTATCAGTAGACAGCGAGGGCTCGATCAGTGTGTACGGCCTGACGGACGAGCATCTGCGCACTGTGAACCTCAGGTAATTCTTCTGCATATAACTTTCCGGCCCTGAATCCGCTATTGTCTATAAAAACTGTAAACCACTTCTCAAAATTTGAAACGGACATGGAGTCTGACCGTATCGCGCAACTTCGAGCGCAACGGAGAGCTAACATGGCGGAAAAGCAGCCAAATCAGAAACTCAACGCGCTTTTGGAGCGGAAGGAAAAGCTTGCTGCGTTCAAGGCTTCCCGCTCATCTACCCCGAGCGGTGGGGCTTCAGCCGCAGCATCGAAGCCTGTGTCTAAGACAGTATCTCGGTCTGCGTCTCGTGCTGCGAGCACCAAGCCCAAGCCCGATACACCTGCTGCCTCTGGTCCGCCCACCCCCAAGAAGGCAGTCCCCAGCCGCAAGCCCGCTCCTGTGGACGTCGCCCCGACGAACACCGAGCCCATTGCCCCCTCCGACAATGCCCGGGACACTGAGAAGGAGTTCATGGACCGCTACGAGGACCTAAAGGCCAAGTTTGAGGCCCAGATGGAAGTCGAGAAGAAAAAGGTCCAGGCGGACGCTGACGTGGCGCTCGCTGAGAAGGACAAGGAGATCCTACATGCCCAGAAGGTCGCCGACGAAAAGGCCGCGGAGGAGATCAAGAAGATCCGCGACGAGCACAGCGAGCTCGAGGCCAAGCTGC
>PPCM01001525.1_pt1 | contig 10232 bp, 5 predicted proteins | sample 1555541 | NCBI WGS metagenome assembly PPCM01 (sample SAMN05284479, study PRJNA326546) | Marine sediment metagenome, whole genome shotgun sequencing project. | isolation source: marine sediment | place: Germany: Wadden Sea | collected 2012-09-05 | reverse complement strand
TCTTGAAATGGTCGATGTCGAAGAAGAGCAGCGAGAAAGGTCTGTTCGTGTTGGTGGAATAGTCTATGAATTCCTGTAGGCGGTGTTCGAACAAACGACGGTTGGTAACCCCGGTCAGCGGATCGGTTACCGCTTCTTCGCGCAACCGTTCTTCTTCGCGTTTGCGCTTGCGGATATCGATGAGAATCCCGGCCAATTGTTCCGGCCTTCCGGCTTCGTTGCTGCGCAGGTTGCCGATCACCTCAGCCCAGCGCAGGTCGCCGCAATCGGTGAACAGACGGAGGTCAAAGCGGAAAACTCCTTCCCTTTTGCCCGACATGTAATTTCTGGCTGCTGTCAGCAGGGGGCGGCGGTCGGCCGGGTGGATCATGTGCAGGGCTTTGTGCAGTGAAAATCGTATGTTGTCCGTGGGAACGGGAACGGAATGCAGCAGTTCCGGGGAGCACCAGATCTGTCCGGTTTTGAAATCAAATTCCCAAACGCTGCTGTCGGTCAGCTGCTTGATGATACTGAATTGGCGTCGTTTTGCACTCAGCCTGTCCCGGAGTACTGCGTTTGAAATCAGATACCCGGCGGTTTTGAGCAGGGCTATTTCCACATCCGACCAGTCATAAGCCCGGTCGCAATCATCAAAGCCGAGAGTACCCCACCATTGATCTTCCACCATTATTGGAATGGTTAACATTGATTTGATTTTCTGGACTTCAAGATTGTCTCGCAACCAGCCGGGCTCAAGTTGGTTGGTGACCATTTTCTGCCATTCGCCGCGTAGCCTGCTCTGGATGGTTTCCCGGTATCCTTTACGTTCAATCTTGTTGGTGAACATGCTGAACATGGGCATGCCCATTTGTTTAAGGCGTGGTGCAGCAGCCCATTCGAAGGTGTAGTTCTGGGTGATGTGGGTGTCTGTAACTTCTATGGTCTGAAAAATCCAGACCCGGCTCACTCCCGTAGCCCGGCCAAGGGCTTCCAGCAGGTCATTGACCCCGTCCGGCCAGCCTTTACCTGCGGTGAGCTCTTCGGCGCTGCGGGCGATGGCCGAGAGGACCGCAGCGTTGGTTCCAACTTCGTATGAATTGCCTAAGTTTTCGAAATTTCCGGTTTTTATTGGCATCAGTAACCGTGATTCGGGGTAGGTAGTTATTCTGGACTGCTTAGAAATGTTTACTTTCAAAAGCTAAGAAAGCTTTAATGTTTTCATAATAACTTTTTGTAATTCTTCTTCATCTACAGGTTTTGCGATATAACCGTCCATACCTTTTTTTATAAACTGATCCCGGTCACCCTGCATGGCATAGGCGGTGATAGCTATTATCGGGATTCTTTTGTTATGCGCTCCGGCCTCACCCATCCGAATTGCTTTCGTTGCCTCAAGGCCGTTTATCACAGGCATTTGCACATCCATGAGCACCAGATCGAAATCTTCATAGAATAATTTATCAAGTGCCTGCTGCCCGTTTGTGACTGTCTCTACATTAAAACCGAGCTGCCTGAGATAGCGTCTGGAGTAAAGCCTGTTGATCTTTTCATCTTCGGCAATAAGGATGCGATAGTTTTTTAATGATAAGCCCGGTGTCGGAACCGCGTCCTCTGTTTCGGGTAAAGACCTGTCTGTTTCAGGAATTTCAAAAGGTAATGAGACAAAGAATGTAGTCCCTTCGCCGGGAGAGCTGTCTACAGAAATACTGCCGTTCATAAGTTCGCAGAGTCTTTTACAGATTGAAAGTCCCAGACCGGCCCCTTGGTACTGGCGGGTATACCCTTCGTTGACCTGTGAAAAAGAGTCGAAGAGGACGTGCATTTTGTCTTCCGGGATACCGACTCCGGTATCTTCAACTGAAAAGAGCAATGAACATTTACCGGGACGGGAGAGAGGCAGCATGGTTGCTTCAATTGTTACGTGTCCCTGATGGGTGAATTTCAGTGCATTGCCTACAAGGTTGGTTAAAATCTGCTGCAGGCGGGCTTGGTCTCCTATGAGAATTCGGGGCAGACTCGGGGACGTCTTGAATTCTAGGCTGACACCTGAGTGGCGGGAGGTTACTTCAAAAAGTTCATAAACCTGATTCATTGCTTCGGCAGGAGAGAATTCTTGGTGATTGAGGCTTAATTTGCCTGCTTCCACCCGGGCAAGGTCAAGAATATCGGATAGAACGTTATTCAGTCTACGCGAGGCCTGCATTGCCGCGTGAATGTATTCACCCTGTTCGGCAGGAGGTTCTTCCGTATCCATCAATTGCAGCATTCCCATGATGCCGTTCAACGGGGTGCGGATTTCATGGCTCATATTAGCCAGAAATTCGGATTTTGTTCTACTTGCAGATTCAGCTTTTTCCTTTTCTTCCTCTACTTTTTCAAGGGCTTCCTTAAGTTCGGTTACATCACGGACAATTCCCTCCACTGTATCCGGATATCCCTCTTTATCGTAGAAAGGAACATTGCTCTGTTGCAGCCATTTGGTTTGTCCGTAGCGGTCAATAATCTGGTATTCCACCAGCGGAGCCATCTTCCCATAAGACATTTCAATCCATTGGCGTTCCATGAATTCCTGCCAGTTGGGGTGGATCAGGTTAAAAAAGAACTGGGAATTTTCGTAGAAATTTCCGGGGGGAAATCCGGTAATTTCAAGACAGGCCGGGCTGATGTATTCAAATTTTTTATTCAGGACTGAGAAGCGGTAGATTATGTCTTTGGTGTTCTCGGCCATGATTTTGAAACGTTTTTCGGTTTTGGCCAGTGCTGTTTCCATCTTTCTGCGTTCAGTAATGTCCTCAAGCGAAGCGATTACTGCTGTGGGGGATTTCCCTTTTTCAACCGGATTGAAAACCGCGCGGATATAGCTGGTTTTATTGCCGGTTACTGAGGTGTAGAAATCTTCGTATTCGGAAGTTTCGCCTGCAAGCGCGTGATGTAGTGCCGCTTTCATCTTGGCATTGCTTTTACGGATGGTGTTAAAACCGATCAGTTCTTTTTTGGTTGAGCCCATCAGCTCAATAAATTTATTATTGCAATTAATGATGGTCCCGGTCTCGTCAAAATGTACCACCCCATGGGGCGAGTGATCGAAAATGAGTCGGTGGTGGCGTTCGCTGTCTCGCAGCTGTTTTTCTGCTGCCTTCCGCACACTGATATCGCGCAGCGCGGTTATGCGGAGTATTTTGTCGTTCTCGGTGATAGTCCGGCCCTGAATCTCGCAGGGAAATGTTGTCCCGTCCTTTCGTAGCGCAGTGACTTCGTATGGCTCTTCATAATTAGCCATAATGTTATTAATTACAGTTTCCCGGTCTTCCGGAATGATCCACTCTGTACCGAGTCGCCCTATGGCTTCTTCGGAGGTGTATCCGAACATGCGTTCTGCTGTAAGGTTCTGTTCAAGACAGATACCTTTATTGGAAATGAAAATTGATTCAAAAGTCGCGTCAGATAGCCGGCGATAGCGTTCTTCGCTGTGGTTGAGTTCTTTAGTATTGTTTTTTATTTTCCCGCCAGTCATCTATTCTCCGAAAATATAATGTTAGAAGCAAGAGCCATGAGATCCATCGTACGATACAAAAAAAAATAAGTATTGTGAACTGGTTGTCTATTAAATTTATGAAATGGCAATGACGGTGTGGATTATATGCTGCCAGCATAAATGATTGTAATTGAAACAGTTGCTTAAGGGTTGTATATAGTGATTAAGAGTGTTCATGTTGTTTATGTATAAAGACCTTTTGCTTTGCCTGTGAAGTCAGTTTTAATATCGGAGATTGTAATGACTAAAAAATGTATTCTGGTCGCTATGCTCGGCGCAGCAATAATGTTTCTGGTGTTGTGGATGAGCGGTTCTTTCCAGTCCGGAATGATTGAAAAGGGCAGGATTCTTTCTTCCCGCAGCGCAGAAGACCCTGCACGGACAGTGCTGGCGGAGCGCGTTTTCGTGCCGGTTATTTATGAAGCCGTGGGGACTGTCCGCCCTGAGACAGAAGCCTCAATTGAATCGCAGGTGACCGGAAAGGTGCTGAAAGTGCTGGTTCGTTCCGGGCAGAAGGTCAGCAAAGGCGATCCGCTGATCATAATGGACAGCCGTGAATTTAAAACCAGATTGGAAAGTGCTCAGCAGGGATTGAAATCCTCACAGGCTGCCGAGCGTCAGGCGCGTGAAGCCATCAACGCTGCAAAGGCTGAATCCGACACAGCCACTGCGACCTGGAAGCGGATGAAAAAACTTTTTGCAGATAAGGTTGCCACGCAGGATGAACTGGATCGTGTAGAGGCTGCCTATCTCAAAGCCAAAGCAGCTCTCGCGCAGGCTGAGGACGGGTTGGACGCGGCTGGAGCCGGAGTCAGGCAGGCCCGTAAAGGTGTTGAGGAAGCCGGGATCGGGCTTGGATACACAACAATCAAGGCTCCGGCTGACGGAGAAGTTGCCAAACGTATGGTTGAACCCGGCGATCTGGCCTTTCCCGGTAAATCTCTCATGTTGATCCAGACCGGGGGGGCTCTGCGGCTGGAAGCCCTTGTCCGTGAAGGGCTCATCGGGCAGGTCCGTATCGGGCAGAAACTGAATGTTGATATACAGGCTCTCGGCGAACGGGCAGAAGCCGTGGTTGAAGAGGTGGTCCCCTCCGCCGATCCCCTGACCCGGACCTTTCTGGTTAAGGCCGGGCTTGAGCCGTTGCCCGGACTTTATCCCGGTATGTTCGGCCGGCTGCTTGTCCCCGTTACAGAGAAGGAAGTAGTTCTTGTTCCTGCCCGGGCAGTTTTCAGGGTCGGGCAGTTGGAAACCGTTCTGGCCCGGATTAACGGTGAGTGGGAACCCGTTTATGTGCGCAGCGGGGCGAGGCATGGTAACAAGCTGGAGATTCTTTCCGGGCTGAGCGGCAACGAAACTTTGGGATTCAACCTTCCTGTTGCGGAGGGTGGTCAGTAATGTCTTCTACATTAAATCCTGAAAAGGCAAAGGGGTTGATAGCTTCTGCTGTCCGTTTCTTTCTGCATTCAAAGTTGACCGTGGTGCTGGTTGTGGGCGCGCTCCTGCTGGGCGTGGCTGCCGTGCAGCTGACCCCGCGTGAAGAAGAGCCGCAGATCGTTGTGCCTATGGCTGATATCATTGTACAGGCCCCCGGAGCCGGAGTGGAGGAGGTAGAAAAGCTGATCACCACTCCGCTGGAGCGCATACTCTGGCAGATCGACGGAGTTGAGTACGTTTATTCCGTTTCTCGGCGGGATTCATCAATGGTCACGGTTCGTTTTTTTGTGGGTGAGGACCGCGAGGAATCGCTGATTAAACTGCATAATGCCATAGCCAAGAACAGTGATATTGCGCCGGGGATAGCTTCAGGGTGGGTTATCAAGCCGGTTGAAATTGACGATGTACCCATTGTGGCACTTACCCTCTATCCCGAGACCGGGCGGACCGGTATTTCCGATTTCGAGCTGCGCCGGGTTGCTGAAGAGCTTGCTTCGCGGTTGGCTGAGGTGGAAGACCTTTCCCGCGTATCTCTCGTTTCCGGTCGTTCCCGTGAGGTGCGGGTGGAGCTTTTGCCCGAACGCATGGCCGGGTTTAATATTTCGCCTCTTGAAATAGCCGGGGCCCTTGAGGGCGCGGACCATTCCGCTGTGGCCGGGTCGGTTCTTTCCGGCAATCGTGAAGTAATCGTTTCCGCTAATTCTTTTCTGGAAGATGCCGCAGATGTGCGCAATCTGGTGGTCGGAGTTTTTAATTCCCGTCCGGTCTACCTGCGTGATGTTGCTGAAGTGTTCGATGGTCCGCAGGAAGCTGATTCCTATTCACGGATCGGCTTTTCCCGCATGTATCTGAGCAGCACCGGGCAGGACCCGGAACAGGGTTCCCGTCCGGCGGTGACCATTGCTTTTTCCAAAAAGAAAGGCACTAACGCGGTCAAGGTTGCCGAGGCAGTACTGGACCGGGCGGAGCGGTTGCAAAAGGCCATCCTGCCTGCCGGAATCGAGATGGAAGTTACCCGTGATTACGGTAAAACCGCAGATGCAAAAGTCGATGAACTGCTGGGGTCGCTCGGCTTCGCGGTTGTTACAGTGGTAATCCTGCTGGCCCTGACTCTCGGCTGGCGCGAGGCCGCTGTTGTAGCCCTTGCCGTGCCGATCAGCTTTTCGCTGGCCCTCTTCGTCAACTATCTGTTCGGCTACACCATCAACCGGGTAACCCTTTTCGCGTTGATTCTTTCTCTTGGATTGGTGGTCGATGATCCGATCACCAATGTGGACAATATCCAGCGCCATATCCTCATGAAAAAGAAGAAGGCATCCGAGGCCACCCTTGATGCTGTTTCCGAGGTGCTCCCCCCGGTGATCATGTCCACGCTGGCGATTATTGTTTCATTTGTGCCGCTTTTTTTCATCACCGGGATGATGGGACCGTACATGGCTCCCATGGCGGCCAATGTGCCGCTGACGGTTACTTTTTCAACAGTTTGCGCTTTGACCATTGTGCCGTGGCTGGCCTTTCGTCTGCTCAAGGATTTGAAGCCCGGGGTTGTGGCTGGATCTTCCGGTCCGGGAGGCATTGAGAAGTTTTATACACGTCTGATTACGCCGTTCCTTGAATCCCGCTTGCGGCGTTGGTCGCTGGTGGTGGTGATTGTGGTCGGACTGCTCGGGTCCATGGCGCTGGCCGGGTTCAGGATGGTTCCGCTGAAGATGCTGCCCTTCGATAACAAGAATGAATTCCAGATCGTCATTGACATGGATGAAGGGACCCCGCTTGAGCAGACGGACCGCGTGGTCCGTGAGATGGAGCAGGTGCTCAAAACAGTTCCCGAAGTGACTAATTTCGTGACCTACGCGGGAGAGCCTTCGCCTATGGATTTCAACGGCCTTGTGCGTCATTACTACTGGCGTGAAGGCGGGCATATGGCTGATATCCGGGTTAACCTCGCGGATAAATCCATGCGTGAGGAACAGAGCCATGCCATTGTGCTCCGTTTGCGAAACGAATTGGAGCAGGTTGCTGCGCGCAATAATGCGAACATCAAGATTGTTGAATCCCCGCCCGGACCTCCGGTAATCTCTACCTTGACCACGGAAGTCTATGGAGCAGAGGGCCGTCCTTATTCTGCAATTATCGAAGGTGCGGAGCAGATTGCGGGAGTTATGAAAGATGAGCCCGGAGTAGTGGATATTGATATTTCCACCGAAGCGGACCAGCCCATGATCGATTTTGTGCTTGATAAGGAAAAAGCGGCCCTGCACGGCGTAAGTGCCCGTGATGTGGTTAAGACCCTGCAGATGGCCCTTTCCGGTATGGTTCCGGCAACTGTACATGTACAGGGTGAACGCAATCCGCTTCCGGTGCGGCTTATTCTGCCGCTTTTGCGCCGTGCGGATGCGTCTTCACTTGAGCAGCTCAAAGTTCGCACTGCTGAAGGCAGAAGCGTGCCGTTGGCCGAGATCGGTAAATTGGTCCGGATAAGCCGGGAGCAGCCTGTTTATCACAAGAACCTTAAACGTGTGGTGTATGTGTTCGCGGAAATGGCCGGACGTGCACCGGGCGAAGCCGTTCTTGATATGCAGGCTGAACTTAAAAATGATCCTCTGCCGCCGTTTATCTGGGCGGATTGGGCCGGGGAAGGGGAGTGGCAGATTACTCTGGATGTCTTCCGTGATCTGGGAATCGCTTTCGGCGCGGCCCTGCTGGGCATTTACATCCTGCTTATTGTGGAGACAGGCTCATTCGGCATGCCGCTTTTGATCATGAGTGCTATCCCGTTGACCCTGCTGGGGATCATGCCCGGTTTCTGGCTGCTTAACCTGATCAGTGCCGGAACAGTGCAGGGGGTTGTCGGTGAGGCTTTTGCTGATCCGGTCTTTTTTACCGCCACAGGCATGATCGGTATGATTGCGCTGGGCGGGATTGTCATCCGCAACTCGCTGGTGCTCATTGATTTTATACGCCAGTCCGTTGCAGAAGGCATGGCATTAAAGGATGCGATAATTAAGTCCGGCTCCGTGCGTTTGCGGCCAATCGCCCTGACTGCGGCAACTACCGCCCTCGGAGCATGGCCCATCACCCTTGACCCTATATTTTCCGGTCTGGCATGGGCGTTGATTTTCGGGCTTTTGGCATCAACTATGTTTACGCTGCTGGTAATTCCGGTAGGGTATTATGTTTTTGAGAAAGAAAAATAGGCAGAGTTGACTTACATCATACAATTCCTACCTTCTTTGTGTGAAATATAAGCCGTAGCGGTTGAGTAATTCAACCGGAACAATAACCCGACCAATTACACGGAGGTCGATATGGCTGACTTTAATCTCAAGAATCTTAAGGACATAACCATAAAGAATATTGACCACAACGAGGTGCTGACCCTCACTGATCTGGTGACTTATCAGGAAGGGCAGGTCGTTAGCAGAACTCTTTCTCAGGTCAAGCAGATTTCCCTGACCCTGTTCGCATTTGATGCCGGGGAAGGGATCAGTACCCATAGCGCGCCGGGTGATGCCATGGTGCAGGTGCTGGACGGGGTTGCTGAAGTGACTATCGGCGATGAAGTTTTCAACGTCAGCGCGGGGGAATCGATTGTGATGCCCGCTAATATTCCACACGGCCTTGAAGCGCGGGAGCGGTTCAAGATGCTGCTGACCCTGATCAAGCAATAGAAATTGAAAAAGTCCGTCTCTCGACGGACTTTTTTTTATTAAATTTCACAACAATCACATGAATCTTCTGGCAGCCGGATGGTAAACTTGGTCCCTTTTCCGGGGATGCTGCTTACATCTATTGTGCCTTTATGCTGCTCGGTTATTATGAAGTATGAAATAGACAAGCCTAGTCCGGTTCCCATTCCTACACTTTTGGATGTGTAGAAAGGCTCGAATATTTTTTTTAGCCGTTTCTGGGGAATCCCGGGACCGTTGTCTTCTATTTCAAGGGCGATTCCGTTTTTTTTATTTTTGATCCGTAAGACCAATTCCGGGAATTCCCCATCGGGATATCCCTTCTCGGCCATGGCTTCGCTGGCATTTTTTATAAGATTCATAATGACCTGCTGAATTTCACTGCGCATACAGCATATGGGCAGCGGATTCTCTGTGTATTCCTTTTTGATGCTGATCAGGCTGAACCGGGAAGTGTTGCAGAAGCTGAGGTCTGAAGCGATAAGATCAAGGCTTTCATCCAGCAGTTCGGCAATGCTGCAGGTATGTAATTTACGTGGGCCGCTGTAACTGAAATTGAGCATGCTGGAAATTATGTGCGATGCCCTTCCACCTGCTTCGGAGATGGTGGAAAGCATGTTCACAATATCCCGCTTACGCAGGTATTCACGCATTGTCTCCAGATTTAGAGAGCACTCTTCGGCAATGTGCAGGTTTTTGGGACTGTCATTGAAAATCCTGTTGCGGATGTTCTGGGTGGCTCCGAGAATTGCCGCCAGCGGATTGTTTATTTCATGCGCTATGCCTGCAGCCATCCCGCCGAGTGAATTCATCTTTTCCTGTTGAATAAGGAGTTCAAGGGTCTGAATTCGCTGGGTAATATCGCGGGACACTCCAAGACAGTATTTGTGGTCTTCTTCTTGAAATATACAGGCAACAACTTCAACAGGATAGGTCCTGCCGTTTTTACGCTTGTGCCTGCTTTCAAAGATGAAGCGTTGGTCCGGGGCGGCTCTGGTGATTGTTTTCAGCCATTCATCCTGATTTATTTTTGGGGCAATGTCGGAAATACCGAGCTTAAGCAGTTCTTCTCTGCTGTATCCAAGTGTGTCCACCGCCGCTTCGTTGATGTCGATGATGTTCCCTTGTGCATCTACCAGATAGATTGGGTCGGCTATGTTTTCCAGTAGTCGTCTGTAATCATTCTGGCTTTTTTGGACAGAACGGTCATACCTTTCTACCAGTATGTAAATTATCGCAGCGGTAATAAGTACGTACAGCCATCCTTTAAGGGTTTGTATTCCTTGGATCATGTCAGCATCACGAATCAGGAAATTGAGCAATTTATCGGAAAGCAGAATCCATAAAAATCCGAAGATTGCATACTTTGCTGCTATTTTCAGCGCTATAGAAGGGGACTTTTCTTGTTTCACATTTTATCCTGTATATTTATCTAGCACAATTAGTGCTGCAGAATAGAAATCATGAGTCTCCCTAAAATAGCATAGACCGGATTTCAAGTACAGGTGTTGCAGGAAAATGAAGAAAAGCCCCGCTTATAAAAACAGTGTAGAATATGTTTCTAGACGTCCACTCCTTTCATTCCTTCATCG
>PPCM01001524.1_pt1 | contig 10238 bp, 9 predicted proteins | sample 1555541 | NCBI WGS metagenome assembly PPCM01 (sample SAMN05284479, study PRJNA326546) | Marine sediment metagenome, whole genome shotgun sequencing project. | isolation source: marine sediment | place: Germany: Wadden Sea | collected 2012-09-05 | reverse complement strand
TTTCATTTTTTCTGTTTTCAACCCGCGTTAAAACGTATATTAGAATGCTGTGAAAAGAACCCGCCCGGGCCGCTGCGGCCGTTTTCGGGAAAATGCGTTTAAGCACGCCGGGGCGGCAAAACAACCCCGGGAAAACATCCCCCGGGGACCTGTCGGCACCCGGCGTGAAAAGCCGCCTGACTTTTAAAATTGAACGGGCATAAGTTTCCCGGCGCTTTCGGGCTCCGGGCCATGGGCCCATGGACAGCAGGGTATCATATGATCAGCGTAGAGAACCTCTCCAAGAGTTTTGGGGAAAACATACTGTTCGACCAGGCCGGATTCAAGATCAATTCAAGGGAACGGGTGGGGCTCGTGGGAAGGAACGGCCACGGCAAGACGACCCTTTTTCGCATCCTGACCCACCAGGAGGAATCCGATTCCGGGAATTACCTCATTCCCAAGAACTATCGCATCGGATACGTGGAGCAGCACCTGAACTTCACCGAGGACACGGTTCTTTCGGAAGGAATCCGGGGCCTCAGGGAGGATGAACGGGATCAGCACTGGAAGGTCGAGAAGATCCTCAACGGCCTCGGGTTCACATCGGAGGACATGCAGCGCTCGCCCTCGGATTTTTCCGGCGGCTTCCAGGTCCGACTGAACCTTGCCAAGGCCCTCGCGGCCGGCCCCGATCTCCTTCTCCTGGACGAACCCACCAACTACCTGGATATCTCCTCCATCCGCTGGATAGAAGGTTTTTTGTCCAACTGGCCCGGCGAGCTGATGCTCATCACCCACGACAGGAGTTTCATGGACAAGGTGGTGACCCACACCCTCGGCATCCACCGCCGGAAAATCCGCAAGATCCCCGGGAACACGGAAAAATTCTATTCCCAGATCGCCCTGGATGAGGAGATCCATGAGAAAACCCGCATCAACGACGAGAAAAAGCGCAAGGAGATGGAGCAGTTCATCACCCGCTTCAGGGCAAAGGCCAGGCTCGCCAACATGGTCCAGTCCCGGGTCAAGACCCTCTCCAAGATGGAGAAGATGGAAAAACTCGACGCCGTGAGCACCCTGGATTTCTCCTTCAGGCACAAGCCCTTCCAGGGAAAACAGCTCCTCACGGCCGAGGCGCTCTCCTTCGGCTACGAGGGCGGCCCCGCCCTTATAAAGGGGCTGAACATCCATGTGAAGGCAAGGGATCGGGTCTGCATCATCGGAAAGAACGGCAAGGGAAAGACCACCCTTCTCAAGCTCCTCGCCGGGGGCCTTACCCCCGACACCGGCGCCGTGAAGCTGAACCCCGGGGTGGAAACGGGGATCTACGAGCAGACCAACGTCAAAACCCTCAACGACCGGAACACCGTCGAGGAGGAGCTTCTCTACTCCCATCCGGCCGTTGAGCGCCAGCATGCCAGAAACATCAGCGGCGCCATGATGTTCGAGGGCGATGCCGCCCTCAAGCGGATCTCGGTCCTGTCGGGCGGGGAAAAGAGCCGGGTCATGCTGGGAAAACTCCTGGTCACTCCCTCGAACCTCATCTTCCTTGACGAACCCACCAACCACCTGGACATGGAGTCCTGCGACTCCCTGCTCTCGGCCGTGGACGCCTTCGAGGGGGCGGTCGTCATGGTCACCCATAACGAGATGTTCCTCCATGCCGTTGCAAAGCGCCTCATCGTGTTCCAGAAAGGCAAAATCGAGGTTTTCGAGGGCACCTACGAGGAGTTTCTCGAAAAGGGGGGATGGGAAGAGGAGGAAGGTTCCGATGAGTCCGCTCCCCAGCCTTCCAGGGAGCCCCGGTTCAACAAGAAGGAGCTCCGGAAAAAGCGCTCGGAGATCATCACCCTCAGGGCAAGGGCCTTGAAACCCCTGGAAAAGAAGATCACGGCGGCCGAAGACGAAATCGAAGCCCGGGAAACCGTCCTTTCGGACCTCAACGAGCGCATGCTCAAGGCGGCCGAAGCCCAGGACGGCCCGGAGATCGTCGAGCTCTCCAGGAAGATCCACGAATGCCAGACGGTGATCGATGCCAACTTCGATCTACTGGAGGAGTTGACCGAGCGTCTCGATGCGGACGGCGAACGTTTCGACAAGGAACTCGCAGAGCTGGAAGCCCTTTCAAACGGTTGAAACGCCGGGGTTGAACCGAGAATGCCAAGCGGTGATCGATGCCGGCTTCGCTCTCCCGGAGGAGTTGACCGAGCGTCTTGATGCGGACGGCGAGCGTTTCGACAAGGAACCAGTGGAGCTGGAAGCCCTTTTAAACGGTTGAAGCACCGCGGTTGAACCACGAATGCCAAAGCGCCGTCGTCATTCTCGCCGTTTTCCGCACTGCCCCGGGGCCTCCGGGACAGCCGGCAGGGGGGCCCGCCGGCGCGGCGAACTTAACACAGACCCCGGGGAAACCACACGGTTTTCAGGGGAATTCAACAGCAAACAGGATCATTATGTCTGAAAAAAAGAAAAGCAATATTCAAAAAATTTGGGGATTCGCCCTACTCGTGATGGGTATCGCCGTATTCGTTCGTGTTCCCCAGGTCATGCCCGCCATCGAGGCCATGGACCATTTTAAATCCATCTCCTTTCTTATCCGTTTCTCTTTCTACCTCATGGGTGCTATACTGGTTTGCGGTGGGCTGAAAAAACTGAAGGACAACTTCTGATTCGTAAAAACTCAACGCCCCCCGGAATCTTCCGGGTGCTTATTGGTTGAAAGGTCGGTAAACAACGCCGGAAGGCGCGTTTGCCGTGGAATAAGGCGACACGCCCCCGTTTCTGTAATATTTTATACCATCGGACATCGGGGGGGCGCAGCGCCCCTTCATTGCGTTAAGAACGTTATCCCAACACCCGTTAATTTCGAAAGTGCAAGCGATGAGCAAACCCGCAACCAGGAACGGTGCAATGCCCCAAAGACCTGCCGCAACCCGCAGCTCCAGCCTCAAGCAGACCATCATGGATCAATCGGGTGCCGGCAAGACGAAGATCGGCGAGATCCTCTCCAAGGAGGGGCAGATCACCAGCACCATGCTGGATCAGGCCCTGGATATTCAGAAAAAGCACGGCGGAAGGCTCAGCAGCATCCTCCTGAGCCTCGGCTACATCGAGGCGGACACCATCGTCAACCTCCTCAGCCGCGTGCACAGTTATAATGTGGCCGATCTTACCAAGCTCACCCCGGATCCGGCCGCCATCAAGCTGGTTCCCTACGAGATCGCCAAGGAGTTCATGCTCTTCCCCATGCGCTTCAAGGGGGACGACCTGGTGGTGGCCATGAGCGAGCCCACCGACACCACCGCCGTGGAGGATCTCCAGAAAAAGCTCAAGAAAAGCGTCATTCCCCACGTTTCCACCGAAAAGGGGATCGTGGACGCCTTCAGGACCCACTACAAGATAAAGGACGAGGAATACGAGACCTTCTTCAAGAAGCAGGAGGAGGAGGAGGAGGATATTCCCGTCACCAAGGTGGAGGACTTCGGCTCCCTGGTGTCCGAGGTAGCCGGGGAATACGAGATCGCCACCGAGACCCAGGCGCCCATGGAGGAGCTGTTCACGGCCAACGATGCCCCCATCATCAAGCTGGTGAACGGTATCCTCATCAAGGCGGTGACCGACGGGGTCAGCGATATCCATACGGAGCCCTTCGAGAACTCCCTCCAGGTGCGCTACCGCCTGGACGGCTCCATGTTCAAGTCCATGAACCTGCCCTTCTCCATCAACAACGCCCTGGTCTCCAGGATCAAGATCATGGCGGAACTGAACATCGCCGAAAGAAGGCTGCCCCAGGACGGCAGGATCAAGCTGCGCATGGGAAGAAAGACCGTTGATTTCCGCGTCTCCATCCTCCCAACCCTGTTCGGGGAGAGCATCGTCATGCGTATCCTGGACCAGAGCGCCCTGAACGTGGACCTCACCAAGATGGGCTTCGATCCGGGACCTTACGCCGCCATCCAGCGCTGTATCAGCAGGCCCTACGGCCTCCTCCTGGTCACCGGCCCCACGGGAAGCGGAAAAACCACCACCCTCTACTCCACCCTCTCGGTGCTCAACAAGGAGGACACCAAGATCCTCACCGCCGAGGATCCGGTCGAGTTCAACTTCAGGGGGATCAACCAGGTGCCTGTGCGCGAGGATATCGGCATGACCTTCGCGAAAGCCCTCAAGGCCTTTCTCCGCCAGGACCCGGACATCATCATGGTGGGTGAGATCAGGGACATCACCACGGCCGAGATCGCCATCAAGGCGGCCATGACGGGTCACCTGGTTTTCAGCACCCTTCACACCAACGACTGCTGCTCCACCATCGGGCGTCTCATCGACATCGGCATCCCCTCCTACATGGTGGCATCCGCCGTGACCATGGTCCTTTCCCAGCGCCTGGGAAGAAGGCTCTGCCCGAAATGCAAGGTACCCGTCGAGAAACCCCCGGTAAAGGACCTCATCGCCATGGGGTTCAGCGACAGCGAGGATTTTGACGAGATGGTGATCTACGGGCCCAAGGGATGCGGGAACTGCAAGGGCACGGGCTACAAGGGCCGGGTTGGTTTTTTCGAGCTCATGGAGGTGACCGACGAGGTGTCAAAGGCGATCAACTCCGATGTTCCCGAGGACCAGCTCAGGAAGATCGCCATGAACGAGGGCATGCTCACCCTCAGGGGGGCCGCCCTTGAAAAGGTTCGCCAGGGCGTCACATCCATCGAGGAGGCCGAAAAGAGAACCACCGTCACCAAGGAGGCCCTGCCCGCCTACCTCCTCAACCCCGAAAGGGAGGAGTACAGTGACCAGGAGGTGATCATCCACGAGGGGAACACGGACAAGGATTTCTTCAAGCTGGACAGGGGCTCTGTTTCCGTTCGCATCGGCGGCAAGAAGATCGCCGTCATTTCGGAGCCCGACGAGTACTTCGGAGAGATGTCGGCCATCACGGGAGAACCCCGTTCGGCAAGCATCGTGTCCGAGGGCAAGAGTTTCGTGGTGCGCTATCCCGGCGACAAGCTGCCCGAGACCATGGAAAAGAGCCCCGAGGTGGCCCAGGCCCTCTTCAAGACCTTTGCCAAAAGGCTTTCCGACACCAACTCCAACCTTGTGAAGATGAAGGCGGAAAGGGAGAAGATGATGCAGTATATCCAGAAGAGCAAGCAGCAGCAGGCCCGCAACAACTGATGATCACGCGGGCAATGGACCGGCCCGCGTCGATTATTTCGCCTTCCTGACGTAGCGCTCTTTCTCGCTGTAAATACAGCCGCAATACTGCTGACGGTACATGCCGAGACGCTTGGATTCCTCTATGCCCTCTTTCCAGCCCCCCGGAAATCCTCGTAGAGAAACTTTACGCCGACTGATTTTCCCACGGCTTCCCCGATGCTCCGGATCATCTCGTGGTTCTGGAACCTGCTGTAGAGAAGAGAGGTGGTAAAGGCATTGAACCTCCCCTTCTTCGCGAACAGGGCGGTGGACCTGAGCCTTTCGTGATAGCAGACCCTGCAGCGGTCCTCCTCCCGGAACGCCACGTTCCGGATGAACTTTTCCAGCTCGTACCCCTCCTGGTAGATCACCTTGAGGGCGATGCCGTTGGCATAGGTTTCCAGGGTCTCCTGGCGTTTCACGCACTCGGTGTAGGGGTGGATATTGTGCCGGTAATAGAACCCCATCACCTCCCAGTCCTTCTGCCTGAGGATCCGCACCGGGTAGATGGCGCAGGGGCCGCAGCATGTATGGAGCAGTACCTTCATCCCCTTCTCCCGAACAGGGCCGTGCCGATGCGCACAAGGGTGGCCCCCTCCTCTATGGCGACCTCAAAATCCCCGGTCATCCCCATGGAGAGTTCGTCCATGGAGATCCCCTCGATACCTTTTTCCTTCAGGCCCTCGGCCATCTGCCGCAGGGACTTGAAATAGGGCCTTGCCCTTTCCGGCTCACCGAAAAAGGGGGGCATGCACATGAGTCCCTTGACGGAAACATTGGGAAGAAGCGCGATTTCGGCCACGAGGGTCTCGAGCTCCTCCTTTGCCGTGCCGGATTTGGAGGCCTCCTCCCCGATGTTCACCTGCACGAGGAGATCCTGGATCTTTCCGATCTTTTTCGCCTGCTTGTCGATCTCCCTTGCAAGCTTCAGGCTGTCCACCGAGTGGATCAGATCGAAATATTTCACCACAGTCTTTGCCTTCTTGCTCTGGAGATGCCCGATAAAATGCCAGGATACGCCGAGTTCGGCAAGGGCCTCGATCTTTTCCACCGCTTCCTGGAGGTAGTTCTCCCCGAGGATGTCGGCCCCCGCCTTCACGGCCGTTTCAACCACCTCGGCGGGATAGGTCTTACTCACCCCCACGAGCCTCACCGACCCGGGGTCTCTTCCCGCCGAAAGTGCGGCATTTTTAATGCGCTCATGGATATTCTTGATTCTCTCTTCCACGTCAATTTCCCTTTTTTTCCAGATAACCGCCGCCGCGGGTATCCAACGCCACAACGCCCCGCAGTTTCAGGGCTTCTATCACCTCGCACACCGGAAGGCCCACCACGTTTGTGTAGGAACCGTTGATGCGCGTTACTATAAAGGAACCGATCCCCTGGATGGCATAGGAACCGGCCTTTCCAAAGGGTTCCCCCGTTTCCACGTACCAGTCGATCTCGGCCTCGCTCAGCTCCTTGAACGTAACCTCGGTGGTCACCGCGTCCACGAACCTGGATTTGCCCGATTTATGGATCAGGGCATACCCCGTGAGCACCCGATGCACCTTTCCCGAAAGACGCGAGAGCATCTCCCCAGCATGCTCGGCCGATGCGGGTTTTTCAAGGATCTCCCCATCGAGGAGCACGATGGTGTCGGCCCCCAGGACCCAGCTGTCCGGATATTTATCCGCGATGTCGTCGGCCTTTGCCTCGGCCAGAAACCTTACGTAACTATCGGGGTCGAGATCGGCCTCCACGGCCCCCTCGTCAAATCCGCTCGGAATAACGGAAAAGCTCAGGCCCGCCTGTTGCAACAGGTCGTTGCGCCTGGGTGAGGCCGAAGCAAGAATGAATATGTTTTTATCGTCTGTATTCTGCATGGGGGCTTAGTAACAGAAAGCCCCGTATTTGACAAGGGCCGGGCCCGGGTCATCCCATGGATGATTTACTCAAATCCGCGCACCTTTTTGACAACAAGCACTTCAATCGTTACTTTAGTTAAAATTGTTCTTTCTCTTTTTAAGGAGTTCAGTTTCAATAAAATCCGGTAAATCCCGCAACCCATTGGAACAATTCCCATATTGCCGTTTCGGAAATTTCCGGAAATACCCATTTGGAAAAAATCACGGAATTGCCGCTTCGAAAGTTTCCGGAATCATTCCATCGGCTCTGCCGCCGGATTCGACATTTCCTTCGATATACAAGGGCAGTGTATCCAATACGGTATCCCGGCCAACTCACCCCATTTCAGATGCCGGCATGCCCCACTGATTCAAGTTTGCCGTATACAACTTTTAAAATTTCGGTAATACCGAATGATACCAACAGAAGAACACGGAGGTATTAAAGATGAGCAATGACGACACCGTACTCGATCGCATCCCAATGTACGACAATAATCAGCTCTGTGAAAAAATTCGGTCCGTTTTTCCGGATATCGGTAAATGCGGAATCGATCTGAAACTCGATTTCGACGACGAAAAAAAGGCATGGATCGTGGACCTGACAAAGGGCTCCCACCATCTCCAGACCCACCTCGAACCGGAAGATGCCAATATATGCATGGAGGGCAGGCAATGCGTCGGCCTTGCCATGCAGATCGGCCAGCTCCGGGGCAATATCGACAGCGTCTGATATTCGGTTCCAGCCGGTTGCTTAAACCGAATCCCGCGCTCCAGGCCCTTTGCCCACAATCCGACCGTAGATAAAAGCCCCTTTCCCCCGTTGTCCGGAAAGGGGCTTTGCATATCAGGGGGAGAGGAGATGCTCCCCTTTGCCCTCGATGGGGGTCTCCCCCGCTATTTTAACCAATGTTCCCATCGGCCGCGCATAGCGGTCCAGCCTTCTTGTGAACAATACCCCGTCGATGGGGGCTTCCACCTCCGTCACACGGTTCCCCTCCGCCAGGGGGTTGACGATCCGTGCCACGATATCCCCCTTTTTCACCTCTTGGCCGAGCTTCCCGAGGTACACCACCACCCCCGGAACCGTTGCTGCAACATAGGCCACGCCGGAAAGGGGGGTTGCATCCCTGATCAACTCCGGCAACGGCGGGGCTTCCCCTTTTATGAACCCCCTTCTCTGCATGAAATAAAAGAGGTTTTCCGTATCCTTTAAACCATCCTCCTCGGTCACGTCCAGCCTTCCCCTCAGTTCAAGGGTGGAGGCAAAACACGCAGAAGGGACGGGGTTGTCCGGAAAGCGACCTTCCAGCTCCCACCAGATACCGCTCAGGGCCTCGTCAAAGGGATTTGCCCCGGACTTCTTCTCCACAAGGGTCACCTCGGCCCCCATCTGGGCCGAAAGGTCGGCGGCACCCGGCCAGAGGGGCGTTCCCGTGTAGATATGGACCACCGCCTCGTGATCGCAGTGAAGGTCCACCGCGATATCCGCATCATAGGAGAGTGAGTAGAGGACCCGTTTCAGGTACTCTCCTTCGCCCGCGGGCATCTCGTCGGCTTCCAGGATCCTTCCGATCTCCTCCCTGATCAACGATTTGTTTTTTTCCCCGTCGTCCGTCAGGCGCCCTTCGATCCCTTCGGCGACCCTCCGGGAGAGATCCAGGTGGTTCCGGTTGAAATTGACCCCGGTGGCGAACTCGAATCGCCCCACCAGTTCATCGCTTCGCCACTGTGACAACCCGATGGGGTTGGCAACCGGGACCAGAACGATCTCGCCGTTTATGAGGCCCTCCCCGTCCGCCTTGTCAAGCATCTCCATCAGGTGATGCATAACAAGAAACCCCGGGGGTTCGTCCGCGTGGAGCCCTGCCTGGATATAGATTTTGCCGAGGGATGAAGGAGCTCCGTATCGCACAACGGACAGATACCGTTCGTTGCCCACGGCAGCCGAAGGCAATGTTATTTTTTCGATTCTTTTCGTACGCATCAATTCAACATTCTCCACATGAACAGGTAAGTTTTCCATTATGATTGCCGTTTTATCCATATGGCAATTTACAGCGATTATATCAAGACAACAACATTTTCAGCGGATAGTATTTCAAGCACAAAAAAAGCGGTATCCTCAACCCGAACCGCCGGGGAAGATACCGCTTGATCGCAAAGTCATTGTCACGCGGTGGTCTGGTCGTCTCTCCTGAGGTGGGCGTACCACTTGAACTCGAGCTTCTTGAAGAGAAAGACGATGGTGAAGGTCAGCACCATGTAGAAGGCGGCCGCAGTGAGAAACGCCTCGTAGGGGCTGTAAAATCTTGAATTCACCCATCTTGCGGCGCCGGTGATGTCGATGATGGTGATCACGCTGGCAAGGGAGCTTCCGTGGAGCATGAAGATCACCTCGTTGCTGTAAGCGGGAAGCGCCCTTCTGAAGGCGCTGGGCAGGATGATCCGCCTGAACATGAGCATCCTGGACATGCCCACGGCCTTTGCCGCCTCGATCTCCCCGTGGGGGGTGGCCACGATGGCGCCCCGGATGATCTCGGTGGTGTATGCACCCGTGTTCAGGGCAAAGGCCAGGAGGGCGCAGAGATAGGCCTCCTTGAAAAAGGGCCAGACAAAGCTCTGGGTGATGAACTCGAACTGCCCCATGCCGTAGTAGATCAGGAACATCTGGATCAGGAGGGGCGTTCCCCTGAAGAAGTAGACGTAGGCGCGGATGGGCCAGGTGATGAGCCGGTTCTTCGAATTCAGGAGGACCGCAAGGGGAACGGCAAGGGCAAGGCCGATCACGAGGGAGAGAAATACCAGTTGCACGGTATAGTTCAGCCCCTGGAAATATATTCCGATATTGTCTATGATTAATGAGAAATCCATATTTATGCCTTTATCACTCCCGCGCTGTACCTGTTGTCAAGCCACTTCAGTATATAGATCGATACGGTCGTGAGGATCAGGTAGTTGATCGCCACCACCGCATAGAAGGTGAACGGCATCCTGGTGGCGCCCGCCGCCATTGCCGCCTTTCTCACCATGTCGTCCAGGCCGATGATGGAGACAAGGGCCGTGGACTTGATCATCACCAGCCAGTTGTTTCCAAAACCCGGCAGGGCATGGCGCACCATCTGGGGAAGGAGAATCCTCTTGAACACCTGCAGCTTGTTCATGCCGTAGGCATACCCC
>PPCM01001523.1_pt1 | contig 10240 bp, 7 predicted proteins | sample 1555541 | NCBI WGS metagenome assembly PPCM01 (sample SAMN05284479, study PRJNA326546) | Marine sediment metagenome, whole genome shotgun sequencing project. | isolation source: marine sediment | place: Germany: Wadden Sea | collected 2012-09-05 | reverse complement strand
GCGACGTGGCGGGTGGGGCGGGGCGGGGGACAAGGCCCATAGAGGTGGGGGGGAGAAGCCAAACGTCCTGCTGGATCAGATTGGCCTGGCGCGCCCGGCCGCCGTAAAGAACGAAGATGGGCTGGCTCCCGGCGTTGACGACCTCCATGATGCAGCCCCAACGCTGAGCGGGGATGACCTCGTTGGCGTTGATGGTCCCGCTTCGTGTGTGGGACTTCCAGACGTCCACCCGGGAGTAATGGTTGGAGACAGTGTCGTACACCCACATATCATTGAACGACGAGCTCGCCCGGCCGCCAAAGATGATGAGCAGCTGGCCGAACGCAATGCCCACGTGGTGTGAGCGGGGGAACGGCTTGATGCCTGTCGGGTTCATCTTGACCCACGCGAACACACCCTCATTGCACGTCAATTCGACGAGATCGTGGAGTCGGGCGCCACAATAGCCGCCAAACATGAACATGCGGCCGTCAACGACCGTCATGGTGTGGCCATACCGGGAGGCGGGCGGGTCGGCCGTCTCAATAAGCGCCCACTCGTTCATGGCAAAGTTGTACGCCCACAGATCGTTGCTGAGCGACTTTTTTCCGTTTTGGAGGAAGCTGCCGCCGAACACGATCATCATGTCCTCGTGGGCGACGGCCGTGTGGCCCTGGCGGGGAGCAGGGCGCGGGGAGGAGGTCTCAATGATCGTCCAGTGGTTCATAACGGGGTCATAGCACCACATGTCGTTCATGAGCACATCGGCGGACGATTCGCCGCCAAAGACGTAGATCTTGCCACTATGCGCCACCATCGTGTGGCCGTAGCGCGCCGAGGGGAGGCGTGGGTCCTCCGAGTCGCTGTTGGTGGGGCGGAGTGTCTTCCAGTTCATGTTCTTGAGGTCGATCTCCATGAGATCATCTAACGCGCGCTCGGCAGTTCCTCCGAAGACGTATGTCGTGTCGCGGATCACCGCTGATGCATGCTGTGCTCTCTTTAGCGGCGAAGAATTGAACTTCGCCTTCTGCCAGAGCAAATGCGCCCGCTTAACGCGGTCAGGCGTCTTTGCTCTGAGTCCGGGGATCATTTTTGGTTTTCAGCAATTTTTATATTCTGAAGATTGACTTTTCGCACAACAGCCGGGCGATGGTGCACGAATAGATGTACCATGATAGCTGCCAAATGTTGAATGAAAATTTGGCTGCCGATGTTGTTGTTTTTATCCAATTTGTTACTGCCGGGAGCCACCAATACTCTTAACCGCATATCAGACTAGCTAGGTTGTTTACACATGCGAGGCGCCTCTCAGATCACGAGTCGCGCCGAGTTATCGATCATGGCGAGCACGTCGGCCACGGTATAATCGTCAATGTCCGCAGGTTCAATATCACTGCCGCCCTCCGCCCCGAGCAGCGCGTCCACCGCGGCGTCCATGGCGGGCGGTCTGTCCCTGTAGTCCTCGAGCGGGGCGAGCACGGTCGGGTCGATCGGGGCGTCCTGGTCCAGCACTGCCAACAGTCTCTGAGCCGCCCCTTCGATGTGCTCCTTGAGGCCCGCCCTGCAGGCGTCCAACTGGGCCGCCGTGAGCCACCCCGTGAGTGGGTTGTACTCAGCGTCGGCCATGTTGGCGACGTACCCGTCCATCACCTGTCGCACCGCCGGCACGAACATGAGGTCCGCCACCTGGAAAGTCGCCTGGTGTTGGAACGTCAACGAGGTCACCCCCGCGTGGTTCCGGACGGCGCGCACCCCTAGCAAGGACATGTGGCTCTCGGTCATCGCGATCAGATCCCGGATCCGTCGGGATGGGGAGGTGGCGGGGAGGGCCTTGAAGGCCGCAGCGACGTCGTGCACGGGCCCCGACCGGCACCGATAGTCCAGCATCTGGAGGAAGGCGGCCGTCGGGTCCGTGCGGGGGTCGTAGCCACGCCGGATGGACATTTTGAATGGGCCCTTGGCGAACGTGTACATGTAGTAAGAGGCGAGTCGCTTGAGCTGGGCAGTGGACAAGGATGCCCCGCGATCCTTGGCCAATTCGCCAAGACGGAAGGACAGCTGCCGATACGTCCAAGCGGGGCGCTGCTCGAAGAGGTAAGCGATGTCCGACATGAGCAGTTCGTCGGAGCCGTCGCCTCTCCGGCGTGCCGAGGCGATGGGACCCGTGTGGGGCGGGCAGACGGGGTCATGGAGCTCTATCGTTGCCGCGTGTGACGATGAGTTCTCGCGCGCCTTCGGCTTTGGCTTGGGGGCAGCTGGCGGGCGGTCCTCTGTGCTGTCGAGGGGCGGGTCGGCCTGACCAACCGACGCGCTCAGCTTGGCGCGCCCCGCACCCCGCAGCACGTTCCGCATGCTGCGGGAGTGCAGCATTGGCGTCGGGTACTTGACCCCGAGGGTCGTTGGCATGATGCGCAGCTTATCGCTCGGGTCGCTGTCGAGCTCGGCGCGTGCGTCGTCAAAGAACTGGTCCAGGTCATCGCCGGGGTCCGTCTTGAACAGCGTCAGAGGCTCGGCCTCAGGCAGATACTGGAAGTCACAGAGGCCGTCGAACACGACCTGCTGCTTGACCGGACCGACGACTGTTGGTTCGATCTGGGTGATGGTTTCCTGGCGGCCGTCAGCATAGACCCTCTTCACCAGCTTGCGTGTCACTTTCAGGACTAAATTAGTAACTGGAGTGCGACTAGCCTCCATTGGTCGCGCATAAGGCACTGAGGGAGCTAGGTTGAACTGAAGTGGGTGTTGCTCGTGCTCATACGCATTCGTGCATTCATCCAACCCACCCAAACGCTCGATAGCAGCCTCAGAGTTCACTACATGGGCAGGGATGTGCACCACAAACATCTCATTGCCCCCATTCGGCGAATCCATGGTTTGTCTAGTTCGATTTATAGAATGGGTCAAAGTAAGACGAAATGGGATGTTCCACGTAACACTGACAGGACCGCTCAAGCCAATGAGTGTCAATATCTGCGCCCACCCAGTTAAGTCGGACATTTTGTATTTCTAATGAGAGCGCATCAAAGCAGCCGAGCACATATTTGCTGGCATCCATGTGAAGATCGCTGTTTATTATCGCCATACAGTTCAGTCGTGGAGCACGGACGTCAGCGACGCCATCGTCTGCCGGGCATCACGCAGGTCCGCCAGCAGCGAGTCGAGCTGGTTCCCCTCGAACGAGCAGCGGACGGAGGATCCGTCGCTCCGGGAAAACTGGATCTGGGCGGGGCCCTCCTCCTTGTGGACGGCGAGCTTCGTCACGGTGGGAAGCCGCATCATTGTCGCTAGGAGCTGCTCGCGAATAGCAGCGCACGCGTTATCGTGTGTGGATGCCATGGCGTCACTTTGGGCCTCACTGAGACCGAGCTGGAGCAGCTCCTGCCTCAAGACTTCAACAGAAACGTCATAGCGGGCCGCGGACGAGATGATGTAGTGCATGACGGCAAGAATGGCCTTGAAGCGGCCACGATCCATGTCCATCCGCTCGCATAGTGCATGTTTGAGCTCCCTCTTCATAATTGAGCGCACAGTCTCCTTCAGGAGTGCAGCAATCGTATCCTCATCGACGTCTGTGAATTCAGCAAGCTGAGAAAGAAGCCAATCGGGCACGTCACCACCGCAAAAGTGAAAGAACATCGCGTTCTGCTGTCAATAGTGTTTTGCCTTTGTTTTTCAAACATCAAAATAACCCACATAAACATGAGTTAATGAAATAAAGTCATGGATACAACACAACTATCATTCCCTTTCATGAATATATATAGAGATAGGTTTTTATCATCACCAACAGATCGGATGAATGGCTGCTATCGCGCTCAGTATAATAGAATGCCTTGATGCAACCCCGAATTCTTTCAACGATTTTTTTTTGGATTGTGATCTTTTATGTTAACAAACAACTGAAATCAATCTCTAAACTGTAGGACTAATAGAGAGGCTTAATTGTTAGACCACTATATACAACTATAAACATGGATATGCGAAGATGATAGTGGCGCAAGAAGTCAAGGTGAGACAAGGGAGCTACCCGAACACACCCGACCACTGCAGGAGATAGCTACAGGGTCACCAACTGTGCGTTCCGCACCATAAAATGCGAAGATGACAATAAGCGAACCATGATGCGAATTCCAACAACGTGAAATGGGTGAATCTCCAGAAGGGCAGACTAACTGCGCGTTCTTTGTCCCGAGTGGCGTGCGCTACCACTACAAGCCGTGGCTCGACCAGATCCTTGTTGTGCACGGTGTTTCGGACGAGCGCTCGCGGCGTGCAATTGCCGTAGACCGCGAGGTATCAGCAATTATACGGCATCAGTCGATCCTTGAGTTCCGCAGGCTCCGTGCGGCCAAGCATGTCAGCGAAATAGTAATAAAGTAGTAACAAAATAGAAACATGTCAGTCACTGGAGGTTCGCAAATATTTACGAGGGTTCTTGCCATATGGCAGGTATAGATCATGGGTACCTGGCAGTCTGAGCAGGACCTCCAGATTAAGGAGTTCATTGTTAAGGAGCGCGAAAAGGGAGAGTTGCCGTATCGCTTTTCTTTCACCATCGCGGATAAGTTCGGGGTCTCGACCACGACGGCCAATTGCCGGGAGGAGATCCAATACGTAGGTTGCATCATGGCACGCATTGACGGCGCACTTGCAAAGAAGCACAGGCGCTCCCTTAAGGCCCTGTATCAAGCGATGGCTGAGAAGCGATTTGCTCGACACAAAGGAAACCAGTCAAAGATCGGTCAAGCACTCAGAGCCGCAAATGAGGGATCATTTGGTGTGACTGTGATGTACAGCTACCCTCGCATCAGCAGGATGTCTCTGTTTGTACTAGAAGGGCAGACCATACGTCGCCTCCTCCCCCCTGCGAATGCGTCACAGGCCCCCATCGACAGAAAGGCCACTTGTGATGACTTCAAGATGCGCGTTGATAAGTCACGGCAGCTCGTTCTAGAGGAGCGTGCTAAGCGAGCTGGCCAACGTGCATATGTTCATCGGCATCGGGGCTTACCGTTAGTCGTACACTACGTAAAAACCGGGACTGGTCGCAGGAGATACTCCTTCACGCATGCCTCAGGGGAATCTGCCGTAGCTGCAGCGAAGCGGATCAACGCATTCCTTGAGACGGACGAACACGCGCGTCTTCACATCGAGAAAGGACTATGGGTCTCGTTGAACCAAGGAACGTGTGTGGCTACGGAGTATGTGAGGGGTTCAGAGCGCCTTGCGAAGAAGAGATCGACACTGATATGTAAATACGGGTAGTTACCTTGCCTTCTACATCCTTCCCCACATCCTTCTGGCTACTCCGACCTTGTTGCTACTTTGTTGCTACTTTTAATTATATTGACCGTGTTGCGAACCTGGTTGAGAAGTTTGTCATCTCGAACAATTGATGCCGAAGCAAAATGATCGATCTTATTGATCAGAAAGCCTACGCATCATTCACCGTGCCGTCCGACAAGCCCTCCCGCTATAAGCCCTGGTTGGACCAGCTCCTCTTCGTCCACGCAGTCGACGACATCGCCACACGTCGCTCCGTGGAGGAATCTCGCGTCATAGGAGCTGCGATCCGCCGGGCGGCCATCCTTCATCGCCGCCGTATGCGTGCGGCCAAGCATTTGCATCGCGTCAAGTCGTTGGCCAGAAAAATCCGAACCTGGAGAGCCCTACGAGACTACGAGCGGTCCATTTGCGTCCTGGACGTTGACATCGACTCACTGAGAGTGAAATGCGGCACGGCGCGCGTTCGGGCTGAGCTACCCAACCGGTCTTGGACCACGACGTTTGTAGACAGCGTGTGGCGCGTCAGCCAGGCCACGTACCGCAAGGAGCTGGCTACCATCGAGCGTCGCAACCTTCTTCGCTGCCATCTCGACCGTGTGGAACGCATCTGCCGCTCCCACCAGCTGGCTCGGGCCCAGCACCACTTCATCATGCGGCAGCGCGTCATCGATGTCCCAGTGTCCTGGTTCGCCACCCCTGGCCCCGTCCCCCGCGATCTGATCGCCCGTCTCAGCCTGCCTCGCCCAGTTCCGACCTTTGAGGACCACATGGCCAAGATGGCCGCCACCGCCGCTCGCAGGGAGAGCGCTCTGCGCGTTGTCCGCACGCGGGGGCACCAGACCATCGTCCACGCCCGGGCTGTGTGCGCCGAGATTCGACGCGCCCGTCGCAAGGAGGCTGATCGGCTGACATACCTCGGCGCCCGCAAGCGGCAGGCCCCGAAGCGCGCGCTCGTCGCCCGACTCACCCGGTCGTATTGGCGCGGGTCCATCTTCTCCCGGTGCGCCATGGCGTCGCTGAGACGGCCGTTCATGCTCGACCAGAAGACGCGTTTCGCCCGGGAGCAGTGCAGACTGGTCGCCAACGTGCAGCGCCAGAGACTGTTGATCCGGCAGAAGACGTTTATCCTCGACATCACCGACATGTTCAAGGGCCCCGTTCGGGCCGCCCCCAAGATTCAGCGGCGCCTTGAGTCGTACTACCCGCCTGTCCGCCCCGCGCTCGCCCTCCGCATGTACCACGCCAACACGCGCCGCAAGAACGCATTGTTCCGAAAGGTTTGGGCCGCCCGCCGCCACTGGGCCCACGTTCGAGTTGTGTCGACCCGGTATCGCGCCGCCCGCCTCCGTGCCCGGCACATCGGCGGCGTGGTCTGGTCGATCGCCAACCCGCCCCCTACCCGCTCCCGGCTCGGCCTCGAGGCCCGCCTCAAGCAGCGCCACGACCGGGAGTTGTCGGGCAGCATGGAGGTCAGACTCAGCCTCGCAGCCGTCAACCACGCCATCATCCTGCATCAGAAGACCCGGCGCATCCAGGACAGACTGAGGCGGGGCCGGGCACGCGTTGAGGCATACCGCGCCCTGGACGCCGCCGAGCGTGTCCGGATGGCAGACAGACAGCGGCTTCAGAACGACTTTGTTACAAGCTGCCGGAACGTGTACCTCCGGAATAGATCAATCGTCGCCGGCATCGAGACCAACAAGGCGTGCGCCGCCCAGCACCGCAAGGCCGCGCAGTTTATGGCCAACCAGCGTCGCATGAACCAGAAGGCCGCAATTCGCCGCAAGCTCGCGGACGTGCAGCGTGCGGAGTCCGCCAAACAGGCGCGGGCGCGGCTTCAGGCTCACGATTTGCACTGTCGCCGGGTACGGCTGCGGAAGAGCCTGAAATTGCGCGACGAGTCCGAGCGGGCGGGGCTCAAGGTGGCCGAGGAAGAGCTTAACAAGCCCCTGCTGCCGCTCATTGGCATTTGATATAAATAGAGGAAATCAAGGGTGAATCTCCGATAATCTCATATGTTTCTTCTTGTCACGATTCCATCAGCCTTTAGATATCTGTGCAAGTGCAGACATCGCGCCAACACATTTTGGTGACGATTGTATCCAAAACATTGGGGGAATAGCATTCCGACGCGAGATAAACAAGTTGTAGCATTCATTAGAATGATGTTGGCGTCCGTTTTCGAAACGAAATTTTCATGAAACCGTCGAAAATAGTTTTCTTCAATTGTCAAATCTATCGTTTTGTCAGAATCTTACGTATATATGGCATATGTGTATTTATTATACCGCATTGCACCTATGTAGACGGCATATTTTGTTACCATCAAAACAAGCATCTTCAGCTAACGAATTGTGCACAAAAAACAAAAGAATCGTTTATGAGTGACATTAGTCCGCGCCAGTTCCAAGATGAGCTTCCAGGGGGAATCAACAAACTAGGACGGGCCGTAGCTAAGACGTGGCATGCTTGCGAGAATGTTTTGGCATTCCAGCTGCATACTGAGCTGTACGCGGTGATCACTGCGGCACCAGCGATTCTTTGGTGCACCCTGCAGAAGTTCAGCCAGGGCCCGACACTGTTCAACGCGGACATCACGACGTGGCGCTGGTACGATGTGTTCTTCAGGTCACTCGAAGCGATGGGTGTCAACGGATACCTCCTCTCGTATCCGTACATTCCACTGCTACTTGCGTACGGCATCCGCAAGGCATGGCCGATTGGGTTCATTTACATCGCGTACGTTATCATCTGCTGCGCGTGGGGTGTACTGACCCAAGCCGTGCTCAGACGCTTCGTTGCCAAGTACACGCTCCTCCTCTTGCCTCTCTACGCGTTCGCCATCCTTTTCGTCTTCATCCTGGCAATTGGTAGCCAGATCCGGAAGATGCTCAAATGGTGGCGGGTAATTGTCTTCTATCTACCCTTCCTATGCAACCTCTTCGTCGTTGACACCATTGTTCTCAAACGTTATTTCAAGTACCCGGCCTCTGACTCGTCATTCGATGCAATCTTCAACCGCTATCTGATTCGCTTCCTCGTCGTCCCTGTATTCACATCACTATTCACATTTACGGCTCGCTTTGCAGCCCTTCGAATGGACAATGCCCCGACGAACCAGCGTATCGCCCTCACCGCCGACGTCACTAGCTATCGCGCTATTCTCCACCGCATCCTCGTTGCCAACGCTGGGTCGCTGACTGAGACGTTTGTTATGATCGTCATTTCGACCTTCACAGACTCTATCCTGCGGCTCACCTGCATGCACCGCGACCTATTCGTCATCAAGATTGGCGCCATCATCTTCAAGCCACTCGTTTTCGTCTGGAACAAGTGCTTCCCCGACAAGACCCAATCTGGCTACGAGACCAAAGAAGTGCTCGCCGGCACCATCACGGACCTCAGCGTCCCCGATTGCGTCAAACAGGCCTCAGATGACTTCAAGACGAGCGATGAGAACGGGTCCACTGACATCAACGATGACACGGAGCCCAGCGACGACGACAACGATAATGCCCCCGAGATCGATGTTGTCCGCGCCGCCAACGGCTCTGACATCCAGCCGCCATCATCATCCAGCTCCCCCGCCGGCGAGCTCATCCACGACGGCTCGTTCGGTGTGATCAGCTCCGATTCAACATCCACGCTGCAGCACTCGACCACGCGTCTCATTGATGCCGACGTTGAGGCCCAGTCCGAGGAGGAGCCGGTCGACTATGACCACGACAACGGCACCAACGACATGTACTCGATATACACATCGTTCTTAACTAACGAGTCGATCGTAGATTCTGCATGCATCATTAGTGTGACCATTTTCACCATTGCGTATCACTTGATCTTCAACAACGCCGACAAGGATTCACTTGTCCGCGCTTGCATCGTATGTGGTCTGCAGGTCATCTTTGCCATCATCACCGACATCATCACGTCGTTCACCTGGTCACTGCCCCAGCTGCTCCGCGGAGAAGAGACGATGATCGTTAAGCTCTGGAGAGGCAGGGCCAACAACATGATGTGGCACTTGTGGACGGCTAACTGGAGCTCTGTGGTGTACTGCTCGTACCGCGTGTACATGGCACTACATGGTGCATGGCACATTGATCAGTAATGATACATGCATAAATCATGATTGGATTGGGTCTACAGAGGTGACGGCATGACTTGTGCCAGTCACCGTTATCTGTGGGGACAAAGAACGCAATGCTCGGGCGGGTCTGGGCACCTGGATTGGGCAATTGGCCGACAATGCGCTCCAGTAATCGCACATCATCTCATATTAACACCCGCTTGACTGAGCTGGTCGCGACCCGCGCCGCGTCCGGTGTGTGGGTCACCCAGTTCGAGGCGAGGGTTCTTAGTCTTTATAAACAGTATGATGAAATGACTGTTTCTCCTGTAGCGTGGATTGCAGCGGGTGCTAGCGCAGGTATTCTATCTAGTATAGTTATTGGTGGGATTAGAAAGCGGTTCCATCGGCCATCGTCGTGTGATATCTCTCTGCCGTCCTCTGAGCTTGTCGATGACCCCAAAATGGTATTTCTGATCCGAACTGAACTCAAGATGGACAAAGGAAAGGTTGCTGCTCAGTGGTATGTCTCATTTCTCCATTTTACCCAGCTGCCACGCCTGTCTCCGGGCCTATCAGATTTCCACAGCCATGGCCCAATCCAAACCCGGCAGCATGGCCCACCGTGCGCTTGCATCATGGGAGCACTACGGCGAGAAGAAGATCACGCTGAAGGTGCAGACCCTCGACGAGCTTGAGTCGCTCTACAAGGCGGCCCGGGCCCGCGGGATCCCAACCACCATCATCACGGACGCCGGCCACACACAGATCCCGGCGGGGTCCAAGACGGTCGCTGCGTTGGGCCCCTGGGACTCGGCTGATCTGGACGAGATTACTGGCCACCTCAAGCTTTATTAGCTTTCGTTAAGACGTTCAAGCGTGCGAAGCGGCGCATCTGTTACATTC
>PPCM01001522.1_pt1 | contig 10249 bp, 5 predicted proteins | sample 1555541 | NCBI WGS metagenome assembly PPCM01 (sample SAMN05284479, study PRJNA326546) | Marine sediment metagenome, whole genome shotgun sequencing project. | isolation source: marine sediment | place: Germany: Wadden Sea | collected 2012-09-05 | reverse complement strand
TGCTTCTCGGCCTGCTCGGTAGCCTGTGCGTCAAGCTCGGCCTGCTTCTCGGCGACCTCGGCGTCCTTGGCCTCAAGCTCGGTTTGCTTCTCGGCCTGCTCGGTAGCCTGTGCGTCAAGCTCGGCCTGCTTCTTGGTGATCTCGGCCTCAAGCTCGGCCTGCTTCTCGGCCTGCTCGGTAGCCTGTGCCTCAAGCTCAGCCTGCTTCTCGGCCTGCTCGGTAGCCTGCGCGTCAAGCTCGGCCTGCTTCTCGGCGACCTCGGCGTCCTTGACCTCCGCGCGTCCCGCCTGTCCGGCCAACTCTTCCCGTCTTCTCCCTATATCAGCCTCGGCCGCCACCTGGGCCGCCGAACGGTCCTCAACTACGGCCAGCTTCCTACTGAGGTCCTTGCGCAGCACCTCGAGCTCGGCTGCCCGTTCGTTTAGGGCCGCCTCACGCAATGCCAGGTGCTCACTGAACTCCTTGTGGGTCAGCTCGCCCGGACGCGGCACAGACAGCTTCTGGTACTGCTCCATCAAGACTCCGAGCTTAATGCTCGTGGAACGCAGGTTATCTACCCTCGTATCGATCTGCTCGTTGGCTACATTAGCTTCAGAGGTCAGTTTCTGCAGACGCTTTGCATCTGCAAGAGCGCTTTCAACGAAAAAGTCTGTCTTTCGATTCAACTCGACGTTTTCTTGGTTATGCAACCCGGGTGAGGATTGCATGCCAATATTTGCGCGGAGTGTTTGTTCGCATCCAGAGATTAGTCTCAATTTTTTACTTGTACATCGGCCAGATTAGACTTTAGCCACCGTTTAATGCCAGTGTTTGACAACATTTGCTGATTATTACCATTTATAGTACACTTTTATAAAGCGTGGGAGAATGATTTCTGGCTCACCTTGGCTGATCAGCCAGGTTCCTGGCACCCCGGCGGCCGTCTGAGCTGATGCCGACCGAAACTAAATCGACGACTTTTTAGTTGCGAGAGAAAAAGTCCGGAAAAACTATATGAACGACCACAACCGCATTCACGGGCCATCAAACACCGGACCGAGAGCGTCGAAGCCGTTGACGAAGAAATACTGGGAAATGCAACTTGATAAGCAGAAGAAGGTGCCAATCAAGAGTACTATCTTTCGAGGCAAGACGTTCTTCCTATTAGGACGCGTTAATCCCAGCTCAATCCCGAATGTGCTTCTCCATGACCTGATTCGCATGCATTCCGGCCGTGTATGTCCCGTGTACAACGGCTGCGTGACACATGTCGTCGCAACGAACGTAGGAATCGGCCGTGCAGGCCAACTGATGACCAAGCGCCGCCCTCCGTTCATTGTCCGCCCCGAGTGGCTGTTCAAGTCAATGGTGGCATGTCGCTCACTCCCTGAATTCGAGTACTCACTCAAGATGACCGTTGGACAATCGACAATGGACTCTTTTGTCAAAAAACCTACCCCGACGAAGGCAAGGAAAGCGACAGAGCGGCAACCAAGTCATTAATGACTGAATGCCTGCCGGCCCGAATTTATCAACTCTAAATGGTGAGATCGCCGATAACCCTGTCAACCATAGCAATCGCCGCTACCTGGTTGAACCTCTTGCTGTACCGGCCGACCCGCAGCGGCTTACTGCCGCCCCACGCCTCCATGCTCATGGCAGCCATCATCCCGCCGGACTCGATGCCCAGGTCCGCCCGGGCCATCGGTAGCATCCGTCCCTTGGGCTCTCCGGCAACATACATCTCATCGTGATTCGTGACGAAGAATGATACGACTCCGTCAGTCAATAAATCAGATGCTATAAAGTCGAATGTGAGTTGCTTCCAACCCTTGATGGGCTTCCGCGACCTCTGTCCCAAACACCCCGCCCTGTTCCTCCCACGTCCCACGAGCCCCGTCGGGGTGGCGGCGACGATTGTCCTTGCTCTCATCGTCATCCAGTCACCTGTGGGGAAATCTGTGATGGGGGTCAAGGGAAGCTGTTTGGCCGAGGAGAGTTGGAGTTGGTTGAAGCGGTTACAGCCACACACGAGTGTTTCTGAGTCTGTTCTGATGATGGTGGATTTCCGATCGTTCCAGATATGTTTCACGGTGCCGTCGATCGGCAAACGAGTGAAGCTGCGGACCGTGCCAACCCCCATGATGCCCGTCTGTCCATACCCGTTGCTCCCGCTAGCGTACAGCCCGTTGGCGGTCTGCAAGAAGGTCTGTTCGGCGAGAGGCACAACCCGCGTCACGTTGGGTAAATCGACCATCATGGGAGACACAGCCTGGGCCCGATCACAGCCGAGACCGAGACGCCCGAACGTGTTGGAGCCGGCACAGGTGGCGCGCCCCTCAGATACAATGAAGGTGATGTCATCGGCAAGGAAGACCGAGTCGGCTCTACGCCGGATAGGTGTGAAGATTGGGCGGGTGCGCGTGTGGCCGAGCATCAGCTGCCCGTGTTTGTTGTCACCGGCAGAGTGGATCGCCCCGTCGGTCGTTTCGATGAAGGCAGTCTGAGCGCTAGTCCAGAGCCTTTGTACCGTGCTGCCTTGTGGTAACGGCAGGCGGGTGGGCCGCCAGATACTGAAGTTGGTGTCCTTGCTGCTAGGCTCTCCGATGCCGAGCTGACCTGCGATGTTCAGTCCCGCCGTGAATGCCCCCCGAGCAGTGTTAACTATCATAGCGTGTGGCGTGATCACCACCTGGGTGGGTGGGGCGGGCAGGGGCACCGGTAGCCAATCGTGGACCATGTTGGTCTGAACGCCCACTCCGAGCCGCCCGTTAACGTTCCATCCTCTGGCGTGCAACACACCGCTAAGAGTCATGAACTCAGCGCGTGCAGCACCTCGGTTGGCAGGGTCAATCAACGTGCCGCGTCTGGGTAGAGCTAGAGCCTTATCGCCAAACAGCCCCGCCCCGGCCCACGCCCCATCCGAGAGGCGGAAGAACGTGTGGTTATCCAGCGGCGTGATGTCAACCACGGGTGGTCCGGCGTTGTGGGGCGGCGGGAAGGTGACCAGGCTGGGGATCGGGACTGTGCGGGCGAGGGACCCGATCCCGAGGCGACCGTAGCGGTTGTCACCGACGGCGAACGTCTGGCCTTCGCCGATGAAGAACTTGCTACTGTGACCAGTGACAATCTTGGTCGGAGTGAATCCGAAGGGCAGGTTATGGACCTCCGTTGATCGGCCGTTGTCCCGCACAAGCACCAAATCACCGAGGGGGAAGACTGTGTGGCCGTCGAGGGTGACCGACGCCAGTCCTGCGGCTTCGGCGGCGGTCAACGCGGCTGCCAGAGCCGTTGCGGGTGTCCCACGTTGAAGTTCCTTCCTGATCGCCGCCAACGCCTTTCCCTGTGGAAGGAGTCGGGCTACGAGGCCAGTGATGGGCTTAAGGGCGTCCTGCAGCATCGGTAAGGTGTCTCCCGGGGTGGTCCTGACGATTGCCATCGCACCCGCCTCACGGGTAAAGCGGATGACAATCGCCGGGTTGGGGACGGGGGTGGGGGTGGTCGCGGTATAAATCTCAGATGCTCTGAACAACATCTGGACCGTCAGCCCCAATGCGAGCTCTTCCGTGTGAGCAGCCTGGAATGTGGCGATGATCTGCTCCAGTCTATCCTTACCTAAGGGGCAAGGGATCGCGTCATGGGCCAGTTGGAGACATACGGTCGGGTCGGGTAAGGAGAGTACGTCAGTGAACCGCATCGACCGCTCAGCCATGTCACATCTGACCAAGGCGTCGGATGCACGGAGGACCAAGGTGCGGTGATCCATGAAGATTGCCGATGTCACACCCGTCGCCGGGTCCGTTTCCCGAGCCCACACGGCGTCGTGGGCGAGGCATATCTGGCACAGCTCCCGGACGACCGTGTCTATTCCGAGGCGGTCGGCGGGGTCGGTGGCCCACATGCCCGTGATGAGGTTCCGGATGTCCTCTGGCACGTGGTGTGGTAGGCCGGGCCGTTCACCCTGCTTGATGAGGGTAGGCATGGCCATCGGGTGGACGGCGAGACCCTTGTTGGAGGTAATACGGGGGACCTCTGTGTTGGTGAAGACGCACCATAACGTCATGGCTAAGGAGAATACGTCGACCTTCGAGTCGTAGGACGTGCCGTCCGACAGCTCTGGTGCGATGAAGCCTAGCGTGCCGATGTTAGTGATGGTTTGGGTAGAGAAGTGGAGCAGGTTCCCGAGGTCGCCGACCTTGACGACCGGCCCGTGGTGCGCGTCAACGTGCACGAGGAAGTTCTGAGGCTTGAGATCCCGGTGGATGTGTCCATCGATAGCGAATGATCGTACCCCTAGTGCCATCTGCATGGCGATGTTTAGGAGGTCAGGCCACCCCCACCCCGCGTCCTTGGTGCCTAGGGAGAGGTACTGGGTGACGTCACCCGCCTCACAGTACTCGAGAGTGATGAAGAGGCCCTCTGGGAGGCACAGCAGGCCGTGGAACTCGATGATGTAGTCACTGGTGCTATCCGCGAGGTTCCGGGCCTCCTTGAGGAAGTCCATGGCGCACGGCGGGTAGAGGCGGAGGTTAGACTTCTCAGGAGCCTTGAACACGACAGTCTTGCCGCCCAGCGTGCCCTTGTACACTGTTCCTTGGCCTCCGTCGCCGATAGCCTCGCCCAAGTCCACGCTGCCGGCGATACTGATCGAGTGTTTGCGGCACAGGTCCGACAGTTCAGCTCGATCGGCGTCCGAGAAGTCGTATTGGTGGCTGACGGCGTTTCCCTCCGCGTACCACCCCTCGATGACGTCACATCCGACCTTGAACTGCGCGCGCCACTCCCTGGTCTCCCCGGGCCGAGAGAAGAACTCCAAGAAGGGCATGATTGACGGAAGAAGGCCGGAGAGAAGCGCGGTGCGTTGACGGAGCTCGGTCTCGGCCTCTAGTGCGGCGTCGAGCAGACATTGCAGCGAGTGGCGGCAACATGGGCCCTTGCCATCCTCCAGGTACTTTCCACCGGCCCTGACCTGATCAAGGATGCGGATATCTAACTCCTGCAGCTCTTCGAAGGCACGCCACACAGGTAGCACGGTATGCCCCATGTGGTGCTCCACTAGTGCCACATAGTGTCGAATGGCGTCGGTGGGGAACGTTGAGGTGTCGGGAAGGTACCCCCGAATCCCCTCAACCACCTCCATCGCATCCTTGGCCGTCGCGGCCCCCTGGAGCTGCGTGAGGTACCCTCTGATAGTCTCCTCGTCGGCCCGGGCTCCCATGAAAGAGTCTGAGATGGCGAAGGCGAGCTCGGTCATGTGGGCCATGTCCATCGTGCACATGGTCCCGTAAAGTTCATATTGCGGCAACGTGGCCACCGAATCTGCGATTCTGGTGATCTCTGCGCCGTCTCGGGCGATGAACGCGTCTGCAAGGCCTCGAAGAGCCTCCTGGATCTTCTCGCCAGTGTCTAGCAGCTGCACACACTCGAGGTACTCGTTAGCACGCGTAGTGACCGCGGTGACTGCCTGGTTCTGCGTCAGAAGCTTCTGAGTCACCTCTGGGGAGATGCTGAGCATTGAGGTGAGCGGGAAGAGCTGGTTCAGGCAACTGTCCTCCATGGTCGTTATCAACTTGCAGAGCGCGTCATCTGCGCCCGGCAGTGTTGTCAAGATGAGGAATTTGAGGCATGGGCGAATGCCCTCGGCCAAAACGATGCTCTCAGGCGATACTTGGTCTGATATCTCTTTGAAAAGTGACTCAATGTCTTTGTAAGACACTCGAGCCTTCATAAAGTCATTAAGGTCGCTCATATCAGCTACCTCTTTGGTGTTTTTGGCGAGCTACCTCTTGACAGTGCGAGAAACTTTATAATTTGGTGCCGCGAAAGCACCCACCTCTACAACGCGGCAATGGTGGCGGGGTTACTAGTTACACTACCCAACCGGTTTTCATTATTGATTCAAATCAGAATCAGTAAGGAAGAGTGATTGAAATCACAAACCGTGGAAGCTCCGTGATTCCAAAAAATCTTTAAGCCTCAACTTCACTTTGCTTGTTCATGCAGCGCGAGGTTGGCCAGCACTGCCGTGTGTAGCCTGATGACGAATGCCCGAATTCTTCGCTTCATCTCGCCCTGTTCCTTGGCCGAGACGATTTTCTTGAGGGTAAAGGACACCGTCTTCATGTTGGCAATCTTATCCTTGAAGGGCAGATCGGTGGGGATCGGGGCGTCAAATGCGTTGAACGTCAGCTTGATGAGCACGCCGGCAAAGAAGGATAAGTTGGCCCGGAACCGCTCCTGGTGCTCTGGAGCCACAATCAGATCCTCGGTGCGAGCGAGCAACGCCTCTCCAACGAGCGAGTGGACGAATATGAATGTCAACAGGAGAGGGTGGACGATTCCTTGCCGCTCTCGAGACTTTTTCAACATTACGGTGGCTGACACGAACATGTTGTTCCCGGTGTCCTTCTGTTTGACTGCCTGGCGCATCTTCTGTGCGAGGTTAAGCTTTGTCGTGGACTTGCGGAGGTGTTCCTGCCATTCGTCGCTTTGTTGGAAGTTATCTCCATACTTATTGAACGCATCAAGGCTCATCTTGTTCTGAAACGCCCCAAAGCGCTGTAACTTGAGGATAGTCCTCTCGAATTTGAAAGTGGTGCCCTGGACGTTGAATTCGATCGAAGGGTTGAGAAGAAACAACCCAAAGAAGTCCAACACGGGCGCGGGGATGTTCTCGAGTGACTCGTCGAGGTGGTCGAACAACGCGAACATCCTCACCCTCAGTCGGACAGCGATCGTCTCGCGCCTTTTGGCCGTCTGTATAATCTCAGCCAACATCCCCTGTCTCAGGAAAATGACGTTGTTCGGGAAGGCCAGCAGGTTGTGGATGAAGCCCTTGACGCATGGGTTAAGCCATCCCGCGCATCTATCGATATATGCGGGAATCAAACGGTCCATCTCACGTCGACGGATCGACTTGACCTCCTCAAGCACCCCGAGCATGATACGGCTGAACACGATAGTGTAGAACCGGATCCGCATCTTGGACAGCCCCGTCTCACCTACGACGACTGTTGTGTCCCGTTCTGCGAGTAACCTGAACTGTTCTAGGGCCTCGAGCATCTCATTTCGAGTCTCGTGGACCTCCTCCTCCTCCTCCTCATCGTCATCGTCGGGCTCCTCGTTGGCTTCAGTCACGAGGGTCTCCACCTCGGGTAGGTGTTGCATCATGGCACCGTAGTCGACTAAGATCTCCTCATCGTCGACGTCTTCAATTTCCACGGGCCTCACCTGTTCGCCCCCAAACTCAACCACCTCGCCCTGTGTCTCTGTCGCGGTGAAGTCATCATCGCTCTCCAGATCGTAGTTGTAAATGCCGTTTGGCGCGTGTGGCGACATGAAGCTAACTTTGTCGTGAGAGTCCCTGTCGTCCGTCATGCTGGGGTTCATCGAGAGGTGCCGCGTGCTGCTGCGTTTGTGCATGCCCTGGCGTTGATCCATGGCGTGGATCGGCGGTGCTGATGTCTGGCTCGCGCCCCATACGATCTGCTCCACGCGACGCTTGTCCTCTCTGGGTTAGAGAGGCGACAGGGGTACATACTGCAGCTTCTTCTTCTCTTTCCGTTCCCGCTGCTCGATAAGCTCCAGGGTATGTTGTAGCTCTTCTATTTGCTGTTCCATCTCATAGTCAGCCTGTTCCTGCTCGAGAAGCTCCAATTGCTCCAGTAGCTCCTCCTGCTCACTATGCAGCCGCTTTAGAAGCCCTTCCGAGCTGAACATCCTGTTTGTCGTGTACTTGTAGCCTGTTGTCCAATGCCTGCTCCGCTTTATTGCCTACTCCATTTTACCGGCCTATATGGTCTGTTTCGCCTTCAACACGCCCCGATACATACATCACGCCCTCTCATTCGGCCTCCCTGTACCTGTACTCGCTCCACCTCTCCGTTGGTCGCGTCATGTACTGAGCCTGTGCATCCGTCCCCAAAGGATCCGCCAGCAGCGGCGTGCCGTCCTGTCTCCGAGGCCGATACCCCCACTTCCCGCCCTGTGTCCCATCGGGTCGTACAGCATTGAGATTGGGCACCCGCAAGTCAGGGTAGCTTGGTGGCAGGTGTTGCCGCCTCTGGTCTGGCCCAATATACCCATGCTGCATATTCTTGAGCCACGGCGGCGGATCACCCTCCTTCATGCCGAGCGCGGCCCGTAATGTGGCCGATAGCCTGCCCGGGATGACCTTCATCGTGTGGGAGGGTTTACCCTCGTAGAACACGTCACCAGGACGGGTCAGGGTGGGGTAGTACGTGCTCTTGTAGAAGGCGTCAGATAGCGTCTCGTAGTCGATAAACATTCGGCCAACCTTCGGACGTACTCGCTCTCTGGCCAGCTGGCTGACGGACGCGTTCCGTTCATGCTCCAACACGCCCGCACGTACCTTGGCGACGCCCGTAGCATCCAGGTTGGGTGGCAGGCGATACATCTCGCGCGTCGCCCGCTTGGCAAGGTAGCGCTGCTTGTCTGCCCAATGACGAGGGACGGGGACGGCGCCAGGGACACTCTTGAGGGCCAGTAGAAGGTCTGGATCGGGAGAAGTAACGTCAGTCAGCTCCACGAGGTCGGGACGGAGCACCCGGGCTTTGAGATCGGGCAGCAGGGCGGCCCGCTGACGACGGAGCTGTTTCTTGGAGAGAGGACGGTCCGAAGGGGCGTCCATCGGAACATCTGTGTCAATATCCTCATGTATCGTCTCTTGGCGCTCTCTAAACTTGTTGATAACGTCCATAACGCCGAAATCGTCGGCAGGAACCTCTATCTGAGGCACTGCCTGCTCGGATTCGTCTGAAATGACATTGACAGGACGCGCATCAGCAAAAAACTTCACCTTGGCCTGCTTCCGGGCCCGCTTGTTGATCCGACGCCTCTCTCGCTTTGATGCCATTTCACAGAAAATGATTTATAGGTTCATTTTTCAACGGCAGCAATAGGCACTGAAAACGCATCCCAGAGAGAGAACAAAACACCATATAGTCTCCCACACGAAAATGCTTTATAAATGATCAGGCTTTGGGATGGTGTCCCCGAGGTAGGAAAAAACCAATGCATCCCATTGTGAGATTCTTGGTTATTGGCGATGGGCTCCTCAACTATCCCCCACCCCATTCCCTATAAACCGTCCAATGACCTCAGCTGCCATCCTGTACCATCCCGCCTGTTCGCCATATGATGTCACCCGGCGACTCCTCGGCCTCAGCCATTCATCGCCATCCCACGCCCGACCTACCTCAGCGGCGAAGTGCCACGCCATGGTGGGTCCCCATAGTCCACGGGCCATGTCTAAAGGACCCTTGATATCCTCAATGTTGGGGTGTTGGTTATAAGTCACGGGCAACATGGTCAAGCCGGCATCAAGTCGAGTCGCGAAAAAGCAGTATAAAGCCTCTTGTTCGGCGAAGAACCATGTTGACGGTGGGGTGGGTGGGTGGGTGTGGGGGGTCGTCCAGTACCAGCAGAACTCACCTTCCTCTATAAATGCGATTAATTCATCATAAACGGCGGCGTCGGGGCGCATCACGTAAAACCCCCCGTTGAATGGCAACATGAAGCTCATGTCCCACGTCGCGACGAGTCGCCGCGGGTCAGTCGGGGCGAGGCGGAATAAATGGTCGAGGTCAACCCGGGGCAGATAATCGACGTCGGACAGGATAGCTACGTCGACCCGACCGTCCGCGGGGAGGTGTTGATTGATCGTCCACACTGTGAGTTTGTCAAAACAGATTTCATGACCGACGATCTGCTGGACGTGGCGGGCTCGGTGTTCGGCGGGGGACCACGGTGGAATGATGACAACTTCCACCCCGATGGAGTCAAGAGCGGTCGATAGCCAGGGTTCCAGGGGTGCCGGGGTGACTACAATGTTCCTTACCGATATCACGGCGCGCTTGGCGAGCAATGACGTCAGCAGCATCTGGACGTACGGGCCGCGGGTCGACCCGTCTGACAGAGGGTCACCCGGATGATGGGGGTGGAGGTCGGCATAGTAAGTGACGTGGGCCGCCCGACTAGGGTCGACCTTCACGTTCTTTGTGGCTGCCCGGGCGGCCGTGACCATTGATGCGTCCCACACGGCGAATGTCGGGGGTACGCCGGCCCGGGTTTGTCTGGCCTGAGTCACCGCCCGCGTGTAATAGGCTCGTTCGGTCCGGTGGTGGGGCTGGGGTGACCCAGAGTTGTTTAATGGATCGGCGTCGAACGCGTTAATCCGGGCGTGTAGCGACGTCCAGTGGGGCGGCATCTCGTCGATAAACGCGGTGGGCGGGACGAATGGGCAGACGGC
>PPCM01001521.1_pt1 | contig 10250 bp, 4 predicted proteins | sample 1555541 | NCBI WGS metagenome assembly PPCM01 (sample SAMN05284479, study PRJNA326546) | Marine sediment metagenome, whole genome shotgun sequencing project. | isolation source: marine sediment | place: Germany: Wadden Sea | collected 2012-09-05 | reverse complement strand
AGGGCACTAAGAACGCCAAGCGGCTCCTCGCGACGGCCTACTTCTGGGTGTTCTACCTGACGGACGACCTGTACGCCAACCCCCAGCTCCGGGCGGCCCTGCCCCTCGACTCGAAGCAGGTCACCCAGGCCAAGACCCGCCACCGCCTGCCCCCGTCCGTGCTCGAGGGCGTGGCGGCCTCCCTCGACCAACCCATGATGGACGATCTCGTGTGCGGGGCCATCCTCATCATCATAAAGACCGTCAGGATGATCGCCCTCACCCAACCAGCCAAGGCCCGCCCGCTGTCGGGGAAGCCCGGCGCCGCGCACCGCTCGTTCAGTGCCATCGCTCGGCTCCGGCGGGCCCTGACTGAGATCTACATGGCCAAGATAGGCGCCGGGGAGCACGTCCGGGGCAAGGATTGGTACGCGGGGCACACGGCGCTGTCCAATGCCGTGTACAAGAAGGTCCTTGACGAGCCCGGGGGCGTGCGGGAGGCGGCGGTCTACCCCCGAATCAAGGCCAGGCTCGTCCACGGGCTACGGAAGCTCGGGGCGGCCGACATCCCGCTCGATGACCTTGATGTCCAGCTGACGGAGAAAGGTGTGCCTGCCTCGGGCAAGGATGTGATACGGCAGGCCATCCGGGCGGCCATCGACGGGCGCTAGAGGCCAGGGCAGTGGGGCGACCCCCCCGCTGCTCGACGTAGTTCACTGTACATGTACATTCTCATTAAACACTCGGATTGATAATGGTTGGGTGAATCAAGCGGAAGCTGAAACTCAACGTTACTTCACATATTGCAGTCGAGTTGGGAATACTCCATCGCCGCCCCTACAGCACGTCATGGCCCCCACGCCCTGTTACCGTGCTCTCGGTGGCTTCATTGAATAGTCGATTTAAAGAACAGAAAATTTCTGATCGCTACAGCCCGGTAATGCAGATACCATCAAGCCGGGACACGAGCCGTGACAACTCTAGGGCGTGTACGCCCCGTGTTCGTCGCGGTGATTCGGTTGTAGACATCAGTGGTCAGGTACAAAATTTGACCAATGCTGGTGTTGCGACCAATCCCGAGAACGTGAAGGTCGTGGTGCGTGTACGGCCACCTAACAACCGGGAAGGGCAAATCGGCATCATTACCGAGACGATCGACCCCGACACCATTGTCATCAACGGCAAGCTGAAGCCAAGGTCATCGAGCACGTTTGACAGGGTATTCGGGATGGACTCCAGACAGCAGCAGGTGTACGATGACGTCGCCCACGACTCGGTGGCGGCGGTGCTGGACGGTTTCAACAGCACGATCATTGCCTACGGCCAGACGGGGACTGGCAAGACGTACACGATGACAGGGGGGGCGGGGCACGACGTCCACGCCCCCACTAGCGTCCCCGCGGAGCACGTAACGGACACCATGGAGGGCAGCGCGGGTGTGATCCCCCGTGCGGCGCGGCATGTCTTCGACTGGGTGACCGACCACGAGGGTGAGCTCGAGGTCAACGTTTATTGTAGCTACTGTGAGATTTACAAGGAGCGGATCAACGATCTGCTGTACCTGCGGGAGGCGGACCCCGAGTCGGGGCTGGTCTCGTCGCTGCCTGACGTTGACCGCGACATCCTGTCTTTCCTCCCACGTCAGAAGGCCGCCGACCCACGCCGCCAGGCACCCGAGCTGGAGACGCTCGAGATTCGCGAGGACAAGGAGCGCGGGATATACGTCCAGTCGCTGACGGAGGCGCTCTGCGGCGGGGTGGGCGACGTGCTAACCCTCATTGCCCAGGGCGTCAAGAACCGTGCCGTGCGGGCGACCGACTTCAACGAACACTCGTCGCGGTCCCACTCCATATTCCAGATGGTCGTCGAGTCGCGCCCCATCGACGGTCGCGAACCGGTGGTCACGCGGTCCAAACTGAATCTAGTAGATCTTGCTGGCTCAGAGAAGTGGCGGACACACACGGACATGGCCCCGGCCCGCGTCGCCGAGCTGACGGCCATCAACCAGTCGCTGTCGACCCTGGGTAATTGCATCTGCGCGTTGACCCAGGCGGGCCGGTCCCACATCCCGTTCCGCGACTCCAAGCTGACGCGGCTACTGGCCGACAGCCTGGGGGGGAACGCCAAGACGGTGTTCATCGTCACGGTGTCGCCCTCCTCGCTGAACGAAGAGGAAACGCTCAGCACCGTCATGTTCGCTGACCGTGCCAAGCGCGTCGTGACGCATGTCCGGCGGAACGAGATGGTGGACCAAGCCACCCTCATCAAGAGGTATGAAGCCGAGGTCACCCGCCTGAGGGCCGCCCTGGCCCAGAACGGAGCGACGGGGGACGCCGAGGGGCTGGCCGCCGCCGACGAGGAGAACTTGAGGCTCCGTGAGGAGGCTGCGAGGCTCGGGCGGCAGGTGTACCGGCTGCGGGAGGAGAACGCCGCACTGGGGGCCGCGGGGCCGCCGGCGGACGACCCGACGGGCATCAGGAACGGCTTCCTCGAGGCTCGCGTCAGGGAGCTGGAAACGGAGCGATACGACCTGCTGGCGAGGTTAGCGGACGCCGACGCGCTCCGGAAGTGGATCGACACGCTCCGAGTGGACCGGGGCCACCGGACGGTCTCTGGGGAGCAGAAGGTCGGGCTACTGGAGAGGTCGCTCGGGGCCCAGGCAAGAGAGCTGCACAACACGAAGAAGCTGTTCTGTCGGGAGGTCAGCGCGCTGCAGGACGAGCTCGCCAAGAAGACCCAGCGCCTCCTGACCGTCGAGGCGGACCTGGCCCGGGCCCGGCGACCAGGGACGGGCCACGTACCGGCCGCGGGGGAGGCCGTGCTCCCGACCGCCCGGGTCGAGCAGCTATCCCGGAGCACGCGGGCCATGCTCGTCCAGGCAGTGAGTCGCTACAACACCCCCGACGGCTCCCTGGACCAGCTCAGGGAAGACGTGTGTAACCAGGCCGCCGCCAGTCTGTACGGGCTGTACGCTGAGCTCGAGTCCAGCGCCAAACAGATGTTGATGGGCCACCCCGTTGCCCCTGCCGCACCCTCCCCCAGATCGTCGCCCGCCCGGTCCACTGTATCCAATACCAAGTGGCCCGCCCCGACCCAACCCGAGCCGTCCCGCCCGCCCCAACCCCTGTCCCCGCGCGTTGCCCCGGGCCGTGAGAGCGTGACCCAGTCCCTCGACCGCTTCTTCGCCGGCGAGGGACTCTCGCCCGACCTCGACGCCAGGCCTGGTCCGGTGGGGTCCGGTAGGGGGGTGTTGGCGGCCATGCGGCGTGAGGCAGTCAGCGTCGGGATCGGGCCTGGACCTGGCCCAGAGTCGGCACTACAGCGACTGCAGCACCTCAACTCCCTGCTGGCGACCGCGACCCCGGACCCGGCCCAGGCCCCAGCAAAGAAGGAGCCCCAACCCCCGGCCCCCAGCCAGTCCATGATGAAGGAGGACGGCCGCCGCATACTGCCCCCGCCCCCCAGCCGGGCCAGGGACGGTGCCGGTGGTCAGTGGGAGAAGGCCCGACCCGACCGTGACGACCTCAAGAAGATGGTCGACAAGATAGGTCTGGAGAAGTTGACAGCCTTCACCCGGATGCTGGAACGCCGGACCAAGTGAAGCGATGTACAACAATTGAGACTAAATCACCAAACCCACATTTCAGCGCCATGGTTGGTGAAGTGCCGGCGGAACACTGTATATCACTGCCGCGGTGCATATTCCCCTGGCCGTGTACAGTGGCTAGACCAACATGGCCCCTACATATTACTGGATTGATGCCGTGGATGACGATTCTCCCATATCATCGCCAAAGAGGTGGTTGAAAAATGCGAAACACGATTTTCCACGAGCAGCAATATTGGCAGAGTTCACTCACTTATGCATCGACTACCGTTTCGCTGGCAGCATGCCTCACGAACTTTGTGTGACTTGTTTATGAGAGTTAAGCATCAAGCGTTGATCGATGAGCGCGGCCCGAAGACCCTCTGTCACCGGATCGGACTTCGCAGGTAAGCGAGAGGAAGAGGCGAGCACTGCTGGCTCCTCAGTCAGCATGCTGAGCATCCAGTCTGCTGGTGGCCGCGATATTTTCAATAATATTGCCTACGACAACAACCTCGTCTCGAACTTCGAGTCCTATCTCTTCTCTTTTCTCTATGCCATTTCAAAGGACAACAAGATCATCGGCGGCGACTATCTAGCCGTCTGTCTCTACGTTTTTGGCCTTCTTCAGACGCTTGCCGCACTCTTGAACCAGATCCGCCCTGACTACGGCATGCTGACGACGGCCATCAAGTTCATCACCATCCCGATCAACTTCAACTCGGAGCTCATCGACGACTTCTCCCCGACACTCTACTACGTGTGCCTGGCGGCCGTGCTGGGCTTTGTCGCGGCCATGATCATCACAGGCGGCGTGTATGGCTACTATTTCAGCAAGGGGGCGCCGCACTTCCTGTTCCCCCTGCGTGTGCTGCGTCTGGCCATCTCCATGCTGCTCTCCGTCATCATCATCCCCGCCCTCAACATCCTTCTCTACCCCATCTCCCGATTCACGCTCGCGGCCACCCTAGACACCGCCCTGGCCGCCGTCTCGGGTCTGGCGGCGCTCTTCCTGATCCTCTCCGGCCTCCTCGTCTCCCTCATCTTCTTCGACAGGTCCCTGGCCGCCCCATCGGTCCTCGCCCGGCGCCACGGGTCACTCGACGTCTTATTCTTCCTCGTGAAGGTCATGGTGACGCTCTCCAAGTACGTCACCACCATCCCGCTCGTCAAGATCCCCATCGTCACCATCATCGCCGCTCTGGCCCTCACCCAGGTCATCGGCCACGTCGTCCTTATGCCCTACATCCGGCGCTGGACGGCCATCATGATGAACGCCGGCGCCGCGCTCGTCTTCGCCTGCTCCGCCACCCTGTTGACCACCTCCGTCTCCGAGGCCTACCCCGCCGCCTGGCCCCGCCCCGACACGGTCATGTGGGCTGGCCTCCTCATCTCCTGCCCCATGTACCTCGCCGTGCCCGTCTCCTCGGTGGCGTTGAGGCTCAGGATGCTGCGGGTGACGTCCGTCTTCCGGGGTCAACTGGAGCGGCTCTTCCACCAACACCTGTACGCCTGTGACGACGCCACCCCGAAGAAGGCCGGCATCACGTTCGACGACGAGTCATCGGCCTCCGACACCCAGGAGCAGCTCGAGGCGCGCCACTACCTGACCTACAGCACGCGGCGCGCCCTCCCCCGCACGACGGACATCCTGGCCTTCATCCAGGGCTGGCCCGAGGCGGCGACCCCACCCTTCGCCCCCACCCCCACCGAGGACGTCCCGTCGTACCACTACAGGCTCCGGGCCACGAGTGTGGAACACGCCATACGGTTCCTCGCCCACACGATGAACAGTGACGCGCGGCTCCGGGCGGCGGTCAAGAAACTCCAGGTCGAGTCGGTGGAGAACGTCCGCGGCGTCGGGGACAAGGGCAGGGTCGTGATGAAGGCGTACATGACGCCGCTCGACCGCTTCGTGGCCAGTGACGCCATGCAGCACGCCAACCGCCACAACGCGGCCTTCCACGCCCTCCGCGGGAAGCTGCGGCACGAGGAGATCGTGCGCTTCATCCCCAGACGGCTGAGACGGTTCGGGACGGACGTCGGGCGGCTGTACTGCGAGCTCAACACGGGCTACGAGGAGCGGGCCCGCCTCCTGCTCCGGATCGCGGACGACGTGGTCCAGGGCGGCGTCAAGATGTTCCCGACCTCGCCGTCCGTCGCCCTGCTGCGGGCTGACTTCCTGCGGGAGTACGGCGGCATCCTGTACGGCGCCACCAAGCGGAACCTGGTGGCCGAGCTGGACCGGTGTGGCCGTCAACGCCCCACGCCTCTCCAACGGTTCCACCTGTACACATACCAACGCGCCTTCGAGGACACCGAGGCCGGGGGCCTGGACGGGCTGGCAGGGGCCACGACAGACTTCATGACGCGCCTCGACTTCTCCCGGAAGCTCCGGACCGCGCACCGGGCCCACAAGCGGTGCGTGCTGCTGCTCCACAAGTTCTGGGTGGACATCGCCGCCGAGGACTTCGTGCCCGCGATGCACGGGATGGTCAAGTTCACCGCCAACGAGAGCACCGCGATGGACACGTACCGCGCCCTCATCAGGAAGTTCCCCGAGAGGAAGGACCTGTACCGCGAGTTCGGTGTGTTCCTGGAGGAGGTCTGCGACGACGGGGCGGAGGCCGCCAAGCTGTTCGCTATGGGGGACATCGCGGAGGAGGACGAGGGCGCCATGGACATGGGGACGGGGTTCGCCACGGGGATGGGACACACGGAGATCGCTACCGGGATCGGGAAGAAGAAGAAACGCGACAAGGGGGCCAAGAAGCACCCCCACCACGTGGAGCGGGAGGCGCGGGCCATGTCCGACGCGTCCAGCAGCATGTCGTCCGCACTCACCGTCGACGATGCCGACAGCGACGCCGTCATCGGTGCCCGGCGCGCCGTCGATCGCATCCTCCGGTGGCAGGTCGTCATGTTCCACGTGGTCTTCATCGTCTGCGTCGCCATCATCGTGCTGGTCTACCCCGTGCTCTTCTTTGGGGCCAACGAGTTCACCGAGCACATCGCCTTCATCAACGACCTCGGTAGACTTCGGGTGGCGTCGGTCTCACTCGCTCTGTCCACCCGGGACGCCACCACCGCCGCGTACCACGATATACACACCTTCGCCGACTTCCAGGCCGCCCGCGCCTCCACCGCAGGCTCCCCCTCCCTCGTGCAGGCCTACTCCACACCGACGGCCATAGTGTCGGCCATGACGGCTGACGTGGCCACCATCCGGGCTGTCCTTGACACCCTGCACGTTAAGATGAAGAATGACGTCTTCACGATGACCGTGTCCCTCGTCACCGCCCCCATCCGGTCCCTGGTGCCGGCCCTAAGGTACCCGCCCGACGAGGTGTTCTTCCAGCCCACTATACCAACCCTGTCCAGACTAACATCGGCCGACATGTCATTCTTTGACATGGGCAGCGCCCTCGCCCAGCATGCGGACGAGGCGCGAGCCTACGTGACCTCCGGCTACCCCCGACCCCTGACGGAGATCGAGGCGCGCTCCCTGCTGTGGGACGGGCCCCACCAGCTGTCGGCGACGGCGACGTACCTCAACAAGCGGTTCATGGTGGAGCTGGCCATCATCTCTGTCGCGTCGTCCCTGCTGCTCCTCGGGGCGTCCGTGTGTGTCCCCATCGTCACCATCGGGGTCGGGGTAGGCATCTTCAGGTCGGCGGCGGCCCGCATGACGTCTTCCCGGGCGATTGCGATGACCATGTTCGCGGCCATCCCCAAAGGCATCGTCCAGGACAGGATCTTCATGTACGACAAGAGGAGCCGGAAGAGGTTCGCCGACGACGAGCAGGCGTTGATGTCCGACCTCATCGAGGAGACCGACATGCTCGTCACGGGCAACAACGTCGTCAAGGCCGCGGACGCTTACATCAAGGCTGATGACTCGGACTCAGACTCGGGGTCGGACAGCACCTTCACGGACTCCTCGGTCGACCCCTACCCCCAGGTCGCTCTGGTCACCGGGTCGGGCCCCCCCACCGTGACGGACGCGGTGTCGGTGTCCGGGTCGACCACCGAGTCCGTCACGGAGTCCGTCACCGACGACGGCCACATGGAGCGGCTGGCAGCGGGTCTCGCGGGCCGGTTCCCCACGCCTCGCGGGGCAGAGCCGGTGCAGGTGGCCGAGGTGCCCGTCGACGGCGATGGCGTGCCCCAGTCGGCCCCGATGCCGACCACCGGAATGACGTTCGAGCAGTTCAAGGCCCTGGACGATGCCGAGATCCAGAACAAGGTGTACAACGGCGAGGACATCGAGGCCAAGAACGCCCGCCTCGCCGAGCAGATGAAGGCAGCCAAGGACGGCGCCAAGGACGTCGACCTCAAGGCCCTGGAGAACGAGCACGACTCGGCCCGCCAGGTCACGTTCGGCATGGCCGGCGCCGTGAAGCGACTCCAACTAGTGTGGACGGCGGGACTGTGTGCCGTGTGGGTGGTGGCGGTGGCGGCGTTCGTCACCCCGGTGGCCATGTTCTTGTTGATGCAATGGATGCCCAGCATCATCGAGGACAACAACATCAGACAATCCACCTCCATGATGGCGGCACACGCCGTCCGGGAGGCCCAGCTGAACGCCACCATCGCCACCGCGGCCCTCACCTCCCGTGCCTCCCACCTCCTGGGGGTGGCCGTCCAGCTGCCCCCCTCCACGTCCCTCATAGCCGGGGTAGACTACACGGCCGCCTCCGACCTGCCCCTGCATACCACACACACCATCGGCCGCCTCAAGGACGCCCAGTTAGCCTCCACCACCGGCCTGGCGTCGAGCGAGCTCTTCAGCTCCATACTCCTCGATACCGACGTCCACGGCCTGACGTACTCCGAGCTGCCCTGCCACCTGCCGGACGCCTTCATCGCCCAGTGCGCCACCCCCACCATCAGCGACGGCCTGCCCTACCACCGGGCCGTGTATTACAGCTCGACCGTGTACAGTTATGGAATTGACGGTGTGGTCCGGAAGCTGGTCGATGAGATCGCGGCATCGGCGACCGAGGAGCGCACGGGCGAGATGGCGACCGCCATCGTGCGGACGGACGCCGCGCCGGCCATGGCAGGCGTCACGGAATCGTATGTCGACGCCATCACGTCGCTGGCGTCGGGCCTGCGTCTGGTGGCTGGGGCCTCAATGCTGGCGATCCCACTGGCGGCCGCTGCGATCTACATCTGGATGCTGCATCCCGTGATCGCCGCGCTGCGACTCCAATCCCGGATCGGGATCCGGCTCACCGCGATGATCCCACACGAGATGGCCGAGACCGAGTTCGTGGCGTGGGACGAGTCGTTCGCCACCGGGATCGAGCTGTTCGACAGGCAGCACCGGAAGCTGTTCTCCCTCATCAACGACCTCCACAAGGGCATGGTGCTGAACGACCCCGGGCTCATCGACGGCGTCTTGAGAGGGCTCATCAACTACACCGTGGTCCACTTCGAGACGGAGGCGCGGCTCTTCCGGGAGCACGGCTACCCCCGCACGGCGGCCCACCTCGTGCAGCACGACGCCTTCACCGACCAGATGAAGGACTTCTTCGTGCAGCACCAGAACGGGCAGGTCGACGTGGACCTCAAGCTGCTGGGGTTCCTCCGGACGTGGCTCATCGCTCACATCAAGAAGGAGGACTTCAAGTACGTGCCGTTCATGAAGACGAATGTTCCTGAATTCAAGGAGTAAATGATGATACAACGCCGTCGGATGCAGGATGCTCAGGGCCCAGGGACGGTGGTGTCGCCCGCCCGCCCCTTGTCGACAGCCTGGTTGGGTTGGGGTTGACAATCAGACCCTATAATTCGAACGAAAATTCAAAACAAGGCGTGAAATGAACGTTCTCGCCGACAATGCGGTGACATTGTCATTCATTGCTCTGAACACGTTCAGTTCGGTTCTTATTATCGCTGTGAACAAGATTGGTAAGTGATCCTCGGCAGTCTGACGTAGTCTTCAACGTATTCCCGTTCTCAACATTCATCACGCTCCTCCATTTCATCTTCACGTTCGGCGGGCTGCTGTTCTGTGCTAAGGTGGGCCTCTTCAGCCCCAAGAAGCTCCGCGTCGTCGAGGTCATGCCCCTCGCCGTCGTGTTCTGCGGCTATGTGGTCCTCAACAACCTGTCTCTCCGCTACAACGACGTGGGCTTCTACCAGACCATGAAGATCATGGTGACCCCCACGGTTGCCGTCATTGAGGTGTTTATCTACGGTAAGCGGCTCCCAGCGTCCCTCTGGCTCTGTCTCGCCTGCATCTGCCTTGGAATCGGCATCTGCACCGTCGACTCGCTTCAGATGAACCCTGTGGGTGTCATGGCTGGCATTTCCGCTGTTATCGCGACTGCGCTGTACCAGGTGTGGTCTGGCGTGAAGCAGAAAACGCTCGAGGCGTCTTCTTCCCAGCTGCTGCTGTACCAGGTACCGATGAGCATGATGATCCTTGTCTTCATCTTCCCGCTGTTTGACTCGCCGTCGTCCATCATCATGACGGGCCTCGACATCCCCGGCCTTATCTTCCTGCTCGTGTCGTGCATTCTGTCGTTCTTCGTCAACCTTTCCATCTTCCTCATCATCGGACGCACTAACGCCGTCACGTACAACGTCGCGTCCCACATCAAGACGGTCCTCAACTACTGCGTCGCCTTCACGTTCTTTGACGACGTGCTCACCATCAAGATCGCCGTCGGCATCG
>PPCM01001520.1_pt1 | contig 10258 bp, 6 predicted proteins | sample 1555541 | NCBI WGS metagenome assembly PPCM01 (sample SAMN05284479, study PRJNA326546) | Marine sediment metagenome, whole genome shotgun sequencing project. | isolation source: marine sediment | place: Germany: Wadden Sea | collected 2012-09-05 | reverse complement strand
CTAGGTTAGGTAAGGTAAGGTAGGGTAAGGTAAGATAAGGAATTAGTTACCTACCCCGGCGGCTGGAGGGGGCCAACTTGTGAGCTTAATGGTCGGGCATGTCAACGGCTAGATGTCGACGGGCGACACACGGCGGGCGTTTATCTGATCGAGGAAGGACGGCAACACCGGTACCACAGTTCCTTACGACTTGGGTGGACCGACGGCGGGACCGGGTGGGGGTGAGGGCAGCCCACCTCCCCTTATCGGTGGTGGCGGTGGGTTTTCCCGGGCAAGGACAGGCGTTGGCGGTCTGGCTACTCTTCCCCACCCCGCTGACGATGGCCGAATCGTCTCGCCTGGCGTTGATAAGACTGAGGAAGTCGGCCGGGCCCCCGCCAGTCTTTGGCTTATCGGTGGGTTTAGTGGGCGTCTTGGGCTGGGCCGGTGGCTAGCCGGGGCGGGTCCGGGGCTGTGCCATCAACACTCGGGAGGCCGGCACTGGGCCACGGGGCCGACCAAGGGCCATCATTTTGGTGCCGTCCGGAAACTCCAGGTTCGGTTTGTTGGACCCCTAGTGCACGTCAGTTGATGTCGCACGGTTGTGGTGGAGAAATTGGAAAATAAAAATGTTGAAAATGCGTTGAGAAATACCGAATTATACGGAACAAACGATGCTTACAATGCGTTTAGGGCCATGTGTAGTCAACTTTCTGATGAATGAAAATAGCTCAAACACAGCAAAACGAAAAACAAACAGCATGGCCTTTGGCAAGACGAAGCTGAAAGTATTTAACCCTACGGACGGAGCGGCCTTCAAGATGAGATGTGTGGATCACCGCTTTCTGACACTGGACAAGAATGGCGATCTTTCTCTGAAGCGCAAGAAGGGCAAGAAGAAAGCTGTTTGGCAGACTCTGAGGCTTGAGGGCACTGGCCAGGACGGTTTCTACCGCTTGGTTCATCCGCCTACCAACTGCTACGTTTTCGCCAAGAAGCACAAGATTTACGGCAAGCAAATTAAGCCCGGCAAGGAGCAGAAGTACGCTCGGCGTGCTGACCACGTGTTCAAGATTGCACCCATCGAGGGCGGCACCTGGGCCCTCCAGAGCGCGCGTAACTCCAACTACCTCGGTGTCATTAGTGGCCGCCTCAAACTGAGCGACATCTGCACCATGTGTGCCGAGTCCTGGGAGATCATCCCCGCGGACCCCAAGACGGTGGACCCCGCCAACGTGGACGCCAAGGGCCGCGTCAAGAAGGTGCCCAAGCCCGAGAAGGCCAAGAAGGGCGGCAAGCCGGGCAAGGGCAAGGGCGCCACCCCAATGCAGCCGCTGCAGCAACCCATGATGCAGGCCCAGCCGATGGGCATGCAGCAGCAGCCCATGATGATGCAGCAGCCCATGATGATGCAGCAGCCGATGATGATGCAGCAGCCAATGATGATGCAACAGCCCATGATGATGCAGCAGCCGATGATGATGCAACAGCCTATGATGATGCAGCAGGCTATGCCGACTGGAGGCCGTCGCCACAAGTCCGGACGCCGCAGATGATCTCCCCTTGCTCCCTTTGTGTCTGTAAATACTTTGGATGGAAGCACGCTCCGCATGAGCTGAGTTGAGACGTCTGGAATAATCACGGATGGCCCACCCACTCATAAGCAATCTTTTTAAACTATAAAACTATACCTTTTTACAGTTATTTTTACATGATTACAAGGACCCCACAACCCATGCAATTCATCATGTTACTTCATGGAAGTGGGACCATTTACAAAAGTTTTTTCTCTCTTCAACACCTAACAATCGCTTTGGAAGCGACAGCTAGGACACCCTATTACTTATGGCCACTCCCTCGGGTGAATGGAATCAGGTGCGTGTTCTTGGGCGCGTTAGACCTCTTATGCCACATGAATTAGCCACAAGGGAAAAATCGGTCGTTAGTGCAATCTCAAACGACTCGTTGGCGGTATTTAGCGACGGAGTTCAGCAGAAGTACAAGTTTTCTCATTGCTTTGGCGAGACTGTGACCCAGCAGGAGCTGTTTGACCAATCAGGCATCAAGGATCTTCTTCGAATGGCGATCAACGGCTATAGAGCGTCGTGCTTCGCTTATGGACAGACTGGCAGCGGTAAGACGTTCAGCATGTTTGGGGAGGGCGAGGACGACCCCTCCAAGACGGGGATGATTCCCCGAGCCCTCCGTCACCTGTTCGACGAGATTCCGAACGACGGTAGCGTCATTGTGCGCACATCCTTCATCGAGCTGTACAATGAGAAGATCTTCGATCTGCTCAGCTCAACCCGCACTGGCCTAAAGCTTCGCTGGACGAAGGAAGACGGTTATTTCCCCGAGAATGCGTTTGTTGTTCTTTGTGAGTCATTTTCAGACATCATGGAGGTTCTAGCTGAGGGCAGACGTAACCGGGCCGTAGGGAGCCACGACCTGAATCGCGACTCATCCCGGTCCCACGCCCTGCTGACGGTCCACATCGAGCAGCGCGACGGAGCGTCCGACGGGGCCAGGTCCAGGGGTAGAGTCATGTTTGTCGATCTCGCGGGTAGCGAGCGGCTGAGGGACACCAACTCGGACGGTATGACTGTCGTCGAGGCTCAGAGCATCAACAAGTCGCTCTTCGCGCTGGGCGCCGTGATTTCGGCACTGGCATCACGCAAGGCCAAACAGATCCCGTACCGCGACTCCAAGCTGACCAAGCTCCTCATGGACTGCCTCGGGGGGTCGTCGATCGGGATGTTGATGGCATGCGTCTCCCCCGCTGCCCGGTTCAGCGAGGAGACTCAACGGACGCTCGAATATGCCCTCAGAGCACAGAACATCACAAACAAGCCCGTTCAGAACGTCGACCCGACGTCCGCGCTGGTCCACGAGCTGCAGCAGACCAACACGCAGCTCGTGTCCCACATCCGTGCCCTCGAGTACCAGCTAGTCGCCGCCGGGCTCTCCCCAACACCCTCATCAGTGGTGGCGGCAGGCGGGGCGAGGGTCGGGTCGTCCGGGTCCAGGGACGGCGAGTCGTCGGCATCAAGCGGCAGGGCCAGCGTCTACGGGGGGCGGCGGATGGAGCTGCCCCCGGTGAACCGGCAGACCGAGTTCCCCACAGATTCGATGGGGGCCAGCCCGATGCACGCCAGTCAGGCCCACTCCACCGGTCAGCCACCCAACCCTGCCGGGAGACGGATGAGCACCCGCCCCCCAGCTGTCCCGAGTCCCATCCCCACCCCCCTCAACGTCGACGACTCCCCCGCACGGCACATCCCAGGCCACCCTCGACCCCAGCCGGCCACCACCACCGGGGTGGGTCAACGGCGGCCCCTCTCCGTCCGGACCCTGAGACGGAACCAGGAATCCGCGGGGACCAAACAGGCCGCCCATCCCTTCTCCGCCGGTGCACGCGCTATAAACGAGGAGGTCACCAGGGACGACCTCATCGGGGCACTCGATCGCGTCCACGATGAGAACGCCGAGCTGACCCGCACCGTCCAGGATTTGCACGACCGGATGCACCGCATGTCGCAGCCGTCGTCCGCGCGACAGTCCGCCTCCACAGAGCGCCGGACACCCTTCATGGAGGTGACCAACGACCTGCAACGGTACCTGGGCGAGGAGGCCGACGCCGCCATAGCAGGTACCCCTCCTGGACGCCGGCGAATGTCAGGGATACCCAAACCCCGACCCAAACCCCTGTGACCTGGCCATTAGATTGTAAACAACTTCCCTACTCTGAGAACGGAATCGATCCCGCTGGCAAGTACAACGGCGACTCCGAGCTCCAGATCGAGCGCATCAACGTGTACTACAACGAGGCCACCGGCGGCCGCTACGTCCCCCGCGCCGTCCTCGTTGATCTCGAGCCCGGAACCATGGACTCCGTCCGTGCCGGCCCCTTCGGCCAGCTCTTCCGCCCCGACAACTTCGTGTTCGGCCAGTCCGGCGCTGGTAACAACTGGGCCAAGGGTCACTACACTGAGGGTGCCGAGCTTGTCGACGCCGTCCTCGATGTCGTCCGCAAGGAGGCTGAGGGCTGCGACTGCATGCAGGGCTTCCAGATGACCCACTCCCTGGGTGGTGGCACCGGTGCCGGTCTCGGCACTCTTCTTGTCGCCAAGATCTGCGAGGAGTACCCCGACCGCATGATCTCGACCTTCTCTGTCGTGCCTTCCCCCAAGGTTTCCGACACCGTTGTCGAGCCCTACAACGCCACCCTCTCCGTCCACCAGCTGGTCGAGAACACCGAGGCTGTGTTCTGCATTGACAACGAGGCCCTGTACGACATCTGCTTCCGTACCCTCAAGCTCACCACCCCCACCTACGGTGACCTTAACTTCCTCGTGTCGCTCGTCATGTCCGGCGTGACCTGCTGCCTGCGTTTCCCCGGTCAGCTCAACTCTGACCTCCGCAAGCTCGCTGTGAACCTTGTCCCCTTCCCCCGTCTTCACTTCTTCCTTGTGGGCTACGCTCCCCTCACCTCCCGCGGCTCCCAGCAGTACCGCGCTCTGTCCGTCCCCGAGCTCGTCTCCCAGATGTTCCACGCCGGCAACATGATGGCTGCCTCTGACCCCCGTCACGGCCGCTACCTGACCGCTTCCGCCATCTTCCGTGGCCGTATGTCCACCAAGGAGGTCGACGAGATGATGCTCAACATGCAGAACAAGAACTCCTCGTACTTCGTTGAGTGGATCCCCAACAACATGAAGTCCTCCGTCTGTGACATCCCCCCCAAGGGCCTCAAGATGGCTGCCACCTTCATCGGTAACTCGACCGCCATCCAGGAGCTCTTCAAGCGCGTCTCCGAGCAGTTCACCTCCATGTTCCGTCGCAAGGCCTTCCTTCACTGGTACACCGGTGAGGGCATGGACGAGATGGAATTCACTGAGGCTGAGTCCAACATGAACGATCTCGTTTCCGAGTACCAGCAGTACCAGGAGGCCACCGCTGAGGAGGAGGGTGAGTTCGACGAGGAGGAGGAGGAGTACGCCGACATGTAAGCAGTAAATTGAATTGTGTGGTTCCTCTTGGCTTGATGGCGGCAGCAGACGACGGGGCGAGTCGACCACCGTCTTGCCGGTGGTCCACGACCTGCCCCGGGTGATAGGGATGCGTGTGCCGGACGCTGGGTGACGCAACTGCATCGGCGGGCGCGCACGGCCACGATTGGGCATTTTCTATAGCAAGTGCAACAGGGAAGGTTGAAGAATTCTTCTAAATCTGGTCGACTTCCCATGGAATTTGATGCCGCATCTTGAGGCCTTTCCATGAGACCTGTCAGAGTTTGTCCATACCAATATGTCTTAAAGACAGGCAACATGGAATGAAGTAAAAAAATATAAAGAGAGCCAACTTGACAGGTTAATCTAATAGTGTTGCAAAGTTACGTAGCCCTCGCTCTACTCCTTGTTCACCACATCTAGCCCATTTTGTCACATTGTTTAGAGCGGCCGACTTTATCACAATAGCAAAGACAATCTCCCCCTGCTTGTATGTCTGAGGATTTCCACCCGTCAGATGATGAACCCGGTCAAAATGTGATTGGTGAGGATGGTGAGGAGCTATGCTTCCAAGAGCCGGCTCTTAGCAAGCTCCCGTTGCACGTTCCCATTTATCCTCCTCCCTGGGGCCCGTTCGAGCCTCTCCCGACGCTGTTTGCCGAGCAGATATCAGATGATGTCTACACGGACATTATCAACCGCATGCGACAGGTAGGCAACTTCAGTAGATTGGTTGATCCAATCTACAATGTCGTCCTGTTTGTCAGCATCATTGTGAGCTTTGTCTTTGTCGTATTCCTAACCGAGTCGCTTGTCCTGCCGATGCTGCTCATCGTCCTTATCCCGCTCATCTTTAGCGTGTCCGTGGTCGGCACAAACATTTTGATCCGCATCCTGAACGAATCCTATTTTAAGAAGGTTTCTCGTGTCGCCGCCCAGCTTGCCGCTGAGCACAACCTGACTGCCACAGGCGCACGTCTCGCCGTCCGTTCCTTTGCGGGCGCCTATCGACAGCCCTGGCAGCTCTATCACATGCGCTACCCCTCCAACTTTAAGGTGGCGCTTGTCGTCGACCTCCCCGGGCTCCATGAGGTCTATCCGACCGAGTACTCCTTCGGCATGAGGTCCCGTGTCATCCTGCCCGGCCACTCCTGGGAGGCGGAGCGCCCTGCCTGCCTCGAGGACTCTGTGAACAGCACTGATTGGGAACGGGCCCTTGAGACCGTCAACCGGGCATCCGTGGACTGCCACAGGTTCGACACGGTGTTCTACTTGGGCGTGGCGATCGCGGTCGTCCTGTTGTTCATCCCGTGCGGCCTCTTCGTGCTGTATCTCGAATCCACTGGGTCCACGGGAGGTGCACCTGTCCTCGTCGGTGTGCTGTTCATCCTCATGATGCTGTGCGCGATGATCATGCCCGGCTTCTTCCTTCGCATCGTCGTTGTGCGCGCTGAGATCCGTCTCGCCACCCGGATGCGGGATGCTTGCCAACGCATCAACGCTGCCCTCACCGATGACGTTCAGTACCAATTCGGATGGAAGACGGACGCCCTCGGGTTCTTCCACCGGTCGATCACGTCGCCAACCATCACGGTGATAGCTAACGGCGGTAAGGTTGAGACGGAGGAGTCCATGCCGCAGGGGGGCCTGCTCGCTCCTCTTCAGGCATACCCTGTGATGCTTGCCGGGACGACCGAGGAGGCTAACGCGGGTCTGTTGCAGAGGGCTGGCCGTGAGCACGAGGATTATGTCTAAATTGTACCTTACACTTTGTTTTGGGTGTTTCATTTGGCTGTCTCGATTGTTATAAACGTGGTCAGATTAAGGTCATCAGTGAGAACGGCGCATGGACTCTGACAGTGACGATGACACAGGCATTCAGCAATACAAGGTTATCATTCTAGGTGATGGCTCTGTTGGCAAGACGTCTATTGCTCAACGCTTCACAGAGGACTCATTTGCCCAAGCATACAAGCAAACCATCGGCCTGGACTTCTATGCCAAGCAGATCTCCCTTCCTGAGGGCCGCGAGGCCACGCTTCAGGTGTGGGACATTGGAGGCCAGGCGATTGGCGGGAACATGATTGGATCGTACATCTACGGGGCAGACGCTGTGCTGCTGATGTACGATATCACCAACTACCAGTCCTTCCAGAACCTCGAGGACTGGTACAGGCTGGTCCGCAAGACTTTTGGCACCGACTCGCCTCCGTTGATCGCGCTCGTTGGCAACAAGACGGACCTCAGCCACCAGCGGGCCGTGCGCGTCCAGAAGCACACCGACTTTGTGTCTCTCAACGATTTCCAGTCGTTTTTCACGTGTGCCCGCAACGGAGACAACGTCACGGCGATGTTTTACCGCATCGCCGCCAAGCTCGCGGGTGTCGGGGTCAACAAGGCCGACATTGACGTCCAGACCAAGGTCGTCGAGGCCCAGGTCGTCGCTCACCCCAACAGTGAGGCTGCTCCGGCCCGCCGGGGTGGGTGCACGGCGATGTGAGTCAGGATGTATCATCAAGAAATTCGTATCTTTTTCCGTGTTTTGAATTGCGTGTTTGTTGGCCGGAACAGGATTCGCTCTGATTAATGTCAGTTACAGCATGGCTCTCTACGAACGTTCAGTGAACCCCGTTTACGGGTGGCACTTTTCCGATGGAGTGACGGAGATTTTGATTTATAGTGGAGAATTATTACCAATATAAGGCCAGATATTGCTATCTAGTAGCTAGTTAACTCACATTCGGGTCGGATATTCTTGTAGTAAATCTCATTTTTTCAAGACCAAGACCTCGCTCCCGGCCGCTATGGAGGAGAAAAAGAACGTAGCTATTGACCAACTCCTAGGACTTGTGGCTCAGGGTTCGTCAATTATAGCAGAATTGACCTATCTGAGCAAGTTCGTCCCAAAGGTGTTCTTTTTGTCAGACAAGACCGAACTCAAGGAGTATGGACCCATCCTCATTGACTACAAGTACTTCAAACAACCAGACTACTTTGACAATGTGATAGAGTCTGATCCCGTTCTTCTGGAGCGCGATGAGAAGCTCCGCGAACACGTGGGTGTTCTCGAGCGTTACTACCGGGCGTTTGAGGCCGTGTGGCGCTACATCAACACGCTCAACCGATTCGTCACCCAGCTTCAGCAGGGCGTCTTCATCCAGCAGTCGCTGCAGTCGATGCTGTCGCACCCCGAGGGCCGCCGACTCCTACTCGAGGGCGTGCACAGCTACGCCATCATGCTCCTCCTGATCGACATGTACTACCCCGGGCCCGTCCGTGAGCGCATGATGGTAGCTCTTGCTCGGTTCCGGCCGACGGGCATCCCCAACCTCGGCGAGGTGTGCGATCTCGTCCAGGCTACCGAGTTCACCGCCACTCCGCGCGACACCGCCGAAGACACGCTCGCCGTCACACCCGTGTCGACCGCCTGGCCGGCCCGCTACCCCACGGCGTACTTCGCGCGTGCCCCCCCGGCCTCGGAGATCATCTCGGCCCTTGTTGGTCAATGCATATCAGATGTCGTGTACGATCTGTCCTGGGCCTGGCCCAAACGCGAGCAGAAGAGCGAGATGCTGGCCAAACAGGCCTCCATGGTGGCCATGCTGCTCCTGTTCGCCCCCGATGTCCTTGATGGTGAGCGAGTGACCATGCGGGAGCTCACAGACAAGCATTTCAGCGATAACTGGGTCGTGCCGTTCCACCAGGGCCACCTTGTCGATCTCACTGTCCTCTGGGCGCCGTTCCGTGCCGCCAAGGAGGCCATTTCGATGACGATCTCTCTCTCGACGCTCCCGGCCATGATCAAGGCCCGTTCAGCCACTATGGACGCCACACACGCCAAACTGCAGCATTACCTCGGCCGCGGCGTGCTGCAGGATGAATACGTCCTGGATAACTGGGACGCCTTGATGGACTGTCTCCGGGACGGGAACGCCACGCTCAGATGGCTGCTGGTACACTCTGTCGTCAAGAACAAGAAGATGGCCGACCTACTCGGGCCAGCGACCACTGTGGACCGCATTCTGCCGTACCTTCTCGACCTCAGCCAGTTCGAGTTCGTGCTCAAGTCCATGTACGAGCAGCTCCTCAAGGACAAGCAGACCATCTGGGGGACCGTTCAGGCCGAAGCCAAGGCTCTCCTCGACTCCCTCGCTGAGTTTTACTCCTCCTCAATGGCCCGCGACGCCAAATCCCCCGCCCTGGCGTCATGGTTCGGCGGTCTGGCCACTAAACTCGGCGATCTCTCCATCGCCGATGAGGTATCCACCGGCCGAAAGATCCACCGCATGTCACACGCCCTGGAGGACATCATCACACACCACCAGGTCGAGGGCTCCTTCCAGGTCCGTCAGTGCATCGGGGAGGCGCGGGCGTGCCTTGACAGGCTCCTCCGCACCGTCAACACCACCGACCAGTCCATGGCCTTGTTGACCACCGTCAGCGACTTCTCGTACGGCTGGCAGCTCGTCGCGCGCTTCACCCCCAAGATCCAGGGTCTCATTGAGTCCAACCCACGCTTCGTCATCCGAATGAGGTCCATGTTCCTAAAGTTGACCAGCCTCATCGACACGGCCACTGAGCGCATGTCCCTCGCCGGTACCTCCAACCTGGGCGATGTCGCCGCGTTCTACAGCGACGCGATCCTCGGATACGTGCAGGGGGTGCTGCAGGTCGTGCCCACGTCCATGTTCGCCCTCCTTGAGGACGTTATAGACCTCGTCAGCGATTCCCTGCCCGCACTCCCCGCCCGCATCCCCAAGGCGGACCTCGCTCGGTTCGGGGAGCTGCAGCACCGCGCACGACTCGCGGACGCCACCAACAACGTCTGTGTGTTCTCCCTTGGTGTCCTCGAGATGAAGGCCACCCTCGTCGGCATCATCCGGGCCGACCCCCGCGCCCTCCTCGATCACGGCCTCCGCGTCGAGCTCACCTCGGCCCTGGTCAACATCCTCGCCCAGATCACGTTCCCCCCCAAGGGCCTCACCCCCGAGGTGTTCGTCACCACCATCACCCGAGCGGGACACCGCCTCCGGTCCGTGGCCCGCTCCCTCGAGTACATCCACGACTATGTCGACCTCTGCGGCCCTACGATGTGGACAGACGTCCTCGACAAGGTCCTATTCGTGCAGGTCAAGCACGACTCGGGGTCGGGGGCGTCTGGCGGCCTGGCCCTTCCCCCCGGGCCAACCTGGATAGCACGGGCCCTGGACGCCCTGCTGGTGTTGTCGGGGCCGGGCCGTCGCTTTGTACCCCATCAAATGAGGTATATA
>PPCM01001519.1_pt1 | contig 10258 bp, 11 predicted proteins | sample 1555541 | NCBI WGS metagenome assembly PPCM01 (sample SAMN05284479, study PRJNA326546) | Marine sediment metagenome, whole genome shotgun sequencing project. | isolation source: marine sediment | place: Germany: Wadden Sea | collected 2012-09-05 | reverse complement strand
GAAACCAGCTTTTAAGCCTTGCAACATCATGGTTCTATTCATGTTCAATTCTTGACTCATCAATAGTTTGCCTGACAAATCGTATATCTCAACAAGGCAGCCATCAACTTCTGGATAGTTGAACGTTACCCGATCGATTGCAGGATTAGGACTGGTGTTATGTCTTTCAGTAATGTAGAGCAAGGATGTGTCGACCTCCGCATAACAGTACTCATGTTTAATATACCCCACACATTCTTCATGTAGTTGGTTCCAAGAATATTCCGTATGGTCCAAAATCATGTTATTAGTGTTTTGCACAAGCGTGGAATGAACGGAGCTTGGATAGAGTATATCCTTTAACAAATAATTGGAATTATACGTATATCCATGTTTTGTAACTGGGATAAGTTCGCCAAATAAGGGGTGAAAATATGAATAGGTGAAATCTATAAGATTGTCAAAAGTATCATAGCTGAAGTCTTGTTGAAAATCAATTGTTAAATTATACAGGTTGCCGGTGGAAGCTTCATAAGCCGTTCGTTTTAGCAGTTGATTTTTTGGATTGTAGCTTAATTCTTGTTTCGTAAGAACGATGTATAGTGGATCACCACCTCTGTAAAGAGAATCGACCCATAATATTAGATTCCCATTGTCGTCGAAGGTGAAAATCTCTTTTCCAATTGCATACCATTCATCAAAGTCGTTAAGCTCATACTCGTATTTGCTGGTGAATAAGGTATCCTCATTATAAGTATACTCAGTTTTTGAAATATCCTGCCAGTTTTGTGCTTCAATATCCCATGTCTGGAATAAGCTGATGGAAATTAAATTACTGCTGTTTCGTGTGTAGCTTGTTAAAGAGGTATTGTTCCATAGCTCATTTTCTTTAGACCATGCCTGATGCGAATAGTTAGAAATTTCCTGATTTGCATCGTAGTTATATAATATTCTGTAGCTTGGGATGTTAATATCTCCTGTTTGGTAGGTTTCGTAATTTACAGTTTCTACTAAATTATTATCCGCATTATAAAGTCTTTCTTCCCATCGATAAACTTCAAGTTGCATGGTGCTGTAGTTTATGGTGGAACGGATATATTTGGTAAGATTATTATTGTCATCGTAGGTATATTCTTCTTTCATTAGTGTATTCAAGTCCTCATAATGAAGTGATGATGATTTTAGATAAAGTGATGATGAATTTATATACTCAATTAAATTACCATTGCTATCATAACTCCAATCATCCTGGTCGAAGATGTACCAGGGTGCTGTTGCGTTTTCTTTATTACAGTGAATGTATTTGGTGATACGATTTAAAGCATCAAATTCATATTGATACTTTCTGTGTTCGTCCCAAACAGACCAAAATGAATTCCATCTATACACCAATTCTAAAATTGAATTATTATTTGCGTCGTAGCTGTAGTCTGTTTTACTGTAAGTATTCCAAATATCATATTCATCATTATGGAAATATTGCAATACACTGTCGAGTTGTGAAATGTGTATCTGATGTTGTTTACAGACATTTTGCAGCGATGTGTATTTTGCACTGTATTTCTCAGCCACTTTATTACCAATAAAATCAGGTTCACTAATGGCAAACTCATCTTGAGTGTTAGTAAACTCATGTAGGTTTTGCGAGTAAAGCAGTTCTGTTAATAAAACGAGTAGACAGGTGTAGAGAATAAAACTTGGGCTAGTTAATTTCATGATGTTGATGTTGTGCTTAGTAGTTTCGTATATTAATATATCGTCTAGGTTTACTTTTTCTTTTTGCTCGCTTTAGCAAGCGGATTGAAGTCCAGGGCTAGCTGAATCCAATAAGCTAGTTCGTCGTCCATGTCGGTTGCCAGGGGATCAACATATACATAACCTTTCATGGGGCGTTTAGTAAAATCCATCTCCCGGCAGCCTTCCTTGCTAAGTGCCTCTTCATATATATCAGGATTTATGCGTGCCATTAAATTTTCTTTAATTACACCAACGCACATTTTTTCGTCCACCATAAAGGTGAGTCCTCCCATCATTTTCTTCTCGCTAAAGTTTACATGCTTTTCATGTAATACTTGTCTTATTCTGTCAGCTAAATGTTCGTTGTATGCCATCCTGTGTATATATTTTAATCTTAGATTCTGAATTTACCTACTCCATTAGCTTTGGCAACTTATAATAGATTTTGCTAACCAACTTCCATTCAGATCCAAACTTGTAAAGCGAGATATAATCTACGTAAATTTGTTCTTTACCTACAAAGAATTTAATTTTAGCTACTGCTGCTGTACCGTCAACATCAACAAAGTCGAATGTTACACTTACCTTCTTATCGTCGCTGGCAGGAAGTTTTCCATCTTTTTTCCTTTTAAGAACATCCTTTTTCCAGTCTTTAATTGAATACTTGCGCAAGAGATCTTGCGATGGAATTAACAGGTCGAAGTTAGGGTGAAAGCCTTTATCAATTTTAGCGGCATCACCTTCGTTCTGCAAACCTTCCACATAGGCTGTTTGGATTACTTTTTTAATGGCATCAATGTCTTCTTGCTTTTGTTGTGCAAATAATGATGATGCAACTAGTATTAAAATTAACGATGCAATTAGGGGCTTTTTCATAATCTTAAGGTTTAGGGTTTATGAGTTGTAATTAATGTTATGAAATTACGGAAAATTTTGTGATTCAAATACTCCGGATGAAACTGAAAGCTGTAATGTGGTTTTGTTGGGTGTTTCATGGCTTGATTAAAACACACTTCTGATTTTGCCAAATGAATAAATCCATCAGGAATACTAACCGAATCGTTGTGCATCTGAAAGGCTTTAAATTTAGTGGGCATGCCCTCAAATATTGGATCATCTTTAATGCACTCTACCTCACATTCTCCCGATTCAGGTTCTTTGCTGTAAAAATATTCGGCATGGTGCATATAGGCCATAATATGGTGACCCGCACAAATACCAATTAATGGTTTGTCGAAAGTTTTAATCCATTGAAAGTACTTCTGATGATTTTCAACAATATCGTCACCCTGTGGAGAACCTGTAATAATTACACCATCAATGCTGTTCAGGTCAAACTTTGGTGCAGCTTTATAATTAAAGGTTGAAAATTGAATATCGAGCTTTTCTAGTATTTGTTCAATGCTTTGGTGAAACTCAGTAATGCCTTCCTCGGCACTGCTAATAATTAGAACTTTTGTATTTCTCATTTTAAAATAGATAACATCTGAAGTGCTTTGTGTGTAATTTGTCTTCTAGCTTTGCTGAAGTCCTTTATTTCTTCATTATTGATTGGAGTTACATTGGTTGCAACAAAGTAAACATTATCTCCAATTTCGTAATAGCCTACAAACCAACCAATGTTTTTGCCACTGCGTATGGCCCATCCGGTTTTGCCGCTTAGTATGTATTCTTCATTTTGCTCAATAACCATTATCTCCTTTAGTTCTGCAAGACTTGCTGGTTGCACTTTTAGCTGGTTGTGGTAGAGCCGCTTCAGAAAATCGATTTGTTGACGTTGCGAAATTTTTGACTCACCAACTAACCAGAACAGTTGAAGATTGCCGGTGCTCACCGTCATTTCGCCGTATTCCAATTTGTTCAAATAGCTATCCATTCGCTCTGCGCCAATTGATGCTGCAATAGCCTGATAACATGGAACACATGATAAATGAAAGGCCTGCTCCAGGGTCATGTCTTTATCCCATACTTTCATTCTTCGTGGTTTACCATCCCACTTAATTATTGTGTTTTTGTTTTGCATCACCTTCGTATCGAGGGCAATTAAGGTGTTAGGGATTTTAAATGTTGAGGCCGGTAAAAAACCGGAATCGGCTCGTTGTAGGTTGTAACCAAACTCGCGCTTATTGTTTAAGTCATAAATAAGAATGGAGCCCTTTAGCTGTTCTTTGTCGAAGAGAACTTTTAGCTCGGGATGTTCATTGTTTTGTGCAATTGCAAGTGATGCAACCAGTACAATGAATATACTTGTTAGCATGTAATGTTTAGCCATGTTTTTGCGATTAATAGGAATAAAGCAAAGCTAAAGGTTTAATACTTGCATTACAAGATCTCAATCTTGTAATTTTTAGAACATAGCAGAGCGAGATTTCAAGCATAAAAAAACCTCGCCATACATGCGAGGTTCATCGATTACTAAAAAGTGACTATATTTTATTTTGTAAAAATATAGTCGGTTGAAGCTCCTGTATGACAAGCAATACAAGCGCCATTATTCAGGTTGGCTCCGCGCATTTTGTTTCCATCGCCATCTTCGGCTACTGATCCGTCAGCGTTTAACATAAACCACTCCCAATCGCCTGCAGCTGGATTAAAATCGTTGCCACGTTTTGCCATTGCTGTGTACACTTCAACGGTGCCACCCGGATTGTGCGAGTGTTTAATAATGAGCGTTCCGATAGGATATTCACCGTTAACAGGATCTTGTCCGTCTTTAAAGAAAATGTCTCTTGTTACAGTGCTATCGTTAGCTCCATGGGCTCCACCCATTGCCGGGTCTATCCCAACTTCAGATGCTTCTTTTACCCAGCTCATAAAATTTGCAAAGGTGGCATCATCAGCTATAAATTCCGTTACTGCCGGATCATCATCATCATCATCGTCGCATGATTGAAAGGAAATGGCAGAGATCGAGAACAATACTGCCAGAAGGTAAAATGATACTTTTTTCATAAAAATTAGGTTTAGTTATTAATAAAAAATCCAAGTATTAATCTGCTTTTTAGCGATGCCTCAATGAAACTGTTTAGCGCTTCTTGTGCATCTGTTTCAGCTGCGTACCTCATAAATATTTGTAACATGTTTTTATAGTTAGCTCCACCATTGTGCAGGTAATCTATAAGTTGAACATGTGGTATTTTAAGATCTGTAAACCGCACCTTTCCTGAGTCCGGATCCCGATGTAGTGACACATAGTAGTGTCCGTTGTGGGTATGCTTTATGTCACTGGCATTTTTTAAGTGAACAGGAAAGGTGAATCCTGCTAAGCGAATTTCAGGATTTAGCAAAATGTTTTCTTTTTGATAGTTACCAGATAAGGAATAAGCCGGAACAACTTCATCTTCCATCATGTACACTTCCACCTCCAACCACTCGAATTGTAATAATTCTTGTAAGAAGGGGTACTTATTCATCAATGAGTGGTTTGTATCCCCAACAAAACCTATGAGCTCGCCCGGCATATTCCACACTTGGGGCGATTCACATGCATGATTTGCAAAGAAGTCGTTCACTAGCTTATTCCATTCATCTTTCATTAGCAAGTTTTTTGCTAATGGGTATGATGATGACAAACTATCGTTGATAATATTATAGATTAACCTGCGATAATGATGCACATGTTTCTCGTTTACCTCAGCCAGTGCCTGGTAGTTTCCGGTTCTGCAATAAGAAGCCAGTATAGATTGTTGTAAATAGCTATGATTAGATAATTGCATACTGTTCTCCTTTTAAGGCATTTTGCTTAATCCTGCTTAATTGCTCCATTTCTACTTGAAGCTCACTCATTTGAGGAATGTTGAAATCTCTTTCGAGCAAAACCGGAACATCTCTTTTTAGCAATTTCATGGTGTACTCAAAAAGATCGTAAACCGGATCGATAATGGCTTGACCATGGGTGTCGATAATTAAATCGTCTGTCACTTTTTCGTGACCGGCCATATGTATATAATTTACCTTATCGAGCGGTAGTTCGGCTATGAATTCGTTGGGGTTGTATTGATGATTAAAGCTATTCACATAAATGTTGTTAACATCTAACAGCAGGTCGCAATCGGCTTCCTCCATCACGTGATTAACAAATTCCAGCTCGGTCATCTCGGCAGAAAGTGGTGTGTAATAACTTACAATCTCTATTGCAATTTTGCGCTCAAGAAAATCCTGAACAGTCCGGATGCGTTCAGCCACATGTTTTACTGCATCCATGGTAAATGGAATTGGCAGCAGGTCGTATAAATGTGCATTGTCGCATTTAGAGAAACTTAAATGCTCCGAGTAAACCACTGCATTGTTTTCTTTAAAAAATGTTTTTAGCTGGCTCAGGAAATTAAAGTCAAGCTCATCCGGACTGCCTATAGATAATGACAGACCATGCGTGAAAAGAGGGTATTGCTCAATTGCCTGTTGAAACTGTTTTTTCCAATAGCCTCCAACACCAATCCAGTTTTCCGGCGCAACCTCAATAAACGTGGGCCTTAAACTTTCAGAGTTAACAAACTCTTCAGCAAAATCTTTTCTGTATCCTAGTCCAATCATAAGCTAAAACAATAAATCCTGCAGGGGTAAATAGCCCTGCAGGATGAAACTAATTAATTACTCACCACACTTTCCTTCACCGCATTTAGCCTCTTTTGTTTTATCTTCAGACTTTTTCTTCTCGGCCTCGTCAGATTTCTTTTCAGACTTTTTATCGTCTGCTCCACCTTTCTTTGCCTTTTTTACTTTCTTGTCTTTTTTATCTTTTTTGTCTTCACCACATTTTGCTTCAAGTCCTTTTACATCAGCAAAAAATGTACTCTCTACCATAACAGCAATTTTGTTCTGCTGTGTTTCTAAAAGATTACTTCTGATTTCGGAACCTGAACCCAAATCGCTAAACTGCAGTGCATCGTTTGCACTTACACTTAAACTTCCTGCAGTTAATAGAACTCCTGCAACTAAGGTTCCTGAAAGGATTGATTTTTTTCTTTTTTCCATGGAATTATTATTTGAGTTTAACACATTCTAATTGTTACACCCAAATAGTCGCAGGACATTTGCATTCCTGACAAAAAGAAGAAAAAAAGTTTTATTTTTTATCTAAAGACTTGATAATGGTTTGTTTGGTAGTGGAAGAAAGTTTAAGGTTGTTGTGATGATGGCCATTGGCATATTGTTTTACGGCTTCATCCATAATAATGCTCTGCTTCTCGTAGCTTTTACAAGCATCGCACATACTTGTATGCATTTTAAGCTGCACTCTTTCTTTCGTAGATAGTCCCACAACGATACGCTTTTCCACCAACTCAGTTGCTTTCTTGCAGGAAAGCATTAATATGTTCATTAACTTCTTCATTCGTCGTGATTAAACCAATTTAGCTCAATACATTTTTTCAACATCAATTTTGCCCGATGTAATATCTGCCAATAATTTGACGGGGTGATTTCAAGTTCCTGACAAATTGATTTACTGTCTTTTTCGAGTAAATATTTCGACATAACTGCAGCTCGCCAATTATTAGGTAAGTCGTCCATGCAATCTTCCATGGTGGCTTGAAAGTCTGGATCATCCAGTATGTGAGATTCATCGTCCCATAAGGATTCCTTTTTTACAGCCGTCCACTGGTCATGCTTATTGAAGAATGAATCTGTTAGGTTCTTACCCTTTCGCTCATGTTCCGAATCGAGGCTTAAAAAGGATTTAGCCTGCTTCCGGTAGAAATCAATTATCTTATTATTTAAGATAGAAAACAACCAGGTTTTTGGGTTGCTTTTTCCTTGAAACTTATCTATCGATTGATATGCCGCAATAAAGGTTTCCTGAACAATGTCTTCAGCCCATGCATGTGAGGATGTCTTATAGGATGCCCATGAATATAGTTCATCGCCATATTTTTCAACCCATTGGGCTATTGATTCTTTCGATATTTGCGATTGAACTGTTTTCATTCTGATATCAAAACTAAACAAATTTGATTAATAACATATCGTTAGGCTCCTGCAAAATAGTTATGGCAATAGTTATGGATAATTTAAAGTAAATCGAAACTTTTTTAATTAATTAAAGTAAGAATAAAAGTAATAATCAATAAACATTTATTCCGATGAGAAACATTGTAGCCCTTACATTCTTAGCTTTTACATTTCTCCTTTTTTCAAATTGTAGAAAAGAACTGCCCGACACGCCAATTGACCCAAATGCAAACCCAATGGAAACCATGCTAATTCCTGAAGGATTTGACTTTGAAACCTCTAAGCAAGTTTCAATTACCTTTAGCGATTTTAAATTTAGCAGCCGTAATCAGGTAAAGTATGATGTTTATATTTATGATTCAGAAACATCAACAGAAACGGTAACTTATGATGATGAAGAAGGTAACTCCATTACTGCGACAGTGGTTACCAGCGATATTTTGAATAACAAGATTTATACAAAGATAACTACCCAAACATCGTTTACACTTGATATAACTTTGCCTTCTTATATTGATACCCTTTATGTGGTAAGAAACGAGCTGGGTAACTATAGTTCGAGTTTGGTTCCGGTTACAACCAGTAAAGGTTATTTCGACCGAGCACAGTTTAAAACCAGAACCGTTGACGATATTTTATATGGTGTAAATGGTGGCGGCGATTTATTCACAATTGATCATACCACAGGAAGTATGACCATTCTGAGCCAATTACCAAACAACAATGGAAGTTATACCTGCGCAATCGATCCGGTGGCCAGAAAGTTATATACCATTGGTAATTATTACCGCTACTTATATTGCTTCGATCTTGATCTTGAAACATGGACAACTGTTGGATACCTTGGAATAACTGGTCCGCGCTTAGGTTTTAACAGATCAGACGGATTGTTGTATTTTTCTACTTCAAACCGTGTTTATAAAATTAATCCTGATAATGCTAGTGTGATGGCTAGTTATAAACTTACTGGCTTTCAGAGTTATTCCGGAGGTGATTTAACATTTGACTCAACTGGCGTTATGTACATTTCTAGTGTTGATGGTTTGTACGAGTGTACCTTTGGGAATAGCAACAGAATTAGCTCTACATGGATTAGCTCACAGGGTTTACCAAATTATCCAAATTCTTTAACATTCGATTCTAATGATGAATTGTGGTGGGCTACAGTTGCCAATACTGCAGGTGTTGGATATCAGGGCCGCGTTTTTATTATGGATAAAGTTACCGGTGCCTTTCAAAGTAGATTTACTCCGTATACAACTTATATTCACGACTTGGCTACACTGCCATACGACCCAACAGATATCATGAATATAGATACAGATGCCGATGGAATTGTAGATTTCTATGACGAATTCCCGGATGATGCTGTGCGTGCAACTACATCGTATACGCCTTCAATCTATGGCTGGGGAACCTATGCTTTCGAAGACTTATGGCCAAATAAGGGAGATTATGATTTTAACGACTTGGTGCTTAACTACCGTTATACCAACATTGCAAATGGTGCTGGTGACGTGGTTGAAACAGTAATGAACTTTATCGTTAAAAATGTAGGTGGTTCGTATAATAATGGATTCGGTATTGAAATTCCAATGGGCGAGTCACTTATACAAAGTGTTTCAGGATACAATCTAACGGAGAGCATTGTTAGTTTGAACTCAAAAGGTTTAGAGAATAGCCAAACACATCCTGTTGTAATTGTGTTTGATGATGCCTGGGCAAATCTGGGAGAAAATAATGAAATTGAACTTACCATCACTTATGCTTCAGCAATATCACCTGATTCAATTGCGAACTTTAATCCATTTATTTTTGTAGATGGTGTGCGTGGTCGCGAAGTACATTTGGCCAACAAACAACCAACCGACTTGTTGAATACAAGCTTGCTAGGAACGGCAGATGATGATAGTGATGATAGTCAGAACAGATATTACAAATCGTCTAATAATTTGCCTTGGGCAATTGATATTAGTCACGATTTTAAGCACCCAACCGAAAAGTCGCAAATTATTCTTGGCTACCCATTCTTCGACGATTGGGCGCAATCCGGAGGTACAACAAAAACAGATTGGTATAAAGAAAAATCAGGTTACCGCATGCCGCAGTATTTAAATCCTGATTGATAGATAAAACAAATTGATTTTTCAAAAGGCCTGCCGTACATGTACAGCAGGCCTTTTGTTTATTTCTTCGATAGCTTAATGGCTTGGCCGCCACCCGGAGCTAATTTCATCACCCAGGTGTCATCAGCATTTAGTACCGTATCATTTACTTGATAATAGGTCGGAGCTGTTTTCCAGTTTGTACTATCCGTATCTGCATAAATGGTAGCCGTATATTGCTGGTTTTTATCCAGGAAGTTTAGTGGAATTTTTAATTCACGGCCTTGCTCATTGCTAATACCTCCAATAAACCAATCATCATTATTTTTACGTGCAATTGTTACGTATTCGCCAATCTCGCCGTTAACTACTCTTGATTCGTCCCAATTGGTAGCTACATCACTTATGAATTTAAATGCTAGCGTGTCGGTGTAATTATCAACTAAATCAGAGGCCGTTTGCAAAGGACTGTAGAGTACCACAAATAA
>PPCM01001517.1_pt1 | contig 10269 bp, 6 predicted proteins | sample 1555541 | NCBI WGS metagenome assembly PPCM01 (sample SAMN05284479, study PRJNA326546) | Marine sediment metagenome, whole genome shotgun sequencing project. | isolation source: marine sediment | place: Germany: Wadden Sea | collected 2012-09-05 | reverse complement strand
GGGGTCTACGCTGCGTGGTACCTCGGGTACCGAGCCGAGCCGGGTTCGCGCGGGCGAACGGGCGCTGGCATCGAGCCTTACTGTTTATTAAGTCGAGTCAAGTCACGGCGATTTTCCAGGAATTCATCCGTTTGGAACCGGATGACGTCGCGCCCGAAACCTGCCACGGCGGGTCGGGCCGGCACCGCCCGGGACCGTAAGCCCGGGCGCGAGACTAGTACTTACTTAGCACCTTACCAAGCCGATAAGCCTTCGTAGCTGCTGACGTCTGTGCTAAATCTCTTTCCCCCATGGATTTATGTGTTGTCTGGCCAGCAGAAGTCTGGCCGGGTAATCTGGCAAGCAGCGTGGCGATAACGCACGAAGACAAAAGGATGAGGCGTAACGGACTTGAACCGCTGACCATCGGGACTGGAATCCGACACTCTACGAACTGAGCTAACGCCCCGAAGATATTATAAATGAATAATTTTACCATTGGAAGTTTTGGAACTTTCCCAACTCGACTCACCCAATATCTAAAAAGCCAGACAAAGATGAAACTGAAACCCAACCAATGGAAGGAAAAGATTTATAACCCTTATTCTTCTTAGAGCAGTTCGTTTTCTGTCTCATGCTAACTGGTTTGCATGCTAGGGCGGCCCATCCGTGACATACGATGCGGATGTGAGTGTGGATGCGTGGATTACATAACAAAGCGGGCAGACTTCACGGACAAAGGTGACGGTGTCGGTGTCTAGGTTGGTGATGAGTTCGATAGGTATGTTACCTTACCTTACTTTACCTACAGCTACCCAAGGATCTCTGTTCCGAACTATAGCCGGGTACTCTCGTGCATGGTTATCATTCACCATTCAACGATTGGTTCTTTTTGTATAAACGTGCCCCCTGCCCTGGACTGTTGTCAACTGTGCTGTTAACCCACTGTTTCCTAAATCCGCACTATTTACACCTTCTATTTCCTGGCCTTGCCCCGTCCGCGCCGGGCGTTCTTGGCAGCCTTCATCCTTCCGGCCAACACACCGCCCTTCCGCAGCGCCTTCCTGCCCTTGCCACCCTGGAGCGCGTGGCCGGGCCCGTCCGCCCTCATCCTCCGATCGAGACGCTTGGCCTTGGGCTTCTGCTGGGGCTTGACGTTGATCTTGGCCCTCTGCTTGCCCAGCTTCTCAGCGGCGCGTCTCTTCTCAGCGGGGGCCATGTCCTCACGTTCGGCCAACTGCTCGGCCTGGGCCATGATTCTCTTGTCCTCGCGTTGTCTCTTCCGCATCACCCGGCCCTTGAACTCGAGCAGTTTCCGTGCAGGCCTGTCGGTGATCTTCTGGCGCCTGGCCTTGACTTCATCGACCTCGGCCTTGGTGACCGGGATCATAGGCCTGTTGTGGTGGGCGTCATCGATGGAGAACCACTCGGGGAGCTCCGTTCCGTCGTCGTCCGCGGTGTATCTGTTGTATGCCGCGTCTTCAGCGTCACGTGCAGCGCGCAGTTTCATCATTTTCCCGCCCATCGCCAACTTCTCGGCCATCCGGGTCGAGTCGTCGGTCGTCCAGTCGGACTCGTCCCCCGCCACCTCCTCCTCGGGCTCCTCCTCCTCCGTCCCGCTGTCCCACTCACTGCCCTCGAGTCGCCGTGTGGTGGCGTCGACCTCCTCCTCGTCGTCCGTCAGGTTGACCCTCTGGTACCACTTCTCGGTGGTGTCGAGGGTGGCGGGGCGGTTGACGAGGGTGGCCCGCATCATATCGACGTCCGACTCGTCGCCCGATGACTCCTCCTCCTGCATGGGGGCGTCTTGGTCGTCCATGGTGGTGTGGGGCTCGTCCTCACCCGCCTTCTCCTGCTGCACGATCAACCGTTGGCTGAACAGGTCCTTGGAGTCTCCTCTGGCCGCTTCGACAGCCATGAGGGGGTCCATTGACCCCGACACCATACGTGCGAGACGGGCCTTCTTGCGACGCAGGGAGCGCCTCAGTTCGGCCTTCTCGCGTCTCTTGAGGGCCTTGAGGGTGGCGGCCGTGGCGTCGTTCTCGTCGCTGTCATCACTGGCCATGGATCCGCTGTCCTCGGCGCTGGAGTCGTCGTCGTCGGCCACGTCGCTGTCGTCTGCGTCCTGGGCCATCGACTGGCCGATGTACCGCTGGACACGCACCCTGACGGTCCTTTGCCACTTGAGGAGGGCGCGGATCGTCTTGGCGTCGATCAGCTTGACGTCGCTCAGCACATCGGTCAGGACATCGATGCCGCGGGCCTCGCGGGGCCACTGGCCGACCTCCTCGAGGGCAGCAAGGGCCGTGGCGTCGCCTACCGGGTCGACGGTGATGACGTTGGTGTCCTTGAGCATGCTGTTCGGGTCAGCTGCAGTCAGGAAGTCGGATAGAGTCACGCGGCGCTCGATGAGGCCGCCCGTGACGTGATCGTAGCCCGCACGGTTGGGTTTGGTGCTCACGATGTCCTTGATGGAGGTTTTCTCTTCGCCAGAGACGTCCTTGAAGACGAAGGCGGGGTCAAAGTAGCGGTTATCGAACGACTTGTACTTGTTGGGGTTGAAGCCAGAGCACACGACGAAGATCTCGGCTGAGGTGTCGCGGGATGCCTTCACACTGTGAGCGACGACGTGGCCGAACAGCTCGTTGAACACAAACATCAGATGGTTGTATTGCATGGAACGGAAAACCTTGGTGACGAAGGTCCCGCCGACGCGCAGCATCGAGGCGGCGTGCTTGAAGGCGGCGAGGACCAGCACGTTCTGGTTGTAGCTATCGAGGTTCCAATCGGCACCCATGTTGGGCGCACCATCGTTCAGAACAAGATCAGCGACCTTGGAGCCGTTGTGCTTCTGAAGGACATCCTCGAGACGCTTGAGGGTGCTCTCAGCAGTGATATCGCCGACCATCGTCTCGATGCGGGCCTGAACGCTGTTAGGATCGATGCGGGGGATGGGATCCAGGTCAATCGCAACGACGATGGAGCCAGGGGGCATGTTCTGGCCAGCTACTTGCGTCCAGCCACCGGGGGCAGCACACAGATCGATGCAGGACGACACATTGTTGAAGAGTGAGAACTGCTTGCCCAGTTCGAGGATCTTGAACGCCGCACGAGACCGGTAACCAAGCCTCTTCGCTTCGTGATAGTACTCATCCTGCCTTCCCTTGCCGATCTTCTGATGACGATCCTTCCCAGCCATGTTTGATGCAGCAATCTCTCCAAACGACTCGGCCAAGTCAAGTTTTTTATAGAAAAATGAAAAAGGTGCCGGCTCAACACAAGAAATGACTCAGCGCGTCCATGTGTCGGGTATATCCTTCCCACAACCCCCTCACTGCAGCCCCTGGTCAACGCTGACCCACCTGATCTTCCTCCCAGTCTCAACGATGCATTGAGCGGTTATGACGGCCGGTGCCTGCGCCTCCCCAATAAACGGCTCCACGTCAACATCCACCGAGTTCTGGACGCCCTGGGTCACGCGTACTATGATTTGGCAGTGTCTCCGGAGCACGTTGACGACTCTAAACCGTGCATCGCGGGACGAGATGGCCAGTAGCATGGTAAATGACGGATGGCGGGGGGCACACACTGCACGGATGAGACCCGCCACCGCAGACACGGTGTATTGCCGGTGGGTGTCGTCCATGCCCTCAATAATGTCTGACAGAGAACACACCCCGACGACGACAGGGGCGGGGGACGCGCGGAGGAGGTCGACGCCCACCACACGCTGCAACTCGGCGAGGCTGCTGACCGTAACAACGCGGATCCGGCGAAGTGTCGCGATGTCGCCGACAGCGCCCGCAGGAAGTGACGGGCGGGTAGTGAGGGCTGCGTCTGTGGCAATGAGGACGCCGTGGAGGCTGGAATCGCCTGCAGAAAGCATGCTATACATCGCGGAAACCATCAGCGGTATCGCAATGCGGCTGTGTGAGATGAAGGGAGAGATACGAACGTTTCGGGTGCAAAGGAGATGAGCCCGGCAGTGTGGGCATCCGGAGCAGCCTTGGAGACTCGCTCATGCATGGCACCGTTCCCTGTAACGAAGAAACTGTTCGCGCGCAGCATCCCCTTGGTGTTTGACAGATGCTGATCGTTCTTTCGCCGGGCAAGTTTCGGTCGCGGGCAGAGCCCTCACTGTACATGAACGAGAAGCACCAACGGGACCAGCACGTACCACTCAGCTGCTACATTCAGTGACCGAAGAACATCACTCTTCCCGCCGGCAGGTGGTGTTCCATGGTGAGGTGATCAATTGATTAGATTCAATGATGTGAGTGCAAACTGATGGCGATGCCGAGTATTACCGGCTGGCCGCATGATTTGTGGCGGCAGTTTCAGTCCCCGTTCGAATTATTTTTCGGGTCCCACGGCAACTGGTTGGCAATAGAAATAACCATGGGTACTCCCGCCAAGCAGACCAGTGAGCGCGTTGAAATTAATGGCGCCTCGTTCCTCAAGTTTCTCGATAGTCTCGCCACTCTCTTCAAGCGCGCAGGAGACGCCGAAAAGACCAATCTGGCCCGGAATGCACTCACCACACTTCAGAAGCGTGACACGATGAACCTTACCCCCACAGAGATCGAGCACTTCATCAGCTTCATTGATGCGCACATCAGAACGAACCCTTTGACACTCAATCTTCTCAAAATGACGACTCACGTCACCACCGCCGCCCTCGCGTCCTTCACGCACGCCCAGCTGGTGACCCTTCTTCAGTCTGTTATCCGTCACGTCCGCATCTCGTACCAGCCGACGTCTGTCCGCTCCCCTCTCATAACTCTCCTCGGTGAGGTCGTCAAGGGCATGCAGGCCGCCCCGCCCACCGAGGACAGCATCCAGATGGCCCAGTTATGTCTAACGATGGGCCAGGGTGAGAAGGAGCCTGTAGCGCTGCACGCCTTCCTCACGACCCTCCGTGCCTTCATGATCGAGGTCGACAGATGGGGCGCCGCCGACGAGGACGCTGCCATCGACATCGAGGACGTCGCCCAGGATGTATTCGACGATCTCGCGCTCTACTACCCCTTGACATACCAACCCGCGGCCGATAACCCTGACGCACTCCCCCGGGCAGCCCTCGTCGATGCATACAACGCCGTGCTATTCGGGTCCCCCGCGGTCGTCGTCCTGTCCGTCCCGTTCATCATCGACCATCTCTCCCTCGCCAAGGAGCAAGATAAGATCGCGTGCTTCACCGACCTGACCTACGTCCTAACCACCCACGGGTTCGGCCCAGTAGGAACCTTTGGGCGCGATCTGTGGTGGGAGATCGCCCAGGAGGCGTGCCACGGGTCCGCTCCATGCCGCACGGCCGCCCTCCAGTGCATGATCGCCCTCCTCAACGTCGCTGACGACGGGCTGTATGACGTCATCTCGGAGTACGTCATCCGGGAGATCAGATTCGACTCGGGGAACCAGCAGCTGACCGCGGGGATCGTGGAGCTCGCTATGGGCCTCATTGAGTCCGCCAGAGCCGCACAGGCCGCCGCCCCCGTCCTCGTGGCACTATATAGGAGAGTGTTTTATGTTAACGCGCAACGGGAAGAGAAAAAGACCGACGCTGACTATACAGTGTGGCTCCACGCTGCCCGCCGCATCACAGAGAAGATCGCCGCCACCGGTGCCGAAGACATGCTGCCGAGCCTGACCTCAACCGCCGCCGGCCTCAAGAAGCCCGCCAACCCCCGCCGCTGTGACACGCTCCACCCGTTAACGGCCCTACTGGCGGCCACCCTGCCCGACGTCCGCCCGTCCCGACCCACCTCCTCCTCGGACACAGGATACGTCGTCGTCGCCACCGTCGGCCTCGCGTTGACTCTCATGGGGCCCGGGGCAGTCACGGGGCAATACATCAGGGAGGCGTCCAAGGCAGCCAATATGTCTGTCGACGCGGCCCTGGTCGACACCTCCCGCGCCCTTCTGACCCACCTCAACCCGCCCGGGGTGGCCCCAACCCTCGCCGAACTCACGGCGGACCCCATCACTATGGCCGCCGCACGTCTCATACGATGCCTCACAGTAGCACCAATCGCCGCCGGGGTCCTCAAGTCAAGCGTTGACCCCACCACTGGCCCGGCGGCAGTGCTCCAGGCTTTCTCCACATGTCGCGGCGATAAAGACACCTCCGACGTCATCACCGCCCTGCTCGCCTCGCCCACCCCGGACGTCGACGCCATCGTCTATGGCCTTCACCAGCTGACTGGGCCCCTCGCAGCACCTGCCCCGGTGTTGGATCTCATTCCTACTTTGTCGGTGCCCGAGGGCCTGAGGCTTGCCCTCGCTGTCCGGCAATGTGTGCCGGAAAATGTCGCAGAGGCGCTATTCCGGAAATATATAAAGCCGGAAGACGTTGCCGGCTTCGAGGCCGTTTCCGCCGCCGCCCAATCGGCGCTCCCCCTTCCCACCCACCCCTCCGCCCTCGCCCGCCTCCCCCTCCTAGTGGCCATGGTCAGTCCCAGCGCCAGTCTCGGTGACGTGCCCCGCCTCCTCCACGGAATGATGGTGGCTGCCGACGCCATCCACGCTCCCTCCGTCCAGGCTGCCGTCAAGGCTGTGGCTCCCCAGCTGGCCCCCGCTGATGCCGCATGGCTCGTTGGTGTGATTGACGTGCATCTCCAGAACCTTTTGGATGACACCACCGGCCACACCACCACGGCCCACGCTTTCGTCAGGGCTGCAGCTACATTCGTCGACTGCGCGCTCGATGCCGTCGGGTCGGCTGGCATGCGGCCCCTGCTCACCACACTCGTCCGGCTCATCGGGTACGGCCCAGTGGACGTCGCCGAGGTCGTGGCTTCCGAACTCCAAAGTGTATTTGCCGGACACCCCAACGACGGAAAGCTTTTTATAGAGCTTGCCGGACAACTTATGATGCTTGAGGGCCAGACGTACAGCGACAAGGCTCGGACCCCCGTGCTGCTGCAGGCCATCGCTGGCCTCGCTACGGCCATCTCGCCGTCCTCCCTGCCCATCCTCTGTCGTCTCAACGGTGGTGATATCGTCTTCACCTTACTCGACGGTGTGGGCCACCATGGAGAGTTGGAGGTGCCTGCCGAGACGGGGGCCCTGTGTGCCGCCGCTGTGGCCCGCATTGGACGCGTCTCGCCTCAAACGCTCGTCCCAGTGATCCGTGCCGTTGTCGAGGGCACCGTGGATGCTCTGACGAACATTGATCTGACCGACCCAACCCTTGACGGGTACCTGCGGGCCGTGCTCGACCTGCTGCGGGTAGGGGCGGACATCACCGGCACGACGGACAAGCGGCGCGACCTGCAGCGGTTGGCGTGTCACCGTCTCAAGGCGGCGCTTAACCACCCCCGCCGTGATATGCGGGCCCGCGCCAGACTGTGCCGGTCCAAGTGGTTCCTGGTGAGTGGGATGTAAATGATAGTCGGAGCTTGGGGGCGATGGGGGGTATGATAGGCATGGGCCAGACAGAAAGAAAAAGAAAAAGAAAAGGGGCCATGGGTAGCATAGAATTTACCGTAAGTTGGGCAGTGGGGCGGGGGGTGTCATCAGCTCTGGGGGAAGGCCTCCTCCACAGACTTTTGGACATGCCCGAAGACAGCCACGGCATTCCGGAGCTTGAGACGGTCTACAGAGGTCAGATGACGTTTCGTGTCCAGACGAAGCTTGGATTGAGAAAGAATGGCACTCTTGAAGGCCAGTGTGGACACCACACGCGCATAGTGAGCAAACTCCATCTCGTTCATGTTGTTCTGGTGCTGGAGGAACAGCTCATCGCCAAAACGATCCTCGCTAGGTCAATAACTCGGTGGATAATAACTTACCTGATGTCGCACTCATTCTCCGTATCAGCCATAGGAGGTTGGTTAGGTACCTCGAACAATGGGCGTGGCTGGGGCTTTGATGACGATCCTTGGCCCATTTTCCTGTTGACCTATAAATCATTCCAGAGCTTGACTGCTCTGAAGTACTGCTCAAAGCCTGTGTCGTGGGAATACCATTAGCATGACTAGTATACGCCGATAGTATCACATGGCTATCCACAGGAATTATCATCTCATTCCCACTTCTGCATCAGACCTTGTTTTCCGCTAGCAGCATGGCTCTTCATAAGAACCCTCTGGTAAAGGCTTATCTGACCTTCTATAACCTCGCGTCCTTCGCTGCCTGGGGCACGGGTCTGTACTACACGATCTTTGTCCTTGCCACTACGCAGGACTTCCATGGTGTCCTTGATAAGGCATTCCCCGTGATCAAGATCGTCCAGACTACCATGCTTCTGGAGATCGTCCACTCTATCATCGGCTTTGTCCGCGCGCCCTTCATGACGACTCTGATGCAGGTCCTGTCCCGTATTTTCCTCGTTTGGGCCGTGATCTACCCCGCCCCCGGCCCCATCCGTGCTGCCATCGAGGACTGCCCCGCCGTCTCCACCATGTTCATTGCCTGGGGCATCACTGAGTGTGTCCGTTACCTGTTCTACGCCATCAACCTCTGGTCCATCCCCCCCTGGCCTCTCCAGTACGTCCGCTACACGCTCTTCTTCGTTCTGTACCCCATGGGTGCTGGTTCCGAGGTCGTTGTTGCTCTGTGGGCCGCTTACCACTACTACTTTGTCTACCCCGCCACCGAGCTCTTCCGGACCGAGTTCGGTGTTACGTACTCGATGATCATGGCCGCAGGCTGCCTGACGTACGTCCCTGGCTTCCCTAAGCTGTTCATCCACATGATCAAGCAGCGCGGGAAGGTCATGCGTGCCCACCGCGAGGAGAAGAAGGAGGCCGCCAAGAAGAAGGAGTAGAGGCATAAATGTTATTGGTTATCGATGGTGACGGTGAAAAGTGAGGCATGTGGAGGCAATAAGCCAACATCAAGTGTCAGCCCGCCGTCCTTCTTGGCTCCTTGTAATCCTTGCCATCCCACTCCACATCAATCAATTTTCTCAAAAGCCGCGAGGAGTTTATCACTTCCTTTCCTATATATCCCCTATATATCGACCTCAATCACGCTGTACACCGAGCGCCCGGGGCCATCCTCTGTCAAAAGGGCCTGCCGCATCACCCCATCGAGCCCCCTCAGTGCCCGCCCCCCTGTCAACGCCCGGTCCACCACAGCCTTGATGGTGTGGATCAGCTGCACCGTGTCGGGTGATTTGGCCAGCGTCATGCCCACCCAATGCGCGTCGAGAAGACCCGTAAGGTAAATGACGCCACGGTCGATAACGGACTGCTTGGCGTCACCAATAGGCTGCTCCATCTCGTCAACGACAGTCTCGAGAAGCATGGTCATCATCTCAACGGTGACGTTGCCCGATAGCTCGGCCAGGGCGGCCGACACTGACTGACGATCTACAGAGACCTTCAGAATCGCCCGCACAATCCGCTTCTGGTCCTCCAATGAAAAACACTTGGTTACAAACGCGTGTTCCAGCACCTGTGCAAGTACATCCTCCGAAATATCGGACCGGAGCCGGCGAACGAGGTGTTTTGCCTTCATCTGCTTCAGTTCCTCAATGGTAACGACTTCCGTTATCCTATCTAGGTAGGAAGCTCTGTCTATATCACTCCCAGCATCACTCCCGCCTTGCAGCCATGTGTCTAAGCTGACCATCGTTGAGTTTACTCAGGAACTATAAACTAACGAATTCACGATTAACTGTCAATAAGGGTGTGTGATCGTCGGCGTCTTGATCATATGCTCGCGTAACCAGCCAAATACTTAAGGTATTAACCACATAAACGTTTTTCTCCTTCACCATAAAATTCTGTAGAATACTTTATTTAGTGGTACAATCATCACCCGCGCCCTCTATACGGGCTACCCCTCCTCTCAAACTGCCCTGCGTACGTTGAGAGCCGCGTCATCCCCGACTTGGCGCTCCTCTGCCCCTCGCTGGGAGCGTGACGAGAGCGGGGGATCGAGCTGGGGCGGGAGGCGGGGCGGGAGGCGGGGCGGGGTAGGGGCTCGGGGTCGTCGGTGCCGTCCCCCGCGATGTTAAGCAGTACGGAATGGTAAGACGCGATCTGATCGGCGGCAGCGGTGAGTGCGGCACTGAAGGCAGCATCCTTCATTAAGGATGTGATAAGAGCCAGACAGACGCGACGGAGCTCGGGGTCGCGCGCCCCTGAGAACCTAGGAATGACTTGGGACGGCACCGCGTCAGGACCAGCACAGTAGGCGACCTTGATGATGAGATGGACTTGGTCTGGACCAAGGAGGGCGTGGGCGACGGCGTGGGGCGGTGCAGCGTCCAGTACACGACAGGCGTGAAGCACAGTGACGAGGTCATCGGACAGCAGGCATCGAGTGATGGTGGCCAGG
>PPCM01001516.1_pt1 | contig 10278 bp, 7 predicted proteins | sample 1555541 | NCBI WGS metagenome assembly PPCM01 (sample SAMN05284479, study PRJNA326546) | Marine sediment metagenome, whole genome shotgun sequencing project. | isolation source: marine sediment | place: Germany: Wadden Sea | collected 2012-09-05 | reverse complement strand
AGGCATCGTCGAAACGCCTGGAGAGAAACGTGGGGAGGGTTACGGAATCGAGTTTCTCGGTAAAGGCCCTGAGCCTTCCGGCAACCACCAGCCAGTTGATGTAGGCGCCCATGATAAGCCCGAGGGAGATCCACAACCCTTCGCCGAGACCGCCGGCAAATACGGCCCCGGGCAATCCCAGGAGAAGCCAGCTGCTCATATCCGACGCGCCGGCGCTGATGGCCGATGTGGCCGGTCCAAGGGAACGGCCTCCGATTATGAAATCTTCATTGCTCTGGGTTTTTTTCATTGAGTAATAGCCGATTCCCAACATGAGGATAAGGTAAAGGCCAAACTGGATGTAGGTAAGATTCATCAGACACACTCCTCGTTCAAACTTGCGTTATGTGACAGTCGCGTCCTTCGGCATGCCGGATGCCGGAGACGTTCACGGCCGGAAGCGGGGAGGGGGGATGAAAAAAATCGCCGCTCCCGAATTCCGGAACCGAATCCCATCGACAGGTGTTTTCAAGTCGGTATTGCGTTATGGGGCAATACCGTGTATTGATGCCCGGTTTTTACGTTCCTGAGTCGTTTTCCTCCCTCGATTTAGGGTTATCGGCATCCTTTTACCGGTTTAGGAAATCCGGCGGGACGCACGTGTTCGAAACAGCCCGCGAAAACAAAAAAGGAACGAAAAACATGGGCTCCCTGATTTATCGCAAACAGGTTTCGCTTAAGCTATGGGTGTAGTAAATAATTATAATGGTCAAACCATTTGGGTATACATGCCGGAAATGATTTTTCTTGTCAAGAGGGAAAAGTAACACTTCTGTAAGCCTGCGGGGTTGCGGGGTTGTCGGCAGGGCCGCGTTGATTCATGCTGATTATGGGCGTCGCGGCAATATGGGCGGCGCATGGGCTGCCCGCGAGGAATTCATCCCGGATATGACCCGTCTGCGGTTTTCTGAATGCACGATATGGAATTCGGGATTCACGGCAAGGGCTTTTGCAAGGAATTGACCGGTCGAACATATAACGACAACTATAAGGATTGTGTCGACCTGAAAGGTCGAGCTCAATCCTTGGTTCAACATCATGTTGCGGCCAAAATATCGCGATATGACTTTTTACGGAACCATCAAGGGTGAATCTCGAAAGTTGAATTATTGCAGCCTTTCGTGCCACCCCGGCCCGGGAACCGAGGGAATAAAGGCAGGAATAAGAAACACAGGGGGGCCCTTTTCTCTGCGGCCCCCCTGCAAAATCCTCGAAAAAACTCACTTGGACGATAACGGTGGCCGGTTATTCCACCAGACAACTCTGATCGATCCCGAAAACCTCCATCATTACGGCGTGATCCCTCATGCCGACACCCTGGGCCAGGGCATCCACCATGTCCCTGTCGCTCCATCCGTGTTGGCGAAGACCGTCCATATCCTCTTCCGTTATGCTGCCGGGAGCCTTCAGGGCCTTTACCACAAAGACGAGCAGGGCCTTTTCATTATCCTCCAGAAGGGAGCGCGAGGGATCTTCTTCCATGGCTTTGATATCCGCCTCCCGGAGGCCAAGCTTTTTCAATGTGAGTTTGTTGAAGTCCAGGCAGAATGCGTATTCCAGGTCAAGGGCGGCCAGGTAGCGGATATGCGCAAGGAGCGGGAAGCTGATGGCGGGGTGGGTGGAAAAGTACTTGATGCGATCGAGCTGTATTTGGAAAAGGGCGGGGCTTGCGCTCATCATCTCCATGGGCTTGGGGATGATGCCGATGTTCTTCATGAACATGTCGTAGCCTTCCTTGATGACGCCTTCGGCATCCTTTGCCTTTACCGTTGTGATTCTGTCCATTTTTACGCTCCTTTCACTGCTTTGGTGAAAATATCGGGTGGGGAGACCCCCTGCAAACGCCTGCAAATATCGTTGAATCCGTTTTCGAGACCGCGTTGTGATTTACCCGGGGCTCAAGGCACCCCGAAAATGATCGCAGTCGTGACAGTTATTTCTGTTTGCGGTGAATCTTCCCTCCCCGGGGGAATGTTAACATGGGGCCGTTAGCGGTTCGAAGCGGCTTTTGACCGCGTCTCCGTCTTTGATCTTGGAAATTATCCGAAAATAAGATATTAGTAAAATTAAATCTAATTATGAATACGATAAGGTGGGGTAATTGTAAAAATGGGCGCGCTTGAAGTTAAACATCTGAGGATGATCCATTCCATTGCCGGGACCGGCAATATGACCCGGGCGGCACAAAATCTCTGCATTTCCCAGTCCGCCCTGAGCCAGCAACTCAAGGATATCGAGGGCCGGTTGAAAGTCGATCTGTTTTTCAGGACAAGGAAGAAGATGATCCTGACCCCCACCGGTAAGAAGCTCCTGAAAACGGCGGAGGTGGTGATCGAAACCCTCGAGGATGCGGAGCTGGAGATCGCGAAAATCGTTTCCGGCGATTTTGGCCGGCTGAAGGTGGGAATTCAGTGCGCCTTCTGTTTCAAATGGCTGCCGGGGGCGATGGGCGTTTTTCAGGAAAAATTCCCCAATATCGAGTTTGAAATCGGAACCGCCGTGAGCCTCCACGAGGAGTTGGCGTCAAAGAAGTTCGATATTGTCGTCACTGCGGCGAGCTCTTCGGAGGCGGGAGAGGGCATGGACTTCGCGCGCCTGTTTCAGGATCAAATAGTCTGCATCATGCCGGCGGATCATCCCCTCGGCGTTAAACCGTATCTTCTTCCGGCTGATTTTAACGGTACCGTGCTGATATCCCATAGGGACGAAGAGAAAACGTCTTTTTACCGGGCAATCATGAAACCACACAATGTGGAACCCGGGCGAAGGATGATTATCGAACAACCCCAGGCGATGATCGAGATGGTGGCATCGGGGTTCGGTATCGCGGTCGTCCCCCTGTGGGCGGTAAAAAATGTACTGGATGAAAAAAACCTCCGGGCCCTGCCCATCACGAAAAAGGGGGTGGAGCTGACCTGGAAGGCGGCGTCCATGAAAAAAAATGAGGTTACCGTGTTCCAGGAAGAGTTTATAAGGATTGTCGGCAGAATGAATCCATGACGTGGGCGGGCATTACCCCTTGACTCCCGATTGTTGGATATGAGCACCCAGGTAGAAGAAGGTGAGCTCGTCCGCAGGCGCAATGTGGCTGCCCCTCTTCTCCGTCCCGGTGTTTGTGCTCCATCCCCTTCAAACCCAGGCCGTCGCCTACACGGTCCAGAGGCCGGCTCTCTTGCGGCCCTTTTCCACACGGGGTTGGATTCGGGTCATCTCCCTGCCCGTGCCTGTTGAGCGGGATATTCGCCTTCATAATCGTTTATGACGGTATTCTCTGAATAATCATTACTAAAAGCACAATTTTCTTGACAAATAAGCCGTTGTTTGACCTTTATTGCGGCTATATTTGTGACATGTCCTAAAACCAGGGGTTCAACAGCAGGGGAAAGCCGTGGAGAGTGCCGTTAAAATAGGATGTATCGGGCCGTCGGATTCCATCGAGGTGATCCGGGAGGTGGTGGCCGAGTATTATCCCGGTGTGGATCTGACCCCCTATGTGGAGGAGGAGATCTCCCATGCCGGCAACCCCCTTGCCCAATGCCGGAGGGAGAACCAGGGCATTTTGTTCACCGGTATCGGCGTCCAGGAGTCGGCCAGGGCGTTTGGGGAGGTGACCGTTCCATATGAGCATATTCCAAGGGGCGGATACAGCCTGATACGGACGTTGTGGGACATCCACCGCCGTCACGGGAAGATCGGCCGCATCAGCATCGATGTGGTGGACGAGGATATTATCCGGGATACCGTGAGGGAACTGGGGGAGGGGGGGGATCAGATCCACTCCATGCCCTTTGCACTCCACCTTGGGGAGACGGATTACCGGGACAGGCACCTTGCGCTTTACGCCGACGGGGAGGTGGATGCCCTGATTTCCGGATTCGGCGCTGTTTATGAAGACCTCAAGAAGAGGGGCTTGCCCGTGTTCCGTCTTTACCCCAGCCGTATCCAGATCCGGGAACGCCTGGACAGGCTCCTCACGGAAATTGCGGCCAAAAGCCTGAAATCCGCCGGCATCGCCGTCCAGCTCATCCACCTTGCAGGCCTGCGAGCGAATTCCATCAATCAGTACGACGACCTGAGAAAGCAGGGGGAGTTTCACCTGGAGCTGCTGGAATATGCCCGCTCCCTCCAGGGCAGCCTCTTCAACCTGGGAAGGGAGTTTGTGATCTATTCCACCCGGGGGGTGATCAAGAGCCGCCTCCACCTAGCGCATTTCCAGCGCCTGCTGGCCTGGGGGGAGAAGCGAAAGATCAGGATCGCCTCGGGCATCGGCCTGGGCCCCACGGCCTTCGAGGCGGAAAAATCCGCCAGAAAGGCACTTGCCAATGCGGTGAACCGGAAGGAGAGCTGCGTTTTCATGGTCAACGGGGGAAGGATTCGCGGGCCCCTTGGTTGCGAAGCCGAGCTGGACTATCCGATTCGGACACTTGCCCCGGGTGATCTTGAAACGGCGGAGAAGATCGGCATCGCCCCGGGATACCTGGCCAAAATCCGCGCGCTCATGGCCAAAACCGGGAACCGGACCTTCGATGCCGGTGAGCTGGCCCTCTGCCTCGATATCAGCGAGAGGAGCGCAAGGCGCATACTGAAGAAATTTTTGGACAGCGGCCATGCCCGGCTCACGGGAAAGGAGACCGCAAGTCAGGTTGGGCGCCCCAAAAATCTCATTAAATTAAATATATAAAATTTTTTGCTTAATTATGGCCATGAAAGTGACATGGCCAAAAACATCAACTTCATCTTGAAAAGGAGTCGCTCCATGTCCGAAACCGTTTCATCCCGCCCAAAGACGGAGGCGGAAATTCTAGACACTCAAAAACGAATCCCGGTATTCGCGCGGCTGTTCCTGACAGTCCTGTTCATCATCATGCTCTCCGAGCTCCTGGGCATCAAGAAGATTCCCATCGGCCCCGGGGCCGTGGTTCTCCTGCCCATGCTCTATGCGGTGATCATCGGCCTCCTGATCACGCCCGATCTGCTGGGAAAACCCATGGCCTTCCTTAAAAAGGCGGTTTCTAAAGATGAAATCGAGCTGGCCGGCGTGATGGTGATGATCGCGCTCTTGCCCCTTGGCGTGAAATACGGCACCCTCGTGGGACCCAATATCGTCAAGATCATCAAGGCCGGCCCCGCCTTTCTCCTCCAGGAGCTGGGCAACCTGGGCACCATCTTCATCGCCCTTCCCATTGCAATGTTTCTGGGCATGAAGCGGGAAGCCGTGGGCGCTTGCGTGAGCATCTGCCGTGAGCCCACCCTGGGGGTCATCGGCGAGCGCTACGGCATGAACTCCCCCGAGGGCACCGGTGTTCTGGGCACCTATATGATGGGCACGGTATTCGGCACCATCTTTTTCGGACTCCTGGGCTCCTTTGCCACGGGCACCGGCCTTCACCCCTATGCCCTTGCCATGGCTTCGGGCATGGGATCGGGCAGCATGATGACGGCGGCCTCATCCTCCCTCTCCATGGCCGTTGATCCGGCAATGAAGGACACCATCCTCGCCTATGCCGCGACCAGCAACATGCTCACGGGGGTCACGGGGATGTACTCGGTGATCTTCCTGGCCCTGCCCGCGACCAATTTTTTCTACAAGAAATTCGATGCCCTGAGAAAGAGATAAGGAGGTACAACATGGATATTGTAAAAACAGGCAACCAGTTGAAGATGATGATCCTCGTGGGAATGATGATCCTTGCGGGGCAAAAGGTGGGGTTTGGTCTCTCCGTGACCGAGGTGATTCCAGGCGTGCTCCTTATCGTTCTCATCGCCATGATTTCCCTGATCATCAAGGATTTAACACCGAAGCTCAAGTTCCCGGCCTTTGCCTGGGCCACCATGATCGCCCTGGTGCTCAGCATGCCCTTCATGCCCACGGCCAAAACCTTCCTGAATTACACGGGCAAGGTACATTTCCTGGCCACCACCACTCCCATCCTTGCCTTCGCGGGCATTTCCGTGGGAAACAAGATAGAGGAGCTCAAGCAGATCTCCTGGAAAATCGTTATCGTGGCCATGACGGTCTTTTGCGGCACCTTTTTCGGGTCCGCGATCATTGCACAGCTTGTATTGAAAATGCAGGGAATTATTTAAGTATGTCCGTTGCTAAGGAAGAACTGAGGCTGGCGGCCCTTGCCGCTGCGGATCGCCTGGCCCCGGCCGTTTTCAGGACCGCCGATTTCCTCTTTGAAAATCCCGAACTGGGATACAAGGAGACAAGGGCCACCGCCCATGTGGGGGATCTCCTGGAACGGGCCGGATATATGGTGGAACGGGACATCGCCGTGACCGGCGTTTCGGCGCGCATGCCCGAAATAAAAAAGGGGCCCACCCTGGCACTGATGGGGGAGCTGGACGCCATCGTCTGCAAGGAGCATCCTTGCTCGAACGAACTGGGCGCCGTCCATGCCTGCGGCCACCACGTTCAGACCGCCGTCATGGCGGGGATCGCCCTGGTGTTCAAGGAGATCGACGCCTTCTCGCACCTGGGGGGAAACCTGGTCTTCATGGCGGCGCCCGCCGAGGAGTTCGTCGAGATGGCGTTCAGGGAGAAGCTTAAGAAGGAGGGCATGCTTCGCTACTTCGGTGGAAAGCAGGAGATGACCGTGCGGGGGCTCATGGACGGGATCGATCTGGCCATGATGATGCACTCCCTGAACCTGCCCCCCGGCAAAAGGGTATTTTCCGCATCCAGCGGCAACGGTTTTATCGGAAAGGCGATAAGGTTCATCGGAAAGGAGGCCCATGCCGGCTCCGATCCGGACAAGGGGATCAACGCCCTGAACGCCGCCATGCTGGCCATGAACAACATCCATGCCCAGCGGGAGACCTTCCGTGACAAAGACAGGGTGAGGATACACCCCATCATCACCAAGGGCGGGGATGTGGTCAACGTGGTGCCGGCCGACGTCAGGATGGAATGCTATGTCCGGGCGGGGGGGATCGAAAGCCTCAAGGATGCCAATGCCAAGACCGACCGGGCCCTTGCGGCCGGGGCCATGGCCGTGGGGGCCGGGATCGAGATCCGGGATATGCCGGGATACCTGCCCCTGGTGAACGATCCAGGCATGGAGGCGATCTTCCAGGAAAACCTCGGGACCCTCTGCGACGAAAGCGAGGTGATCCGGGGGGGAGATTTCTCGGGCTCCCTGGATTTCGGCGATATCTCCCATATCATGCCCGGGCTCCATCCCTTTTTCGGGGGAATCGAAGGGAGCCTCCACTCCAAGGAGTTCAGGGTTGCGGACCGGGATACGGCGATTCTTCTGCCCGTGAAATCCCTTGCCCTGAGCATTATCGATCTCCTCTGGAACAACGGGGAGGTCGCCGAAAGGGTTGTTTCGGAGTGCCGCCCCCGTATGAATAAGGCGGCCTACCTGTCGTGGCTGAAGGAAACCGAGAAGACCCACGGCTTTGATCCGTCTTGATCAAAGCCGTTGATTGGATGCTCCCCCGTATCGCAACATGGTTCAACGTTGCGTGGGGGGGCGTTTTTCTCATTGGCGGGGTTCTCGAAATCAGCCGAAAAGGCGGGTCGAATGCAGCGGACATCATGAAGCGCATGGGCCCCGGTTCGTGCCGTTTTTTCTTGAAGGGGGGCCGGCTGTTGTCGAGTCGCCGTTTTATTTCATTCACTCAATGTCCATAACCCGCGAATCAACTCTCTCTCGCGATTCATCTCCATTCCAATCCAAAGGCGAAGCAGGTTTTTCTGAAGAAACAGTCCGTGTTGAATCCATGCCTCATTTGTTCGAGTGAGACGGAAATTTAACCGCTGAAGTACCACGCTGATGTATATCCTGAAACTTGCGGTCACAAATATAATCAAACCCGTAACAACTTATTATTGTGAACTTTTGATCAATTTTAAATAAATATGCGACTCATTCATTTCAAGGCGCGGCATTTTTCCAAAAAAAACTGAACAGCCTTGAGATTCTGAGCCGTTTTGAATCATAAACGATTTCAATTGCAGGTTTCAGGTATATTGTTAATCTCCATGATTACTCGGTAGACGATTTGGATTTTAAATATTGTTGCCCTCTTCCGCCAAAAGGAAATCGCCAACGAATTAAAGTTGTCGATATTTCGGACCGGATTGATCGGAATTATCAATTTGACTTGGAATGATGTTTGAAATTAAGTTGGCAGGCACTTCACTGCCTGCCCGGGACACCATTGACCGGGCGGGGTCTTTTGGCGGAAATTTTTTACGAATATTCACTTCATGGGAGTTGGTATGAAAAAGAAGATAATGTGCCTGACCCTGTCGATATTGTTGATTTCAACCATGTCGGCATTTGCTTCGAACGTCGCGGGTGGGAAAATGACGATTGACTTTGATCTTTCCGGATATGACCGGAACCGGGAGGTAAAACTCTGGGTACCCTATCCGGTTTCGGATGAAAACCAGACCATTTCCGGTATCGAGGTTGCGGGCAACTTTGAATCGTCGGGCGTGTATACCGACAAGAAGTTTAAAAATACGATGCTGTACGCGAAATGGGATAAGGACACGGAGGAACGAAAGCTTCGGTTTACCTTTGACGCGACAAGGAACGAGGTCCTGAAAAAGGCGTTTCCAAAAACCGAGACGGCCTGGGACAAAGCGGATTATGCGGCGTATCTTGCCGCGACAAAGCTGGGACCCGTTGACGGGCCCGTGGGAGCCCTTGCGGAAAAAATCACCAGGGGTAAAAAGGGGGTTCTGGCGAAAGCCAGGGCGGTTTACGACTGGACCTGCGAAAACATGTACAGGGAACCCGCGACCCGGGGGTGTGGAAGCGGAGATGTATGCCGGCTGCTGGATACACCCGGGGGAAAATGTGCGGATATCAGTTCGGTTTTCGTGGCCCTGGCAAGATCCGCCGGTGTTCCGGCAAGGGAAATCCTCGGCATCAGGATGGGTAAAAAGAAGGTGCAGGATGTGACCACTTGGCAGCATTGCTGGGCCGAGTTCTTCCTGCCCGGTTACGGATGGGTTCCGGTGGACCCGGGTGACGTGCGAAAGATGATACTGGTTAAAAAACTTGCCCCCGGGGGAAAGGCGGCCAAAGAGTATAAAGAGTACTTTTGGGGAGGTATCGAACCGTATCGAATCGCCCTTTCATCAGGAAGGGACTTAACCCTGAACCCGGTTCAGGAAGGGACGCCCGTGAACTACCTGATGTATCCCTATGCACAGGTGTCCGGAAAGACCGTGGACTGGCTTGACCCTGAAAACTTCAAGTATAAGATCACATATACAAAGCACGATTAGTAAGGTTTTACGTTTATTCCCGAATACCCGGTTATATATCAAGCCCCTCGGTGTCGAGCCGGGGGGCTTTCATCGTTTTCCGCAGCAGCTCCCCTTTCCCTGCGGAAGGGCGAAGTCTCTTGCCCCCGATTTCACGTGGGAGAGCTGTTTCCGTTTGCTTTTTGCCCTTGCGTGAAATAAACTCCATCCTCAATCCGGGATAACCGCGAATCCTTGCCGAGGGGGTAATCGCCGGGCCGCGCGGCACGATATGTCATCGAACGCATAAGCGATTCACCTTGTTGACGATTTCGCCGCCAGGCATCCATGGTAATCCGTCGACAACATTCCGCTGGAGGAGAAACGCTTGGGTCGCAGCTGCCTCATTTCTCTTGCCTTGATGCCCCTGTATAAAGTCGGCCATGGTTAATTCGATCATAATTGGCTGGTATGTGATCTTGCATTTTATACAGCATAGTGTAGTCGGAAACCTTGCTTTGGACTTTTTTTACCGGTACATCAACATTGAAGAGGTGGAAGAAAAAAAACATGGTTTCGAATTATGGGGTAGCGTTGCGGCGGATTTTTCACGATAGTTTAAGTATTTTGTTTAAAAAAAGGGGGGGTAATGGGCAGGGTATCTCGTTCGAAAAAGAGCCGGGGCAATATACCGGGGCATTTTATGCTCCTGATTATTTTCATCCTCGCTTTTCCAGCCGATGCCTTCTGCGCTGCGGGTGGGATTTTCCTTACGAGCGCGGCGGACCTTCGGAAAAATATCAAGGCGTTCAAGTTGCTGGATGCGCGTCCAAGGAAACTCTGGCAAATGGGGCATATCCCCGGAGCCCGTTCCTTTTCATGGGAGGAGTATACGGCAACCGGCGAGGGCGGCATCCCCTATACCGTGTTGCCGCCGGAAAAGTTGGCCGCCGCCCTTTCGAAAATGGGGATCGACGAGACGGACTCCGTTGTGGTGTACGGTGACGCGGACAAGAGCTGGGGCGGGG
>PPCM01001515.1_pt1 | contig 10279 bp, 9 predicted proteins | sample 1555541 | NCBI WGS metagenome assembly PPCM01 (sample SAMN05284479, study PRJNA326546) | Marine sediment metagenome, whole genome shotgun sequencing project. | isolation source: marine sediment | place: Germany: Wadden Sea | collected 2012-09-05 | reverse complement strand
TGCTCGGAATTCAACCCTTCCTCAAGCACGGCCTGAGTCTGGCGCACCAGTTCCTTATAAAGAATGGGCAGAAATGAAGCCAGATAACGAGGCGAATCCTCAACCACAATAATAACTCTGATCCCGACCTCGGAAGTATCATGCTCCACATTGAGCAGGTCTTCGAGATTTTTGACCATGGCTACCAGCAGTTCTGCATCACCGGACCAGACAAACTGACGGTCTGTGCCCTCGCAAAGCACCTCATCGGGTACGGCCAGTTGTTTATGGGCCAGCATTGCCACCGGGATACCCGGAATCTTATCCTTGATACGGCGGCCCATGTCGCAACAGTCCATATTGGTCAGATGAGGCATGATAATGACAAGATCGAAAAAACGAATATCAAGCAATTCAAGGGCTTCATCAATATTGGAAACCCATGTAAGGCGCGGAGGACGACTCAAATTCAAGCCACGGTATTCACTGACAATGCGTTCGGAAATACGGCTATCTTCTTCCATGACCCAAGCATCATAAGGGCTGGAAATGAGCAGGATATCCCGGACCTTAACCTGCATCAGGTCATGGTAAAGGCTGAACTTGCGGCTCTGCCCACCCAAAAATCGCATTTTGTCTTCCATAAGGATGCCCCGGATTCGATAAATTAAAAAAAAGGCGGACAGCGAAATCATCGCAGTCCGCCTTCTTGGTCAGATTCGTTATATTACAATATAATATGAAACTGTTTTAGACAACACCCTGATCAAGCATGGCTTGTGCTACTTTTACGAAACCTGCGATGTTGGCTCCGTTCACGTAGTTGTAGGGGGTGCCATAATTCTCGGCAGTATCCATGCAGGACTTGTGAATATTGTGCATGATATGCTTGAGGCGATTATCAACTTCCTCACGGGGCCAGTTGAGGCGCATGCTGTTCTGGCTCATTTCCAGACCGGAAACAGATACGCCTCCTGCGTTGGCAGCCTTACCGGGTCCATAAAGCAGTCCGGCATCAAGGATAATGTCAACGCCGTCAGGCATGGTCGGCATATTCGCACCTTCTGAAACAACCTTTACGCCGTTGGCGACAAGATTGGAGGCATCCCTGCCATTGATTTCGTTCTGGGTTGCGGAAGGAAATGCGCAGTCTGCCTTGTGGTTCCAGAGCGGATTGTGATCCTGATCTGGATCGACTGGGATGTAAACCGCTTCGGAGTACTTCTCGGCGTATTCCTTGACCCTGCCGCGACGTACATTCTTGAGCTGCATGATATATTCAAGCTTCTCACGGTCAACGCCATTTTCATCATAAATATAACCCGACGAATCGGAGAAAGTCACCGGAGTGCAACCAAGCTCAAGCAGCTTTTCCATGGTGAACTGGGCCACGTTACCGGAACCGGAAACAAGAGCGGTCTGACCTTCGAGAGTCTGACCTTTGGCATTAAGCATTTCAGCCGCAAAGTATACCGAACCATAGCCGGTTGCTTCCGGCCTGATCAGGCTTCCGCCCCAGTTGAGGCCTTTACCTGTCAGTACTCCGGTAAATTCATTGCGGATCTTTTTATACATGCCGAAAAGGTAGCCGATCTCACGCGCACCAACGCCGATATCACCGGCCGGAATGTCGGTGTCAGGGCCGATATGCCTTGAAAGCTCAAGCATAAAGCTCTGGCAGAAACGCATGACTTCCATGTCTGACTTACCTTTGGGGTCAAAGTCTGAACCACCCTTACCTCCACCCATGGGCAGGGAAGTCAACGCGTTCTTGAAGACCTGTTCAAAGGCCAGAAATTTAAGGATGCCGAGGTTTACCGAAGGGTGAAAGCGCAAACCGCCTTTATACGGTCCGATTGCACTGTTCATTTCCACACGGAATCCACGGTTAACATGAACATCACCATCATCATCAGCCCAGGGGACCCGGAACATGATGACCCGCTCCGGCTCAACAATTCTCTCCATGATCCCGGCACTACGGTATTCGGGATTGCGGTCAAGAACAGGCTTGATAGATTCTACAACCTCACTCACAGCCTGATGGAATTCACGTTCATTGGGGTCCCTGTTTTTGACCAGTTCCAAAATTTCCATGCACAGCCTCCTGATCGGCCTTAAGCAGTTGATATAAAATTAACATCCAAATAAATTTTCAACTCCTTTATTCCACCACTAACCAACTAAGTCCATACATCTTTTTAAAAAACAGCAAAAAAAATCAATCGTAATTTTGCTAAAAATGTATTTTTTGATTATTAGATCAAACAAATTAAAACCGTTTTGTAACACAAACAGGTTGACAGTAAGTAAATACTTACTGTAAATATTTTTGCATGAACACCAACAAAGCACTATTTTTCTTTTTTAACTTTTTTAGCTTTACCAGCCCTGTGGTCTGGAGGTGTTCACTCGCGTAAGCGATAGTTGAAAGAGTTTTCTCCCAGGCCGCAGGCAACCAGCCCGCGGCCTTTTTTATTTTCTGCCCCGGGTTTGCCCCACACTGTCTGCCGCCTCGCAAAAACTCTCTCAGTTCTACTGAACAAAGCTATTTTACAATTTTAATCAATTTAGACATCTGGAGGCACCAATGATGTTAGGTCTCGGTTCCGTCGAAATTGCAGCAGTGTTCTGGCTCTGCCTGCTCTCTTCGTTCGGCTGTGTGGTTTATGGCGTTTTGAACTGGAACAACAAAGGTAAACCCGACGCGACTGCGCTGAATGTGGAAGTAAAAAGCAAGGGTGAGAAATAATGGTTACCAAAATCGTCATTACCTGCATTTATCTCGCGGTAATCTTCTATCTCGGCTTCAAGGGCTGGCAATCCACCAAGAAGTCCACTGACTACATGCTCGCCGGACGCCAGATGAACCCGTTCATCATGGCCATGTCTTACGGCGCAACGTTTGTTTCCACCTCTGCTATCATCGGCTTCGGCGGTGCTGCCGGGTTATTCGGCTTCCCCCTTCTCTGGCTGACCCTCGCCACTATCGTCGTCGGAGTGCTCATCGCCATGGTCTTTTTCGGCAAACGGACCAGACGCATGGGACTTGCCCTTGAAAGTCATACCTTCCCGGAATTGTTGGGCCGCCGATATGACTCCAAGTTCATTCAGGGCTTTGCAGGCGGAATCATCTTCCTCTTTATCCCCGTTTATGCTGCTGCGGTACTGATCGGTATTTCACGCATGATGGAAATATCTTTCGGCCTTCCTTACGACACTGCTCTGTTGGTGATCAGCTTCATTCTGGCGGGATACGTCATCACCGGTGGCATGAAAGCGGTCATGTACACTGATGCTTTTCAGGGGCTGATCATGGCAGTTATGATGATCATCCTTATTATCTCCACCTATGCCATGCTCGGCGGTGTGACTGAAGCGCATCAGGCCCTGACCGACATGGTCAACCTCATGCCTGCCAAACTTCAGAAAGGGGGCATGATCGGCTGGACACAGGGAGCAAAATTCGGAACCCCGCTCTGGCTGGTAATCTATACCACCATTGTTTACGGGGTAGGAATCGGAGTTCTGGCTCAGCCGCAGCTGGCAGTGCGTTTCATGACTGTTCCTTCCGACCGGGAGCTTAACCGTGCGGTTCTTTACGGTGGACTTTTCATCCCGCTCATGACCGGGGTAGCCTTCCTGACCGGAGCACTCTCAAACGCAGTTTTTTACAAAGAAATCGGTAAAATATCCATAGCTGTTGCGGGTGGCAACATGGACAAAATCATTCCCATGTACATTGAACAGATGATGCCCTCATGGTTCTCCGCCCTCTTCATGCTGGCAATGCTCGCAGCGGGTATGTCCACGCTCTCCTCCCAGTATCACGTTGGCGGAACAGCTCTAGGCCGTGACTTTTTCGAAAGGTTCATCAACGTGCCTGCAGAGAAGTCTGTTAAGATCACTAGAATCGGTGTCGGCATCACCCTTCTTGCCGCAATCCTCTGGGCATGGGTTCTGCCTCCGTCCATTATCGCACGAGCAACCGCATTCTTCTTCGGTCTTTGTGCAGCCTCCTTCCTGCCCATCTATCTGCTGGGTCTGTACTGGAAAGGCATGACCAAAAAGGCCGCAAAAGTCTCAATGGTCGGCGGCTTCAGTGCCTCCATGTTCTGGCTGCTTTTCGTACACGTTAAGGAAGCAAAAGCAATCGGCCTCTGTAAAGCCCTGACCGGAATGGATACCCTCGTATCATCCGCTGCCAAGGGGTCATGGGTCTGGCTACTGCAGTGGGTTGATCCCAACGTAGTCGCCCTGCCCGTATCCATGGCACTGGCTATCGGAGTGGCGATGGTTACTCCCAAGATGGCTGAGAAGCATGTGGAGAAGTGCTGGGTTAATATCTAACCATCTGCAGACCATCTGAACATAAAAATCCCTGCCGCGCTTAATCGCAGCAGGGATTTTCTTTATGCCATACCATTTCATCCGCTGATCCAACTCAAATTTCCGGAAAACAATACTGCATATCAATAGACACCGGCCCTCACCTTAATATTCATTACTTTATTATATATATCTAAACATTTATTGACTGCATGTTTATTTAAAGTATAATTTTGACAATTACTAAAAGAGTTAAACGCAAAAAACAGGAGGTTAGAATGTCCTTGCGCCCCTTCATGCCTACGAATGCATTAAGAATTATGCTGCTTGCAGCACTGGCGATGCTCCTTGCCGGATGTCCTAAACCTGTGACGGAAATCAATGCGTTTGCAAAGGCTTCTGAGTCGGTACTTGATACCACAAGTAAAGCCCTGCAATCCTATGAAGAACTCTCCGTATCGTACAGTCTCTTCAGAATTGCTAAATCTAAAGATCAAATTAATTCGGACATGTTCAAGCAGTCTGACAAACTGATCAGACCCGACACCAGCAAGAACAAGCAACTCGCTAATGATATTGCCATTCGTCTCAAAGCCCTTGCTGCAATGAAAAAGTACGCCGCAGCACTCGATAGTCTGGCAAAAGCCGACAAAACCAGTGATTTCAAGAAATCGGCAGAAAGTATCAAGAGTTCCGTCAACAACCTTCAAGTACAGGCTTTCGGGAAAAGCGACCCTTCATTCTCTGCGGCTTTGGGTTCCCTCGCATATGGGGTAGGAAAAGTCGTGTCAGAAAAAATTAGATTTGAAGGCCTCAAAATATCCGTAAGTGCTGCTGATTGGCCGATACAGGTGTTGAGTAAGCAAATGCAGAAAGACAGTAAAGAATTTGCTGGAGCCGCAAAAATCAGACTCGACGCTATGTGCACTTCAAACATATCAGAATACAACGATATTCGGGAAACAAATATCAGCCTTGAGCAAAAGATCAAAACACTCACAGAAGCAAAGGTCAGCTGCCAGACTGTAGACAAAGTAGAAACTTTTGCTGCGAACGTGAACAAGGCAGCAGAACTTTTCGCATCCGCACATGAGAAAATCAAAACAGACCTGAATGCCGGAATCACTGATTTCAGCAACGCAAAAAAGACTGTTGATGAATTGATCGCTACGGGACAAGAAGTGAAGGAAGTATACGACGATTTAATAAAAGCTAAAAAATAGCAGGAGAAAGATTAAATGTCCGGATCATCAGATACCCAACAAATTTTGGACGATGCAATCAACGCAGCTGCCAACACTACTCCCGAAGAAGCTCTACGTCGTTTGAAAGAGGCAATCGAAAATGTAGATCTTGTATTTCAGTGCAGTGCCCCCTCCGAGGAACGCGATGAGCTTGAATCAAAACTGCTTGATGCGCGAGACATCATTATAGAAATCCACGAAGACAAAATCCATGCCGGGACTGAAGTGTACAAAATGTGCATCGTAAAGCTTGAAGAAGCAGCCCAGCAGGCCGAGACCGCCAAGCAGGACATTGACGATGTTGCCAAGAAAACAGAAGCTGTGGCAACAGCCCTTAAGGCAATCGGCAAAGTCCTTGATGTCCTAGCCAAAATAGTCCTTTAAACCAAAAACGCCCCAGCCAAATCCAATTGGCCGGGGAGTTCGCAGTTGCGGATTGCAGCTTGTTCCCTCTACTTCTTAGGCGGCAAAGAACAGGATTCGCTACAGCAGGTTCCCTGCAGGAATCCGGTATAGGTATAAAAAATCCTTTCAATTTTTGTCCGCCTTTCAGCCGGGAGCGGCTCACGCTTGTAGTCAGCGGTCATGTTGAGCAGCTCTTCATAGCTGGGGACGGACCTCATTCCTTGGGCAAGAGTCTTGCCGGAAATGGCATCCAGCAGGAAAGCATCCATAGAATCGGAAATAACCACGTAAGGAACCGGGCCGCCCTGAAAGAGCTTGCCCGCACAGACAGCCTCACGCTCATAGCTGCCCACATCCCCGGCGCAGAACATTACCAGCAAAAGGGGCTGTTGGTCTTTATCATAAACAACCAGATCCATAGTGCGGCACATTTCCTCTCCGTCAATCTCAAAACACAGGTCGATCTTCGCTTTCAGCGAATCTTTGGGATAACCGAGTTCTTCCACCAGCAACTTTGCCAGTGCCTGACGGAATTCTTCGTAAGTGGTTTCTTCGATCTCTTCGCCACTCAGATAATCACGCAATGTTCCACCCATACTTACTTCATGCATATTGCCTCCGACGGCCCTGCGGGGCTTATTTTGATGCGCTTCGCGCTTTTGATTAAATTGATTTTCGCCTCCGGCGGCTTAACCCCTTTTTCAAAAGGATTTGTTCCACTGTCGCCATCCTTAAGACTCGCGGAAAGACCGCTCGCCTAACGGCTGGTGCAAGAATCCCAAAACGCTTTAATAGGGATGCCGACAAGACTTAATTAATGTATTTGTTAATTATATAAGCATGCCGCACTGTTGTGCAAGAGGATAAAAAAGAAAAAGCCCTGCCCTTTAATTAAAAAGGGCAGGGCTTTAATGGAAGGAGGTAGGGTAAATTTACATTTCTTCCAGATTAACCCCGCTGGTTTCAATGCGGAACAGCCATGTTACAATGGCTCCGAGGAGGGAGCAGCCAACCAGAAAAATCAGGATCGGTCCTGTCCCGAAATCCTTGAGCAGTACCGGAAAAAAGAACGCAGTAACCACCGCGCCGATCTTGGCGAATGAGGCTGCGAACCCAGCACCCTTACCCCTGATTTTAGTTGGGAAGACCTCCCCAGCCAGAAGGTACGTGATGGCATTCGGTCCCATGTTAGTCATGAAACTGAAAAGCATAAATCCGCTAAAAAGCAGAGTCATGGACATGGATGAATCTGGATCAACGGTCATAGACATGGAAGCAAGGAAAAGGCCGATCGCACAGCCGATAAAACCCGCAATTTGCAGCTTAATGCGTCCGACCTTATCAGCCATAAACACTGCAGCTATAATTCCGACCAGCAACAACACGTCAATGAAGGCCGCTCCCTTGGCAGCTAACATGTCATTCTGAATCAGATCAGCCACGTTACGGGCATGCACGGCCTTGGCCCCGATGACAGAACCGAGGATGGTCGGGGTAAAAATACCGATTCCATATGTTCCGAGATCCTGCAAAAACCAGGGAACTGAAGCCAAAATTGTAGCCCGGAGAGTTTTGCCTTTAAATAAATCCAGATATGAACCTTTGCAGATCTCCTCTTCAACACCACCGACATTATCAACCGGAGGAGCGATTTTGATTACCTTGGGATAATGAGGTTCCCGGTGCAGCAATCTACGCAGCGCGGCTTCGGCTTCTGCAATACGCCCTTTAGAGACAAGCCAATGGCAGCTGTCCGGGATATAAAACCTGCCTACGACAACAAGAATTGCCGGGATGATTGCTGCGCCGTACATATAACGCCACGCGGAAATCTCCGGCGCTTTGTACAATATGAGGTAGCCGATGGCTGTCCCCACAAGAGCACCTATGGCCTGAAACGCAAAAGCGCTCAGCACTAACCGGCCCCGGTCATTACTGGGAATGGATTCGGAAATGACCATGTGTGCTGTGGGATAATCACAACCAAGCGCGAGCCCCATGCCGAAAAGAAAAGTTACCAGAAAAATATAGTTTGGGCTAAATACAAGAGCGACCAGACAGGCGACAAAAAGCACCATCTCCCAAATGAACATCTTCTTGCGCCCGTAGTGATCGGCAAGCCCGCCAAGAGCCGTAGCCCCTATGAGAATACCGAACAGGGTTGCGGCACTTACTGTACCCTTTTCCATAGCACCAAGCTTGAACTCACTCACGATAAGCGGCAGGGCCACACCGGTCATGAACACGACCATGCCTTCGAAAAACTTACCTGCAGAGGCCAAAAACCAGATCCGCCACTGCATGGCTGTCATAGGTGAAGACGGTGCGACTGTACCGTCTGCCCAATAAGGCGTTTCATCAATATAATCCTGTACGGATCTGGCTGCTACTTCGCCGGACTCATCAACCACTGCCATACGGCGATCTCCCCGATAAAAATTCATATCTTCTCCTTCCAATATCAGATGAAGCCATCTTTGTCCTTAGCAGGGAGAATTACAGAATGAATTAGGCGGGTACATGGCAGAAAAGTGACGAATGGGGTGTAAAAAAAAGAAGGGAGGGCGACCTGCCGATCAGGTCGTCCACCCTTCTTTATCCTTGAAGCACAACTCCCAGTGAGTCATGCAATCAAGTTCAAGATAAAATCTTTATTGGACTTTAGCAAGCTTAGTTGCATCAGCAGACATCCGACTTACCTTCAAAACGGACCCATGAGACATTTGCGTGACCATTAATAATTTCCACATATTTTCAACCAGATGCATCAATAATTGTATTTTATTTACTCTTGTCATCCGCAAAACTACAATCTAATTGAAAATTATTTTCATTTTCTTCTTGACGCCTATTTCATACTTGGTTAGTCAGAAATTCAGTTGACATTGATTTTCAACTTCTAATTCACACGACTTAACCACAACAGTCATCAGAACGGAGACAAAATGACTAAAAATATAAATCTTTCAAAAATACTCGAAGGCCGGAACTACTCTGTGCTCGGCTTTGAAAGCGAAACTTCCGACTACGCCATCAAACTGCGCAAGATGGGCTTCATTGAAGGAACCCCGATCAGCCTCGCTCCCATCAAAATTTCCGACCCCATGATTTTTGAGATCCGTGGCAGCCGTGTGGCCCTGCGTAAAGATGAAGCCGACCAGATCAAGGTGGAGGAAATCTAGCCATGCACAAAATAGAAAGAATCGCTATTGCCGGTGTACCAAACTGCGGCAAGACAACACTTTTCAACGCTCTTACCGGGGCGCGTCAGAAAGTAGGAAACTGGCCCGGAGTTACAGTCGAAAAGATCGAAGGAACATTTTCTCTTTCCAATACCAAAGTCGAACTTGTCGACCTTCCCGGCACATACAACCTCAGCCCCGATACTGAAGACCAGAAAGTAGCCGAGCGAGTTATCCGCAGCGGCGAATACGACATGATAGTCAACGTGGTTGATGCCACCAACCTTTCCCGTAACCTGTTCCTGACCATGGACCTTCTTGAGCGGACAGACCAGATTGTTATCCTGCTGAATATGCTGGATGTTGCCAAAAACGAAGGGATTGATGTTGATGTAGACAAGCTCAGCAAAGAGCTGGGCGTCCCGGTAATTCCGGTTGTTGCGGTAGACAAAAAATCTGTAACCAACGCCGTTAAAGCACTGGCCAGGGAATCGCAAAATCTTCCTGAACACGATTCCCACCCCACCCGTCAGGAAGTGATGGATACCGTTGAAAAATACAACTACATCGACTCTATCTACGGCAAAGTTCTCAAAGAAAAAAAAGACCGCAGCCAAAACTTTACCAACAGGGTCGACAACATCGTGATGAATAAGTTCGCGGCGATTCCCGTATTTCTCGTCTCCATGTTCCTGACCTTCTGGTTTGCCATCGGCCTCGGCTCTGTTTTCATCGACTTTTTCGACATCATTGCCGGACTCATTTTCATCGACATTCCCGCTGACCTGCTTGCTAAAGCCGGTGCGCCCGAATGGATAAACGTAACCCTCGGCGGAATCGGGGCCGGAATCCAGACCGTTGCGACCTTCATTCCGGTCGTATTCTTCATGTTTCTCGCGCTGGCGATACTCGAAGACTTCGGTTACATGGCCCGCGTGGCAGTAGTCGCCGACCGCTTCATGCGCAAGATCGGCCTGCCCGGTTCCGCATTTATCCCCATGGTTGTCGGCTTCGGCTGCACGGTCCCCGCTGTCATGGCCGCAAGAACCCTGACCTCCAAGCGTGACCGCTTCATGACCATCTTTATGGCCCCGTTCATGTCCTGCGGCGCACGTCTGCCTGTTTACGCACTCTTTTGCG
>PPCM01001514.1_pt1 | contig 10284 bp, 3 predicted proteins | sample 1555541 | NCBI WGS metagenome assembly PPCM01 (sample SAMN05284479, study PRJNA326546) | Marine sediment metagenome, whole genome shotgun sequencing project. | isolation source: marine sediment | place: Germany: Wadden Sea | collected 2012-09-05 | reverse complement strand
CGGGCTGGTCGGTGTTGGGCTGGTACGTGCCGGCATCGCAGACGTGGGTCAGCCCCCTGTCGTCGACGCGGTGGCCGACGGGCGTGGTCGGCAGGTAGGTGTAGGTGTACACGGCGCCGGTGTCTGCAGGTCCGGCGGGGATGTCAGTCAGGATGGCCCCGACGACGATGGTCGCGCCCTCCACAGCGACAGAGAAGCCGAACTTCTCGCCAGCCCCGTCCTCGCCCGACAGCTCGGCGACCTGGGCCCACCCGCCACTCGACCGGCGGTAGACGTAGGCCCGGCCTGTGTTGTAACCGTGTCCGTTGGCCCCCACCACTAGCGTGTCACCATCCAGCCCGACCCCCGCACCGAACAAGGCTCCGGCCATGCCGTCGGGCGGGGCAATCATCGCCTGGTCGGTCCAGTTGGTCCCATCGTGCTCGAAGATGTACACGGCGCCGGAGTCAGATCCGCGGGGGTCGGCCCAGTAGCTGCTGATGACGACCGTTGACCCCGAGGCAGCAGCATAGAACCCGAACATATGACCCCCGACGAGACTGGAGGGCGGGGTCAGCCGGGCCTCGTAGACGAAGGGGTCGGCCGGCGTGGGGCGCCGGAATACGGCCGCGGTGCCGGAGTTGGTGCCTTTATCGGCGTTCGTGTAAGCTCCAGCGACGACGACGTTCCCCGAGATGGCGAGGCCGCCATATCCCAGCCGGTCGAGGGCCGCCCCCCACGGGGCCGTGAGGGTCTGGGTCTGGGTCCAGGTGCCGGTGTCCTTGAACACGGCGACGCTGCCACTAGCTGACCCTAAGGGGTCGTCGCCGTGGTTACTGATGAGGATGGTATCGCCGTCAATGGCCACGGAATGTCCGAACAGGTCGTAGTCCGTGGGCACGTCGAATGTGAGGCGCTGAGTCTCGGTCATGTCTGTCCACGCACCCCACTTCCGGAACACGTACGCCACGCCCCGCGAGTTGTCCATCGTCCCGCTGTACGACCCGACGACGATGACGTCGCCGTCAATCGCCACCCTGATCCCGAAGAGCAGGTTCGTGGGGGTGTCGGTGGCAGTGAGCTTGGCCACCTGGGTCCAAACTTGGGTAGCCGGGTCGCGGGTGTAGACTAGCGCGTAGCCGGGCGATTCTGGCGTGTATTGGTCCGCCCCGACGACCATTGTATCGCCCGAGATGGCGATGTCGGCCCCGACCACATCGTTGGTGCCGGCCCCGGTAGGGTGCAGCTTGGCGTCGCGCCGCACGGCACCGACCGTCAGTGTGGGGTAGAGCACGACGGTCCTCGGGGCGCCCTCCACACAGGTTGTGTTGGCGGCGTTGGGGACCTGGGGTGGGGCGGCGGTCGGGTCGCACGGCGTCTGGCTGACGTGGGGCAGACCGTCGGCGGGGACGATGTAGGCAGGGTTCGCATCCGTGCAGGCTGCCCGGCCACTGTACGGCTGGTACTGCGCGTTATCGCACGGCGTCTGTGAGGCGTGTGCCGCCCCGTCATCCGCCACGTAGTACCCCGCCTCGGCCGTCTTGCACGCCAACTGCCCCGCCTCGTCCTGGTACTTCCCGCTATCGCACGGGAGGCACATCGGCTGGTTGGTTAGGGGTTGGTGCGTCCCGGGGGTGCAGGGCGCGATGACGCCCGTCCCGGTGTCGATCGCGTGGCCGGCAGGGACGTGAGTGTGGAGTTCGTAGGTGTACACGGCGCCGGCCTTGTCGACACCGTCAACGTCCGCATATATGACCGTCGCGACCATCGTGGTGCCGTCCACCCCAACACTGTACCCGAACCACGTACTGCCCCCGTCCTGCCCCGCGATGGAGGCAGCGAGACGCCACTCAGACCCGACCCGCTGGAACACGACCACCGTGCCGCCCGACCCGGAAAGATCATGGCGGGCGTGGCCGACCACGATGACGTCGCCCGAGATGGCCACCGCGCGTCGGTACCCCAACTCGCCGCCCGTCACGGTGGGGGGGTTGGTGAGCTTGGACTGCATCTCCCACGTCTCGCCGACACCGGGCCGGGTGTAGACGAACACGGCGCCCGCATCGTGGGCCAGCTGGGGGTCGTTGAGGCTGGCGATGGCGAGGGTGTCCCCTTCCAGGGCTATAGCGTGCCCGAACTCCAGCCCCTCGTACGTCCCGGGCGGGTCGATGGAGCCCTCCTCGGTCCAGGCCCCAGGCCCGTCCCGATGCCACACGGATACCCGGCCGACCTTCCTCACACCGGCGATGGTCTGCCCGGTGACGCTGTAGGCGAGCGTGACCCCGTCGAAGGCGAGGGCCCGGCCCTGGAGTGACCCGTAGTGCACCCCCGACGCCATGGAGAGCGTCGCCTCGCACGTCCAGGGGCTGCCGACGTCCGCCCCGTCCCGCCTGAAGACTCGGACCGACCCGCCGTACCCCACGAATTGGTGGTCGTTGAACCCGCCCCCGACGATGACGTCCCCGTGGACGGCGACGCTCGCCCCGAAGGCGTCGGTCTCGGAGGTCCCGTCGACGAGCTTGTGGGTCTCAGTGATGGTGCCCGTCATGGTCGACGCGTCGCCACCGGGGATAACGTAGACATAAACACCGGCCGCCCCGCCCGCCAAGGCCCCGAGGGCGATGTACTGGGAGGAGAGGTCGACGCTGTAGCCGAGCTGGTGGTCCTTACAGGCGTCCGACGCGGTGAGTTTGGCGCGGAAGACCCAGGCAGCGTCGACGGTCGACCGGGTGAAGACCGCGGCGTACCCGGCGTCCGTGTGGTCGGCGTTGTCCGTATTGACCGCGTTCTCAGCCCCTATCACCATCACGTTCCCTCGCACCTTCACCTCGTACCCCAGGTTAGCTCCGGTGGGGGCACCGGGGTGGGCCAGGCGCTGCAGGGGGCCCTCGACCCCGGGGAGGTCGGGCCCGGCGGGGAACGTCGGGGTGGGGCCTGCCTCACAGGCGGTGTGGGGATCGTTGGGGGGGGGTGCCTACCCCGCACGACGTCTGGAAGGCGTGGGGCAGGCCGTCGGCGGGGACGACATAGCCGGGGTCGACGGCGACGCACTCCGTCTGGCCGGGCCGGGGCTGGTACGTCCCGGCGTCACATGGTATCTGTGACTTCTTGTCTACCGCCAACTTGAACCCCACAGCCGGCGGGTAACACTCGTGCGCCGCACCTGTGGAATACGTGCCGTCTGGACAGGCCTGGTCGTACGGCTGGTTGACGCGGTCCTGGTACCTCCCGGGCAGGGTGGGGGTCAGCATCCCGTCGCCCCCGACCGTCTGGTGCCCGAGACTCAGTGGGACGTGATGGTAGACCATCAGGGCGGTGGTGGTGGGGGCTGCGGTCTGGTTCTGGCACGCGGTGATGATGGTGTCTCCGCTGATCCCGATCGTGACGCCGTTCATCGTGCAGTCTGGGACATCGCTGGGGATTGCCACCAGCCCCCACCGTACAGGTGACGATCGGCGACGGTACACGAAGGGTCGGGCGGGGGAGTCGGCGTTAGTGGTGGTGCTGACGGCCAGCATGTCCCCCCTCAACGCCAGGCCAGCCCCGAAGAACGTCCAAGCGCCCCCCCCGTGCGGTGTGATGGTGGCCTCCAGCGTCCAGACCCCTACACTACGGGTGAATATGAACACCGCCCCCATGAAGGTGTCGTAGCGGTACGTGGCGATGGCGAGGGTGTCCCCGTCGAGGGCCGCCCGCGCCCCGAACACCAGTCCCTCGGCGGTGAACTGCCCCGCCGACCCGGGGCTGAGGAGCGTCTGGAGGGTGAAGGTGACGGAATCCGGGGTCGTGTACACCGCTGCTAGGCCCTCATCGGGAGCCTCACCGTCGGCGTAGTAGCCAGCGACGACCAGAGTCCCGGCGTCAAGCTCCACCGCCGACCCGAAGAAATCGTTGGGCGACGCGGGCCACGTCGGCTCGATCAGGGTGTGGCCCCACCAGGCGGCGGCGGGGGAGGCGCGGCGGAAGACGTACACAGCGCCCCTGTTGGCATCCTTACCGAAAGCCCCGACGGCCAATGCATCGCCGTCGATACTGACCTGATTCCCGAACTTCTCAGCGGCCGTCCGTGTCGGCGACTCGAGTGCCTGTGACTCAGTGGCGTCGATCCACCCGTCGGCCGGTCGGCGGTAATGGAACACCTTCCCATGGCTCGACGACTCGGACGGGGCCCCCACGACGATGTCGTCGCCCTGGATGGCGGTGGCTGCTCCGAATGACGGGGCGGGCTCGGCGGGGGTGAGTCGGGCGACCCTCGTCCAGTGTCTGGTGGCGGGGGCTCGGGTGTAGACGTCAGCGGCCCCACTGTCCCTGTACCCGACGACCATGGTGTCCCCCGAGATGGCCAGCTCCGCGGCACGGTGCTCACCGTCGGGGGTGTCGATCCGATCGTCCCACACCACGCCATCATGGCAGGCGGCAGGGGAGAGAAGGGTGTAGTCCAGGCCACCCGAGATGCAGCCGTCCTTGGCACCGTTGGGGTGGTCCCCGTCGGGGCAGCCTAGCTGTCTGAAGTTGCCGGCGGGGGAGTAGTAGCCGTAGTCCACGTCAATGCACGTCGTCTGACCAGACGCTGGTTGGTACGTCCCGGCGGGGCACTGCACCCGGGTCGACGTCCCCTCCGTCTTGTACCCTGGGGTCACTGAGACGCACCCGCCCGCCCGCCCCCCGGAGTACCGCCCAGCAGGGCACGGGGTGCACCAGGGCTGGGCACGGAGCGACTGGTACTGGCCGGCAGGGCAGGGCTCGGTGGTGCCTGTGGCCCAGTCGACCATCATGCCGACCGGGGTGGCCTGCAGCACGGCTGACGTGTGGACGGCCCCAGCACGGTCGGGGACGTCGGTGATGCCCGTTGCGTCAGTGCTCGTGGTGAAGATGTGGGTCTCGTCCATCGCCACCGACCGGCCGAACTCCGCGGAGGCCCCATCCAGGGCCGTCTGTTGGGCCACGAAGGACCACGTCTCATCCGACCTCTGGTAGACGTACACGGTGTCGACGTCAGGTGCCCCCACGACGAGGAGGTCCCCGGCCAGAGCGAGAGCCCCCGCACCCCCGAACCCTGCCCCGGGGGCCCCGTCGTGCCGTGCGATCTTGGTCTGCAGCGTCCACGCCGCCCCTTCTCTAGTGTAGATGAGCACGGCCCCGGCACCATCGTCGGGATCAGAGATGGCCGCCGTGGAGCCGGACAGGGCGACGGAGGAGGCGAAGGCCGCCGCCGGGCCGGGGGTGGGGATGGTGGCCTGGTGCACCCACGGCCCAGTGTCGGCCGTCCACACGCTGGCCTTGTTCAAGCCCCCACATGATATGATGAGTGTTCCTTCATGGAGGGCGACAGACTCACCCTGCCTGGAGGAAGCGAGGGCGCCGGGCATGGTGAGGCGCTGCGTGAAGGACCACGATGCGGTGTGCTCGAAGATGATGGCACTGCCCTCGGCGGCCGATGCCCCGCCGTCTAACGGCGCGCCACCGACAATGGTGGTGCCGTCGATCGCACAACTGTGTCCGAGACCGGCGGCGAACTCGTGGTCCAGTACGGCCGTCGGTGCGGTCAGGCTGGCTGGTAATGTGGTGCGGTCTGTGGGGATCGCGAAGACGAACAGCTTGCCGGCAGCCCCGTCGCCGACAACGACCCATTCCGCACTGACCGCGACGCAGTCACCGAACGTGGAGGTGCCGGCGGGGATGAGCTTGGTCTTGTGTGTCCACTCCCCGTCGACGAGGGTGAACAACGCGGCGTTCCCCCCGACTAGTGAGGTGGCCACCATGACGTCCCCGTCCACCGCCACACGGTGGCCCAGCTGCTGGTCAGCCGTCGCGCCGGTCTCCGTCAGACGCGCGTCGTGCAGCAGGCCGAACCTGTCTGGTTCTGACGGGAACACCGGGATGGTGCCGGGCGACGCCTCACAGACGGCAGCGGAAACGTCGGGGGCTGTGTCAACGGCGCAGGGGATGGGCGCTACATGAGGCTGGTCGTCATTCGGGACGATATACCCTGAAGGAGCGGGGATGCAGGTCGACTGGCCGGCGCTAGGCTGGTATTTGCCCTCGTCACATACAATTTGAGCCGTGCCGTCCGCAATATAGCCTGGGGTGGCATGCGTGCACACTGAATTGTCAGACAAATACATCCCAGGGTCACATGTAGCGGTAGCTTGGAGTGTAAAATCGTCACCATGGCTTAGTGTCACACTGTTACTGACAAACGGTGCTGCGGTGATGAATGGAGAAGCGATGATCAGCACGAGCAACATTGAAATGATCCTGTGAGCGGTCACAGTGCTGCTCGCCATTTTACCCCGAACTCTTTTGGTGGTGCGGCGCTGGAAGGAAATTACCGACAAATTATATTTTAAAATGTCCCTATAATATGCGACGACTATTCCGGCCAGACGTGGACAGCACTCGGAGCCGAGAGCCGCCGAGGAGACCCAAGGCTGATTCGCGCAGGCGGGCAGCGAAACTCCGGCAAAATCTCAGGAAGATCAAAACTCAACAAAGACGCCAGCAGGGCAGATGCCAACCCCGAGGCAAGACCCAGGACGGAAAGCGGGCACATACGCACAGGGATCGAACGAATTTGTCATCAGTCGATTTATGAAAAACGTGTCGATGTGCCAATGATACAGCTGACACGCCTGATGTAGAAACAAACATCGCATGGAACTCATCAAAGCCGTGCTATGTCCACAATGCAACAGAGATTTCGCCTCACTGACCATGGAGTGTGGCCATTCGTACTGCAAGAAGTGTGTTGATCGCCACCTGTCCTTCGGAATCATGCGGTGCTCCATCTGCACTCGGGGGTGCGCCTTCAGCATCCGTTCTCTATGCCCGAACTACGCCCTCCGCGCTCTTACGGCCCACTCAGTGCCCCCGCCCCCGGCCCACTCGGCCACCGGTGCCATAACGCTGGGCATCGCCGACCGGCAGCCCGTCGAGCGGCACATCATGTCGTATCCCGCCCAGGGTCTGGCCCTGAAGCTAGTCCTGTACCCGATCCACGTCTCCGACGGGGGCATGGCCTCGCTCAGCGTCCAGCTGGGGTCACTGGGCGGGGATCGGGTCGATGCAGGCGAGTACCCCGAAGTCCGGATCAAGGTGGCCGTGACGAACCGCGAGTCGCGTCGCACGGTCCGTATTGATGAGCGCTACTCGTTCCCCGCCGGACCCCGTGAAGGACTGTTCATTCCCATCGGCCCGCGTGCCAACATGTTCAACCCCAGCACCGGCTTCGTGGGAGACGACGGGCAGGTGTCGTTCGAGTACTCCGTCGAGGCGGCAGGCCCCGAGCCCGCCCTTGAGGCCCTCCTTCGGGAGACCGTGGGGGCGGGGCTCCCCATCCCCGAGACGGAACTCCAGACACAGCTGGCCGAGCTAGGGGCCGACCCAGCCCCCATCGAGGCGGCGGTGTCCTCCCTGGCGTCGGCCGTCGGGTCTACCCCCATAGCCATGGTGGCGACCTCATCGGGCATGGTCGACCTCGGGGACTGGGTGGGGCAGCAGGCGTGGCTACAGACGGCGGCACTGTCGGGTGACCTGGCCCCTGCCCTGGACGACGTCGCCCTCCTTGTGGGGGACCATATCCGGCCCCGCCCCGACCCTCTCACAGGGTCTGGACTATACAGGTCTATACACCTCGGGGTCCATCCACCACGGGCGACACCCGACCCGACCCCAACCCACCCAACCCTACCCCCTACCCCCGCCCCGCCCCTCGAGACGGAGGTGACCATCCACCCCCACCCCCCCGCACCCGCCCCGGACTCCGACGTGCTGCTCGAGGCCCTGCTCCGTCGCGCACTGTCCCGGACGGTTGACGCCAGGGAGGCCTTGGTGGGGAAGGCGCGCGAGGCCCTCCATCATCGACGGGGGCTGGAGGACAGGGTGCGGGCAGTGAAGCGCGTCGCGGGCATGGTGGCCCAGCCCGTGCCCGTGGTGCCGGAGCCCGACGAGGACGGCGACATCTGGTACGACGCCAATGAGGAGTAGGGGGCACAAGTCCGTTACGAGGATTCGGTCGGGATGGGCAAGGAGTTGGAGTATAAATTTATATCGATAGTTCGATGATCAACTTGAAACTGCTCCCCGTACTCTCCGCACTGCATGGCGAGCAGAAGCTGGGCGCACGTACGCAGAGATTGGATCGAATCGGGTCCGAGAGACGACGATTTGGGCCGCGGAGTCGCCACTGTCTTTACAGTCATAAACTTTATAGTTATGTTACGGAGTTACAGGTGTTTTGAGCAACTGTTTTCCGTCCAACGGATTGATCGCAGTGTCAAAATTTCAGAATTCTTGGTACCACCGAACAACAATTTTTCTCACACTCGTCAGAACTTTACGCACATGCCGCAATTCGTGCCTCCACAGAGTCCAGGCGTTAGAAACGAGCGATTCCTGCACAGTGCTGACAAATTGTGGGACAGTCGTGAACTAATTGACAAAAAGCATCACAGATACAGCACATGGGGAAGGAAGGACCTCGAGAACCAGCGCTTGTCGCACGAGAAGAAGTGCCGCAAGCTAGATCATATGGATGAGCTTGACAAGGCGGCACAGATGCAGGAGCGGCGCCAGATGCAGCTTCACCGCCTCCAACAGAAGCGCGAGGCCCGCACCAAGTTCGAGGAGAACGTGGGCATGCCATTCCGTCACCAGCGCGTTGAGGAGCGGCAGCGCACGGTGTTTGTCCACGGGCGTCACTTCCGCGGCCCCCGTCGGCCCGATGGCTCCCCTCCACGTGCCCGACCCGTCCCTGTCCCCGACCGGCCGTCACTGACGAGGACTGGGCTGACGTCCGCTGGGGATAGACAGCTGTTGGACTACACGGCCAGCGCGCGCGGTCTATTGACTGGTGGCGCCGGGAACCGCACCCCGCCCCGCCTTGTGACTGGGGGCCAGGGCGGGGACACGGTGGAGGTCAAGGACTGGAAGTACTACGCTAACAGTCAGGTCCCGATCTGGGACCGCAAGGAGTACATTCCCCCGACCACCCAACGAATCCTGGAGCGGTCGACGGCCAAGGGTGAGGCGTATCTCGCCCGCCTGACCCAGACGGCCCAGATCGAGGACCTGCACCGGGCAAGGGACCTCGCGGAGTTCCAACGGGCGCGACGGGAGGACATCCGGCAGCGACTCACCAAGCGGCGGCTCGACAGGATCGAGCTATCGGCGACATGTGCCCAGCCCGTCAGCGCCCACGACCTGCACACGGTCGACACCATCGTCGAGCAGTACGGACAGCCCGTGGCCCCCCCGTCGCCCGCGCCGGTCCCTGCCTTCCTTCCCGCCCTCCCGCACCGCCTCTCGACCGGTACCCAGCGTCACATCGCCCGTGCCATGGCCAACGGGGTCGCGGGCACTGCACCGCACCTCGATCTGGTGCTCGAGAGCCAGGCCCCGTTCAGGACGGACGGGCCGCTGGTCCGGGGCCGCCCCGGCCGTCTCCGGGCCCCGCGCGTGACGACGACGGCCTCCGCCCTCGATGAGAGCGACAGGGTCGTGTCGGCGTCGATCGCGCGGTTCGAGAAGAAGTTTGTCCGCCCCAAGACGGGTGCTTGAGGGCGTGGACCTGTGTACCATAGAGAATAAAGGATCCGTGGCCGACAGGGTGAGCAGTGCACAGCGCAATCGTTTTCTTTTTGACATCGGAAGAAATGATTGTTCGATTTAAAGTTTGATAGGAATTGGCGGTCGGGGTGGCTATGTGTATATCTTCAGCACCCGGCCTGTCGGGTCCTAGCAGTAGCTGTAGTGGACCAAACTTGCCGTTCCAAAAATAAAATATTGCATACAAACACCCACACAAACGTCGACATGCCGCGGGTTACTCTGGAGTCTGGATTCGTTCTAGACGTAGAAGAGCAGCCGCAAAGCAGCTTCGTTCAACCACACCAAACAGAGCAAGTAGGAGGACGGAATCGTCGATCATCAACACGCAAGCCCGCCCAGCCACCCCACAAGCCGCGATCAGACAGTATACGATCCAAAGACGCCTCCAAGTCTGACTGGAACCCTGCCCCTGCCCCAGATACCCCTGTGTTGGTCTCCGACGCCTCTGTCGAGGACCTGGAGGTGGCCATGGCCGACTGGAACCCCGATCCACAGCCCGGGGCAGTCGACACCGGCCGTCCCGCGTGGGGTGCGGTGCCTGTCCCGCCGTCCATCGAGCCCACGTACCCCCGCCGTCCCCAGAAAGAGCCCACCCCAACACCCAGCCCGAGCCCGAGCCCGAGCCCCAGTCCGGTCGACGAGCACGTGGAGCCATCATGGATGAACCAGCCCGACTCTCTCTTCGCCCTGGACCAC
>PPCM01001513.1_pt1 | contig 10285 bp, 8 predicted proteins | sample 1555541 | NCBI WGS metagenome assembly PPCM01 (sample SAMN05284479, study PRJNA326546) | Marine sediment metagenome, whole genome shotgun sequencing project. | isolation source: marine sediment | place: Germany: Wadden Sea | collected 2012-09-05 | reverse complement strand
TTTGTATTTAATGACGATTCATTAAGACAAGCATGGAAAAAAATGAACAAAGAAGAAGTAAGATTACTTCCTGTTGTTGATAGAAAACGAAAATTTAAAGGCGTTGTTTCCATGTCAAATATTGCTGAAGCTTACATGGATTTATCAAGTGAAGATGTATTACAAAACAGTAATACTAAATTTGAAAATCTTCTAAAAACTATCAAAGGTAAATTAGTAAAAGGAGAATATCCAACAAAACTAGTTACTGGTAAAATTTATGCAGATTCTACTTTATCTAAAGATCAAAAATTATAGAAAGGAGATATTGTTATTGTAAATCATAATAAATACATGCAAAGACTAGCGCTAAAATCAGGCGCAGGATGCATTATTTTTACAAATTCACATTTATCTGAAGAAATTTTAAATGAATGCGAGAACAAGGAATGTGCAATTGTAGATACTGATTTAACATTCTTTAAAGTAATTAAAAAAATCAATCAAAGTATTTCTGTTTCAGAATTAATTAAAAATAGAAATTTTATTTATTTTAAACCTGAATATACTCTTGATGAGATTAAAGAAATTATCAAAGATTCAAAATTTTCTATGTTCCCTATTGTAAATAAAAATGGAGAATTATTAGGTACTATCCATGATACTGATTTAATTGATTATAATCGAAAAAAGGTAATTTTAGTAGACCATAATGAATTCTTCCAATCAATTGATGGAATCAAAGATGCACATATTTTAGAAATTGTTGACCACCATAGAATTTCAAATATTACAACTGCAGATCCATTATATATCCATGCAGAACCAGTTGGGTCTACATGTACAATTATTTCAAAATTATTCGAACGTCATAATATTAAGCCTAGCAAAAAAATTGCAGGTCTAATGCTAAGTGCAATTCTTTCTGATACACTTATCTTTAAGTCACCAACTTGTACTGAAGAAGATAAAATACAAGCAGAAAAGTTATCAAAAATAACTAATCTTAATATTGAAGAATATGGTATGGAAATGCTTGTTGCAGGAACTCAATTAACTGAAAAAACAGATGAAGAACTTGTTAATTCAGATCTAAAACAATATACTTTTGGTAAACATAAAATTTCAATAACACAAGTTCAGGTTGTAAGTACACAAGAGCTTTACAAAAGACTTAATCCTATCCATGAAGAACTAGAAAAGACATGTGATAAATACAAATTAGATGGTTCTATTTTAGCATTAACTAATATAATTAAAGAAAGAACTAAATTAGTTTTTGTAGGAAAAAGTAAAGAATTAATTGGTAAAGCATTCAACATTGATCCTATTTGTAATTTAGATGAATTACCTATTTTAGAAGGTGTTGTATCAAGAAAGAAACAATTAGTTCCTAAACTTGATATCGCTGCTAAACAATAAATTTATTTTTACTTTATTATTTTAATTCTTAATAATTAAAAAAATATGATTAAATTATTAATCCTTAGAATATTTAATCATTAATTTTTCTACTAATGATTTTTCTTTATGATGATTTTTTTTCTGAACTGAAATAATATCATATAATTCAGGAGAATTATTATCACGTAATTCAATAAAATTATCCATTTCAATAACTTTTTGAGAAATTGTTTGATAAAATTGTGTACCTAGTTGTTCATAACTAAAACCACTGTCATGTGCAGCAGCTATACATGAAAAAGCATCATTCATGTAAAATAAATAATTTTCAATTCCTTTAACTTCTTCAGGATTACTTGAATCATACATTTCATATCTCATTTGATTTCCTAAAACTGTTGCAAATACTCTTTTTGAATGTTGATCTTCTCCAAATGAAGAACATCTTGCAACTAAATCTAAATTAAGATCATTCATAGTAGAAAAAAATCTTAAAAAACCTGCTTCATTAATACCTTTACTTTGATAAAATAAAGCATCACCTAATTTATACTTTTTAGAAACATCACTTAATCTTTTCAAATTATCTGCAGATACATGAGAAATAGTATTTCCTAATGAATTATATTCAGGAAATGAAACTGACCCAGGACCTTCTTCATAATATTGTTCCATCTCAGGATCAACATATTTTTCAATAGTAAATGGGGATAAAGGATTTTTACTTAATGTTTCAATTTTTTTTAAATCAGTTTCAGAATAGCTATACCTAAAATTAGTTTCTCTAATATAGCCTTTAATTCTTAGTTCAGCATTATTTTCTTTCATTTTCTGACGAAAAAAATGTTTCCTTATAAGTTTATTGCAAAAGTTTGGTATTTTATTAAAAACAGCATAATCTTTTTATACTATTAATCTATCATACTTTATATGAAAGACAAAGTTACTTTAACAATTGAACAAAATTTATTATCTAAAATTGATAGTATGATTGATAAAAAAACTATCAAAAGTAGAAGTCATGCAGTAGAACATTTACTTTACATTGGACTAGATACTGTTAATAAAGATAAAAATAAAGTTGGAGTTCTTATTGCTAAAAAGAAAAATAAAGTAACTGATGGTCCTAAATTGCATTGTATGATTGAAGTTAATAAAAAACCAATCTTAGAATACAATATTCAAATGTTTAAGAAATATAATGTTAATGATTTAATTATTTTCTTAGATGAAGATGGTGCTGAAATTAGTGATTATTTTGGTACAGGTGTAGATCTAGGTGTAAATATTACTTATATCAAAGATAAACCTGGTATCATGTCTGCTGGAACTTTACTTAAATTAAAAAAGAAAATTAATGAAACTTTTATTGTAAGTAATGCTCATGATTTAAAAGGAATTGATCTAAATGAAATGTGGAACTTCCACCTTAGTAATCAATCAATTGCAACTATGGGTTTAACATCAACAGATGATCCTGAAAGATATGGAACTGTTAAATTAAAAGGAATTAAAATTAAAGAATTCTGTTCCAAAAATACTGCTATTGCTTCAAACTTAGTAAGTTCAGGAATTTATATTTTTGAGCCTGAAATGTTAGATATTATTGAAAATGAAAAACAATCATTAGAAGGAGATATTTTCCCAGAACTTGCAAAAAGTTTAGCAATTAACGGATATATGTCTGATAGTTATTGGTATAATATTAAAGCTAAAAAACAAATTAAAATTGTTGAAAAAGAATTATAATTATTTTTATATCTTTTTTGATATTCTTATTTTTTCTTAATTAGTAAACCTTTTGAAATTTTAACTTCTTTAATAAAAGTTACAAAGTTTAATTTAGAAATACTTAATTTTGAAGTTTTAAGATCATCATAATTATCAAAGAATAATGCAACAGCTCCATTTCCTGCACCAACACACTTACCTGCATTTGCACCATGTTTAATTGCTGTATCAATAATTTTATCACAATTAATATTACTTCTACCAAATATTTTCATAATATCTTGATTTCTATTTACAATTTCATAGAATCTCTTTTTATTACCATTAACAATAGTAGTTTTCATTTCTCTGGATAAATTATCAAGCTCAAGCATTAATTTTTTAACTTCTTTATCACCAGATAAATATTGCTTCTGTAAATTTTCATTCAAAGTTTTGGAAGAATGAGGTTTATTACCATCAACAATTAAAATATATGGCTTAATTTTTTTAGCAAAATAATTACCAAGTTGTTCTGTAGTTCCATATGGTTCATCTTTAATTTCTTTGGATGCTTTATACTTAAAGTCCATCATTAAAGCACCACCAAATACTGCAGTATATTGATCTTGATAACCTTGAACTGATTCATTATCATGAGTTTCTACTCGTTGAGCAATTTCTGCTAATTCATATTTGCTCCAATTTAATTTGAATAATTTATTTATTGCACCAAGAATTGCAACAGCAAGTGAAGCTGATCCACCTAAACCTGATTGTCTAGGAATATCACTACTAAATTCAAGATTATAACCAATCTTATTTGCTTTCTTAATTACTAATTCAACAAAGGAACAAGCTTTCTTAGGTTTATTAATATCAAAGAAATATTGATTCTTTTCATATTTTAAGAAAATTTTAGAATCATTACGTTTTGAAACTTTTACTTTAACAAATAAATTAACAGCCATAGAAAGTGTTGAAAATCCACACCAATCAGCAGCACCACTTGATAAATCAACTCTTGCAGGCGCAAATGATGTCACGTGTTTAATTTCTTTCTTTTGTCTGTTAATCTTAAGTAAATTTTTCATTAAATACGAGAAACTTTTACTTCTTTATAAACATTACGACTAAAAGTCATACTTTATAAGATGTATGTGATGGGAATATTTTTCAATTTTAATTAAATTTAGATAAAAAGTCAAGAAAAACACGCTTTTTACATTTACCATATTTAAAAGTATGTATTTTAGTCATACATTATAAGATAACATTTATAAATGATTACTACTCGCTAGTTACTATTATTTAGTTATTTTGAATAATAACTTAAGATCTTATTCGGATTTAGCGTAAGCTTTATTCTGAAATAAAATTATGATAATATTGTTTACAATAGCGTTAGCTATATAAAAAACTTGAGGTAAATATGGTGAAAACAAAAACTAAATTTGTATTTAAATCAGATATTGATGATACATTAAATTTACGAGCAGGTGAAAAAATACCTGATGATGCATTAAATAAATTAGGAAATTTAATTGAGAAAGGAATTCATTTTAGTGCAGACTCTGGAAAACCAGCTTATTATACTGAAGAAAAACAAATAAAGCAATTAATTGACTTATTAGGTTCTGAATTTTCAAGTAAGTTATCTGTTGCTGGAAATAATGGAGCTGAAACAATTTTAAATCCTTTTTCTAACAATAAAGAAACTATAAAATATAATCTAAATGAGAATAATGCAAATTATTCAATTAAACAATTAAATAATATTGGAAATATTATGTCAAGCCTATATCCATTTACAACTAAAGAACAAGTTAATGGTATGGCTAATGATAATGAAAGATTAGTATATACACTATTTCCAATTACTGAAAAAACATTAGATTTACTTACATTAGTTCAAGATTCAAAACTTGAAAATAAATTTGAATCATTATATCAAAATTTAGATAATGTTGAATTTACTAATACGGTTGAAACTATAATAGGAAATAATATTGATTATAAACAATTTATTTCTAATGAATATATTCCTTCAGCAAATAAACTATGCGATTATGCTAACTTACTAATTGAAGAATTATATGGAAGTGAATCAGAAATTGTTTGTGTTGGACATTCTGATGCAATAGATATTCTAATCGCTCCTAAAAATGGAAATCCCATAAATAAAGGTCAGTCATTAGAAACATTATGTTGTGATATTCATAAGCAAAATAAAATTCATATTTCAGATGCTGTAAAAATTGTAAAATCATATGTTGGAGACTCTTTTGATGAAGAACAATATATTAGAACACATTCAGAATATCTTATCCCTGCAATTACTGCAGGAGATGGTGGGAATGATAAAGAACTTTTAGCAAATTCATTATTTAGTATTACTGTAGAATCTGAAAAAACAAAAAGTAAAGGACTTTATGAAATTGCAACAACAATTGTTGATAAAAATCCTTTATCAGTAATTAATGAAGCAGAGAAAATGTATTCATTTATCATCGAAAATAATTTGGAATATATTTAATCATACTTTGTAAATAAATTTATAAATAAATAATAATCTCTCAGAATATATCTAGCATATGTAAAATGGTAAAAAATGTAATTAAGAATAATAAAAACATTGTAATTCCTAAGTTTACTATAGTTTCAGATATTGATGATACTCTAAATTTAAGAGCAGGAACTAAACTAGAATATAAAGCTCTTAAAGAAATTTCAAATTTAATACGTTATGGAATTCATTTTAACGCAAATTCAGGGAAGCCTGCATATTATACTAAGAACAAACAAATAAAACAATTAATTCAATTACTTGGATCAAAATATATTCCATATTTATCAGTAAGTGGAAATAATGGTGCAGAAACAATTCTTAATCCATTCCATAAAAATGAAATAACAATATTATATGATGTAGATAAAAATAATGCACATAATTCAATCAAACAATTAAATCATATTGGAAATATAATAACTAATAATTTTGGATTACTTGGAAAAGAACAAATTAATGCAAAAACAAAAGATAATCAAAGATTAATCTACACATTATTCCCAGTATCAGAAGTTACTTACGATTTAAAAACTTCAATTAGAAAAGATATGAATTCTAGTGAATATATTTCTGAATTTCAAAATCATGATAATGAAGATTTTTTAGAAATGATAAATAAAGAATTATTTAATGACTCAGATAATAAAACATATCAAAATCTATTAAAAATCACTAAATTACCAACTGCAAAAGATATTGAAAAATTTGCAATTAAAACAATAAATAAAGAGCTTGGAGATGATTCTGAAATAGTATGTGTTGGTCATTCAGATACAGCAGAACTTCTTTTAAACCCTAAGAATGGAACTCCTATTAACAAAGGTGAATCAGTCTCTGAATTAATTGTAGATTATTTTGGAATTGATAAAATTCATATTTTAGAAGCAGTAAAAATTGTTAAAAAATATGTTGGAGAATCATTTAATGAACAACAATATATTGATTCACATTCTGAATATGTTAATTTAGCTATTGCAGCAGGTGATGGTGGCAATGATAAAGAATTACTTGAACAATCATTGTTCAGTATTACAGTTGATATTGAGAAAACAAAAGAAAAAGGATTACATAAAATAGCAACAACTATTGTAAAAAAGGATCCATTTGAAGTTGTTAAAGAAATGAAAAAAATGCTTAAATTTGTAAAAGAAAATAATTTAGAATATAATTAATTTATCTCAAATATCGTCCAATATATTTTTTCTTCATATCCTTTAAAGTAAATGAAAAATTTCTATCTCTAACAATATTTGAAAGTTCATCAGCCATTATAGCATATGAAATTCCAATATTAGCTAATTCTTTTCTTTCTAAAGAATCATCACATAACATTGATCTAGATTTAAACTCCTGAGATTTTGATATATTGTAGAAGAATGGATCGACTGATAAAAATCTAGCTCTATCTGATGACACATGAAAATTAGAATTTGCTTTATGCCTTAATGAATAAGATGTATGTTTTTTACCAGCAATTTGATGTCCTGAGAAAATTGCATCCATAACAAGCGCATCATAATTTTTATATGAAAAGTCAAAATCCTCATTAGTATATGATTTGATATTTAAAACACCATCATTATATGATTCTATTTTATCTGAAACCATGAAAATATTAATATCTGAAAATGGTTTTTCTGAACCATATAATACTGCATATTCAATTGAATCATAATCTGATCCAAACATATTTTTCAATATATCATTAATATTTTCCTTTGAATATTTTTTAGGTAAATTTAATTCTGAAAATAAATATAAATGAGATGTATTATCTGATATTTCAGTATACTTAGAAAACACTTTAATTAAATCATCAGAAAATTCTTTTTTTGCATATTCAACAAACTCATCCTGCATATTATATTTTTTAACCAATTCATATTGCATCCAAACTGAAAAAACATCTGCCATATGATTAAGAATATATTTTCGATTAAATAAGTGCTCTTCAAGAGAATATTGTGATTTTAGCTCGTCAATATTAGGTTCAATAATTCCTCTTTTAACTTTATTATTAAAACTTTTAATTTTCTTCTCCTCGTCATTAATCATTTTTCTATCTTGAGAATTTACATAAAAAGTATCATAACCAAAATGATATCTAAATACATCTAACAAATCAAAATTACCTTCAGAATCAGTTTTAATAATTGCTTTATTCTTACTTAGATCGTAATGACTATGTTCTATTTCATCAGATAAAATAACAGTTCTTTTTCTTGGATAAATCCCAAAAGAAGATTTTAATAATTCTTTATTATCTAATAATACATCGTCAATAGTCATAAATAAAGAAATAGATTATTATTCTTAAAAGTTTCTTTTAGAAATATATTAAAATCAATTAAATAAGTAATAAAAATAAGAAATAAAAAAGAGAATTACTCTTTATTTTCTTTTGATTCTTCAGATTTTGGTTTATCCTTCTTTTTCTTTTCATCCTGAACTGCTTCAGGTTTCATAGTTGGAAATAGGATAATATCTCTAATTGAATCTTTACCTAATACAAGCATAAGCATTCTATCAATACCAATACCTAAACCACCAGTTGGTGGAAGACCGTATTCGATAGCTCTTGCATAGTCTTCATCCATTGGATTAGCTTCAAAGTCACCAGCATCTTTTTGTCTAGCTTGATCTTCTAATAGGAATCTTTGAGTTAATGGATCATTAAGCTCACTGTATGCATTTGCAACTTCAATACCACAACAGAATGGTTCGAATCTTTCGATTAATCTTGAATCTGTTTTATGACCTTTACATAGAGGAGTAGTTTCTCTAGGATGATCAATTACAAAAGTTGGTTGAATTAATTTTTCTTCACAGAAATGTTCGAAGAATGCAGCAATATAATTACCCCAAGTTTCTTCTTTTTCCATTTCAACTGAATTATCAATAGCTAATTCTCTTAATTCTTCCATTGATTTATCAGTTAAATCTTGACCAAAGTGTTCCTTAATGCAATCAAGCATAGTAACTCTTTTCCAAGGTGCTTTGAAGTCGATTTCATTACCTCTAAAAACAGATTTAGTAGTTCCATTACATGCTAATGCAACTTGTTCATATAAGTTTTCAGTTAATGCCATCATATCATTATAATCAGCATAAGCTTGGTAAAGTTCAATCATTGTAAACTCTGGATTATGAGTAGTATCGATACCTTCATTTCTGAAGTTTTTGTTAATATCATATACTTTGTCAAATCCACCTACGATTAATCTTTTTAAGAATAATTCAGGAGAAATTCTCATGTAAAGATCCATATCTAATTCATTATGATGAGTAGTAAATGGTCTAGCAGCAGCACCACCAGCAAGAGTTTGTAGAATAGGAGTTTCAACTTCCATCCAATCATCTTCATTTAAAACTTCTCTAATAGTTTTTAGAGCAATAGATCTTTTTCTAAATACTTCTCTTGATTCTCTATCCATAATTAAATCTAAGTATCTTTGTCTGTACTTAATCTCAGTATCAGCAATACCATGGAATTTTTCAGGAAGAGGTCTTAAGGATTTTGATAACATTTGCATTTTGTCAACAGCAATAGATAGTTGACCAGTTTTAGTTCTAAATACTTCACCAATTGCACCGATATAGTCACCTACATCAAATAGCTTGATAAATTTAAAACCTTTTTTACCCATATTATCAATTGATAAATATAATTGAAAATCTTCTTTATCACATCTAATTTTAACGAATGCAGCTTTACCCATCATTCTTTTAGCCATGATTCTACCTGCAATTTTTGCAGTGTCACCAGTATGTTGTTCAGGTTCAATGTCAGCATATTTTTCCATTAAAACTTCTGGTTTATCTTGATCCTTGAAACTATAAGGATAAGGAGAAACATCAAATTCTTCAACAACACGTTTCAGCTTAAGCAATCTTTCTTTAATTAAATGGTCCTTAGCGATCTTTAGTTTTTTAACATCAATCTCTCTGGACATAGTAACATTGCTTCCTTCACCTTTGATAACTGTATCAAAGAATTCTTTCGTGTTATTATTTTCTTCAGACATTTTAAAATCCTTTATTTTTTTATATAATTGCCAGTGTAAATTAATTCACAATAGCGGTTTGATTGTAAGTATAATCACAATGGACTTTGTCCACCTATAATTATTAAGTATAGAAACGTGCGTTATTTATAAGTTTAATGATAAAATAAGGAAGAAATATACCCCTTAAAGTAAGATTATCTTAACTCTTCAGGTAAATATCTAAACTTATTAGTTTCAAATAATGTCACAGATTCAAATTTTTGAATATCATCACCAAAATTATTCTTTAAATCTAGAATAAAAGTACGTAACTCTTTTGATGATTTAGAATGATATGTCATTTCAATATTCCAATCACCAACGCATTGGCTTAAATATTCTACATGAGAATTATTTTCACAATATGATTTAAATTTACTAACCAAACTATCATTTATTTTATTCAATCTAATAAATATTTCATGACGTGTATAACCTAGTGAAGATGAATCAACAACTAATCTAAATCTTTTAATAATTCGATTATCAATCATCTTTTTTATTCGATACCTAATTGTATCAACAGGAATATTTGTATCTTTATAGATATCAACTAAACTCTTACGAGCATCATTAT
>PPCM01001512.1_pt1 | contig 10288 bp, 10 predicted proteins | sample 1555541 | NCBI WGS metagenome assembly PPCM01 (sample SAMN05284479, study PRJNA326546) | Marine sediment metagenome, whole genome shotgun sequencing project. | isolation source: marine sediment | place: Germany: Wadden Sea | collected 2012-09-05 | reverse complement strand
TTACGCTTCTTCAATATATTGGATTATTAAAATCCCAAGAACTCTTTACACTAACAAAACTATACCTGTTCAAAAGAAAATAAGACAAATTTTTTAGTCAATAATTTATTAAATAATTTTTATAATTAGTCATAAATGCTTATCAACGGGAATTATGAACACATATTTTACCATTAATACTATAAATGACACTGCGGATATTTGGGAAGTACAATCACACCAAAAAAACTATCAATCTACATAGTAAACTGATAGTTATTAGAATTTCTTATAAAATTTTTGAACTTCAAATATAGTAAATACTACTTAACATACTCTATCAACAACTTAATTGTCGCTTCTATTCCATCATAATGAGTTCTTTCCATACCATGACTTGCATGAACACCAGGACCAATCAAAGCTCCTCTAATGTCATTTCCACCCCTTAAGGCAGCAGTTACGTCACTTCCGTAATAAGGATAGATATCAACAGCGTGATTGATTTCACTTGCTTTTGATAACTCGATGAACCTTGAAACCATATCATAATCATAAGGCCCGCTTGAATCTTTAGCACAAATACTAACATCAAACTCAGTACATGTAAGATCAGAACCAATACAACCCATATCAACAGCAATCAACTCATCCACATCACTTGGAACATGACTAGAACCATGACCCACTTCTTCATATGTAGAAATAATAAACTTCAAATTACATCTTGGTTTGATATTATTAGTTTGAAGATATTCAATTAAACCAAAGATACTAGCTACGTTAATCTTGTCATCTAAGAAACGCGACTTCACAAAACCATTCTCAGTTACTTGCGTCTTTGTATCAATGCAAATGAAATCTCCTACTCCAATCCCTAACTTAACTACATCATCTTTCTTCTTTACAATCTCATCAAGTCTTACATACATATTTTCTGGATTACGATCTTTTGAAGATGAATCCTTATAAACATGAGCAGCCGGCGAAGTCGAAAGGAATGTTCCTGTGTACTCTTTACCTTCTCTAGTAATAACAGTACAATATTCTCCATCAACAGTAGCCCAAATCGGACCACCGATAGAAGTGAACTTAATGTCTCCGTTACCAGAGATTGATCTAACCATCGCTCCTAGAGTATCTACATGTACACTAATCCCGACAGTATAACTATCATCCAAACCTGGAATAGTAATAATTCCATTTCCTTTTTTTGTTTTTTCAAAACTTAAGTTATATTTGTTTGTTTCTTCCTCAATACGATTAATAACGTTTTTGCAATATCCACTTGGTGAGTGTATTTTTAAGATTTCTTCAGCAAAATCTAATACATATTTCTTGTTTATCATATTTCCTCCTAAAAAACACACTAAAAAGTGTGTTCTTGTTTTATTACACTGTCATTACATCTTTTTCTTTAGCTTTAGTAGCCTCTTCGATCATTTTAATATGTTCATCAGTGATTTCTTGAATGTCTTCTTGCCATCCTTTTACATCATCTTCTGAAATATCTAACTTCTTAATATGATCATTTGCATCTCTTCTGATATTTCTGACTTGCACTTTGAATTCTTCAGAAATCTTCTTAACATCCTTTACGATAATACGACGAGTATCCTCTGTTAACGCTGGGAAGATCAATCTAATTGACTCACCATCATTATTTGGGTTTAGTCCTAAATCAGCTGCAATTATAGCTTTCTCAATTGTAGCTGTATTATTCTTATCAAAAGGTTTAATTAAAATCTGTCTTGCTTCTGGAACAGAAACAGTCGCTAAATGCGGGATAGGTGTTTCGACACCGTAAGCCTCTGCAGTAATTGAATCCAAAATTGCTGGATTTGCACGACCAGTTCTAACTAATGAAAACTGCTCATCTAACTTCATTACACAAAGTTCCATTCTCTCTTTAGCATCATTAAAAATATTTTGTGGCATTTAAACCAGCTCCTTCCAAATCTAATTATACCAATATATTGCTTTTATATAAAGTTAATTTGTGATAGTAGTGCCGATTTTTTCACCTTTTGCAACCTTTAAGATGTTACCGTTTTCATTTAAGTTGAAAACAATGATTGGAATATCATTTTCAGTACACATTGTTGCTGCAGTAAGATCCATTACTTGTAGACCCTTTTCAATTAGCTCGTGATTTGTTAAAGAACTAAACTTAGTAGCATCTGGATTAGTTTTTGGATCACTATCATATACTCCATCAGTTCCATTCTTAGCCATCAAGATAGCATCTACATTAATTTCAGCTGCTCTTAGAGCTGCTGCTGTATCTGTTGAAAAATAAGGAGAACCTGTTCCTCCAACAAAAATAACTACGCGACCTTTACCTAAATGTCTTAAGGCACGTCCTCTAATATAAGGTTCTGCAACCTTATCCATTTCAAGAGCAGTCATAACTCTTGTCTGCGTACCAATTGACTCAAGTGCGTCTTTCACTGCTAAACCATTCATCATTGTTGCTAGCATTCCCATGTAGTCAGCTGTAGAACGATCCATCCCTAAAGACTCAGCCGTTTTACCTCTCCAAATGTTTCCACCACCAACAACTACACATACTTCAATACCTTCATCAACAACTGCTTTAATTTGAGCGGCCATGTGATTCACGGTAGTTGGATCAATTCCAAATTCTGTTTTACCTTTTAAAGCTTCACCACTTAATTTAAGTAAAATTCGTTTATACATAATAATCCTCCTTAAATTTATTTTTAAAAAAAGAACACAAAAAAGTGTTCTTATTATTGTTACCCTTTTACTGCTGCCATTACTTCTTCAGCAAAGTTATCTTCTTTTTTCTCGATACCTTCACCAACTTCATAACGAGTGAATGAAACGATTTCTCCACCATTATTCTTAGCGTATTCTCCAACAGTTACATCTGGATTCTTAACAAATGATTGGAAGTTAACACAAATTTCTTGTAAATACTTCTTAATTCTTCCTTCAACCATTTTGTCAACAATCTTTTCTGGTTTACCTTCATTTAATGCTTGCTCACGTAAGATAGCTTTTTCTTTCGCTACTTCATCAGCAGATACTTGTTCTTCACTAACATACTTAGGGTTCATTGCAGCGATATGCATTGAAACATCCTTAGCTACTTCTTCGTTAGTTCCATTTAAAAGTGTTAAAACTCCAATACGTCCACCTAAGTGTAAGTATCCTCCAAATGATTGCTCATCAGTTTTTTCAACAATTTCAAATCTTCTAAAACTAATTTTTTCTCCGATGATAGCAGTTGCACTAACAACTGTATCATTTAAAGTTCCTTCAGCTGTCTCTAAAGCTAAAGCAGCTTCCATATCTTTAGGAGCATTAGTTAATAATGTAGTTGCAATTGAATCAACTAAATCTAAGAAGTTTTGGTTCTTTGAAACGAAATCTGTTTCAGCATTAACCTCTAAGATTACAGCTCTATTTCCATCAATTTTAATTTTTGTTAATCCTTCAGCAGCGATTCTATCAGCTTTTTTAGCAGCCTTAGAAATCCCTTTTTCACGTAACCAATCGATTGCAGCATCAACGTTACCTTCAGTTGCTACTAATGCTTTTTTACAATCTAACATACCAGCACCAGTTTTTTGGCGTAGTTCTTTTACCATACTTGCAGTAATTGCCATATTTTACACTCCTTCGTAATTTTTATATTTTATTTATACCATTTGCAATATTACCATAATCACCCTTATTTTTCAATGTTTAAGGGCAATATCGGAGTAATTTTCTTAAAAAGATAGCCATAAAAAAAGATTAGTTACCTAATCTTAATAATTATTTCTTTTCTAAGAATAAATAGATTGCATTTAAAATATCTTCATCAACGACATGTTCAATTCTACAAGCATTCTTTTCAGCAACTTCTATATCGACACCTAAGGACTTAACTAAGAAATCAGTAATTAGGTTATGACGTACATAAATTCTCTTGGCATAAGCAATACCATCTTCAGTAAGTTTAATAATTCCATAAACTTCTTTTGAGACAAAACCATCTTTCTTTAGGCGATTCATCGCATTAGTTACACTTGGTTTAGAAACATCCAAAGCTTTGGAAACATCGATTGTTCTTACACCTTCGTTATTCTTATCTAATAAATAGATAGTCTCTAAATACATTTCTGCAGATTCATTAGCTTTCATAAAAATCCTCCCTAAAGTTAATCTTGACTAACTAAGTATAATATATGCTTTTTTTCTAGTCAACTAGAATATAAAGTTAATTTAGTCTATATGTTTTGAGATAGTAATTATTTTTGATATAATTGAGAAAATATCTTGGAGGTGGTTTTTTGATCGAAGAAACAATGTACCTTTGCAAGAAGGATGAGTTTACAGATAATAAGAAAATTCTAAGAAAAGAGTCTCATAGAGCGATTATTTTTAAAGGTGACTTGTTACTGATGGTTTATGTTAACAGATATGGTGATTACCGTTTTCCCGGTGGAAAGTTAGATGCTGGTGAAACAAAAGAAGAAGGTTTAAAACGGGAAGTTTTAGAAGAAGTTGGTGCTTATATTACTAGCATAACTCCATTCGCAAACATAAAAACACGAAATATTGAACGCTTTAAACTCGAATATGATTTGTTTGAACTAGACACATACTATTACTTATGTAATATCGGTGATGTGTTTCTTGAACCAAATCTTGACGAGAAAGAAATAAAGGATGGTTTTGAGATGGCTTGGGTTTCATTAGATGATGCCATAACTCAAAATGCTATAGCAATGAAGCGCACTAAGAAGTCACTAGTTATTGAACGAGAAACCAGAATGCTACATATAATAAAAGAACAAGCAACTTCAAATGAAGTTGCTTTTTAATATTCATCATATATCGGACCGAAAACTTCCTCTATTATATCTTCACTGGTTACCAAACCAACAATCTTTTCATTTCCAACTACTAAACTCATGTGCTCATTCAATTTCTGCATTTCCATAAATAAATCATCGATCGGTTTATCCTTTGGCACTAATCTTAGTGGTCTTAAAATCGCTTCAAGATCGCTATGGTCTTTACTAACATAATCTTTCAAATGTAAAATACCAATAAACTCTCCCTCTTTTTTAACAGGAACTCTCGAAAAGAAACTTCCAAAGAAATCCCTTTCATCAAAACTCTCAATCTCTACACAAAAGATATCGTCAAGTGGCGTCATAATCTTATATACTAAGGTTTCATCAAACTCAAAAACATTCTCAATCATCTTTTCCTCTACAACATTAATAGTCCCAGATTCTCGACCCCTTCTTACTAGGAGTTTTATGTTTTCTTCAGTAACTTTTTCTTTTTCTTCTTTCAACCTAAAGAGCATCACTATAAAAGAAGTACTCGCTGATAGAATCATTACAAACGGTTTAAATAAGTACATAATAACAAGCAATGGTCTCAAGGTGATTTTAAGAACTGTAATCGGATTACTTAAAGCAATTCTTTTAGGTACCAACTCTCCAAAAACTAAGACGATGTATGATAAGAGTAAGGTAACAGCTACAATGGCAAAAGTTCTTGAGTAAGGAATACCCCACCCTAAGAATATTACACCTAATGGTTCACTCATTGAAACTGCTGCTGTGGCACTAGAGAAGAAACCTGCTAAGGTAATTCCAACCTGAATTGTTGCAAGGTACTCTGTTGGATACTTCATAATTTCTTTAAGGTGTTCTTTTAACTTCTTGTTCTCAAACTCATTTAAAGAGGCTTCATCAATTGTTACAAATGCCATTTCAGAAGCAGCAAAATAACCATTTAATAGTGTAAGTACTAAAACAAATAGTAATTGTGTAGTCATATAATCACATCCTCATCTTTATAATACCATATTACAAATGAAGTCAATAGTTCAAAACCATCAAAAAATGTTATTGAACAGGGAATAAAAAAAGGAGTGTAATCTCTACACTCTTCTTTAATATTAAAATACTTCTTTGCATACAATTGTTTGAGTTCTATCAGGTCCAACACTAAAGATGTTAATTGGAACACCAACTAAAGTGCTAATCTCATTAAGGTAATTCTTAGCAGCTTCTGGTAGTTCATCAAATGAAGTTACTGTGGTGATATCTTCACTCCATCCAGGAACTGTCTTGTAAACTGGCTCACATCTCTCAAAATCTTTGATTGCTGCTGGAATATAGTCGATTTCTTTTCCATCAAGCATGTATGACGTGCAAATCTTTAACTCTTTTAATCCAGAAAGAACATCTAAAAGCATCACAGATACACCGGTAATTCCACTCACTCGCTTAGTGTGACGTAAAACAACAGTATCTAACCATCCAATTCTTCTAGGACGACCAGTAGTTGTACCATACTCATTCCCTGTTTCTCTAATTTGATGTGCTATTTCGTCATTAAACTCACTTGGGAATGCTCCTTCACCAACTCTAGTTGAATAAGCCTTAGTAATTCCTAAGCATGTTTTAACATAAGCTGGAGCAACTCCAGTATTTAAAGGAACAGATGCTGCTGTTGGACTTGAGCTAGTAACAAATGGATAAGTTCCATGGTCAAGACATAACATAACTCCTTGAGCTCCTTCAAATAATACCTTCTTATCATCTTCAATCAACTTATTAAGTAAGATAGAAGTATCGCATACAAATGGTTTCATCAATTTTGCATACTCTTTATATTCATTAAATACAACATCAAAATCCAACTCCTCAAGACCATACGCCTTCAATAACGGATTCTTAATGCTTAAGTTAAACTTTAATCTTTGTGCAAATGTTTCTTCATCAATAAAATCACATACTCTAATACCTTGACGGCTTGCTTTATCAGTATATGCAGGACCAATACCCTTTTTAGTAGTACCAATCTTCTCATCACCTAAAAAGGCTTCTAGGGCTCCATCAAGCATCATGTGATATGGCATAACAATATGTGCTCTATCAGAAACAAATAGTTTATAATCTTTTACACCTTGTTCTCTTAAAATCTCTAATTCCTCAAAAAATGCCTTTGGGTTGATTACCATTCCATTAGCCATAATATTTGTAATCTTATCGCTAAAAATACCCGATGGTATTAAGTGAAGAGCAAACTTCTTATTATCAAACTTAATAGTATGACCAGCATTATTTCCACCTTGAAAACGCACTACAACATCACTATCTTGAGCTAGATAATCAGTAATTTTCCCTTTACCTTCATCTCCCCATTGTGTTCCAACTACAACGCAACTTTTCATCATTTTCACCTCATAAATTTATTCTTTATGCGAATTAAAAAGAATCCACATAAGTTAAAATAACTTATTGTGGATCCGCATAGTTTAAGCCTTATCACAACACCAACATTATAATATAGTTTATGCTAACTTGTCAACGATATCCCTAGCAATCCAAACACCGTTTGCACCAGCTTGAGCTAATCCTCTTGTAATACCTGCACCGTCTCCACCTACGTATAAACCACTTATCTTAGTTTCAAACTTTGAATTGACTTCTGGTCTAGCTGAATAGAACTTAGCTTCCACTCCATAAAACAGTGTATGCTCTGTTGAGATACCTGGAGTAACATGATCTAATGCCTCAACCATTTCAATTAAAGATTTCATTGTATTATATGGAAGAACTAAGCCAAGATCACCTGGAACTGCTTCTTTTAAAGTCGGAGTAACAAACCCTTCTCTTAAGCGCTTCTCTGTTGTTCTTCTCCCTTTAATAATATCTCCATATTTTTGAACAATAATCGACCCATTACTTAACATATTAGCCAACTTTGAAACTTCATGGGCAAATACATTAGGTTGATTAAATGGACTCTCAAAAGTATGAGAAACTAATAAAGCAAAGTTTGTGTTTCTTGAACCAAGTTTAGGATCCTTATAAGCATGACCATTGGCAAGCATTGTTCCTGAGTGATTCTCAACTACAACGTGACCGCTTGGGTTAGAACAGAAAGTTCTAACAGTCGTACCAACACTTGTTCTAAATATAAACTTACCTTCATATAAGTTTTCATTAATCTCTGCCATTATTTCATCATTAGTTTCAACTCGAACTCCAATGTCAACTTGATTGTTTTTCATCGAAATTCCGTGATTTTTGCAGACTTTTGTAAGCCATGATGAACCATCTCTACCCGCTACTAAAACTACTTTATCTGCAGCAATAAAATTATCATTAATCACAATACCTTTAACTTCGTCTTGTTCAACAACAATTTCACTTACTTCAGTTTTATACTTCATATCTATCTTATCTTCTAAATATCTAAAGATATTTTTTAAAATTTCTAAATTTTGCTCTGTACCAAGGTGGCGAACTCTTGCACGCAATAACTTTAGCCCTACCGCTAAACCTCGTACTTCAATTTCCTTAACTTTCTTTGTAGTGGGATCTGTAATTGCATCAGTTGCACCATACTTTAAATTGATTGAATCAACATATTTAATCAACTCTTCAACTAAGTCATCATCTAGATACTCAGTCATCCATCCACCAAACTCACTTGTAATATTAAACTTACCATCAGAGTATGCACCTGCTCCACCAAAACCATTTGTGATAGAACATGCCGGACGACATCCACTTATTCCTTCATTATTCACTGGACACTTATCAATTTTCTTTTCTAAAATAGGACAACGTCGATCAAAGATATTGTGACCTTTATCAACTAACAATACATTTAAATCCTTATTTTTTTCAATTAACTCATAAGCGGTAAAGATACCTGCTGGTCCAGCACCAACTATAGCTACATCATATTTTTTACTCATTTTATTACACCTCCGTGCCAAAAGTATTATATCATAATTCAAATACTTTTTGTAATTAAAGCATAGCACTTTTACATTTAGGCAAACAATAGTATAATCTAGAGCGAGGTGAGATGATGTCAGAAAAGAAAAAAGGAGTAATTGCTATTACTTTGAGTGCTTTAGCATTTACAATGATGGCAGTATTCATTAAAGAAGCTGGTGATTTACCCGCTTATCAAAAATCATTATTTAGAAATATAATTTCAGTTCTATTTGTAGGTTCATTACTAATAAGACGCAATCTTAAAGTGAGTTCGATATCTCACTATAAGTTATTAATATTAAGATCAACACTAGGTACTGTAGGAATCATAGCTAACTTCTATGCTGTAGATCACTTAGTTTTAGCTGATGCTAATATCATTAATCGACTTAGTACATTCTTTGTAATAGTTTTTAGTTTTATCTTTTTAGGAGAAAGAGCTACTTACAAGCAATTACTTGCAGTTATAGTTGCATTTATCGGGGCAGGTCTTGTTATTAGACCTCAGTTCAATGTTGAGTTCATCCCTTATTTAATTGCTGTTATAGGTGCAATATGTGCCGGTGGTGCTTATACCGTCTTAAGAAGCTTAGGTAAGAAAGAACATCCTTTGTTGGTTGTATTTTTCTTCTCAGCATTCTCAACAATTGTATTGTTACCGATTGTGATACTTAACTATCAACCTATGACAACTTATCAGTTTATGGCATTGATGCTAGCAGGTATCTTTGCGACCCTAGGACAATTTGGAATTACTTTTGCCTATAAGTTTGCACCAGCAAGTGAAATATCAATATATAACTTCACAGGTGTGATATTCAGTGCAATCTTTGGACTATTGATTTTTGGTCAAATACCTGAAACCCTTAATTTTATTGGGTACATCATTATATTCAGTGCTAGCTTCTATATGTTCACTGATAAAAGAAAAAGTTCATCAATTTAAAAAGTAGAGATTTTTCTCTGCTTTTTTAATTAAAATCCTCTATGAATATCAATTTTGCGAAGACATTATCAAATCCTCTAAAACTTCCATATATATAATAAGTATCATCATCTTTATATAAACTACATTGATCACAGTTAAAATTAATTTGCCCCTCTTCTAAACTCATGTAATCATTTACATTTACTCGACCCTTAATTTCTTTAACTTTTTGATACTTAGTCAACTCAACATTGGTTTCAAAACTTGAACTAGCTCCAAGGCTATATAGTTTGTTATCAGTTCTAATAAACTGCCCTTCTTCTGCTGCAACCATCATGGTCATGACATTTTTTTCACCATAATAACTTCCACAGAGGTAGTACTGTCCATTTTCAACCACAACTTTACAATCATCACACACAAAGTTTGTTTGCCCATTTCTAGCAGTATTCATTTCGCTCTTTTCAACACTTGAATCCACTTCCATCAAGACTTTTAAATCACTAATGTCATCCCTAATAACCAAAGATTCATCTCTTCCCAAGATATAAATATCGCCCTCATACATCACCATATAGGAGAAATCACAGCAAAGGTTATCATCAGA
>PPCM01001511.1_pt1 | contig 10291 bp, 7 predicted proteins | sample 1555541 | NCBI WGS metagenome assembly PPCM01 (sample SAMN05284479, study PRJNA326546) | Marine sediment metagenome, whole genome shotgun sequencing project. | isolation source: marine sediment | place: Germany: Wadden Sea | collected 2012-09-05 | reverse complement strand
TCATCATTTAAGGATGGTCTGTAATCTATTTGCTTTAAAACAATTACTGCACCAACACCAGAAATAAATGCCAGGACAAAAAATATCTGATAGATATGAATGTAACTTGCCTGATCTTTTGCAAAAAACTTAAAGATTAAACCTGAGCTAAAAGTAACTATCGTTGTAAAGATAATTGTAGTCATACTCCTCTTAGAAATCACTCTAGCCCTTTTAATTGGAAATATCTCCCCTGTTAGGTTTTGATACCCAATGTTATACCCCGCTATCGGAATCATCATTAAAGCAGTCATCAAAACAAACGAATTAGCCTGATTACTCACTGATAAAAACGGAACAAATGCTATTGCCAGGATTAATGAGGCAATCATCAAAACTAACCTCGCAGTTACCTTTCTTTGATCAATCATTTTGTTTATGACGAATGCAGCAGGTAATGTAGTAAAAAGCATCACAACTCCTTTCATCGAGTTGAACATTGTAATATGAAATACGGTACCACCTATTCGTTCCAAGAACTTCACCGCAAAAGGATTAAACAAACTATTCATAACCTCAAAAAGAACTCCAAAAGTTATAAACACCTTTAAATTATACTTATACTTCTCTGACATAAAACTTCTCCACTTTCCATTAGGAGGTACTCCACAATACCAACCTAAATATATTTGCATTTTCAAATAAGGCAATCATACACCCATTACTACTGCAAATCAATCTTTCTCATGAAATTGATAATTAGGAGTTTAACTTTTTACAAAATAAAAAAACGGACCGAAGTCCGTTATAAATTTAATTTTCGTCTGGTAAGATGATGTTTAGTACCACACCAACAATTACTGCTAGACTCATTTTTTCTAATGTTAATGCTTCTGTTACTTTGAAGAAAGCTCCACCTAGACCAATCACTAGCATTGTAGCTACAACAATAACATTTTTAATTTTATACATATCTACTTTCGATTCAATCAAGATTTTCAGACCATTCGACGCAATTAAACCGAATAATAGTACTGATACACCACCCATTACTGGTGTAGGAATAGTTCCGATTAACTCTGTGAATTTTCCAATGAATCCCATACAGATTGCGATAACTGCCGCTCCACCTGTAACATACACACTTCCTACTTTAGTCATCCCGATAACACCAGTATTCTCACCGTAAGTTGTGTTAGCTGGCCCACCTAAACATGCAGATACAAATGTTGCAATACCATCACCTAATAATGTTCTGTTTAATCCTGGATCCTTAATAAAGTCTTTTCCAGTAATTGAACCTAATACTTTATGATCTCCGATATGCTCAGCAATCGTTACGAAGGCAATTGGCGCAAAGATAATAATTGCTCTGAAGTCAAGTGAGTAAGTTCCAATAAAGATAAAATCAGGAACTTGGAACCAAGGAGCTTCAATAATTGGTGTAAAGTCTACTAATCCAAAGAAGATTGAACAAACATAACCTGAAACAATACCACCTAATACTGGTACTACTTTAAAAAATCCCTTTGCTCTTGTCGCTAAGATTGCTGTTACAAAGAAAGTAATGAAAGCAACCGTCGCATTGATAGGGTCTTCTGCAAGGAACCCTAAGTTTACATCATTTGGATTCATACCTGCTTGAGCAATAGCGATTGGAGCTAATGAAATACCGATTATGGCAATCATTGGACCAATAATTACTGGTGGTAATACTTTATCTAACCAATCTTTACCGATTAAATAAATAACTCCAGCAACAATCACATAAACGATACCTACTACCATTAAACCTACAAATGCACTCTCTTTACCAAATTGTGCTATTGAGATCGTAATTGCCGGAATATAGGCAAATGAACTTCCTAAATATACTGGTACTTTTGCTTTAGTACACAAGATGTAGATTAGTGTTCCGATACCTGAAGCTACCAATGCCACAGATATAGGCAATCCTGTTAATATTGGTACAAGTACTGTTGCACCAAACATTGCAAATACGTGTTGAATACTAAGTAAGGCCCACAGACCTGCTTTTGGGCGTTCATTAATCCCAACTAATAAATTATTTTCCATAAAATCCTCCTAGAATGTTTTATAATTACATAATAAAACCCCAACACATGTGCTGAGGCTAGGATACATTTATATACAAAAATACCATATAAATTGTCCACTTAATAGCCTCTCTGAACTATCTTTAAAGTAATTACAAATAGAGTATAACATATATATATTATTAATCAAACTCTAATTTAAATTTAGTTCATTTTATATCAAATGGGGTTGTACTATGATATAATTTCTACGAAATCAAATGGAGGTGTTAATTATGAAAAAATACAAAAATTATTTATATGAAGGCTTTATAATGTTCACAGGATCAGTGATACTTGCGATGGCCTTTACCTGGTTTTATATACCTGCAAATTTAGTTACTGGAGGTGTTGGGGGACTTGCGATTATCGGAAGTGCTCGCTATGGTGTAGAACCTTCCGTCTTTATTTTGATTGGTAATGTAATCTTATTTACTCTTGGATTAATTTTCCTAGGGAAGAAATTTGCTTTTAAAACAATATTAGGAACTTTAGTATTTCCGCTAGCAATGTTTGTTACTAAAGACATGCCTGCTTTTACTACCGATCCATTACTTTGTTCAGTAGCTGGTGGAGTTTTTGCTGGTGCAGGACTGGGAATTATCTTTAAAATTGGTGCAAGTACTGGTGGAATGGATATTCCTCCTCATATTTTCAAGAAATACTTTAGGATCCCATTAAGTGTAGGTGTAATGATGGTTGATGCTCCTATTATAATTTTAGGTGGAGCAGTATTTGGGTATGAAGCTGTAATTTACGCTCTAATCAGTATGTATATTTTCTCAAGAACAATGGATGTTACAATTATTGGAACTAACTCTAATAAAGCTCTTTACATTATGACTAGTCATATTGATGAGATAACAGAAATTATTCATACTAAATTTAATCGTGGTGCTACTTTACTTCAAAGTAAAGGGAGTTATACAAAGAACAATAAAGAAACAATTTTATGTGTATTGAAGACACGTGAATATGTTAGATTACGACAAGAAATTCTTTCGATTGATCCTGCTGCATTCCTAATCATTATGAATGCCTCTGAAATTCATGGAGAAGGTTTCGAAGAAGAATAATGAAACTTAGATACAATATTCAATACTTCATATATTACTGTGCGATTGGGGCAATTTATCCCCTATTAGGTAGATACTTAAGTGAGCACTTGAATTATAACGGTACACAAATTGGAACGATTATGGCTTTGCCATCATTGGTTGTAGTATTTGCTCTGCCTTTGTTTGGGGCATTCTTTGACAATGCAAAGCGCCCAAAACTAGTTCCCGTTTCATTGATGATAGCATCAACAGTTACTGCTTTAGCTATCCCTCAATTCAAGGGATATGCTATCGTCTTGGTATTAATTACGAGTTTAGAGTTATTCATCAAGCCAGTTTCTGTTATCTTAGATAGCATGAGTGTTAATGCTAGTGATAAAATTGGTTTTGAGTTTGGTAATGTTAGAAAATATGGGTCGATGGGCTATATTGCAATGAGTGTTGTAATTGCCTTATTAACAAAAGAACACTCGATCTCAATCATTTTTTATGCTATGGCAATCTTTATGGTTATTGCTTCTATCAACATCTTTACAATTAAAGATATTCCTAATAAGACCGATTCACATCAGTTTATCAAAGAGTTGAAGTTACTTCTAAGAAATAAACAGTTTTTTCTGGCAGTATCAATTTATGCCCTTATCTTCGGGATAGCTAATGCTGGACTTTCTTACGATAGTATCCGATTACAAGACTTAGGATATGGTTCTGAGTATATGGCATATTTAGTACCATCATTTGTATTCTTTGAGGTTGTTTTACTGAAATACTCTGACAGATTCATAAATCGATTTGGTTATAGAACTCCCCTACTTCTAGGAGGAATTGTTATTTCACTTAAATGGACAATCTATATCTTTACAACCAATGTCTATGTTTATATAGCTTTCGCCTCACTTCATGGCTTAATGCTAGCATTAGTTATACCAACAATCTTTAAATATATCAAACATGTTGTTGCAAAGAATGTTCATGCAACTGCAATGACTATTTTAAACTCTGTATTTCTATTGTCGATTGCCTTGTTCAATTTAGCAACCGGGGTCCTCATAGAACATCAGGGCTTTGATACTGTTTTTATCTTATATCTAGTAGCATCAGTATTTGGAACTTTATTAACAAGAAATCTAAGAGATTTGTAAGACTGCCTTGCAGTCTTTTTTTAAATTCAACTTTCGTTTTTACTTAGAATCCTAATTAATTCCTCATCATTTTGAATGCTTGAGCCTTTTAAACAAGCACCAATTTATGGTATACTAAAATGGAAATTTACTAGTGATGTATAAATACATAGGATAGGAGTATATATATGAAGTACAAAATCATAATTGATAGCTGTGCCGATTTCACTATTGAGGAAATCAAGGAACGCGGCTATGAAGCAGTACCTTTCAAAATTGAAATAGAAGGGAAAACTTATGTCGATAACTTTGACCTAGACATTGAAGACTTTGTTGATAAGATCGAAGCCTCTAAGCTTCCTCCTAAAACATCATGCCCATCTCCTGATGACTATCTGAAGGCTATGGAAGGTGATTATGAGGAAATCTACATTGTAACAATTAGTTCACAACTAAGTGGTAGTTACAATGCTGCTAACTTGGCAAAAAATATTTATCTTGAAGAAGGTACAGCGAATGTTCATGTCTTTGATTCAAAAAGTGCCGCTGGTGGTGAAACCTTAACAGTCTTAAAACTTCAAGAGTGTTTAGATAACGGACATAGTTTTGAAGAAGTTATTTCCCTAGTAGAGAAGAGTATTGAGCAAACAAACACTTTGTTTGTTCTTGAAAATATTGAGAATTTGCAAAAGATGGGACGAATGTCTTTAGTTAAATTCGTTGTTGCTAACTCATTGAAGATCAAGTTAATTCTTTCCGATAATGGTAATGGTGAGATTGAAATGCTTTCAAAAGCTATTGGTAGTAAAAAAGCATTGAAGAAAATGATAACAATTATGGAAGAAATTAAGAAGAAACCAGTAATTGAAAATATGGTAATTACCCATTGTCTAGATCCTGAACGTGCTGAATTTGTTAAGAAACTTATCATGGAAGCGGGATTATGTAATAATATAAAAATCATACCTACTCGAGGATTAAGTTCTAATTATGCTTGTCGTAGTGGGATTGTTATGGGATTCTAAATAAAAGAGCTCTGTTCACAAGGAACAGAGCTTTTCTTATATAACTTTTCTAATCCACTTCCAGCTTAAGTAACGATATAATGCAACCATTACCTTGACGACAGTTTCAACTAGGGTTATTAATTTTAACTCAAGAGTCGATACATCAAGGAAGTAAAGTGCTAAGTAAGTTAGTGGAAGACCAATAATCCAAGCCAATCCACTATCGACAATTGTAGCATAAAGCATATCGCCTCCTGCTCTTAAAATAAATAAGATTGAAGATGATATAGTTCTAAGGGCAGCAAAGACTCCGTTTAGCTTTATTAATGTTACAGCATTATCAAAGACTTCTTTTGTTTCAGTATTATATAGAAAAACTAGGTTGGGTAGAATAAACCAGCAAACCAATAATACTGAAGTTGATACCCCTAAAAGACATTTAAACAGAAAGATCGACTTCTCTCTGACCTCATACTCATCAGCCTTGTCTTTCATTGCTCCTAATGCTGTACCAATAATAGCACCAACTGTATTGGCACTAGCAAAAACAAAACCATTTACAAACATCGTTAAGTTCTCAGCAATTCTTTCTCCTACAAAGACATTTCTTCCCAATGTCGAGAACGCCTTAGTATATAATAAGCGAGCAAAACCAAATAAGAACTCACTTATAATGATTGGAATTGTTTTAATGATAATTGGTTTTACAAACTTATAATCAAAATCAAAGACTTCTGATATTTTACCCTTAAAAGGCAGATCAAGTTTGTAAATCATTACAATGTTTATAACCAATGCAACTAAGTATGATATAAAAGTTGCTAAAGCTGCTCCATAAGCTCCCATTGCTGCGAAGCCAAACTTTCCATAAATAAAAATCCAGTTCAGTAAAGTGTTTATAAGTACCATCGGGGTTGTTATATACATCGGGTATTTTGTTAACTTAATCGATCGATACGAAAAAGTAAATGCGAAGTTAATCGGATACAGTAAGAAGACATATCGATACATCTTTGCATACTCGATTCCGTGGTTTAAAACAATCGAACTATCATTAGTAAAAAACCTAATGAAGCTCTCACTAAACAAACTTATCATTAAAAAACCAATAACCCCAAACACTAAACCACTTGAAATACTTAAACCAAATGTTTTCTTCAAACTTTTATAATCCTTCGCCCCATAATATTGCGATGCAAATATTCCAATTCCACTCAGAACAGCGAAGAAAACCGGACCTATCGTCATCATTACTTGACTCAAACTTGCAACTCCTGCAACAGCTAACTCATCATATGAAGTAAGCATCATCGTATCAATTACTTGCAGTATGTTACTAATTGAAAAAGTGATAACTAAAGGCCAAAACATCGAGTTTATCTCTCTTAAATATTTAGTTGTTTTTGCTTTCATTATTTCTCCTAATAATTACATTTTAGACGGAACATCAATTCCTAATATATTTAACATTTTTGTAATAACATCAACACTCATCTCTAAAGTATTTGAAATTGATTTTACCTTACCTAAGTCATCATCAGTTAATAAATGACTCGATTGATAAATGCTGTTTGTCATTGTACATAAGTCATAAACATACTCACAGATGAAATGCATTGACTTCTCTCTAAATGCTAAGTCCAAGACATTTTGTGTATCTAATAATCTTAAACGTAGTGATCTCTCGACATCAGAATAAACATTGTCAGTAATTTCACTTGTAAACTGACGTTCTGTTTTAACTTTATCTAATAAACGATTAATACGAACACATGTATATAAAGTATATGGACCTGTTTTTCCAGTAAACTCAGTAAACTTATCTAAGTCAAAGATGTAGTCAGTTTCACGATAACTTTGTAAATCTGCAAACTTAATAACTGAGTTCAAAATCTTTTGCTCATCTTCTTTTGAAAGTTCACGGTCTGCTGATTGCTTGTTCTTAATCTCATCTAAAACAATCTTAAATAAGTCTTGTAAGAATAAAGCTCCACCATCACGAGTTTTAAATGGTTTACCATCTTTTCCATTCATAGTTCCAAATCCATAGTGATTTAACATTGTTTCTTTGTTCATTGCACTTAACTCACAAACTCTGAAAACTTGTTCAAAGTGAAGGGTTTGACGCTTATCTACAACATAAACAATCTCATCAGGATTGAAATCTTCCATTCTTTGATAAATTGTAGCCAAATCGGTAGTTCCATACAACAGACCACCATTGTGCTTCTTAAATATTAGTGGTGGGTAAACTTTCTTATCATCTTCTTTAGCTACATCAACAACCATAGCTCCTTTATCAGAGTAAAGAAGATTCTTAGAGTTCAACAAATCTTCAACAGGTTGGATATACTTATGACTTGAACGTTCTCCATACCATAAATCGAAATAAACATTTAAGGCACCATAACCTTCCTTTAAGTCAGCAATAGAAATCGTATTAACATGTTCAAATAACGCTACATAACCGCTACGCCCATCTTGTAATTCCTTTGTAATTTGCTCAACTTCTTCTTTTACAGCTTCGTCCTCTTTACATAACTTAGAAATTTCAGGATAGATTGTTTCTAAGTGTTTAATTGTAAAGAGTGCTTGTTCTGGATATGGTCCGTTGTAATCAGCATCGAAATAAATATCTTCAGCTAACTTATGTTTTCTCAATCCATAAACTACTTGACCCATCTGTAACCCAAAATCTCCTAAGTGAACATCACCAATTGCCTTATATCCCATAAAAGTATATAAACGCTTGATTGCCTCACCAATTACTGCACTTCTTAAATGACCTACGTGCATCGGTTTAGCAATGTTTGCTCCACCATAATCGATGACAACAGTTTTACCCACTTCTTGCTTAACAAGTAACTTATCATCTGCTTTAATCTCATTTAATACACCGGCAATATACTTATCAGTTAAACTAATATTAATAAACCCCGGTTTTACGAACTCCACTAATGAGAAGATTTCATCAAAGTTATCCATCTTCATCAGTTGAGCAACTACACTCTCTCCTACCTCTATAGGATTCTTCTTATTCATCTTTGCAACTTTAAAACTATCATTACATTGGTAATGACATAACTCTGGACGGTTTGATTTTCCAACTTGACCAAGACCTTCGCCATAACCTAAATCCAAAAATGCTTTTGAAAGTATTTCACTTAACTTTACTTCTAACATATTATTTTCTCCCTTCAATAAAAAAAGCCCTTAGAAATTAATCTAAGGACGTTATAAACGCGGTACCACCTTAATTCTATATCTTAAGATATAGCTCTCAAACCCCTTAACGCGGGTAACGTAAATAACTACTTCAATTTGCTATTTAAACTCCAAAGCACGTTCATAAATAATACTTACTAGTTCACAGCACCACTAGTTCTCTTAAAAGCGTTAATTTATTACTACTCTTCTTCATTGTTTTATTAATTATTGGTATAATAACATAAGTAAGACAATAAGTAAATAGCTATAATAAATAGTTTATATGGAAATGAGGTTCAAAATGAAAGAAGTAGACATCCATGGAATGATGGAATCAGAAGCAAAAAAACATCTAGAAAGATACATTGTTTCTCTTTCAAAAGGAAATCATGAAGTAAGAGTCATTCATGGTTATAAGGGTGGACAAGTTCTAAAGAACATGGTTAGATTCAAATTAAAAAGCAAAAGAATTGCTAGGGTTAGAGCCAGTATTAATCCTGGTGAATCATTTATTGACATAAAATAAAAAAGAAAGCCAGGCTTTCTTTTCTTATGCTTTAGTAAGGTTTTGTAACCAGTAACCTTTCTTATATCGATGCAGTGCTAGAAATACTTTAACAACTTCCATCGAACTAACAATGATAAACATTTGATCAACTGGCATATCAGTAAGGTACCCCAATGATAATGCTAAAGGTACAGGCACCACCCAAGTAAACACAGCGTCCATTATCAATGTCGATTTGGTATCTCCTCCAGCTCTCATACTGAAAAACACTCCAACATTTATCAATATAACTGGGAAGATAAAGGCCAGTGTAGTTATGTTACTTTTCGCAATATGAATAGTGATTTCATCAATCTTGTATAAAGATATTATTAGATCCGAGAATCCTAGAACCGCAAACCCGGCGATTAAAGCCATTACCGTTCCTAAGGTTAGAATGTTTCTTGAGTTCTCTTTTGCCTTTTCAATGTTATTGGCTCCCAACTCATTTCCCACCAGGACACTAACTGCAACACCAACTCCACCAAAGATTACAAATGCTAGCTGAAATATTGAATAGGCTATTGAGAATCCCGCCAACTGAGCATCGCCCCTTAATGCGTATGCAAAGAATAATACTGACGTTCCAGTCGACCATAGAAGCTCATTCATGGCTAATGGAAGAGCCTTTTCAAAGATCTGCTTAGCTAAATCTTTTTGGATCTTATAAATGTTTCTTAACTTTGTACTAAACTCTTTTCCATGAGTTTTAACCATGTACAACATTATTAATGACTCTACTGCCCTTGCAGTGATTGTTGCAATAGCAGCTCCACTAACTCCTAATGCTGGTGCACCTAAGTTACCGAAGATTAAGACCCAGTTTAAGAATGTATTCAAAAGGATCGAAACTGTCGTGGCAATTGTTGGATAAACAGGTCTTGCCACCTCTCTAAATGTAGAACCGATTGAAGTATTTAAAGCCATAGGTACTAATCCAAATGCAGCAATCACCATATATGATATTGCCATATCGTATGACTTTGTCCCTTTCTCTAAAAATAAACCAACCATACTCTCTTTAAAAGTTAAACTTAAACCTAACATTAATACTGCAATTGATAAACTACAAACAACCTTTAACCTATAAGATTGCTTCAACTTATCAAAGTTTTTATCCCCGAAGAATTGAGCAGTGTATATTCCTGCACCACCAGTTACTCCAAAGACAATCAGCATTCCTATAAAGAAAAACTGATTAACACTTGCTACTGCGCTAATTGCCTCCTCACCTAAATTACCTACCATGAAGTTATCAACAAGCTGGACTGCAGCC
>PPCM01001510.1_pt1 | contig 10297 bp, 4 predicted proteins | sample 1555541 | NCBI WGS metagenome assembly PPCM01 (sample SAMN05284479, study PRJNA326546) | Marine sediment metagenome, whole genome shotgun sequencing project. | isolation source: marine sediment | place: Germany: Wadden Sea | collected 2012-09-05 | reverse complement strand
CCCGCCCTGCCTGTTGACGACTTCATCCTCGACCTTCACAGTGTTCAGGACCAACTCGGGCGTGTACTCGCCGGCCTCTCAACGTTCGTCACCGACCTCATCCACCCCAAGGTCGCCGCCGTCGTTGCTCAGGTATATCAGGCGGTGCAGACGGAGTGTTGGTGGGACGTCGACCCCCGCACGTGCTACACACCCACGACGCCTGGTAAGTTGCCTGAGTGGCGGAGAATGGTCGACCAGGCCCATCAGCAAGGCCGCGGCAGGAATGCCGGAAAACTCAAAACTCGACTCGACCCGACTGACTTTGTGCGACTCAGACAGTTGCCTAGTTTCGCGGCAACGGTAGGAAAATACAAACTTGAGTCAGCCCGCGAGATCAGCATCCCCGTCATGATTGCTGGCTCAGGCAAGGGCTCATGGTGGCTGGCCCTGTACAGAGGCAGCGACCGCGAGTGCTTCGCCTTCACGCCCGTCCCCATCAATCGCCAGGTGACTGTGCGGTGTGAGGTCGTCGGGCTGGACATGGGCGATGTGAGGTGGACGGTGCTGCCTCCCGCCGTGGGGCTGAACCAGGAGGGGGTCGCCGGGAAGGCCGTCGTCGAGGAGTAAATTGAGAGTTCGGCATTGGTGGATGGTGATTGCTATGATTGGCAGTCTGAAGATTGCTCTTTCCCACCTCATCAAGTATATTTGTCATGAGACAAAAATAAAGTGAAATATAAATAAGAAATGTTAACCGGGGAAAGTATGGCGGATTTAGAGTACCACGTAAATATTACTGCCATTTGGTGCTTCTATATGTCTTGTGTTTTTTTTATCCAAACAGGCAATTGACAACAATTCGAATGACCCAGGAAGATTCAAGCAAACCTGAGAGCTGTAATGAAGAAGGTTTCATGTTTGAGAAATATCTGATCCGAAAAGACTGCGTTATCTTTGAAACTGAGTTCGCTTTTGCCACTCTGAGTCACAAACCCGCTATTCCCGGCCACGCTCTGGTGATACCGCGGCGGATTGAGGCTGCCTACGACCAGCTGAACCCAAAGGAGCTCTTTGATCTTTCTCGTCTCTGTAGCCGCGTTGCTCGCGCACTCCGGACAGTTTATCCCGAAGCCCACGCCATTCGGACGTCGTGCCAAGACGGAGCCGCCGCAGGACAGACCGTGCGGCACGTTCACCTGCATGTGGTGCCGTGGATCGGGTCAGATGAGGTGTTGGACGACGATTGCCGTGTGCAGCTGACCGACGAGGAAATGGCCATGCAATGCAGCAACCTGCGGCGAACGGAGGCCGAGGAGTGAAGAGCGAGAGCATGGTCGTTCAACACATCGGGTCAGGGGCCGTGTAATATGGTTCATGGATGGCTTGTGGCCTCCTGTCGCAGGTAACACGTAAACATGAGATTCTTAATCATTTTGGTTGCCAGTAACATAAGTCATCAATCAGACATATCTCATGCACGTCCCGGCAATGATTTATCGACGCCCCATGCCTCACGGCAGCGGGATGCCTCCGTGTCCGGGTGGAGGCGGGGGAGGGAGCCCAACAGCCCCCGTCGGCTGCTGGACAGTGTCCGCGGGCTCCTCAGTCTGCCACGGCAGCGCCTCATCGCCCTCCTCGGCGACGTCATCCAACAGGGCGGCGAACGCGGCGTCCTCCGTGGTCTCACCTTCAATCCGTACATCACCCGTTCTCTCAGGCTTGAATTCACACTCGTCAGAGGGATGTGCTGTCGATCCGCAGAACGCACATGCCGCACGGCCCTCATATGTGCCCTTGTTGATGGACAGCTGCCTCAATTGTTGCTGCTTGAGCGCGTTATCGCTATCATCCATGGGAACAAGTCGTTTCTGGACTGTTTCCACAGCGCGGTTCATTTGAACGACAGTGTCTGCGCGAATCAACACGTGGAGACCCTCGTCCGTCTCTGCACGGCCGTGGGCCTCTTTGCTCGCCCCTCTACCCCTGATACTGATCTTAGCGCCTGATTCATGCTCTAAAGCTCGGAGGGTGCTGCCACCAGGACCAATGAGGAGGCCGACAAAGTTCACGTTGGGCGTGGCCGCCTGAATGTGGTCAAAGAACACCTTTCTGACGAGTTTCCGGTCGCGGGGCGGCACGTCGGTCGGCATTTTGAAAAGATGGTTCGTGGCCGCAGTGTATTCGACAGTGTCGTGGCGCCAGTTAGCCAGACGACTGTGGCACCGCTGGTACTCCCCAATATGCGTGGACGTGATCCCCTCGCCGGGAGGGTCGGGTTGATGCATGTCGTACTTCGTAAACACCTTGAGGCTCATCTTTTGGGAGATGTCGTGGATACGGACGTTAGCTTCCAGTACACGTAGCTCGTGCTCGGACAGGCCAGGTGGGATTACCTCTGGAAGCTCGGAACCGATCATTTCTCCTGCAACCTTCTCACCATTGAAGTTTGTAAAAGGATCTGTCACACTAGACCATCTAGATTCCTTAGGCGCGGTGAAAACCGTGTACTTGAATGGCTCTTCGGACGCGTACGAGTGAAACGCCATGTTTTCCTTTCGTTCGATTTATGAACGCACCAAACGGTGAAGAACAAATGCTTCTGATGGCTGTATATTAGTGATACTAACCTATGCATGGATATTTTATCATATTTTTCAACAATCCTATCTCACATTATTGATCAGCAAATAATGCAGCTGAGTATGCTGCCCCTTCATGCAGAACGCCCCTCGCCCCATGTTGTCAACTTTAAATATCCAGGTTGCTTCCACGAACTGTCTGGTGAAGATGCTGCTTGAAATTTTGTTCCAAAATACCTACCAATCCGAACGCCTCTAATCGATGCGGAGCATGACCATTTCTTTGGCAGTGCCGCTCTTTTTGCTTCTCTTGGCGTCATGTTTCTGTTCTGACCTTAAAACCCTCCACCAGCAGTCCATTTTGATCTCTCCGATCTCTCCGATCGCCAATGGGCCTGGGACCATCTACACACTGTGCTACAACTTCACCGCGGGCGCCGTGTCCACCACCCGTACTTCTGTGCAGCACGTGAGGCCCATGGACATCGCTGCGGCCCTAGACACAGTTACCGAGTGTGGGACATCGACTACGGTCGGTCAGCTGGACTGGGTGGAGCTTGAGTACCGCATCAACGACGGCACGGCCTTTTCTCTGTTCACTGTCGACGGTGCGGCCACCATTGTCGCGGACCCCGCCGTTTGGGGTGCTGTTGATTCTCAAGCCATCGTAGCCAAGTGCTATCAAGACGCAGAGCACCGTAGCAGGCTCCACAGCGTTCCCACTGGCATCGCGGAGACTATCCCCGCCGAGACATATGAGGACGAGGTCAACGCTGATGCAGCTACCCTTCTCCTCAAGCGTCTGCCAAGTCACCGCCTCGACGCCTTGGACACCACTGCTGCCGGCCTTCACACGAGTGGGGTGCTCGGCGTGGCTGGCGAGGATGCGGTGTTTGACTTGACCGCCCAGTTGACCACACTTCAGACAGCAGGCACTGCATACAACACCAAGGCGGCCACGCTGACCGACATTGCAGACATCCACGATGAAACACAGGCTATGGTCACCGCTGTCGCCAGTCTCGTCACTACGCTCGCCTCGTCCATGACCACAGCGGGCTCCTGGGCGGCCGGAGCGGAGGAGACAGACCCCCGGCCCAGAGATGAGGCAATATGGTCAGCATCTATGGTTGTCCAATCAGCGCTAAGTGACGTCGCCGGGATTGTCACTGTCGTGGCACTTCAAGAATGTGAGGCGGGGTTCAAGGACAGCGCGACGTGCGACTCGACTCTGATTGACCCAATGGTGGCAGCTATCCAAGCTTTCCTTGCAGCCGTCCGAGATGGGGTGGCCGGCCTCGAGTTGTTCAGCGACAAGCAGTACGGTTCGGCGCTTCCTTGCTACAAGGCCTGGGCAGAGGCCACGCTTGCTATCCCCGCACCCACGTCGTTCGAGTGGCCAGCCCTTTCCCCAGTGCTTCGTGGCTGTCTGTCGTCTGATTTGCATGGAATCGGCCACAAGTATTTTTCCGACCGAATCCTGTTTGCCGGTCCATTCACTGGGTTCATGATGAATCCTGCGCTTGCCGAGCGATCGACCGTTCTCGATGGCTTCTGGACCGAGACCGCCGCATCCATTTACCAGGGCGGCAATATGCACACCAATTTCTTCCCCAATCCGGTGCCGCCTTACATCACCCCGCCCAAGACGGTCACGGGCATCCCCGACGATGTGACGGCTATGCTGGACCTGTTCCCCGTGTATCAACCCGTATCTGGCGGGGATATTGACCGCCTTCCGACGATGTCAATTCTACCTGTAGTAGACAAGAATTGTGACGACGGATGCGGGTCGGGATACTACTGCGACTCGGACAAGCTCACACCGGTACCAATCGGTTATTTCTCCCCGGCTGGGCAATGCACGACCTCAGCATGCACACTAGGCACCGGTGAGGTCGCTGTAGGAGCAGGACGGGGGTCAGACGCCTGTCCCACCGTGTGTGCCGACGAGACTCTGTACCGGTCGGCTGACGGGTCATGTGCCGCCGTACCCGCCGGATATGTATCTTCCTATGGCTCCGATGCGATAGTCTACAAAGCTACCCTCAACCAGACTGATTATGAGAGCCATATTAGCGATATGATATCAAATGGATCGTTGACCCCCGGGGTATGCACTGCTAATTGTTCCCAGGTTGGCCCCTTCACACATCCAGCACCGACGGACGTCGCTGTGACATACACTTCCGCTACCGATGAATATGCAGTCAGTTATGAACAGTCCGATTATGCGCCGTTCTGGCTGAAGAACTACTGCGTCGACAAGGCCCTGAAGTTTACCAACGTCAAGGAGCTTCCCTGGACCCAGCCCCTCACCGTGCCCTTCACGATGAAGCTCGAGAGGTACGGCTTCGATTCTCAGAGACGGGCGACGAAATATGTCATACCTGGATTGGTTAATGTGATGCTACGTGAGGACATTGACACGTCGACTATAGAGGTGCGCTTGAAATTGTTGGATGCGACAGATACAGATGTCGATGGGGTCGAGATTGCCAAGGAGTGGACAGGCGTGCCCCTGGCACAATTCACAGTGCGAACAATGTCACTGCTCATCGTCACGGAAGACTCAATCACGGTGATCAGTGACAACGCCGCCGATGAGCCTGTTATTCTGGATGGTGACGTCGTCAAGGCGCGCATTGCTGCCCGTTACCAAGAACGTCTGATCAACTGTCGCCTCATGCCTGGCCCATGCGAGAAGGTCGGCTTCGACTACGATGCTACGAGCACCGCGCCCCAACACACGATTCGGATTGAGATGCATGAGGGCTTCACGCCAGACCTCGACCTGTTGAAGATGGAGTCGACAACGCTGCCCAGAGGCGCCGCTGCGGGGTACATTGCCACCGATATCGAGGCCGCGGCCATCACAACCCCCGTGATCAACCCCACGCTGTGTAGTATCGGTCAATACGCGAGAATTACCACACCTAAGGTTAGGGTGCGCGCTGAAGGGTTCGGTGCTGAATACACGATTGGATTGAGCCAAGATAATGACACCATTGCCGTCACGTCGACTGGGACCGACTTGACTGTGGCAGATACCCACGTGGGGTCGGTCACATCGATTGTCACCCCCTCGACTCCCTGGGACTCGATAACGGTCACCAGCACCGGTCCAATCCTTGTATCCATTGAGGCTATGGACGCAGCAGGTCTCCACCCTGTGCTGTTGTTCCGAGGCACCGTGAAAGACACCACGACGCGCCTTGACCACCGCTCCATCGCCGATTATCATCCTGGACTCCCGGCCCACGCGGCGGTCACGTGTCATTCGTGTGGGTTGCCTATCCAGCAGCAGATGTCGCCTGGATTTGGAAGTGACACGTGTCACATGGTTGACGACAGCGGCGATCTGATCGTGGGGATAAGTAGGTTAGAGTGCAATCTGACTGCAGACGGAGTTGAGACAAACGTGACCATCGCTGGCCAGATGTTTGAATATGACCCTGCGCTCGGTGTTCCGTTCATAACATGCAACACGGATGACTTTGTCCTTTGCAACGGCGATGTGACCTCCTGTGCCAACGCGACTTCATCGACGGTGGTCATTGGCCCCGAAACCATCACGCGAGATAACCACATCAAGTGCGTTTATGCCAACACGACCAAGACTGACAACGAGCTGTCCATGTGTCTTACCGCCGCGCCTACCCTGCCTGTCCCCCACGCCGACCTGGTTTCGTCTGGTGCTGTGCCTGATGTTCGGGCACAATTCAGTGTATCTGTGTTTGACGTGCTAGATGTCGGTACCATCAGTGTTGCCGTCTTCCCCGGCCGTGTGGGAGCCATTCCTCTTGTTCCTTCGGCGTGGACGAGTGTGGCAGCGTCATCGGGCAAGGGTGTGGCCGCTGGCATGCTGCATCCCGCCATGACCGTAGGTTTGACATCACCGATCGCCAAGCCATCATCCGTGACCACCGTCACCCCCTCGTCAGCGGTCACTCCGATCACCCTTGCCAGCGATGCCCTCACCGATTCAATCATCATTGATCCGTCGGCCATGGTTACCCCGCCGAGACTGCAAGACCCGACAACCATGACTGCCGTGCCGCTAGAAACGCCAATGGACACCTCACACGCCCGGGGTGGCGCCATCGTCGTTGATATCGACGACATCATCGCGTATCCCGGGAACGTCGTGTCTTCGGCTACATCTGGCCTGGGTGGCCTTACCGGATGCTCGGGCGAAGTCGAGTGGCAAATGGCACTGACATCGGCAGATGTCGCCGATAACGTATGGGCTGCCGCGGCCCCTGCTCGCCACGGTGACGCCTGTTTGCTCATCGTCCCCGTCCCCGACTCCGTCGGCACGTTCTCTCTTCGTCTCCGCATGAGAGTCGCAGGCCACGGCTATCGCGTGATGGCGCCCATTCCTACGCCCAGCCTGGATGGCACAACGACCACATGGACGGCCTCAATCTCCCACAGCGGATGGACGAATCGGATCGAGTACACATTTACAGTTAGAGATCGAATGACGGACATCGTGCCCCAGGTCGCCACGTCGCTAACCAACACCACGCTCGACGTCGCGTTCAACAGACAGGGTGCAGACTCATTTATAGCTTACCAGGGCGAGTGCCAGGAGGTGACCAAGGTTGACCGGTACGCCGCTTCTCCGACGATTATCGCCACCGCGGACAGGCCGTATTTATTCAACTCGACCAAGTTTACAGTTCCTCGTGAAGAAACGACTGCGCCGTACTGCGTGCACTGGATCGCCGCTGACCGCGCCCCATCTGACGGAGTGCAGGTGCTCGCCCCTCCGGTCGGGTTCAGTGAGGTCGTCGGGGTCCAGTTCATCGTGCTCGGTGTCGTGGCGACGATTGGCCTCGTGTGCGGCCTGACGTTGTGTTGTGCTGCGGGCCTACTCAGCTGGATCGCGCAAACGAAGCAAGAACAGCCAATCGCACTGTTTGCGCCCACAACATCGACGTGCTACGTCTGTGGCCGCCAACGCGAGGTGATTCGCACGCTTGAGACCGTCCGCCACCCACCCCGGCACCACATCGTCGACCATCTCCCCGAGGCCGACCGCCTCGCCCTCCACGCCGGCCCAGACCGTCCCGTGTGCACTGAGTGCTTTACCATGGATGTCGCCCGCGTGCTGCACTGCATTGCTCCTGACGGGAGAATTGTGGGGGCTGAACCGACGCAGCTCGTGGCGCAGATCGCCGGTATGGTTGATGAGGTGAGTGGGATGAAGAACCGGGTGAAGAGCGCCTTTGGGTTCGGGAGCAAGTCCAAGCTCCGGTAGTGTAGAATTAGTTTGTGATAAAGTGTTTTACTTCATTGGAAAATGTTGCGCATAATGACCACTGCGTGTCCAACGTACCAGTATTTACACCGATTTCACATCCTTTTTTGATGTTTCTTTATCTTTGGGGCCCTTTCCCAAGACACATCACAGCTTGCAATGCTTTCCAACCTCGTTCACTCCGCTCATGTAGCTCTGCCTACATCCGTGAGCGCTATCCTCAGTGCGCTCCCCTCGCGCTCCTTCAGCATGCCCACATTCACTGCTCACACCCCCTCTCTCTTTGCTACTCCCGCATTCCCTCGTTTTGACAGCACCACTGCATCCGCATTCCCCATTCTCGACGCATCCACTATCAACGAGCACGACTATCTCTCTGTTAGCGACGATTGGCTCGATGCACTCACAATGCACCTAGAGGATAACGACCCGGGCTTTGAGGACATCGAATACACCGCGGGAGTCCTCACAGTTCGCGTCCCAGAGAGCATGACGTTCGTCGTGAACCGCCAGACCCCCAACAGGGAGCTCTGGCTCTCATCGCCAGTCAGAGGACCATCACACTACGGTCTCACAATGAAAGACGGCAAGGCGGCGTGGATAGACACTAAGACGGGTGATACACTCCGCGCCGTGCTAGAGGAGGACCTCGGGAAGCTCCTTGGGGTGCCGTACCCCATAGTCATCGAGTGAAGAGGAGGGATGATAAATAGTCGCCCGGGATGGACCGTGATAGTGCTAAGTGATGTTGTAGCGTGTGGGAGTAATGTTTATTAAATGTTTTATCCGTGTTTAAGTGGCGGGGTTGTGCCCCACCCTGAGAGCATTTGTATAAATCGACTATAAATCGACTAGGCGTTCGAAAAAGTGCCTCCTTACTGGCCGGGATGGGGGAAATTCCTTTTGAAAAGAATCTGTTTGATTACTTCTTTGCCCTACGGCCCTATATGAACACATACAAGCAGGTTATAATGATTATAGCGATCACACGTCTCATTTCATACGTTTTGCGAGCCGTAACATTCATTACAAAGTACCAGCCGTTTGCAATGAATGCGCCATGGCCAGATAATTCTGATTTGGAGGAGAGCTTCTTTGGTCTGACGTTCATTATTGTCTTATGCCTTACCTCTCTTTCATTTGTTGTAGTTTCGTCAATTTACCTGGCTGTACGAACGCACAATGCTCCGTACCGCCACAACGACTCTGAGCGACGTCCTTACCGAGGCGTGCTTTTTGTTCTCGGCTCCTTGCACACGGACATCCTCGGCACTCAGCTTGTATTTGCCACAGTCAAGACTATTGTCAGTATCGCGCGGCTGTCAGGCAACATCGTCGTCGTCGTCCCTATGATCGCGCTTGCTGTTGTCATTCTCGTCATCAACGTCTCTGTGTGCGCCCTTTTCTCCCACCTTGCCTTCGATCCAGTCCCCGGCTTTCTCTCCGTCGTCAAACCAGCGACGACGCGCGTCAAGACGGCGGCTATCGTGCTTGACCACTTGATGGCGTGCGTCTTTGTCCTTACCCCGCTATCAGCCACCCCCTTTGTCGCCATTCTACTCTGCCTAACGCACCTTGGTTTAACAACAGCGACGATTATAACCCTGCCAACGTGCTCCACCCTTCTTGGCGTGGAGGTCTTCACCCACACCCTGAGCGCCGGTTTATTCCTCGCTGCGCCCGTCTCCCACCTTATGTCGTCCGGAGCAACGTCAATATTCCTTTTCTTGATGATGGTCTTTGCTGTGATTGCATCAACAACGACACTCGTAACCATTCACCCAAGACAAAAGAACCACGGGGTGGGCTCCACTGACTTCGCCGTGTCCGCCCTCCTCACTGCACGTGAGATTGAGATATCCGTACGTGCTGCACGGGACCCCGGGATCGGCCTCGCCGGTGTACACGCCACGCAGCCCGAGGCCGTCCGAATCATCGCCCAGCAGCTAGCACGGCCTCGGTGGGCTCGATCGTGTCTCCTTCACCTTGCTGGTGTCCAGTTAATCTGCCTCGTCGAGGCGGGCGTCCCTGCCGCTTTGGACATCATGGACCGAACGAAACAACTCGCACATCTCCTCGACGAAAGATTCGAATTATATTGTCTGGTGAAATACGCACACAGCGTGGCCAAACTCGACGGGGTTAGACGACCCGTCTACGAGGCCCAAGCCAAAGGACTGATCGATTCCGTGGGTCAAATGGTACGCGTGCTCGCCGCCAGACAGGCTGTTTTCACGAGCCTTACCGATGAAGACGCGTCCGTCGAGATGCTGTTGGAGGACCATGTGGCAGTCAACGCGGAGCACGAGAGCCGCACGCGGGCCCAGCGGACGGAGGGGCCGGCCAAGGCATGGACTGTGTTGAGCATGTTCTTTCACGTCGCCGTACTCCCCCAGTTGACCATAACACATGAATTACTCAGTGAGGTCACCCCCTCGGCCGCCACACTCACCCCCGCCCCCCCCCCCCC
>PPCM01001508.1_pt1 | contig 10332 bp, 12 predicted proteins | sample 1555541 | NCBI WGS metagenome assembly PPCM01 (sample SAMN05284479, study PRJNA326546) | Marine sediment metagenome, whole genome shotgun sequencing project. | isolation source: marine sediment | place: Germany: Wadden Sea | collected 2012-09-05 | reverse complement strand
TTGTTATGAAGTTTAGACATTTCTGCACTAAATACATCACTTACACATGCACAACGAATACCTTTTACCTTATTCGCTACATATGACATACCTAATCCAGTACCACAAATTAAAATCCCTTGCTCGACTTCTCCACGGCTTACTGCTTCAGCAACTTTTAAACCATACTCAGGATAATCTACTGAATCTGTAGAATCTGTGCCACAGTCAACAACTTCTACACCTTTATCAGTCACGTATTTTTTAATAGCTTCTTTTAATTCATAACCACCATGGTCACAACCTAATGCAATTTTCATCTTTGCCTCCTAAACGTTGATAACTTGATAACCTGCTGCTTTATTTAACCGATTCATAATGGCTTTACCCATTCTTACAGTATCATACCCCTCTGCCAGAACAATATCAACCCCTAATTCATCGAATCGCCTCAAAGTCTTAAATAAATTAGAAGCAATCTCTTCTAAATTATCTCTGCTACCTAAAGAGATAATATAATCTCCTTGGTACATACTTTTTGTTTCATCTGAACACATTATACCCACAGAACACTCATGTTCATCATGAAGTTCTTGAATTTTTTTCACCATTTTTGATATTTCACCTGAAATAACCGTCACATCTGCTTCAGGACTGTAGTGTGTATACTTCATCCCTGGAGCTCTTGGCTTTATATCATCAGACATTTTCTTTTCAAGTGCTGGGTCAATTTGGATTTTACCAATCACCATTTCAATATCTTCTACAGTAATGCCACCAGGACGCAATAGCATAGGAGGCGTTTGGGTTAAATCTAGGATTGTTGACTCTAAACCAACATCCGACTGATCATACACTACGATTCCATCTACTCTACCACTTAAGTCCTCAATTACATGTTTCCCATCTGTTGGAGAAGGCTTACCCGATAAATTTGCACTTGGAGCTGCTACAGGTACACCTGCGAGTTCAATGAGTTTCTTAGCTACAGGATGTTTCGGAATACGTATAGACTGGGTATCTAATCCTGGCGAAACTCTTTTTGCAACAGTTCCCTTACTCTTAAAGATTAAAGTGAGCGCACCTGGCCAAAAGGCATCAATAAGTGCCTCTTGCAGTGGTGCATATTCAACCAATGAATCCAATTGATTAACATCTGCAATATGTACAATTAAGGGATTATCACTGGGTCTACCTTTAGCCTTGTAGATTCCCTCAACAGCTTCATCTATTAAAGCATTTGCTCCAAGACCGTATACCGTTTCTGTTGGGAATGCTACAGTGCCACCTTCTCTTAATATCTTCGCAGCTTCTAAAAGCTGTTCATCATTTTCATTTTTTATTTTCCATACTTTTGTATTTTTCATAATCCACCTTCTATATCATTCAATATTTTATAGAAAAATAGCCTTAAACGCAAGAAAAAACGACATGAAGTCGTTTATTCTTTTGTAAGACATGAATCACAAACACCTTCCAATAAAAGATTGTCATCAAGCATATGATGGAATTGAGTTTCTATATAGGATTTAATCATAGAAAAAGCTTGATACATCTCCGGGTCATCGAATTGGAAAATTTGATCACATTCCTTACATACAAATTGTATATGAAAACTTTGTTTCGGATGACGAATTTTATACAGTTTGCTTTGTCCGCGATTTACAGACTCAACAATTTCTAACTGCTCAAAAATATCTAATGTTCTATATACAGTTGCTATACTGATTTCTTTACACCTAAAATATAAATCATCAGCAGTTATGTATTCTGTGGTAATAATCAATTCATTTAATAAACGGTTTCTTGCATGTGTCATTTTAAACCGCTCATTGATTAAACGACTATAATAACCATACATTAGTGTTCGCCACAATCTCCAGCATGAGAATGCTCTTTACAAACAGAATTAGTCGACTCAATAGCACCTTCTACATAACCTTTAATTGTTTCTTCAATATTTCCTTGAACACCAACAACTACATCAATGCTATGTGCTGAAAATAATTCTTGCGCTCTAGCACCCATACCACCAGCTATAATAACATTAACTTGATTCTCTGATAAGAATTTTGGTAAAAATCCTGGCTTATGTCCAGGATTCTGTAAATATACAGATCCCATTATTTCTTTACCATTTACCTCATATACTTGAAATCCTTCACAATGTCCAAAATGTCCACTCACGCTATTGTTTTCTTTTGCTATTGCTATTTTCATAATTTTACCCTCTCTTTTAATATTGAATAACTCTCCTCAATCGCTCTACCAGCTATAGAATCCTTATAATGGATTACTGGTATCCCTTCATTAATTGCCTTTTTTACATAACTATCAAAAGGTACTTTGCCAATTACCTCTATTTTTTTTAACACACACAATTCCTCAATTAAAGCAGTATTCTTTTCATTAATATCATATTTATTAACAATCACATAAGGCTTCACATTGAAATGACTCACAAGTTCTAATACACGCTTCATATCTTCAATTCCTGAGTAAGTTGGTTCAGTTACTACCACAGCAACATCGGTATCTGTTATTGAAGCAATAACAGAACAGCCTACTCCTGGTGAACCATCTAATAACTGATTATTATAAGAGTGTTTTTCAGCTTGTTTTCTTACTTCTGTTACCAACTTTCCAGAACCTTCTTGTCCTGCAATCATCTCAGCATAAGATAAATATCCCTTACCTGTGTCAGATAAAATAACTTGTCCTGTAACTTCCTTATTCAGACTAATTGCAGATGCTCTACATACATATCTACAGGCGCCACATCCCTCACATTTTAATTCGTTAACATAGGGTTTAACATCAGATACAATCGCTTTGAATCGACATATTTCAACACATTTTTGGCAACCAATGCATATTTCTTCATTTATTCGAGCAACTTTGGCACCAGTAAATGAATACTGCGAATTAATTTTTGAAGGAAACATCAAATGAAAGTTAGAAGCATCTACATCACAATCCACTTTTATAGTAGAATCATCACTCAACATCGCATAACACACACCTATAGATGTCTTGCCAGTTCCACCTTTTCCACTTATTACAACGATTTTCATAAGCACCTCCTTGAAATCAATGAGGCTATATCTGAAAAGGTTTTATTGAATACTTTATTTTCTATAAGCATTCTACCCTCTGAATACATCATTGCAGCTTTCTTTGAAAAAGGAATTCGACCTAGACATTCAATATTCTCTTTTTCTAAGTACTCATCCATAAAAGAACGTTCATCATAGCAATTAATGATCACACCAAAAGGAATTTTCAAATCTCGAACTAATTCCACGGCTTTTTCTAAATCATGCAATCCAAATTTTGTGGGTTCTGTTACCAAAACTGCAAAATCAGCATTCTCACACGCTTTAACAACTGAACAAGATACTCCAGGAGGTGCATCTAGTATTCGATTATCAAAATGACCGGTCCATGATTTGAGAGCCGAGATTATAGGTCCACCCATAGGTTCCTTTAAATTTAAAGTCCCCATACCAAATCGCTCTGATAACTTTACTACACCAATACTTCTTTCAAACTCATGAATAGCACCTACTGGACATGACAACTTACAAGCACCGCAACCATGACATAATTCTTCAAACAACATCATACGATCTAACATACCTACAATTGCATTGTATTCGCAAGCTTCAACGCATTTTCCACAAAACGTACAAGCATCTGTAAATTCGGGGTTTAGCAAATGTACTTGTCGCATTTCTGTTTCCTTGGGTTTTAAAAAAATATGACCATTAGGCTCCTCTACATCACAATCAATATATGAGTAGTCCATTATCTTTGATAAATTTGTAGACACAGTTGTTTTTCCAGTGCCACCCTTCCCACTTAAAACTACAATATCCATTATCTATAAGGTCCATCAATTTGATCAAATGAATGGGATTCAAAACGTTTTATAGCATCTTCTATACTCATACCATGGCATTTGTACAATTTCAAACCACTTTCAGCTAACACACGGTATGCTTTTGGTCCTAATCGTTCTGTTAATAGTGCATCTGCATTTAACTCTAAAACAGCTTGTGCTGCTGCAACACCTGCACCTTGATTACTCTCAGCACCTTTGTTCTCTAAAAATTCAAATGAACTTGTCTCATAATCATATACAGCAAAGTATTTACAACGACCAAATCTTACATCAACAAGATCACTCTTACTTGTGCCTTGACTACTTAATACTATTCTCATAACATCACTCCTTTTTAATTGGCATATGCTAATTATATTATAGTACTAAAAAAGCATATGTCAATAGCATATGCCAATTAATGCAAAAAAAGAACGCATCCTATGATACGTTCCAAACTACTATGCTGCTTGCGCTTCCTTTGAAAATGCAAGTTTTAAAAGTGATGGTGTAACAATCGTTGTTACAAGCACCATCAAGATAACTGCTGCTAACTCTTTGTCACCAATAACATTCATCTTAACACCAAGAGTAGCTATAATGATAGCAACCTCTGCTCTCGGTATCATACCGACACCAATCTGAATCGACTTCTGAGTTGAAAAACCAGATAACTTCGCACCTACACCACAACCTATCAATTTTCCTAGCACAGCTAATATAATAAAAATTGTACCAATTCCCAAAGCCGAAGCGGCGGCTTTTAGATCAACGCCCATACCTATTGATACGAAGAATACGGGTGTAAATAGCGAATTCGCTATTTTATTTATTTCATGTGATACTTTATGTCTATGCGGTGTCATAGAGAACATAACACCTGCGAAATACGATCCTGTGATTGCTGCAACACCAAGTTCTTCTGATAAGAATGCTAAAGCAAAACAAACAATGATCGCATAAGTTACAATTTTAGTATCTAAGTTAAATCTACCAACACAATATTGACTTAGCTTTGTTAATCCATAACCAGCTAATGCGGCAATACCAAAAAACATACCGATGTTCATCAATGTTTTTCCAATACTCATACCTTCTGTCGGCTGAACCGCTGCTACTACAAATGTTAATAATATGATACCTGCTATATCATCTATTATTGCAGCTCCTAAAATACTGATACCTTGTTTCGTTCTAAGTTGGTTCATCTCACGTAATGTTTGAACAGAAATACTTACAGATGTCGCTGTAGATATAACGCCCATAAATAGTGCCATCCCAATGTCTTCTGGGTGAATAAAATACATCCCTAGAAACACTAAAATACCTGGTAAGAGAACACCACCCAAGGCAATCATCGATGATGATTTTCCAGATTCAATTAACTCGTTAACATCTGTCTCAAGTCCAGCTATAAACATTAAAAAAATGACGCCCATTTGAGCAATATTATCTATAAACTCTATTTTTTCAATAGATAATAATCCTAAAACAATCCCCACTATTATTTGTCCAAGTACAGCTGGTTGACCCAATTTTTTAGACACAAAACCACCAAAAGTAGCCGCTGCTAATATAATACTCAACTGCACTAAGAAATCCAAATTAGAATGCATAATATACCCCCGAATTTATATTACTTATACAGAGTGTCTTACAACGAAACCTTTGATTATTCATATGCGCTCTATTAAATTACATTTGCAATTATACGCCTTTTTCTAAGTCATTTCAAGGACTTTTTTCGCGATAAATTTTTTCTATAGATATCACTATGCATACCTGTATACAGTAAGTACTACCCTAACTAATTCTTTATGTAAAACATTGAAATTTCAACGTTCTACAATTCAAAGCTCGTTATTTTTTTATCAATCTAATTTGTGAATCTAAATATACTTGTTGCAATTTTCTTCACTTTCCTATTATTTTAATTATGCAAAATTCTGTATTTTGCACGAACAGTTTATTCATTATCCAAACACTGTCTAAAATTTTCATCGATCAGATGGTATTCTTTAATTGCCATATCATCTAAGTCTACAATTACTCTTCGTTCAATATTATCAACTCTGACAACATATTGATGAAATGAATTTTCTTTTATAACCTCTATGATTTTATAGGAATCTAAAAAGTAATCATTCAATATTTTTCTCACTTTGGAATCTTGGTCTGTTATGCTTATAGTTACAACTAAAATCACTATGAATAAAATTATTCTTTTAATAGTAGCACCTCCATATTATTTATACAGGATTTGTACCCTTTTTCCACAATGACAATCCTATATTCAACACACTGGTTAATGCAAAACAATTGGGGTAACATACTAAAAAGGAGAGATACTATGCAAGAACTCAGGAAGTTTTTATCACCCGAATTTGTATATGGAGACAATGCACGATTGTTGTTAGGGCAGTATATACAACACTTTGGCGTAGAAAAAATCATGTTGGTTACCGATAAAATCATTCAAACCTATGGCTGGTATGAGGATATCATCAACAATTTAAAAGAAGAACATATTGATTATATGCAATTCGATGATATAACATTCAATCCCAAAGACTTTGAAGTACATCTTGGTGCTGAAAAGTACCTTAATAGTGATTGTGATTTAATCGTCGCAATAGGTGGTGGAAGTGTTATTGATTGTGCAAAAGGTATCGGTGTTATCGTTGCAAATGGTGGTCATATCAATGATTATGAAGGGGTTGATAAAATATATTTCCCTATTCCTCCATTGATTTGTATCTCCACGACTTCAGGTTCTGCTGCAGATGTTTCACAGTTCGCAATTATAACGAATACTACTAAAGATTATAAAATGGCACTCGCAAGTAAAACTTTGGTGCCCGATCTAGCTCTTGTTGATCCCGTTGTGACTCTAACATGCGACTTTAATTTAACTGTTGATACAGCAGTTGATGCCTTGGTTCATGCTGTGGAGGCATATGTTTCAAATGCCTCATCATTTATAACTGATACTCACGCAGTTTTTGCAATGAGACAAATTTTCAAGTACCTACCCGATTTAGCGAAGGATTTGGACAACATGAAACTTAGAGAGAAAATAATGGAAGCTTGCTTAAGTGCTGGTTTAGCATTTTCTAATGCCAGTCTTGGATTATGTCATGCTATGGCTCATGCACTAGGAGGTCGCCTTGATTTAATTCATGGCGAACTCAATGCAATGTTATTGGAACATATTGTTGAATTCAACTATGATCACGAATCAAAAAAATACGATTGTATTTTATCTTTATTGATCGAGAATGGTTACGAGGGAGACACACTCCCTAATGCCATAAATAAGTTTATTTCGGAAATTCGTCCAAATAGAAAAATAAATGCACATAAACTTGCGGATATAAATGAACTATCAACCTATGTTCTAAAAGATCCCTGCATTGTAACCAACCCCAAACCTGTAACACTGGAAGATGTGGTGAGAATATATGAAAAAATCTTCAGATGATAATTTAAGAAAAGAAATTATTGGCTTAGGTAAAAACTCAATTCGGAAAAACTACTACCGCTCTTTACAGGAAAAGCAAAAGGATTTAGAAGAGAAGAACAAAGAACTCGAAGCAGAAATTACTCATCGAAAGGAAATCGAGAATAAACTCAAAGAGTTGAATGAAGTTCTAGAGTCAAGAATAAAGGAACGAACCAGCGACCTCGACGAAAGCAATAAGAAGCTTCAGCATACAATTGATAATCTAGAAAAATCTTATGAGTACTTGATTGAAGCAGAAAAATTGGCTTCTCTCAATCATCTTGTAAAAGGAATATCACATGAAATCAATACACCGTTAGGGGCAAGTTTAACAACCACTACTTATGTTTCTAGCCAGCTGAACACACTCATTAGACAACTAAAAAAGAGCGATTCCAATCCCGTCCTGATACAGCGGTTAATGAAAATCAATTTGAGTATCGATTTGATACTGGAAGGCATTGAATCTAGTGCCGCATTAACAAATAGCTTAAAGCAATTATCTAGTATGCATAACAATCACGAAAGGCAACTTTTTTCTATAGAAGAATATACAGACACAATAATAAAATCTATGCAAAGCAAGGTTAATCACTTTGATTCCTTAGCGATAGATGTAAAGTGCAAAGAAAACCTAATAGTCGATGGTTATCCAGGTATCTTTACACAAATTTTTACTATACTTCTGGCAAACTCATTAACGCATGCCTTTGATGAAAAAGGTGGTCATATCTTCATTAGTTTTGAAGAAGATGAACACTATATTTACAGTGTATTTAAAGACGACGGTAAAGGTCTTGACGAATCACTCATTCAATATGTATTCGATCCATTCTTTACAACTTCTATGAGTGGTACAACTCCTGGTTTAGGACTATTCACAGCTTACAATCTTGTAAAAAGTATGAGCGGTGATATCAAATGCTATAATGACAATGGTTTTAGAGTTGATATCACCATACCAAAAACATTAAAAAGATTCATTCCATATATAGAATGAATCTTTTTGTATTTTCTAGTCTTCACCAAGCGTTTTCAATAAAATAGCTTGATTGTGTGTAATGATTGCATCGATCATTTCATCGATTTCACCATTCATATAAGAATCTAATTTGTATAACGTTAATGGAATTCTATGGTCAGTAATTCTTCCTTGTGGGAAGTTGTACGTTCTAATTTTCGCACTCCTATCACCAGAACCAACTTGAGATTTTCTTTCTTCAGCAATTTCAGCTTGTTGCTCAGATAAAATTTTATCATACAATCTAGCTTTCAGAACTTGTAACGCCTTCTCTTTGTTAGATAATTGCGACTTACCATCTTGACATGATACAACCATTCCAGTTGGTAAATGAGTAATTCTAACAGCTGAATCTGTTGTATTTACCGACTGACCACCATTACCAGATGATCTAAACACATCAATTCTTAAATCATTTTGATTGATTTCAATCTCTACATCTTCAGCTTCTGGCATAATAGCAACAGTTGCTGTAGAAGTATGAATTCTACCACCTGATTCTGTTTTTGGAATTCTTTGTACTCTATGAACTCCTGATTCATATTTAAGTCTTGAGTAAGCACCCTTACCTTTAATCATAAATGATGCTTCTTTAATACCACCAACACCTGTTTCGTGTGAATCTAAGATTTCAACTTTCCATCTTCTGCCTTCAGCATAACGAATATAAAGTCTCATTAACTCAGCTGCAAATATACCAGCTTCATCACCACCTGCACCTGCTCTAAGCTCAACAATGATATCCTTATCATCATTTGGATCTTTCGGCAAAAGCAAGACTTTTAATTCTTCTTCTAAATCAGGTACCTGAGCTTGAAGTTCAGATAACTCCATTTTTGCCATCTCTACAAAATCTGGATCATCGCCATCAGCAATAATCTCTTTCGATTCATTAATTCCTTCAAGAATAGTCTTATACTCTCTATATTTTTCTACAATTGGCGTGATCTCAGAATACTCTTTTGATAACTTCATCCATTGTTTCTGATCAGAAATAATTTCCGGATCAGCGATTTTATGACTCAGACTCTCGTACTTTTCTTCAATAAAATCTAGTTTTTCAAACATTTCTTACACCTATTACCTTTCATAACGTGCCAATACAACACGTTCAATACCACTTAAATCACAATGTATCTCTACATTTATAAAGCCCGCTTCTAAAAGCAATCCTTTTACAATTCTACTTTGATCGTGTCCTACTTCAAAAGCAAGAAGCCCATGGTTATTTAAATACTTAGGTCCTTCTTTAATAATCTTTCTATAGAAATCATACCCGTCTTCTCCACCATCTAACGCAATTTTCGGTTCATGCGCTAATTCCTTCTGTAAACCATCAATAACAGTCGTCGGAATATATGGTGGATTGGAAACAATCACATCAAAGGTTTCATCAATTTTTTCAAATACATCACTTTTTACATACTTAATTCGGTCCTTTACATTTAATGCTACTGCATTCTTTTTAGCAATCTTAATGGCATCCTCAGAAATATCAACTGTTGTACAGTTAATGTTTTCTAGATAATGACACAAGGAAATATGAATAGCACCGCTACCCGTACCAATATCCAATACATTTTGATACCCATTTGATTTAATTTCTTCTATAACCAATGTTACTAGATTTTCAGTGTCACTCCTGGGTATCAAAACACCTGGTGCTACATAAAATTCTAATCCCATAAAAGACTGGTGTCCTACTATATACTGTAGGGGTTCACCAGCTTGACGTCTTTCTAATACTGCTTCATAAGCTTTTGCCTGTAATTCTGTTACAATTTCATCTTTATTCATAAATAAATATAAACTATCTTTGTTTAATACAAATTCAAGTAAAAGCTTTGCATCGATGAGATAATCGTCAGTAACAACCTTCAATTTTTCCTCACCGTGTTTTAATATATCATTAATTGATTTCATTTTCCAGTGCTTCCTGTTCATCTA
>PPCM01001507.1_pt1 | contig 10333 bp, 13 predicted proteins | sample 1555541 | NCBI WGS metagenome assembly PPCM01 (sample SAMN05284479, study PRJNA326546) | Marine sediment metagenome, whole genome shotgun sequencing project. | isolation source: marine sediment | place: Germany: Wadden Sea | collected 2012-09-05 | reverse complement strand
TTTAGTTTTCTTCCCAGTTATGGTACACGTTTTGAACGTCATCATCTTCATCCATAAGATCAATTAGCTTATTCATACCTTTAAGATCTTCTGGAGTTGTAAGCTCAGTCATCGTTTGAGGAAGATATCTAAGTTCTGCCATTGAGAATTCATGACCAGCCTCAGCCAATGCATCTCTAACTGCACCAAAGTCCTCAATCTCTGTTATAATTTCAAAGTGAGTATCTTCTACTACAAAGTCTTCTGCACCCGCTTCAATTACAAACATTTCTAGTTCTTCTTCATCTACAGTGATGTCTTCATCTCTATCGATTACTAAAACACCTTTATGATCAAACATAAAAGATACACAACCAGTTGTTCCTAAATTACCACTACCTTTTACAAAGTATGATCTAATATTAGCAGCTGTTCTATTTGTGTTGTCTGTAAGACACTCAACTAATACTGCAATACCACCTGGACCATAACCTTCGTAAGTTAACTCAGTAAATACTGCACCGTCTGTTTCACCAGCACCTTTTTTTACTGCTCTATCAATATTATCTTTCGGCATATTAGCCGCTTTTGCTTTTTCGATGGCACTTTTTAGCGCTGCATTGTATTCAGGATCAGATCCACCTTCTCTTGCAGCAACCATGATATAACGTCCTATTTTAGTAAAAAACGCTAACCTTTATCATAATTCATCATAATATTTAATTTTTATGTTTTCCTTAACTCTGGACTTAGGTCAATACTCTAGACACTAAAAGTGAGAAATCATGCAGCTTGTTTTTCAAACTCATTTGGAGTCAAATATCGTATGCTCTATGAATTCTTTTGTTGTTGTACCAAGATTCTATGAATTCAAAGAGAGCCGTATTGGCTTCATCATAGAATCTGTATACGTTTCTGTAAACTTCTTCTTTCGTCAAGATTGCATGAAATGATTCAATAACTGCATTATCATACGGATTGCCTTTAGCCTATAAGAAAGGTTTGCACCATACTTATCAATTGTAGCAATATAATTCTTGCTTAAATACTGGGATCTTCTGTCTGTATTATGCCGAATTCAGGATAATACAGATCGCGGAAACGAATTCAAAAATAATGCGATTGATGGAATCTTAGATACTTTTGAAATCGATAGATCACTAAGTAAAAAAGGTTGTCCATATGATAATGTGGGAGCCGAGGCTACCTTCAAATCTTTCAAAGTCGAGTTTGTGTATCAGCATGCATTTGAAAATCTAAACGAGCTTCGACTTGAATTATTCGATTATGTGAACTGGTACAACAATATCAGATTGCACTCTTCTATAGGCTATCTGCCTCCAACTACTTACAAAAATTACACCTTAAGAAAGTTGTCTAGATAAGTGTTGATTCCAGGGGTTTGCGCACTTGATTTGACACTAACTTAATTACCTCTTAATTATAAAAAAGAGGACATACTTTTTATCATATGCCCTCCCACAGCCCAGTTTTGAACTTTATTGTTTAGAATATATTACTTATTCAAATTTATCATATTCCACATCATTTGAGCTACTTCGGCTCTAGTAGAAGTTCCCGTAGGGTTAAACATTCCATCACCACTACCATTTATGATATCTCTACTTATTAGATATTCGCTACCTTCTACTGCATAATCACTTACTGTATCACTATCTGTAAAGTCTGATAATTTATCGCTATTATCCTCTAGTGTATCTAACTCATCTTCTACTTCTAACGACTTATAGAGTATATACATCATTTCCTGACGAGTTATAGCTACATTAGGCTCAAAAACATCATCATAAATCTCTGGTAGGATATTGTTATCTTTTGCAATAGCAATATAACCAGCGTACCATGTATCAGATTCCACAGCAAAGTTATCATTACTGTTAGATGTTAAATCGAAATATTTAACCATTATAGTTACAAACTCTGCTCTTGTTATTTCACCATTAGGATTAAACATGTCACTACCAATACCATTTACTACTTCTCTAGCTGCTAGTGCCTCTATGGCTTCTGCTCCCCAAAATTCAATAGCAACATCATCAAATGATTTATCTACATACATTAGTGCATAATCTGATAGATGGTTAGTAGTAAACTTCATAATACCACCTGATAGAACACCTTCCATAATCTGTGTATTACCATCTTCATCAATGTATACAGCCACTACTTTATGATTATCTAGTTCTGTATCTACTGGTATTTCAATAACTATTGGTTCGTCACTTTCAAAGTGCTCTTTCTCTCCATCGACATATATACTTATATCAAATATAGGTAAATCGCCTATTTTCTCCTGTAACTCATTAGATAAGTCCAAATCTTTTTTATCAATCTCTTTGATTTTAGTTTGAACCTTCTTATCCTCAAGACCTTTGAATGCTAAACCATTGAACTCAACTTTTACGTCTTTTTGCTCTATAGTAAACGTCACATTGTCGCCTTTTCTAAATGATGATATGGTCTTAGCACCTGACACTGATTTTGAAGAACCAGAAGATGATGAGTCTCCACCCCTAGATGATGAGTCTCCACCACTAGATGGTCTATTATCTGTAGTTACAGAAAAACGATCACTATTGTCAGAAGCATATGTATCTTCTGTTTCCTTTATTCTTTGAATAAAAGTGTAATTTGTACTAGCACTTAATTCATCGAAAATATTACTATCTTGCCAAGTTTGCCCATTATCTTTTGAATACTCATAATTTGTCAAGTTTTCAAGTGTAACACTATTATATGTTTTACTATCTAATTCTGGTTTTACAGGTGTATCTACATTGCTGTTTTTTAGTGTTGTAAATAACACATACTCAATTATATAATTGTCATCGATGTCTTTCACGCGAACACAAAGAGCATACTCTGTTCCTGCTTGTAAAGTCATAACTTCACTTGATAGCATTTGAGTTACCAATATTATGACTTCTTCATTTTCATCACAATCCCCAACTATTTTACCCTGTGACAAAGTCCAACCTGGGCCTGCATAGTTATTATTTTCACGTGGTAACATAACTGCAATAGCATATTCACAGACTTCATTTAATTCAAATGTTACTTGAGCTGAACTACTCGTTATATTACTAACTGAAAGTGTTGTGAAAGTTGGTAATTGACCAGCAACAATATAAAATGTATCTGTTACACTTTCACCTTCAGTATCTGTTGCAGTTATCGTTATGCTTACAGTTTCCTCTACACTTGGGGTATATCTTATTTCTCTGGAATTACTATCAAAAGCGATATCCAAACTTGTAGTTGACATTGTTAATGCTAGATCATCATTTTCTACATCTGCAAATGTATTATCAGGTATGATATAGGCAAATTCATCTCCCACAGTAGCAGTTTGATCAGGTATTTCATTAGCGAGTGTTGGGGGATTATTAAGGGTTAAATCTACAAAAGTAATATTATTAGTATTTGCATAATTTTCTGATGTAGAGTTAGGATTAGCATAAATCTTTAAACTTGTAAAACAATCCTTTATAGTTTCATTGTCTTGGAATGTGATATTGTCATTATATATATATATTTTCTCTAAATTTGATAACCCTTTAAATGCACTTGTATTTAGTGTTGCCACATTACTTGGTAAACTAACACTTGTAAGTCCATCACAGTTTTCAAAAGCATGCGATCCTATTTCTATTAGAGTAGTTGGAAAAGTTATACCTAGCAAGCTACCACTATCCATAAACATTTTAGTGGGTATTTCTGTCATTCCACTAGGAAGAACTACAGATTCAAGACTCTCACATTTTTCAAAAACGCTAGGTCCTATAGTTTCTACATTCCCACTAAACTCAACACTTTCTAAAGAACTACACCAATAAAATGCATGACTACTAATATTGTTTACGTTTGATGGTATTATTAGGTTTTGTACACCACTTTTACTAAAAGCCGAAGCGCCTATTTCTGTTACATTTGTCAAAATCGTACTTACATCAGTCAACTCATAACAGCCAAAGAACACTTGAGAACCTATCTTTGTAATTGTATCTGCTATAGTTATTTCAGATAACTTTCCACAGTTCGCAAAAGTCCCACTTTTAATCTCTGTCATTGTGTTCGGCAATGTAATATTATCAAGTTCACCACACCAACGAAAAGCACGTACACCTATCTCTGTAACTCCAACAGGGACATTTATACTTTCTAAACTACCACATCCTTCAAATGCACTTTCACCAATTTTAGTAATAGTGTTTGGCAGAGTTATATTTACTAAATCAGATGATGATTGGAAAGCTTTCATGCCTATTTCTTTTATTGGCATATTATCAATAGTACTAGGAATAACAAGACTTGTTTCTGCGCCTGTATAACCTGTTATTATAACATAGCTATCTGAATCATCTTTTTCATACAACCAATCACCTTGTGGTTCATTGCCTGAATTTACTGCTATATCAAATGCATTAGAAACACTATTATTTCCGTCTGTCACTGTTACAGTTACCATATATAAGTCACTTATTGTAGGTGTTCCTGTAAATGTCTTTGTAGTTGCATTAAATGTAAGTCCTTGTGGTATTCCAGCAGCTGAATAAATAAATCCATCTACATTTTCAAATGTATTGCTAGGGATTGTATAGCTAAATTCTTGCCCAACAGTTGCTTCTTGGTCTGGTATTTCATTTATCACTGCGGGCTGCGTATTAGTTGCAGTTACATTTAGAGTGAACGTATCACTTACGCTATTACCACTTTCAGTAATTGTAACTGTGATATCACTACTTCCAACAGCAGTTGGTGTACCCGAAAATGTTGGGTTGCCTGATACTGCCTGATCTGTATCATAACTAAATGTTATGCCACTTGGTATTCCACTAACTTCATATGTATAATCATATCCACCATTAGAAGAATATAAGTTAAATGTATCATCTGGTATTGTATAATTAAAAGCTGTATTTACTACTGCTAATTGATTCGGTATTCCCTTTACAACTTCTGGTAAGCGATGCCAAGGTCTATTACTACCATCTGAGTTATCTATTATGTAATCATGGGCAGTAGAATTTTCATAGCAGTATATTACTATAAATTCGCTACCAGCATACATATATGTTCCTATACTTGCATTTCTGTTAAATATAGTTAATTTTTTTAGCCTACTACCATAATAAAATGCACCGTTTCCAATGCTACTCACAGTTTCTGGAAGTATAACATTATCTAGTTTAGCACAAGAAGAAAATGCAGCTGTATCAATAGTATTTACATCGTCTGAAAAACTTACACTTTCTAGATTATCACAGTTATAAAAAGCACTAGCTCCAATAGTTTCTACCCCGTCAGGAATAGTATAAGAAGTATCAGTTTTTCCTTCTGGATAACGAATAAGTGTAGTACCTGTTTTATTGAACAATACACCATTTACTGATTTGTAATTTAGGTTATCACCATCTACATCAATTCTCTGGAGTTTCAGACAATCATCAAATGCATTTGAAGCTAAGCTCACAATATGTTCTGGAATAATTATACTTTCTAGGTTGTCACACTGTGCAAAAGCACGAGAGCCTATAGTTGTAACAGATTCTGGTATTATTATACCTGTTAAAGAAGAACAGCCATTAAATGCTATACCATCTATTGTATGTATGCTACTAGGTATAGTTACACTTGTGATAAAATCATTCCACTGAAAAGCTCCACTTTGTATTTTCTTTACAGGTAAATACATACCATCTTGGGAAGAACTTACATCTATAGTAGCTGGTATAGCAACCGTCTTATGGTCTTCATTAGTTGATACTCCATTATAACCTGTTATTATAACATAGCTATTATTGTTACTATCACGAGCCGTTTCATAATTGAACAATCCATCGTGTGTTTCGGCTGCATAACCTACTACACCAAAACTTACAAAACACATTATTATAATAAATAATACTAGTATTTTTTTCATATTTTTCTCCTCATTCCTCTATTCATAATAATCTCTCCATTAATCGTACCATCTATTGAAGTTCTTCCATCTTGCACATAAACATCATAATCTTCTGTTCCGTCAAGAAGATTTTTAAAATAAGTAACTAACACTTCATAACTAGCATCAGAATAATAAAATACTTGTGTAACCATTCCATCTGTGTCTTTTCATCATTTGCTATTGTGTTTACTTCATATAATAATAAATATCTTATGTCACCTGATACTTCATCATCATAATAACTACTAGGGTCATCAGTATTTGCCTCTGCATCGCTTGGTATATTAAATAGACTATTTTCCAAAACCGCATCCTCATCTATGCTTGTTACTTCCCAATCTATTACTGTAAAATCATCTGTTTCTGCCCACTCTTCATGGAATTTAACAGGCATTTTGTATTTCGTAGAGTACCACGTTTCTCTTATTAGATCATCAACCATAACCGCTTCTGTATAAATCTTCTTCTATTGCCCAGCTAACAGGTGCATCATGCACGACTGCTAATTTTACACTATCCATAGATTTATACGGGCTACCTGCATTATCTATCCATCCATATTCCTGCGTATAAAACGCACCACTTCCCCAAAGGTTAAGGCTATTGTCATTTCTTATTGCACCTACAACATCATCGCCATAATTAATGCATATTTTTTTTACATCATCTAATATTTTTATTGGTGTTAATACATCTTTAACTTCTGATTCCATATTGCCAAGTTGTGCATGATTATTATCACCACAAACCCAAAGAGAATTGTCGTTTTTTAAAGCTAGTATATATCCATTTGTAGCCGATGCCATTTTCACATCATCAATGTCAAGCTTTGTCGGATATAATAATCTAGGTCTAACTTCATCGCTTCCAGCTGGATATCCTTTAAAACCTCTCCAACCCTATAGGGTATCATCTTTTTTTACTGCAACTGTTTGAGAACCACCAGCTGATACCCTTCTTAGGTCATCAAGTATCTGTATAAATTCTATCTGTTCTTCCTATTCCATGCCATTACCAACATACTGCGAGGCACTGCTCCATAACGAGCCATCATTTTAATGACATATGTACTTCCATAACTGCTACTTACAATAGAACCACTCTCACCTTGTGCAAAAGCTGTTATGCTCATCAGCATAGTAAGTATAAGTGTTATTACTAATATTCTTTTATACTTACCTCCTATGGTTTAGTTGTTAAATCAAGATACGTGCTTACTCTTATCATGCCTTCATCAGAATTGTCTATTTCTATATATATAAGCATCTTATTAACTGTACCTTGTATCATAATTCCCATACCTGCTACAGGCTCAAGTTTTAAATATTCTTCGGTATTTTCTATAAGAGAAATATAATGCTCTGTTATATCTTCATAACTTGCATCTGTTACGTATTCATAATTGATAGACCACTCATCCATATAGTCTTGAAGAACTTTATAAGTATCTATTGTTAGTGACTCTCTTAATTCTTCATCACTCATAGTAACTACTCTTATCTCACCACTTTCAATACCATGTATACCTAATTTTCCTATAACAGGAAGCTCTTTTGCTTTTCATTTACAACGTTTATTATGCATAATGCCAGTGAAAGTATTCCTCCAAGCGGAAGTATAATAAGCCACCCAAAATCAGGAACAAAACTACCTACAATGCTGACAGCTACAAATAATAAAAACAAGTTAAGTCATTGGTTTGTATGGAATTTATATTATTCGTTTTTATCATCTACTAAAAAGGAATAAAAAATATTATCTATGCTAGAGCACATATCCATCTATTGGTTTCATTCATTTTTCTTCTCCAATCATTAATTTAAAACATATTATCAATAATTAATTTTTAGTCTCTGCCGAATAGGTTTGCAAGCCCTGACAATTCTTCAAGCAGATTAGCAGTAGCATTTTTAGTTTCACCTTTAGAGCCTCTTGCTGTCAACATAACTCTATCTGCCATTCTACTAAATGGCAATGATTGTAGCCATACTTCACCTTCACCACCTAATGTTCCAAAGAATAATCCTTCGCCACCGAATATCCCACTTTTTATGTCTCCAGTAAACTAAATACTCAAATTAGCTAATTCTATATTATTAAAAGCGTAAGTTATTTTGTATATAGCGAAAGTTACTTGTATATAAACGACGATCACTGTTTTGCTCATATTTAGGCATAAAAAAATGACCTAAGTCGCCGAAAGTAACTAGGGTCATTTTATCATCTGTTTATATCCTTATTTTACTCATAAATCCTTCTCCACTTGATGTTGTATATTCAGCACTGGCACCAATTAGCTTTAACCTCTCTTTTATTCCAGACAAACAATTACCTAAAACTAATTTATCTGTGCATTTCCATTATCCATATAAAGAACGTTTACTCCAGTTTCCTTAACATTGACAGATATAAAAATTTATTTAGCCTGTGAGTGTTTTATAGAGTTAGTTACAAGTTCAAGGCATACTTTATTTATAACATCAAAAGTTTTCTCATCAAGGTTATAAAATAATCCCTTAAAGCTAAGTTTAGTTTTTATTTCTGATAGCTTTATATTTTCCATAGAATATATGCCCAATTCGATGGAACTAAGACTATCGTTCACAGCCTCTTTGCTAAGTTTTTTATCTTTGTAAAAATAAAGTTTTGCAACATCGAGTAGTTTAACAGTTACCACTAAAGAGTGTCCTATAATGTCATGAAGTTCTCTAGCTACATAATTTCTAGCACCTACTTTAGAAGTTTGTCTTAGTTTTTCTATTGTAATCTCTAGTTCGAATTTTTTATATTCTAGTTCTTGTTGCTCCTTTATTATACTTTTTTTTACTGCTTTGTAGTCTGTAATATTCTTTAGTGTGATTAGGTATTCTGTTTCTTTTATTGTATTTACCTTGTTTATGGACATATTGAATATTTTATCATCTATCCTCATATCTTGTTTGCTATTTTGGATATTTTTAAGTGCTTTATCTATTATACTTTTAGAATTATCACCAAAAGTGTTTCCGTTTTTTCATTAAAATATATCACTTCAAACCTGAATCAAGTACACATAAGTGTGTCTAGCTTATGTACTATCTCATACCTCATAATAGGTGATAAATCAATAAACTCGTGATTAAAGGTTTCATAAACAAAAACAAAAGTAGAAAATACAAACACGATAGGAGTAATATCTAATATAACTGGTATTCCAATAGAAAACTGGTGTTAGTATAAATGCATTCAACAACTGTTTCACTTCATCATCTGTGTACATTTCAATTAGTTTTACTGGTTCACTAACAAATCTCACTGTTCTGACTGGATTATCTTTGATATATGATTCTTCCTCTAAAAACAAGAAAAGTGCTCTGATCATCCTAAGCAAAGAATTTATATATATCTCTTTTAATCCTTCTTTTGATTTCATTCGTAAAAGCGCTTGGATATCTATTTTTTTATCAGTTCAACTTGATCTATACCTCTCTCTTCTTCACAATACTTAAGAAACATCAAGTTCATGTTCCTATAACTTTTAATTGTTTTTGGGGATAACTATCGGCTTTCACATACATAAAAAGTCATGAAAAGGTAAATAATTCATAATAAAAAACGCCTCCATTCATATTGTCTATTATGATAAACAATGATAAATAAAAGCGTTAGATATATAATTTGCTATTTTGTTTATGGTAAATGTTTACCATAATCAATCAGCCAAAACCTATTGTTTTTAAAGGTTTAGTTTTCTTCCCAGTTATGGTACACGTTTTGAACGTCATCATCTTCATCCATAAGATCAATTAGCTTATTCATACCTTTAAGATCTTCTGGAGTTGTAAGCTCAGTCATCGTTTGAGGAAGATATCTAAGTTCTGCCATTGAGAATTCATGACCAGCCTCAGCCAATGCATCTCTAACTGCACCAAAGTCCTCAATCTCTGTTATAATTTCAAAGTGAGTATCTTCTACTACAAAGTCTTCTGCACCCGCTTCAATTACAAACATTTCTAGTTCTTCTTCATCTACAGTGATGTCTTCATCTCTATCGATTACTAAAACACCTTTATGATCAAACATAAAAGATACACAACCAGTTGTTCCTAAATTACCACTACCTTTTACAAAGTATGATCTAATATTAGCAGCTGTTCTATTTGTGTTGTCTGTAAGACACTCAACTAATACTGCAATACCACCTGGACCATAACCTTCGTAAGTTAACTCAGTAAATACTGCACCGTCTGTTTCACCAGCACCTTTTTTTACTGCTCTATCAATATTATCTTTCGGCATATTAGCCGCTTTTGCTTTTTCGATGGCACTTTTTAGCGCTGCATTGTATTCAGGATCAGATCCACCTTCTCTTGCAGCAACCATGATATAACGTCCTATTTTAGTAAA